>Ga0206952_10003_pt1 | contig 97331 bp, 79 predicted proteins | sample Alteio_BWOrgHeat_39_FD_152966 | JGI IMG/M metagenome (GOLD analysis project Ga0206952, IMG submission 152966) | Enriched cells from forest soil in Barre Woods Harvard Forest LTER site, Petersham, Massachusetts, United States -... | ecosystem: Environmental > Terrestrial > Soil > Temperate forest >... | reverse complement strand
ATTCAAATCTGTAAACTTTAAATCAAAACGCTGGCTGATGTATAAATTGGTAAGATGTCCGCGATACAAATAAACTCCGTTACGCAAATTGAAATTATGCCAAACCATTTCTTCAATACCACCTGCATCGCCTGCATCAAGCAGCAAAGGCATAAGTACATTGCTGATAGCATGGCTGGCAGTGCGTGCATAACCGCTTGGAATATTAGGCACGCAATAATGTATTATTCCATGTTTTACAAATGTTGGATGCTGATGTGTTGTTATCTCACTGGTTTCAAAACAACCGCCGCGATCAATGCTTACATCAATTATTACACTGCCCGGGCGCATTGCCTGTACCATTTCTTCAGTAACTACAATTGGGCTTCTTCCGGCTTCATTGGTAAGTGCACCAACAGCAACCTCGCAGGTTTTTAATTGTTTTGACAAAATGCGCGGTTCAATTACGCTTGTCCAAACACGCATGCCGAGATTATTCTGTAAACGCTTTAAGCGATAAACATTATTATCAAAAACTTTTACAGACGCACCCATGGCAAGCGCTGTGCGTGTTGCAAATTCTCCCACTACACCGGCGCCAATAATAATAACTTTTGTAGGCGGAATGCCGCTGATACCTCCAAGCAATACGCCTTTACCATTTTCCTGGCTGCCGAGAAACTGGCCGGCAATAAGCATGGCTGCACTGCCTGCAATTTCACTCATGCAACGAACAATAGGATAGGTGCCGCTATCATCTTTTAAGCTTTCAAATCCAAGCGCCGTTATTCTTTTTTCCATCATTCTTTCCAGTGATTCTTTTTTTAGCATGGATAAATGAATAGGTGAAATAACGGTTTGATTAGGTTGCAAAAAATGAATGTCTTCTTCCATTACCGGCGCACTTTTAATAAGCATTGGCGCTTTATATACTTCTTTTTTCTTTAAAGCTATTTGGGCACCCGCTTCACTAAAATCGTTGTCAGAATATTTACTGCCTTCGCCTGCTTTAGTTTCTATAATCACTTCATGACCATTATGCACCAGAACGTTCACGGCTTCAGGAATTAAAGAAATACGGTTTTCCTGCAGCACCATTTCTTTGGGAATGCCGATAGTAAGCTTTGCGCTTTGCGGTTTTACATCTAAAGTTTCTTCCTGCGTTTCATAACTGAAACCCGGGCCTACTATTGGCCTTGTAGCTGCCATATATGATTTTAATTGAACTATAAAAATAACATTAAAGATGAATGCTTTTTAAATTAAGATTGGGCGATGGTAAAATGTGAAAAACTTAGCAATACAATTCATCTCTGGTATTTAGACTCTCTATTAATATATGGATTGTGCTTTTGCTTATAACATGGGCAAAAAAAAGCTATGTGACTTGAAAATACGTATAATTACACATTCATTCAACAAATACAATGAATCATCGCTGGCGCATTATTGCTTTACTCTTCTTTGCCACTACTGTTAATTATATTGACCGGCAGGTGATGTCATTTGTAATGACAGATGATAATTTCAAACGCGAAATGCTGGGTTTGCCTTCATCAGCTTTGCTTACACCAAATCTTATTGCAAAGTTTAAAGAGCAAATGGGCCTGGTTGACGCTGCCTTCAAAATATTGTATGCAATCGGCTTTTTAGTTGCCGGCTGGCTGATTGATAAACTTGGCACTAAGAAAGGATTTTCTATCGGTATTATTGTTTGGAGTATTGCCGGAATACTTACAGGTTTTGTACGATCTTTTTTTCATTTAAGATTAGTGCGTTCTTTACTTGGCATTGGCGAATCAACCAACTTTCCTTCCGCTATAAAAACAACATCAGAATGGTTTCCAAAAAAAGAACGCGCTTTTGCCAGCGGCGTTTTAAATGCAGGTTCTAATGTTGGTGTAATTATAACCGCGATTACTATGCCTTATATTATTTTACATTATGGATGGCGCACTGCATTTATTGCAACAGGATTTTTGGGATTTATCTTACTTATTACATGGCTGATAAATTATAAAAAACCACAGCAATCAAAAAAAATATCTGCACAGGAGCTTGCTTATATTACACAAGACAATCAAAATATAACACTGCAAAAAATTTCTTTCTTTAAATTATTTCGGTATAAACAAGCATGGATATTTGCCATCGGAAAATTCTTTGCAGATCCTATCTGGTTTTTTTTCCTTACATGGCTTCCTACATTTTTTAATGATAATAAAGTGCTTTCGCAAAACCTGCAGTTAAGCAGTTTCGGCCTTACATTTTTTATTATTTATGCTGTGTCTGATGCAGGAAGTATTTTTTTTGGATGGCTTGCCATGCAGTTTATAAAAAAAGGGTTTTCAGAAAACCGGGCACGCAAAACCACGTTGCTAATTTGCGCACTTTGTGTAACGCCGATTTACCTTGCCTCAATTACACACAATTTGTATGTGGCTATTGCGCTCATAGCACTTGCAACCGCAGCACACCAGGGCTGGAGTGCAAATATGTATGCATTGCCCGCTAATTTATTTCCATCACAATATGTGGCATCCGTTACAGGTTTCGGAGGAACAATAGGCACACTCAGCGGAATCATTCTTGCAGCTTCAACTGGTTTTATTGTTGCAAAATTTGGGTATCAACCAATGTTTATTATTGCAAGCTGCAGTTATCTTACCGGCCTGCTTGTGATTCATTTTATTATGCCTGAGTTTAAACCTGTGGCGTTGTAGCGTTCTATAATTTATAACAAATAAAAAAGTTTTTTTTTATTTATCACACTCTTATTCCTGGTAAATAATTTTTATGAGAGTAAATTTTGGGTATAAACTTCCATTAATATTTGTTCTTTCCTCAAACTGTAAACTTCGTTTTTAAATGAATTATACTGTTCAATAAGAAGGTTTGACTTTATAAATGAGTGAAAATTCTGTCCAAAAAAATCAGGCTCTTCAGCTTTTATTTTATATACTTCATATTTAGTACGCACCTTATTTTCTGTTTCATCAACATCAGCAGCGTTAAATACCTTTTCACTAAGATCAAAGTTCACAAATGCTTGCATGGAATAGTTTATTTCAATTTCAACAAATCGTAAGCCATATAATTGGCATGGTTAATCAGGCGCTTTTATACCTTAAGATTTTCATTTACTGGGCATCTCATTATCTTCGTATATGTAACTCTATCCAAACTTCCAAAACAGAATGACAGATTTAATTACACTTATAGCAAATCTTGCGCTTACACTTTCATTTGTAGTTGCGCTTATATTTGGTATTGCACAAACTAAAGCTGCAGCACGCGACCGCCGTGAACGGATTACGTTTGAAGCACTGCGCAGTTTTCAAACACATGAATTTTCAGAACTTATTTATTTTATTAATGCGCAAAAAAAGCTGGCCACACAAAAAGAAATGCAGGCATTGCCGGCAGAAGACCAGGTTAAGTTTATTCAATTTGGGCAGCAAATGGAATCTCTTGGTATGCTTGTGGCAGAAAAAATAATTAATATTGATCTTGTAGATAAAACACTTGGTTCATTTGTTACAACTTCATGGGAGAAATATAAAAATGTATTTGGGGATATTCGTGAAACTGCACCTGATCCTTTTTTAGGTGAATATTTTCAATGGCTTGCCGAATACATTGATAAACGTATGAAAGAAAATCCGCGTAAACCATTTTACAAAGAAGGCAAATAATTATTTTTCTATCAGTACATCAGAAACTGTTGCAGATTCTTTTACATCCGGATTATGTGCACAAATAAAAATACCAGCTAATACTTCCGCGGGCAAATTATCCATTTCATGTTCGCCAACCAGCACAAATGGATCTCCTTTTTTTTCTGCAACACGCATAGTAAAAGTATTTCCGCGGCGTTGCAATTGTATTACTGCATATTTTTTTTGTTCCGATGCACGTATCTCATCTTCAGGATCACGCATATTCATTCCTGGCTTAACGCGCCATTGCAATACAGTAAGCCCGTCGCTATGATCAACTGCGCTTATATGCACGTCACTATCTGCAAGCGATGCTCTTACCATCCAGCCAATTTTTCTATGTGCTTCTTTTCCTTCACCAACAAATTGAAAATTGGCAGTTAAAGTAAAATCTCCATTAAGTTTTTTATACGCATATTGAAATTCATCCCTGTTAAACCAAATGTTATAGCCGCCTCCGGTTAATGTATATGTGTTCGTTTTTTTATCATAAAGAGTTGAACCTTTTATTTTAGGATTACCAACATCAACGCTTTTTTCAAAAACGCCAACACTGTTATTTTTCACTGTTTCAAACGAAATAAAACCAACCAGGCAGGCAATAAGGATTATCGTTTTCATGAATCTAATATAAACGATCTTAACGAAAAAGCAGGTATGTTTTATAAGGTTAGTTTACAAAACTCCACCAAATGCCAACCCGCAGCCAAAAGCCTCTTCCGGGATAATCGGGTGCAGAATAATTATAGTTTGTAAATGAAAAACCGTTGCTGAAGTTAATTGTATTCAGGTTCTCTAAACGTACAAAACATTTAAAGCTTTTTATTCTGAAGTTGAAATAAAAATTTACGTTGGGAAGATTGGAAATTGTTGCAGTATCCTGGTAAACAAACTGGCCGTTTAGCGGTGAGTATCCGTCAGGTTTATAGGGTGTATTATATATAACTTCCAGGCCTGTTGATAAAAAAAGATTTTTGAAAAAATTTCCTTCAAAAGCAAAGCGGCTGCGTGCAAGCACCAATGGCAAATTCACTGGTGGGTTGCCTGTTGTTTGCTGCAGGTTGCCTTCAAGATACCAGTTTAAGTGCGATGATATATGAATGCTTTTTTCTGCAGCAATATGCAATACATTAAATAATGGCGATGATTGTGTTGATGAATACATCCCATTAAAATAAGTATAGTTCGTAATAAGATAATATTCGCCTGTTAGCTTTAAGTTAGCAGGCGGAACATTTATTTCAGCAAAAATCCGTGTAATATTTTCTTTATTAAAATTGCCTTCAGGCGCAACCGGAAATGCTGTGCGTGCCTGCCTTATATTAAGTGAGTCTGTTACATATTCACCTTCAGTAAAAGAGGGCGTTCTGCTTGTGTTTTGAAAACCAATTTCTAATGAGCCGATATTTTTACGCAAAGATTTTTTTAAGCTTATATAAGCTGCATAGTCTCCTAAAAAATGACCGGTTACATATAACTTCCCTGATGCTTCAATATCGTATAGCTGGTTGCGTGTGCGGTTGCGGTATTCAGCACCGGCATAAACATTATTGTAAGTTGTTGTAAAAGGTATTGATACGCCTTTTATCAGCTCAAGCCCTGTATTTACTTTAAAATATTGGTTTAAATTATTTTTTTGCGGATAAGAAATAATAGCAAAATCATTGGTGAGATTTTGCCAGGTATCGTTAAATTTCAGCGTATCTGTACCTGGTGCAACATTATACTCCAGGTATTTAGAATAATCAGAATCATCTGGCAAATAATCATGAAACTCATAACTGGTTTTAGAGTATTGGAATGTATGCTGCAGCCGTATGCGTGGATAAAATAATTTATACGTAACAGAATCTGTAACCAGTGAATCTTTCTGACCAAAATCATAACTATGCCGCATAAGCAATGTAAGTTCTTTATATTGTATGCCTATGGGGATAGTTGAGCCAAAAATACTGCGTGGTGCAGGCCCAAGATTATTGCCAAGTTTAATTGCTGCACCGGATGGATCATTAATAAAAAGGCTGTCAAAATTTTGATTTGGTTTTACGCCGCCATTTTGAGAGGCAAGAATTTTATTGGTAATGAACACAAAATTATTAATATAACGCTTGTTGTTGCTTTGAAAAAAAATATTAATGCGTCCATTGCTCGTATTGGTACTCTGATTTTTATAGGCGCCCGGAGAATTAATTACTTTAAAATCCAAACCAAAATTAAAATTGCTTTTACGGTTTTGTGTATGAAACAAATTAATCAATTGCTCAGCCCTGCTGCCAAGCAAATAAACTGTTTCTGAATAAGGACGCGTAGTTTGAAAAAACCTGGTGTTTTCAGGTGTATACCTGTAAATATCAAATGCATGCAAACCTGCATCAAAACCAGGCTTCATGCTAGGCTGAAATATAAACGACTTTGCTGCACTTCCAAAATTACCAAGGTCATAATCCGTCCACGGCACAGGAAAGCGTGAATAAAAATCATTAATAGAAGAATCAATTTTATCTATGCGGGTTGAATCCCAGTAATGAAAAAAAATGGTGATGGAGTCTTCATACTGATTCCGGTGCGTTAAGCTTTCATTTGAAGTATCTTTTTTTATCAGGTTGCCGTGGCTGTCGTAATCGTACCCGTTTGGCACCGTATCACTATAATTATCGTTGTTATAATTCTGCGGATAAGTTTGTGCATGCACAACTGCACATAAACCCATCATTAATAAAATAAAACAAATACGTTTTACCAATTGATACATTGATTACAAAGATGCAAAGTAATTTTAAAGCTGTGAATGAAACGGTAATTTGACAGGTTGATAAAAATAAATTTCAGGGATTAACTTTCTGTTGCGCGGAATAAAAAAACCAGTATAATAAAATACCGGCTTTTTATTTTATAAAATATTTTAAGAGCAATTATTATTTTTTTGCAGCAACATGTGGTTTTGCCGAGAATTGACTCATATAAGCAACTTTTCCATCTTTGTTAAACATCCAGTTTTCCTGTAAGTAAACAGAATCTACTTTATTGTTGTTATGTGTATCAATTTCTTTGCCCCAAACGCAAACCCATGTTTCATCTTTTCCTTTAGGTTTTAAACTTGTTACTACTTCTATAGAGCTAACCACATTTTTTAAGCTGCCGCGATAAGCTTTTGCGCTGGCAACTACAGAATCTCTTGTGCCACTTATAGTGCTGCCATCCGGGAAATCCATTGTTACGGAATCTGCAAATGCATCTTTATGATCATCAAAAGTATTATTGTCAAAGTCCTTCCAAAGTTGAAGCACTGTTTGTGCATACTTAGAATCTCCAATAGAAAAATCACTCGAATATTCTACTGGATAAGGATAAGTAACATTTTCATCAGAAGGCGTTGTTGCAGCAGCCATTGTATCTTTTGAAGCATCCGTAGATGTAGTTGCAGTATTACATGCAACAAGAACGCATAATATACATGCGCTAACTAATAATTGTTTCATAAAAGTTGTTTTGAATTTTTTTTAGACGGAAAAATTATGATTTTTTTATTTATGAAAAAATAATAATTTGAAAGCAGCTGTTAGAAATAAACAGCAATGCAGCATCACTTCATGTTTATTGTAAATAAATCAGTTTCTTACCGGCTTGCCTTTTTTAATAACAGCTTCAATTCTTTCTAACGTTTTTCTTTGCCCGCTTAAGCTTAAAAAAGCTTCACGCTCCAGGTCAAGCAGGTATTGTTCACTCACCAAAGTTTGCTCACTTAAATCTCCGCCACACATTACATACGCAAGCTTGCGTGCAACCAAAGCATCATGTTCGGTTGCATAATTTGCGCGCCACATACCGTTAATGCCTGCATACAAAGCGCCCAAAGCAGAACGGCCTAAAACCTTAACATCTTTTCGTTGTACAGGCTGCACATAACCCTGATCATACATTTCAATCACCGCATTTTTTGCTTCGCCGATTCTGCGTTGAGGATTCATCACCACTTCATCATGACCCTTTCTTAATATACCAAGATCATACCCTTCAAATGCCGATGTTGCAACTTTTGCTGTGGCAATTGTAAGAAACCGGTTTTTTAAAGTGATGGTTTCCGGTTCATCTTCATGCATTTCATCAGCAGCGCGCAAAGCAAATTCTTTTGTGCCGCCGCCGCCGGGAATTAAGCCAACGCCTAATTCAACCAAACCAATATATGTTTCTGCGGCTGCATAAATTTTATCTGCATGCAAATTCATTTCGCAGCCGCCGCCAAGCGTTAAACCATGCGGCGCAACTACAACCGGCACGCTTGAATACCGCACCCGCATCATAGCATTTTGAAACATGCGTATGGCCATATCAAGATCATCATATTCCTCCTCAATGGCAAACATAAATATCATTCCAACATTGGCCCCGGCGCTGAAATTTGCGCCACTGTTTGCAATAACAAGGCCTTTATATTTTTCTTCCGCAATCTCAATACTTTTATTCACTGCCTGTAATACTTCGCTGCCAATAGTATTCATTTTTGTATTCCACTGCAAAGCCACTACATCATCACCAATATCATATAACCATGCATTACTGTTTTTCCAAACTATTTTATTTTTATAATTTTCAAGCAGAATAAAATTGCCTGATGAAGGTACCGGCAAATAATTTTTTGAAGTCACATCATAATATAGTTTCGTATTATTTTCTGTTTTATAAAAAGATCCATTTCCTTCATTGAGCATTTCATCCACCCATAATGCAACAGAATAATTCGCTTCCTTCATTGCTTTTACAGTTTCTGCAACACCAAAAACATCCCAGGTTTCAAAAGCGCCGATCTCCCATCCAAAGCCAGCCATCATCGCATCATCAATTCTATATAGTTCATCACTTATTTCAGGAATGCGATTAGCAATGTAAGAAAACAATGCATAATGAAAATGACGGTAAAATTCTCCGGCTTTATCTTTTGCTGCAAACAACATTTTTAATCGCGGCTTCAGATCTTTGATTGTTTGGGCAAATTTTACCGATTCAAATTTTGGTTTACTGCGCGGAACGTATTCGAGTGTTTTAAGATCAAGCGTATAAATTTCTTTATCACTTTTTCTTTCTTCGGGGCTGCCTTCTGTAACAGGTATTTTTATTTTCTTAAAAAATCCCTGGCCAGTTTTATCACCCAGCCATTTATTATCAATTAAAGTTTGAAGCCAGGCAGGAATTTTAAACAGATGTCTTGCCTCATCATTCAAACAATTTTCTGCAACACCATTTGCAACTTTCACCAATGTATCAATGCCAACAACATCTGCGGTTCTAAACGTTGCCGATTTTGGGCGGCCGATTATTGGACCGGTTAATGCATCAATTTCATCAATATTTAAATCAAATTTTTGCATTGTGTTGAAGATGGACATCATGCCAAAAACACCAATCCGGTTTGCTATAAATGCAGGTGTATCTTTTGCAAGCACTGTTGTTTTGCCAAGAAACACATCACCATAATGCATTAAAAAATCTATTACCTCCTTATCAGTTTCCGGTGCAGGAATTATTTCAAATAAACGCAAATAACGGGGCGGGTTAAAGAAATGTGTGCCGCAGAAATGCTTTTTAAAATCTTCACTTCTGCCTTCACTTAAAACATGAATTGGAATGCCGGAAGTGTTTGTTGTAATAAGTGTGCCTTGTTTACGAAACTGTTCCACCTGTTCATATACTTTTTGCTTAATGTCAAGCCTTTCAACCACCACTTCAATTATCCAGTCGCAACCGGAAATATCTTTCATGTTATCATTAAAGTTGCCGGGGGTTATTTTTTTAATAACATCTTTTGTATAAACAGGTGAAGGGTTTGATTTGATAGCTGCCTGTAAAGCATCATTTACTAATTTATTTTTTTCTGCCGGCTTTGCATTTGCATCAACACCGTTTGGAATAATATCTAACAATAAAACCTGCACACCTATACCTGCAAAATGGCAGGCAATGCGAGAGCCCATTACACCGCTGCCAAGCACAGCAACTTTTTTAACCGAGCGTTTCATCTGTAAATTTTTTCAATGATATTTAGAAGCAAGCAAAAGTAAAATTAGTTAGTTATGCAACTGTTTTTTTATAAAGTAAGTAAATATTAATTTTTTAATTGCAACAGGTATTTAAACATTCAACAGATTCATTTACTTTCATTCTCACAAACCACTTGCATGCAAACTGCTTCAAAAAAAGTTATCAATGCCTGGGCAATGTACGACTGGGCAAACAGTGCTTATAATCTTGTTATAACCTCAACTATTTTTCCTGCTTATTATGATGCTATTACTTCAACAAAAGATGCTGCAGGAAAGATCATCAGTCATAAAGTAAATTTTTTAGGACATGAATTTGAAAGCGCATCTTTATACAATTATGCTATTGCATTTGCCTATTTGGTAATTGCTGTTATCTCGCCCATACTTTCATCTATTGCAGATTATAAAGGCAATAAAAAATCTTTCATGCAATTCTTTTGCTATCTCGGCGGCATTGCATGTTGTATATTGTATTGGTTTGATGCAAGCACTTTAGCATTAGGTATTACGTGTGCTATTTTGGCTGCTATCGGTTATTGCGGAAGTCTTGTTTTTTATAATTCTTATTTGCCTGAAATAGCAGCAGAACCAGACCAGGACCGTGTGAGTGCAAAAGGTTTTGCATTGGGTTATATTGGGAGTGTATTGTTGCAAATTGTGTGTCTGCTGTTTGTAATGAAGCCTGAATGGTTTGGTATTAGTGATACAACATTTCCGGAACGCCTGGCATTTTTATTAGTAGGTGTGTGGTGGATGGGTTTCGCACAAATTACATTTAAACATTTGCCTAAAAATTATGCACTTCCCCAAAATAAAAATCAGAACATATTTACCAACGGATTTAAAGAGCTGAAAAAAGTTTGGCAACAGGTAAAACAAATGCCTGTATTAAAAAGATATTTATTTGCTTTCTTTTTTTACAGCATGGGCGTACAAACAGTAATGCTTGCCGCAACTTTATTTGGCAGCCAGGTGTTGCAATTAGAAACATCAAAATTAATTGCATGCATCCTGGTTATACAGTTAGTTGCCATTGCGGGCTCTTACATCATGGCAAAACTTTCGTCCATGTATGGCAATTTTAAAGTGCTGATGTTTGTTGTACTAATATGGATTTGCATATGTATTTATGCATATTTTATTACAACAGATATTCAGTTTTATATTGTAGCCGCAGTAGTTGGTTTGGTGATGGGCGGCATACAATCTTTAAGCCGTTCTACTTACGCCAAGATAATGCCTGAAACACATGATACCGCTTCGTTCTTTAGTTTCTACGACGTAACAGAAAAAATTGCTATTGTAATAGGAATGTTCAGTTTTGGTTTTGTTCAGGAACTTACAGGCAATATGCGTAATTCGATAATTGCATTGGTTGTATTCTTTTTAGTTGGTTTGGTATTTTTATTCGCTACTCTGAAAAAGCAAAAAACAATTAGTGTGGTAACCGCTTAATTTTTACTTTTTTAATTTTTACTTTTGAATTTGCACCATGAAACTTTATTCAATAGAAGCAGGATTTTTCAAACTGGATGGCGGCGCAATGTTTGGTGTTGTACCAAAATCAATATGGCAAAAATTAAACAAGCCTGATGAAAATAATTTATGTACTTGGGCAATGCGTTGTTTATTAATTGAAGATGGAAATAAATTAATATTGATTGATAACGGCATTGGCAATAAGCAAAGCGAAAAATTTTTCAGTCATTATTATTTGCACGGCGATGATACACTTAATAAATCTTTAACTGCACATGGCTTTAATAAAGATGATGTAACAGATGTTTTTCTCACGCATTTGCATTTTGATCATTGCGGTGGCAGCATAATTCGTGATGGAGATAAATTAATTCCTGCTTGTAAAAACGCAATTTACTGGAGCAACCAGGAACACTGGAATTGGGCAGTTTATCCAAACGATCGCGAAAAGGCTTCTTTCTTAAAAGAAAACATTTTGCCGATTCAGGAGAGCGGTCAATTAAAATTTATTGAACTTGTAAATACCGAAGACGATAAGCTTAATAAAACATCATTCACAGAAAATATATCCATTTTTTTTGTTAACGGTCATACAGAAAAAATGATGTTACCACAAATAAAATATAAAGACAAAACAATTGTTTTTATGGCTGATTTGCTTCCATCCATTGCGCACATTCCTTTGCCTTATGTAATGGCGTATGATATGTTTCCGCTTACAAGTTTGAATGAAAAAAAATTGTTTCTTGCTGAAGCTTTGGAAAATAATTACATTTTATTTTTTGAACATGATGCACAACAGGAATGCTGTACATTGCATCAAACAGAAAAAGGTATAAGAGAAAATGAAATTTTTAAGTTGAGTGAAGTGTGATCTCTAAGCTTTAAACATTGGCAAATAAAAATATTTTGCTATGGATGCTCACATAAAAACCAAGCCAAAAAAATTTATCAGGAGTGCACCGCATCTTCCTGTAAAAAACTTACGACAAACGCTTAGCTATTACCGTGATAAACTTGGTTTTATTAATGAGTGGATTTTTGGTGAAACAGATGGTGGTATAAGCCGGGATAACATGCGCCTTCTTTTTGCAGAAGATGAAAATTTTGCAAATGATGTTAACAACAAAAATCACCGTTTGCCTTTAATGTGGTTTGTTAATAATATAGATGATGTTTATGCAGAGTTTAAAAACCGCAATATTGAATTAGCAGACGATTTGCGAACGCATGCTTATGGATTAAGAGAATTTGCATTCATTGATATTAATGGCTATTACATTCGCGTGGCAGAAGCAAAAGAATAAATTATTCTTTCACCCTTTCAACATACTCACCTGTTTTGGTATTAATGCGAATGGTTTCACCTTCATTCACAAACAAAGGAACCTGAACCGTAGCACCGGTTTCAATGGTTGCATTTTTTAAAGCACGGGTTGCAGTATCACCACGCAAACCCGGTTCTGTATAGGTAATTTTTAAAGTAATTTTTTCAGGAAGCTCTGCTGCAATTGGTTGTTCAGTTTCTGTATTAATGCTTACAAAAACTTCACCGCCTTCTTTTAAAAACTGCGCCGCATCAACCATATTTTCATTTAAGGTAAATTGTTCAAAGGTCTCATTATCCATAAAGTTGAAGCCGCTTTCGTCTTTATATAAAAACTGGTAAGCTTTTTTTTCAATTCTTACAGGAAAAATATTTTCTCCGCTGTTCCAGGTTTTTTCAATGGTTCTGCTGTTATCAACACCTTTTAATTTAGCCCATACTTTTGCGGCAGCACGTGCTGTTTTATTTTCACCAAACTCTACTACGGAGTATAAACTTCCGTCAAGCTTTAATATCATTCCGCGGGAAATATCTGAAGTTGTTGCCATAGTTTAATTTTTTTAGATAGGGCGGCAAAAGTATGAATTCAATTTTAAATGAAGAACTGGCTAATTGCAACTTGGTTGCTGTGCTGTATATCAACCGCTTTCCGGCTTTTTGCCAGGCACACTTCCAGTAAAAGCGTGGCAATTATTTTTATAAAATGATTTGATGTGTATGTTTGAAGTTTGCATTTATATATGAAACAAAAACCGGTTCATGCCTCGATGGAAATTTTTTTGAAAGGAGAGGTTGTTTTAATTGATAAACCTTTGCGCTGGACATCTTTTGATGCGGTAAAAAAAATAAGAATCCTTACCGGTGTTTCTAAAGTTGGCCATGCAGGAACATTAGATCCGCTTGCTACAGGGTTACTAATTATTTGTACCGGAAGTTTTACAAAAAAAATTGCAGCATATATGGGCATGGAAAAAGAATATACCGGTTCTTTTACTTTAGGCGCCACTACACCTACTTATGATCTTGAAAGCGAGCCGGAAAATTTTAAAGATGTAAGCAACATATCAACTGAAAATATTTATGGCATTGCAAAAAAATTTACAGGAGAACTTTTACAAACACCTCCCATTCATTCGGCGATAAAAAAAGATGGCAAGCCTGTTTACCTGCTTGCCAGAAAAGGCAAGACAGTTGAGCTTGAGCCAAGAAAAATAACTATCAGTTTGTTTGAAATTACCAAAATAGCATTGCCGGAAATTTATTTTAAAGTTGTTTGCTCAACCGGAACATACATTCGCAGCCTTGCAAATGATTTTGGACAGGCGCTTGGCACCGGCGCTTATTTAAGTAGTTTAAGAAGAACACGCATTGGAAATTTTTTAGCTGATGATGCTTTGTCACTACAACAATTTGAAGAGAAAATTTTGCGACTTAAAGGAAGTGAGCAGTAAACGCTAATCGGTGAACGGAAACTGCTTACTGTTAACTGGGTAACCGTTCACTAAAAAGGCAAACCAATGCCTAACTGTACTGCATAATTGTTTCTTTTTGCATCGGTATATTTGTCAAGTTCATGATTGCGCCAGGTAAAATCTCTAATACTCATCCAGCCGTTGTTTGATATGCGGGCAGGATCTTTTAGTTTTATTCCAAAATCAACTCTTATCAAAAAATAATTAAAATCAAAGCGCAAACCTGTGCCCAAAGCTATTGCAATATCTTTTCCAAGCCTGTTGATATCAAACTCGCTGCCTGGATTATTGGGATCATTTCTAACGTTCCATATATTGCCTGCATCAGCAAACACGGCTCCATTTACATTCACACTGCTGTAATGCGCAATGGGGTAGCGGAGTTCACCATTAACTTCAAGCTGCATATCTCCATATCTATCACTGAAAGTTGTTGAGGTATCACTTAATAAAGAAGAACCCAAACCTAACTGTCGCAAACCCCATGCACGCATACTGTTTGGACCGCCGGCAATAAATTGTTTATAAAAAGGAAGTGTAACACCAAGGCTCTGCGAAACAAAATAGTTATAACCTACGCCGGCAAAAGCACGTGTAGCTATTGTGGTCTTACGAAGTGATATTGTTTTTCTAAACTCAACTTCTGCTTTAATGTATTGATATATTTTATCGTTGATATTATTTAAGCCGGGTATACATAACTCAGTCGAAAAACGTAAATAGTTGGTTACATTACGCCTGCCATTGTAGGTAATAATCCTGCTTCCCCGTACACTTACAATTTTTCCTGTGTTAAATGAATTGCGTAAAAAAGGATTTTCTTTAAAGGCTTCCGTAAGTAAAGGCAAGGTATCTAATGAATATAATTCAATGTTAGGAAAACGAAATTGCCATACTTTATTTTTTATCTTCCAGTCATAACCATAACTGGCAACAACAGAACGCAGGCGGAAATAATCCTGCCTGTCAGCATAAGAAGCATTTGCGCTGATAACCGTTCTGCCAAAATCAAGCTTTCCGGGCCTGATTATTTTAAATGGGATAAATGCTCTTGGAAAGCTATAAGTTTGGCCCAATGATATTTGAAATGCCTGCAACAATGAATTTGATTGCGTTTGTGACTGGTTAAAGCTAAATTCCACACCATTTGTTAAACTGGTTGTTGATTGTACGGCGCTATGCCATACATTCCTGTTGCGGTAAGTAATATTAAGCGCTAATCCAAAAAAATTAGAAGAGGTTAAAACATCGCCGGTATTCCGACTTGCTTCAAGATTATAAGTTATATTTTGTTTTCTGTCAGGATATAAAAAATAATAAATGTCAACCGAGTCGCCTCTTATTATAGTTCTTGTATCAACTTGCTTCCATGAGCCAATTTGGCCGAATGTATTTACAACTTTATAAAAAAGATCATCATTATACAAACGGCCTGGGCGCAAATAATTAAACTGCCTGAAAATTGCCGGCTTAAAGGCATTTTGCCTGTAATAAACCGAATAACCTTTATAAATGCGTTTATTGTATATTTCAGTATGCTGCAAAATACTATCAGGAAATTCCGCAAAAAAAGTTTCAGGAAAATAATAGATCCTTCCTGTATAAAATCTCTGTAAAAAAGAAGTATCTGTATTGGTAGTTGCAGTATCGGCAAACCTGCGTTGCTGTACGGTAATTGCTGCTGATGGATTTTGCTGTTTATTTTGCTGCGCCTGCTGCAAAATCTGCATTTGCTCAAAAGGATCTACTGTAAGTTTTAGCAGCGATAAATTAGCTGTATCTACAACGGCAGCAATATTATCGCGGTGTATAAGAAAGTAACCCTTGTCTCTGTATAAAGCAATTAACCTGTCTAATTCAGCCGCAATAATTTCTTTTGAATAAGGCGTTTTTCCAGGCGTTATATTACTTGCTTTTATGGTACTGTTTGTAATACGCTGCAATGTTGTATCCTTAAGTTCATAACCAAACGAATCAATTATTACGCGTTTACCTGCGTTAATATTCATTACAACAGTTGTTCTATATTGAGGGGCGCGGCGGGGTTTATAGAAAGTATCTATGTATGAAGTATCGCTTAACACAGCATCAAAATAGCCTTGGGAAAACAGAAAGCTATTCATAAAGCGATACGTAGTACTAATGTTTGATGTATCAAAAACCGGAGGGTTTTTTAAAGAATATTTAAAGCCGAATTTCAGAACCCTTCTTGCAAACAAACTATCAGCCCAATAATTTAAAAGATTTTCCTGCAGCCTCGTGTTTTCATCTTTACTAATATCGCCATTAATATTTATTTTGTTGTTGAAAACAAACGGTGTATCCGGATAATTTTTTACTCTTACTCTGTTTATTACAAACAAAAATTTTTGTTCTGTACAGGAGGATAGTAAAAAAATTATGCAAAGAATAATTACGGCATATAAAAGTTTATTAACGCTCAAAATCATAAAGAATGCTCAGCAGGAATGAAGTCAAATATATCCAAACTTTGCGCCACAAAAAAAACAGGGATGAAGAAGATGTATTTACAGCAGAAGGGTTGAAGGTTATATCTGAATTAATTGAGGCTGATTTTAATTTAAAAAAAATATATGCACTAAAAGATTGGCTTGATGAGCATACTGATATTGAAAATGCAGTGGAGATAACTGAAGATGAATTAAAAAAGATTTCAAATTTTAAAACACCTAATAAAGTTTTTGCAATTTTCAGGAAGAAAACAGCCGAACAAATTCATGGTTTAAAAAATAAAATTACATTAGTGCTTGATGGAATACAAGACCCCGGAAACCTTGGTACAATTGTGCGGACGGCAGATTGGTTTGGCATTGAAAATATCATCGCCTCAACTGATACGGCAGACATATATAACCCGAAAGTTGTACAGGCAACAATGGGCAGTATTGCGCGGGTAAGTATTGTTTATACTGATTTGAAAGCTTTTTTATCAAACAATAAAATTGTTGTATTGGGTGCCGTGCTTGATGGGGAAAATATATCAGCGATTGAAAAATTAACGGAAAGCCTTGTAATTATCGGCAACGAATCAAAAGGAATACGGAATGAAATTCAACCTTTCATTCATAAAAAAATATCAATACCAAAAAAAGGAAACGCAGAATCGCTTAATGCTGCTGTAGCTGCTGGAATTATTTTGGCAAAGTTGGTTAGTTAAAAGCTATTATTAATTATTAAACTCGAAATATTCAATATTCAACATGGAATGATCAATATTCAGTTAAGTATTGATTTGATTATTGAATTTGATTGTTTATTACTATATTAATTGACTTATTGACCTGTTGCTAAGCGTTAAGCTCTTCCCATTTGTCTTAAAAAAGAAACGTGTGAAATTACAGCCTGGTACATGTGTGTGTATTCAACATAGGTAATGTTATATTCTTTACATGCCTGCTTTATTATTTTGCTGATATTAGGATAATGAACATGAGAAATTTTTGGGAAAAGATGGTGCTCAATCTGAAAATTTAAACCGCCAACAAACCATGAAATTGCCCGGCTTTTTGTTGCAAAATTTGCAGTTGTTTTTAACTGGTGAATCGCCCATTCATCTTCCATTTTATTGGTTACTTCATCAGGCATGGGAAAATGTGTGTGCTCAACTGTATGCGCAAGCTGAAATACAATGCTAAGTATAAAGCCTGCAACCAAGGTCATTATTAAAAACCCAATAATGGTATCAATAACACCTACGGTAAACATAGGTATTAAAATAAAAATTACGTTACTTATAAGCTTGTACGTCCAGAAATAAAAATGATCTTTTGTGGTCATTTTCTTTAAAGGAACATCGCCTATTTTGCGTGTAAAATATTTTTTATAATCAGAAAAAAATATCCAGTATATATAAAGAAGGCAATAAAAAAACCAAAAATACCAATGCTGAAAACGATGCATTTTATATTTTTTTTGCGTAGAAGCCATTCTTAAAAAAGGCTTTGCATCAATATCGTCATCTATGCCATCAATATTAGTATAAGCGTGATGGATGATATTATGCTTCATATTCCACATAAAATGACTGCCGCCTAAAATGCCTAAAGTAACCGCTGCCATTTTATTAAGAATCTGGGATTTACTAAAGCTTCCATGTGCACCATCGTGCATAATGTTAAAACCAATAGCAGCAACAGTGGCGCCGAGCAAAACACATTCCGCAACTGCCAAAAAAACATCTGGCGTAAAAAATACGAGATGAATATATAAACCTATAAGCACTGTAAGTAAAATAGCGGCTTTTATCCAAAGCCTCCAATTACCTGTTGTTGATTTTCCGGTCGTTTCGAAATACTGAGAAATACGGTTTTTTAATTCTGTATGAAATGAAGGTTTTAATTGTGTAAATTTTGGAATGTTATTCATGCTGCTGACTGTACTTGAAATGAGGTGCAAAGTAACGGATTAATAGGTTAACATTAATGCAATCTTTATCATGTTAGTGATAACTTTTGCTTAACGCGGGCATTATGATCTTTTTTAAAAATGCACTGCTTAGCCTGAATGGTAAATAATGTTTCTGTATAATACAAAAAAAATGTAATTGGCTGTTACCAATAATTCCGGAAAAACGATTAAAGCATTTGCAGTGAATAATTATTCAGTGAAGAAGATAAATACTGACAACAAAACATAGTTATACATAAATGAAATTTTTATGGGGGTTATGCTTTGAGCCGTTTCAAGAGATTGAGCGGCTCATTTTTTTATAATTTATTATATAACTGTAAGCTGGTAAAAAGCATCTGGTTGTAAATATTTATTGGCAAGCTCCTGCAATTCCAGTGCTCCAATATTTTTTATACTTGATATACTGTTATTAAAATAATCTGCACTTAAATTATTCAGTACATAATTTTTCCATCGGGATAAGGTTTGAAAAGGACCGTCTATATCACCCAGAATACTTCCAATCATATAATTGCGTACCAGGTGCAGCTCTTTTTCTGCAACAGGCTCATCACATAAGCGTTTCATTTCTTTATATGTTTCCTTAATTGTCGCTTCGCAAACATCACGGCCTGCTTCAGTGGAGATCATCCATGCGCTTTCGTGAATATGATTTTGAAGATAGCTGTGAATGCCATAAGTATATCCTTTATCTTCCCTTATATTACTCATTAACCTTGAACCGAAATAACCGCCTAAAATATTGTTCAATACCTGCACTTTAATAAAATCAGGATGATGCCTGTTTGGAAATGGTCTAGCAATTCTTACGGCGCCTTGTATGCCGTTCTCATCATTAATTATAAAATGATTTTTTTCGGTTTCAGGATTGCTGTTATAGTTTATAGTTCCAGGTGTTTGTTTGTTACACAACAATGAACCGAAATTTTTATTAAGCAATGCTTCTATATCAGCGGGAAGGTTGCCTGCAATAAACAAAACGCATTTGCCATTAATATAGCAGTTATCATAAAAATGAATAAGCTTGTTTCTTTCAAGCTTATCATAATCAGCCAAAGAAGCATATTTTCCATACGGATGCGAAAAGCCAAACAAGTATTCATCAATTAAACGATTGGCAACAAAATCGCACTTCTTCAAATTTACTTCAAGGCTTTGTTTTTGATTTTGTTTGTAAATAGCAAGCTCTTCTTCAGGAAAAATACTTTCTGTAAGCAACTCGGTTACCACGGGTAATAATTGCGGCAAATGCCTGCTTAAACTATGCAGCTTTACTGAGGCTGTTTCATTATGACAATTGCGGTTTAAATAAGCACCATAGAATTCAAAAAAATCATTAAGGGCAAAAGCTGTTTTATTTTTTGTTCCGTTTTTAAGAAGATAATTCACAGAAGCCGCCGTCATATTATTTTCTTCATACGCGTTGCCTGCATAAAATACCCATTCAACAAATACCACTTCCTGCTCAGGTGCATGCATTGCATATACAGATATTCCATTATCCAATTCAAAATATTTGCAAGGTTTTAAATGAAGATTAAAATCTGTTGCATCTGCTATTCTTGGAGGTACGCGTCTGTTCAGCATAAATTTTTTTCCGGAGCGCAAATGTAATTCAATGCGGCTTATCATTATTTACTTTGCTTATTAAAAAGAGGCAGCAATAATTTTTTTGCTTTATTTGTTTAATATGGAACCGGGAATTAAAGAATTTTTTAAACGCTTGTCTGCAAGCATTGGCTTATTTATTATATGGATGACTGTGAATATGGTCACCGGCATTAAATACGGGTGTGCTTTTTTTGAAGATAAAATCCGTTGGGGCAATTTTGTATTTTATACCTGGATTCTTGTAAGTTTTACTGCGCTCATTTTTATTAATATAAAGATCTGGAAAAAGCCAATTGAACATTTACATGATTGAGTTTTTGAGGAACGTTTTAAATTAAATCAACAAAATTATAACAGCTAATAACCCCGGAACCGCAAACAACAAACTATTATCTTCGCAACAAATAATTTTTATGAATCTTCATGAATACCAGGCCAAGGAATTAATAAAAAAATATAATGTGCCTGTGCAGGAAGGTTATGCCTGCAGCACCGTGCACGAGGCAGAAGAAGCTTACCGTAACATTAAAAGTCAAACGCAAAATAATTTTGCCGTAGTAAAAGCGCAGATACATGCGGGTGGCCGCGGCAAAGGTGAAATAAAGGGCACAAAACAAAAAGGGGTTGCTGTTGGTAAAAGTCTTGAAGAAGTTGCAGCCATTGCAGGTAATATTTTGGGTGGCATACTGGTAACAAAACAAACAGGCGAGGCAGGTAAAAAAGTAAATAAAGTTTTAATTGCTCAGGATGTTTATTATCCCGGGCCAAACCCAACAAAAGAATTTTATTTATCTGTTTTGCTTGATAGAACAAAAGGGCAAAATGTAATTATGTACAGTACACAGGGTGGAATGGATATTGAAGAAGTTGCACATGATACGCCGGATAAAATTTTTAAAGAATGGGTGCATCCTTCGGGCGGATTACAGCCTTTCCAGGCAAGAAAGATTGCTTTTAATTTTGGATTGAAAGGTGAGGCATTTAAGAATTGTGTAAAGTTTGTGACCAATTTATATAATGCTTATGTTGGATTGGATTGTTCAATGGTTGAGATAAACCCTTTGTTTAAAACAAGCGATGAAAAAATGATTGCAGTAGATTGCAAAATGAATCTTGATGATAATGCTTTGATGCGCCATGCTGACCTGGAAGCGCTGCGTGATTTTGCTGAAGAATATCCTACCGAAGTAGAAGCCGGAAAATACAATTTGAATTTTGTAAAGCTTGATGGTAATGTTGGTTGCATGGTAAATGGTGCCGGGCTTGCTATGGCAACTATGGATATGATAAAACTCAGCGGCGGTAATCCTGCAAACTTTTTAGATGTAGGCGGTACAGCTAATGCACAAACTGTAGAGGCAGGATTTCGCATTATTTTAAAAGATCCGAATGTAAAAGCTATTCTTATAAATATTTTTGGAGGAATTGTGCGTTGCGACCGCGTAGCTGCCGGTGTAATTGAAGCATATAAAAACCTTGGCAATATTAATATTCCTATTATTGTACGCTTACAGGGAACTAATGCAGACGAAGCCAAAAAATTAATTGATGAAAGCGGGCTGCAGGTGCAATCTGCTATTTTATTAAGTGAAGCTGCAGACCTAGTGAAAAGAGCAGTAGCGTAATTTTTTATCAAACTAAAATTGTATAAGCACTTATATAAATTGTATAAGTGCTTATTTATTTATAATATATCCTATGAAAGCGATAACAGAAAAACGCTGCATGACATTACACTCATTTAACATTTTTGTTTGGCATGATATTTTTAAAGTCATTCCCACAAAAATAAATGTTATGAAAAAAGCAATGATTATCGCAGCGATCTTAGGAATTGGGATTATTTCTAAAGCACAAACTGTTTCTTTTGGGCCTACAGGTGGGTTCGGCCATTCATGGATAAGCAATTCAAACGGAGATGGAAAATTTAATCCCGCATGGAATGCAGGCCTTTCCCTTGTTTATAGTACAAAATCAAATTGGGGTATAGGAGCAGATGTAAAATATTCTGCTGAAGGAAATAAAGTTGAGCAGGCAGGTATAACCAATACAATTAATACCAACTATGTACGTGTGCCTGTAAAAGCTATTTATTTCTTTGGCAAGCAAGGCAACGCAGTTCGTCCTAAAATTTCTGCAGGGCCAACATTTGGATTTTTAACTGATGCAAATGAAACTTCATCTGTTTCGGGTGTAAAAGTTAAAACGGATATTAATGATGACATTAAGAATTTTGATTTTGGTGTAACAGCAGCAGCAGGTTTAAACTTCAGGCTGGCACAACGCACATGGTTAAACACTGACTTAGCTTTTTACCAGGGGTTAACAGACATTACTAAAAGCAATAACAGCACACAACATAACGGAAACGTTGGAGTAAATGTTGGCTTGTTAGTTGGGCTTGGTAAATAAATATATACATCATCAAACAAAAAAAGCATCAAATTAATTTGATGCTTTTTTTGCGTTTAATTATCTGCTTTTAAGCTAAGTGATATCAATAATTTTATTTGTGATAACAATCTTTACTGCACAACTAATTTAGTATTTAGCGTTTCATCGTTTGTAATCATTCTTACATAATAAACTCCGGATGCAATGCCTGCGGTATTTACAGTTAAGGAAAATTCACCGCTTTTTACATTAGCATTCATAAGTTGTTTTAACTGCCTGCCGCTTACATCAACTAAGTTTATCGCAACATGGCCTGCTTTTGCAATATTCACATTTAAATTTGTGGACGTTTTTGCCGGATTCGGATAAATATTTAAACGGGTTATTGCACCGCTTCCCGCAGCTCTTGAATCAGATGAATTGTTTTCTGCTATACCATCACTTTGCAATGCAGCATTTACAGGAAACGCATCAGAATTTATGCCATTGGCAATTACGAAAATAGAATAATGGCCTTTAGGTAAGCCGGCGGGCGGTGTTAGATAAACTGTATCTGCTAAACTGTAACCGAAGGTGTATATAACAACTTATTCAAAAATGTTGTTTTGCAAATCCCTTTTATCTGTATGAAAAACTCTATGTTTACTATTGGTTTTTATTAGAAGATTGATGCTTTACTGTATCGGTAAATGCTTTCATCATAGAAGCCCTTGATGGAGTTTTACACAAAGGGCAATAAGGCTTTGTTGGATGACTACTGTTGTTTACGCCGATGGCATTTGAATTAACAGAATTATTATGGCAGCTTAAACAGGCTATTGTAACAAAACAAAAACTTAGCATCTTAAATTTTTGGTACACGTTTTATTATTTTAGAGTTTCAATAGGTGGCAATTTATATTGATTGTTCAACACTGATTCTTGCGGCAAATAAACACGAAATGTAACCGTAGATTCAGTTTTTGTTATGGGTAACCAGTTTGATTCTTTGTCTTTTCCCGGCGAATCTGACTGTATGTAAATATCCAGTGAACCATCTTCATTATATTTTAAATTTTTTGTCCGATCTCTTATCGCAGCACGATGAATAGAATTCGGCAATAAAAAATAGCCGGGAATTTCATACGCAGTTATAGACCAGAAACCTTTTGGCTTTAAGTTCCTTCCAACACCTACTGCTTTCAATTTTGTCAATATAACTTTATCATTATCCGGTGCAGGACTTAAGCGCAAAGCATTATTTAAGTTACTGAAAAAACTGTCTATTGAATTATAGTATAAAGGCAAATCGTTGCGTTCAAGTCCTGCATAATTATGCTCTTGTGCAGGCCACTTACTTAATGGTGTTAATGTTGCCTGGTGTTGCAATGCAAGTACATTTTTTAAATCAATAGAATCATCTTCAACCAATACACGGCCAACTAAATTAAGATGGTCATCTTTAAAATGAATTGGGTTTAAACCTGCAGGGATTTTGCCTTTCCAATTTGGTCCAATCAATACATATTTTGCAGCAACTGTATCGTCAAAACCTGAACCTATATAATGTACATTTTTATTATAAAAATTAATGAACTGAAAACTGAAATAGCGATTGCCAAAATCTGGTATTGATAAAACAACAGGCTCATCACTTAAATCCAATAAACTTCCGAAATAAGGTGTATCATTATTTGGACCGGCACCACCGCGGTTTCTTGTTGCTTTATATGCAGTAATTTTTGCAGTGTTATCAATTGCTGCGGTGGCTAATTTATCAGCATACGAAAAATGATTATACAATCTTTTTGGCTGGCCTGTATTATCAGGCAAGGTTACATACATGCGGTACGATTGTTCAACCGGGTAACCATATATATAAGCTTCTTTAACCAACTGCAAAAGCGAATCTGTGTTTATGCCTGTTTGTGCTTTTACACTTAATTGCATACACGCAAATGCAGCAATACAAAAAATTAATTTCATAATTATACTGCTAACTACTTTTTAAATTATATGAATAAGCATGCTGATTTTTATCTTCGGGCAATTCAATAGCATCGCCTACCATCGGTCCTTGTTTATGTAGCTCACTGCCTTCCTTTTTTGATTTAAAAACGGGCCATAAGAATTGTGCCTGCCATTCTTCCTGTTTATAATGTTTAATGCCGTAACCAGAAGGATATTTTCTGGTGATGATACCTGTATTAAAAATTATATCCCATATAAAAAACATATTGCCAAAGTTGCCTTTGTAATGCCCAATGCCATCGCCATCTGTATCTGCATGGTGCGCATGATGTGTTGCAGGTGTTGATATCAATCTTTCCATAACCCAACCTATTGGCTTCAGCATTGTATAAGTATAAAAAGGTTTATCCCATCTTATACTTGAGTGGGCTGCCGTTACAATTAGCGACTTAATGCCTTTTACAAACAACGCAGGAAAGCCCAGGCCGAGATATACTAATGCTGCGGTAAGATATGTTTGTGAAAAGAACAAGGTATAAAAGAAATTTTGCCTGCTGCTCATAGCCATTCCCATGTAAGGCGCTGAATGATGTGTGCGGTGAAAGCGCCAAAGCCACGGTAATTGATGATGAAAACGATGATACCAGTATTGGGTAAGATCATCGGCAACAGCAATTATTAAAAATCCCCACCAAAACGGAACCCAGCCAAATATATTTTTTCCATCGGGCAAAACTATTGGCAACAGTTTGAGCAACGTGTATGTTATAAAAGGACCAACTACAATCTTAGGTAAAATAAAGCATACAATATCCAGTGTGCGTTCATTTCTGCTCCAGTGATTTTCATACAAACCATAAGCAAATTCAACTATACCGACAATAACCATAATTAATGGTAAGCCCCACGATGCAAGATGATTAAACACCTGGGCAAGAAAATTATTACCATCAATTTTGGCATCTGCCGGCACATAGATTTGCCATGGCTTTACACCTGTTAAATAAAACGAGAACAGCATTAATAACACGGGTAATGCATACAGCAATGCGCTGATGGAAACATCTTTTGCAATTTTATTAGTGATTGCTTTTTCTGCTTTCATATAGTGTATGTTATAGATAAAAAATGATTATTACTTAAGTCCTTTTTGTATAAGCCATAAAATAAGAGCGATGATAAAAAGTGGTAAAACAAAAATGAGAATACCCACCACTATCTTTTTTATCAACAACCAAATGTCTTCGAGTGTCATATAATTAATTATTAGTACTTACATTATTTTATAGGACCTTGTGTATCACTTCCGTTGGGATGATGAATACGCTGGTTATTTACATCATACCAATCAAGTAGAGGATACAAATGATTTGCTGTAGCCTGTTCATCAAACAACTTTTTTAATTCTGCTAATTTTTTCGGATTCTTCTTTGCAAGATCATTTATCTCTGTAGGATCTTCATTCAAATTATATAATGACCATACATCATCGTCGAAACTTTTATCGGAAGGCGGATTGTTACCTATAAAATTAAAGTCAATTGCGTCGGGGCGATGTGCTGCTTCTGCTTTCCATCCATCTGCATAAATAGCACGTGAACCGAAAATATAATAATATTGAACCTTGTGGCGTGAGGCAGTATTGGCATCGTTAATTGAATATGCAAGCGATATGCCTTCAATACTATCTTGTTTTATGCCTTTAATGTATTCAGGTGCTTTAATTCCTGTGAGTTCTAGTGTAGTTGGTAATATATCTATAACATGACCATACTGCGTTCTGATGCTGCCTTCCTTTATTAACTTCGGATAAAAAATAATGAGCGGGTTATGTGTGCCGCCTTCTGCATCAGCATCCTGCTTCCACTCCTTAAACGGTGCATTCACAGCCTGCGCCCAACCTAAGGGATAATTGGTAGTTGCATTTGGTGTGCCGATGGAATCAATATCTGCTAAATTTATCTTTAAATAATCTGCTTGATTTTGTGTTCGTGTAGAATTTGTTCTTGGTTCTATTGTTCCTTCTGTAGTTCCTTCTTTACTTCCACCATTATCACCCTGAATTACATACACCAAAGTATTATCAAGCAAACCATTTTCTTTCAGATAATTAATAACTCTTCCAATTTGATAATCAGTATACGTAAGATAACCCGCATACACTTCCATAAACCTTGCAAACAATTTTTTCTGATCAGCACTTAAAGAATCCCATGCAGTAATGCGTGCATTTCTTGGAGCCAGTTTTGCATTTGCAGGTATATAGCCAAGTTTTTTTTGATTTTCATAAACCTGCTGTCTGTACACATCCCAACCTTTATCAAACTTGCCTTTGTATTGATCGCTCCAGTATTTATCAACCTGGTGTGGTGCATGCACAGCGCCGGGAGCATAATATAAAAAGAATGGCTTGCCGTGTGCAGCTTTTTGTTGACGTGCTATATAATAAATTGCTTTGTCTGTCATCTGCTCATTAAGATGTCTGCCATCTGGTGTTGCATGTGCGTTGTCTTCTATAAGAGATGGTTTATATTGATCAGTTTGTGAACCTAAAAAACCAAAGAAATGTTCAAAGCCTTTGCCTAAAGGCCAACGGTCAAACGGACCCGCATCAGTTGTATCTTCATCAGGAGTAATTCCATACTTACCAACTGCAAATGTGTTATAACCATTATCTTTTAATATCTCAGCAAGTGTTCCTGCAGAAGGAGGAACTCTGCCATCCCAGCCCGGAAAACCTGCAGACATTCTTGTGTGAGAAAAACCAGACTCATGCACAAAAGCACTGTTACGACCTGTTAGTAAAGCAGATCGTGTAGGTGCGCAAATTGCACAGGTATGAAAATTTGTATATCGTAATCCGTTATTCGCAAGACTATCAATAGTGGGTGTGTGTATCAATCCGCCAAAAGATTCTGAAGCGCCGAAACCTTCATCGTCAATAATAATCAAAACTACATTAGGCGCATTGGCAGGTGGCTTTTGAACGGGCGCCCACCATTCTTTTGAATCATTTAATGTTTTACCGACTGTGCCCTGGTAAGGTTGCTGCTGTTGCGCATTTAATTTTTGTTGTGCCAAAAAAATGAGCGCAGTAATTACAAAAATTTTAAAGGATTTTATTCTCATTTTAATTTATTTTATTTTGATGCAGGTGTAGCATGTGGTACTGTTACACCTTTTTTAATTTTTTCATTTACATCGTCCCAGGTAATTAATGGATAGAGTTTATTCTGTGTAGCCAGTTGATCAAACAATGCTTTTAATTCTTTTAATTTTTCAGGATACTTTTTTGCAAGATCAATACGCTCATTAAAATCTTCGTTCATGTTATACAACTGCCATTCATTATTAGTTGTATCAGTAACACTATAGCTGCTCGTAAGCATGTTATGTACCGATGGCTGAAAAGCATAAGCCGCTTTCCATCCATCTTTATAAACAGAACGCGAACCGAAAATGTAGTAATACTGAACGTTATGCTTTGAAGGCCCTGAAGCATTGTTTAATGAGAATGCAAGTGATGTTCCCCAGATCGGATCCTGTTTTATTCCTTTAATTGAATCTGGCGCTTTAATACCAAGCAGTTCTAATGTTGTTGGAAGAATATCCGTTACATGAGAATATTGATTACGCAAACCACCTTTACCAGTAATACCTTTCGGATAAAATATGATAAGCGGGTTGTGTGTACCACCTTCGCTGTTTGCATCCTGCTTCCAGTATTTAAAAGGTGTATTGCATGCCTGTGCCCAACCCAATGGATAATTTACTTCAACACCTGCGGGTGTTCCAATCTTATCAATGTTTGATAGGTTATATTTTATATTATCATCTTCTGAAAGCGGCTTGCTGAATAATGAACGGTCAACATCGCCATATAAAGTTCCTTCTTTGCTGGCGCCATTATCGCCCAGCATTACAAAGATTATTGTGTTATCTAACTGGTTTGTTTTTTTCAGTTCATCAATCAATCTTTTTATTTCATAATCGGTATAAGATAAATAGGCAGCATACACTTCCATAAAACGTGCATACAATTTTTTCTCATCAGCAGAAAGTGTATTCCATGCTTTTATGTTTGAATTACGGTCGGGCAACTGTGCATAAGCAGGTAACAAGTCTATCTTTTTCTGATTAGCAAATACTTTTTCCCTGTACGCATCCCAGCCTTCATCAAATTTTCCTTTATACATATCCCGCCAGGCATCAGGTACCTGGTGTGGTGCATGTGTAGCGCCAGGCGCATAATATAAAAAGAATGGTTTATCAGGCGCCGCTTTCTTCTGCCTGTCAATATAAAATATTGCTTTATCTGTTATCTGTTCACTTAGATGCCTTCCATCAGGTGTTACTTTAGATTCATCTTCGGCAAGATCTGGCTTGTATTGATCGGTTTGTGAACCAAGAAAGCCAAAGAAATGTTCAAAGCCTTTTTCATTTGGCCAATGATCGAACGGACCGGCATCGTTATCTTCTTCATCAGGTGTTACACCATATTTGCCCACAGCAAAAGTGTTGTATCCATTTGCTTTTAATATCTCAGCAATCGTTCCGTCGCTTGAAGGAATTTTACCATCCCAACCCGGAAATCCAGCCGCTAATAATTTATGCGCAAAACCTGCCATGTGTACATAAGAACTGTTTCTGCCGGTTAGCAGAGCTGAACGTGTAGGTGCACATATTGCTGTTGTATGAAAGTTTGTATAACGCAACCCGTTGTTAGCAAGGCTATCAATAGTTGGTGTGTTGATTAAACCACCAAAAGAACTGCTGGCGCCAAAGCCAACATCGTCTAATAAAATCCATATAACATTCGGCGCACCTTTAGGCGCAGTTACAGGCGGAATCCAATATTCTTTTGAATCAGCCAGTGTTTTACCAACAAAGCCTTTATAAGATTGATCTTGTTGAGCATTTGTTTTCAGGAATAAAAAAACAAATGCAGGCATCATAATATACAGGTAATTTCTGCTTTGATTTTTAATTGACATTTTTGTTTTTGATTTAAACAAGTGATTAATTTTTTATCGTGAGTTCGTTTATGTGTTTTAAGAGAACAATTAATTGCTGCTGTTCTTGCTGAATTATGGTTTCATCAAGATTTAAAAAACCATAACTGCGGTTGTATTGCTGGCCTTGTGTAATGATCCAGCTAAGAAAGTTCAATGCATTTTTGCTTATTGTGTTTTTGTTAAACACGATGTTTACATTGTCTTGAGGAATATTGTTGTTGGTTGATGTACTTAAAAAGTCGAGTACATTATCAAGCGTTGCATAAATATTTTCATCAGTATCTATCTTTCCGTTTTCATTCAGATCAATTGGAATAACCGCGATGCTGTCTGCAACTTTTCTTGTTTTAATATTATAGATAAGCCCAAGGTTATTGTATGAAATTCCGTTTACATCATTCTTCACAGCATTTGATAAAGCCCTGTCATCACCATTCACCAATTCACCTGCAACATCTAATTGCTTGCCTGTTACATTTTCTGAGAATGAACGCGAAGCGCATACATTTTTATCGCGCCTGTAAATAGTTACAGGTTCATTTAAGCCATCGGTTTTATTTTGTTGTGCATTGAAATAAATGTTCTTTAAATCCTGCTGTGTAAAACCTTTTTGTTGTAAAGTTTTCAGATCGCTTCTGTTGCTGTTGGCAATAGGCAATTGAGCATAACGGTTTATTGCAATTGCTACTTCATTATCTTTTAATTCGCCTTGCCTGAAACCATGTGCGGCAATCATTAAATCTGCGCTATCTGATGGAATCGCTTTACTCAGTTCAAAATGTATTGCAGGATATGTTTTTGAATAAACATCAATCCATTGCTGCATAATTTCAAAAGGAAATTTTGTGCCTGTAATTTTTATAACATCAGTTGTTTGTGCATGTGAGTTAATCAGAATTATACCTGATACAAATAAGAAGAATATTTTTTTCATGTGAATGGTATTAAGATGATAGCCTCCTGCCTTCATTACATCACAATCAACCGCATGAATAAAGTTTGTACTGTTTATGAAAAAATCCACTTTACTCATTTAGAAAATTTGCTTTGAAAGGCAGAAGGGTATCATCCGTGATTATTTATTTACCAACCGGGATTTTGATAAAAATTTGGATTCGCTCCTCCATACAAATCCATCTCTGTTTGTGGTATCGGGAACAATGTGTCTTTTAATGATGCTGCTGCTTTTGGATTGCCGAGCATGCTGTGAACGTTGTTTAAATAATATACACCCGGACCGAGGTCTGTTCTGCGAACAAGGTCGAACCAACGTTGACACTCCTGGATAAACTCCTTTCTTCTTTCAAGAAAAACTGCATCACGAAAAGATTGCTGATTTAATCCGGACAGATCGTATGAATGATCAGTATAAATGCCGTTGGCTATATATGAATTGTATGCTCTTCCGCGTACAATGTTGATTGCATTGTATGCATCGGGCGTAGGACCATAGAGTTCATTCAATGCTTCAGCATACAAAAGCAAAACTTCAGCATAACGTATAACAGGAAAATTCATCTTGCTGTTCGCTCCCTGGTTTCCCTGCAGCGCTTGTGTAAATCCTGTGCTTTGATCAACGAACTTTAAGAAATTAAAGAAGGGCCACTTTACCCACGCACCTGTTGTTTGATTGAAAAGCGAATCGTAAAAGGTTGCACTTCTTCTTTGATCTATAATGTCAAAAATGTGAACCACGGTGCTGTCGGCAGGGATATCGGCAGTATAAGCAGAGTTGCTCCATGTAAATGAACTCAATGTATTTGTACTTGTAAATCCACCGGCAGTTCCATTAAACTGTGCAGAGAAAACATGCTCCTTGCCATTTTTTGTTGCAGCCTGAAATGCATCAGAAAATTTTGGAAAGAGATCATATCCGTAATTACCTGTAGTGGCATCTGTAAAACCTGCTGTGCCTGTTGTAATAACTTTTTTAAGTTCAGTAATTGCATTTCCCCATTGTTGACGTGTTACATAAACTTTTGCCAATAAAGCATGCGCTCCACCGCTTGTTACTCTTCCAATATTTGCACCTGTATACGATGAAGGAAGCGCAGTTGCAGAATCCAGATCAGCAATGATCTGCGCATACACAGAATCTTTTGAAGTGCGGCCTACCAAAGTACCTGCGTTTGCAACAGTTTGCTGATCGTGCAACACAAGAGGAACATCACCAAACATGCGGACAAGATCAAAATATAATAATGCTCTTATAAATCTTGATTCTCTTACAAGGTTTGCTGCAGAGTGTGTTGGATCAACAAATTTTTCAGCAGGTATTGTTGGAATGTTATCTATTGCAACGTTGGCTTTGTTAATACCCCAATACAATTGCGCATAAATTTTATGCACACGATCGTTGGTACTTACGTATGTTGCGGTGCCCAATGCTCTCACATCAGGATTTGTATTGGAAGGGCTGTAAACCTGGTTATCGCTTGGATTATCAACAAGCAAATTCAGGTTGCGGCCATAAATAGGAAAATCGTTATTAATGTCTGTAGTTAAAGTACTATAAACAGCAGTAACAGCAGCCAATGCATCGCTTTGTGTTTGATAAAAATCTGCAGGAGTAATACTTCCCTGGGGATGCTCTGTTAATTTATTACAAGAAATTAATGCAGCTACTGATGTTATTATTATTGAAGCTATTATTAATGTCTTTTTCATGCGTAAAATTTTGTTTGAATTAGAAAGTAATATTCAAGCCTATTGTGTATGTTTTGGAGTTTGGATATACTCCATAATCAATTCCAGGCTGAAGATTATTTTGATCGTAAAAATTTGTTTCCGGATCCAGGCCACTGTAATGTGTAATGGTGATAAGGTTTTGCGCCATTACATATAATCTTATTTGTTTCGCAAGAATTTTTGAAGCAACATTTGGTGAAAAGTTGTAACCAAGTGTCAGGCTCTTTAGGCGTATATAAGAACCATCTTCAATATAGTTATCAGAGACCTGCACAACAGGTGCGTTTACAACTTTTGGAGTTTTCCCGTTCGGATTTGAAACCGAATCCCACCTGTCTAATAAACTTGTTGAAACATTTGATGTTGTAGTTGTTTTCTCCAATTGTTGCTGCAACAGGTTAAATATTTTGTTGCCATAGGATGCAGTAAACAAAAAATTAAGATCAAAATTTTTGTATATAAGTGTGTTGCTAAAACTTGCTGTAAACTTAGGCTGAGCATTGCCGAGCGGATGTTTATCCGCAGTTGTTACTACACCATCTCCATTTATATCAACATATTTTCTATCGCCTGTTTGTTGTGATACACCTGCAAGTTTCGGAGCTGATTTTGATCCATACACCTCGTCGGTAGTTAAGAGACCGTCGGTACTGTATCCCCAGAATGTGCCCACCGGCAATCCAACTTTAACAATCACAGGAGAAACCTGTCCTGTTGGTGCAATGGGGAAGAACGAATTGCTTGGCCCTAAGCTTAAGATTTTATTTTTATTCGCTGAATAAATCAATGTTGATTTCCATGAGAACTCTTTCGTTCTTATATTGAAGGTGTTCAGTGTAAGTTCCAGTCCTTTATTCTCCAGGCTTCCGATATTTTCAGATGCGGAAGCATAACCTGTTGACAGAGGAACTAAACCAGCACCTGATATAAACAGGTTGGTTGTTTTCTTATAATAAACATCTGCTGTTAAACTGATGCGATTTTTAAAGAATCCGGCATCAATACCTCCATTGTATTGTGTTGTTGTTTCCCATGTAAGATTAGGATTGGCCAATTGTGAGGGTGCCAAACCGGTTGCAGCCGTTAACGGATTTCCGAAATAATAACCATAAGATGTAATGGTTGCAAGAGAGCTGTATGCAGGGAAATTTGCATTACCCACACTGCCTGCTGTTAATCTTACCTTTAAACTGTTGATTGTATTTGTAAGTCCTTTAAAGAAATTTTCGTCTGATGCATTCCATGAAAAACCAACTGCAGGAAAGAATCCCCATTTTTTATTTGCGCCTGCTGGTGAAGCACCATCTCCTCTTCCGGTTACTACAAGGCTGTATTTATGTTCGAAAGAATAGGTTACCCTGCCAAGCCATGAATTTCTTACCTGCTTTGCTTCAGAAGAGCCAACTACTTTATTGATTGAAGCAGCATATAGATTGTGATAGGTTGTAAGATCTGAAGGAAAAGATTGGCCTGCTGTAAATGTGACGTCTGCTGTTTGATATTGTGTTGTAAATCCTCCAACAGCATTTATATAGTGCTTGCTGTTGAATGTATGGCTATAAGTAATTGTATTTTCATTTAACCAGCTTAAAGAATTAATATTACCTACAGAAGCAGAGCCTGTTATAGTTCCGCCATTATTTCCCAGGGTTGTATAAGAAGGAGCATAATAGTTCAATTTGGTGTTAAGCATATCCGCACCAAAAGTTGCTTTCAAAACCAGGTCATCATTTACACTGTATTCGGCAGAAAAATTGCCCAATACACGGGAGATTTTCGTTTCATTAGTAATGCTTGTAATATCCAGTATTGAATTAGAAGAAAATTGTTGTCCGCTTATAGTAATAAGTGTTGGATTGATTGCCGGCATTGGCGTTGTGTTGTATGTTCCATCTTCATTGTAAACAGTCTGCAATGGGTTATTGATGTTTAAAGAAGAGAAAGCATTACCGAAACCAATTCCATTATATGCAGTGCCTGTAAGTTTATTTTCTTCAGAATTACTGCCGAAGATGCTTGTTGCAAGTTTTAGACCTTTAAAAACATTTTTCTCATAATTAAGCCTTGCAGAATATCTTTTAAAATCAGTTCCTAATATTATTCCTTTATTGTCGAAATAATTTCCGGATAAGGAATATCGTGAATTTTCATCTCCGCCGTAAATACTAAGCTGATGGTTTTGTATAGTGCCGGTTCTCAATGCTGCACCAACCCAATCTCCGCTAATGCCTGTTGCACCTAAAGAATCAATGAATTTTTTATTCGCTGCTAATCCTGCCTGGATAGTTGGTGTCGCATTATACAGATCATCAAACAAGTCTGCCCATTGCGGCCCGTTAAGAACAGATAATGTTTTGCCTGCTTTCTGGGTGCCATATGATGTACTATAAGATATGTTGTTGCTGTTTTTTGTACCGCGCTTTGTTGTAATAATAACAACTCCGTTTGCACCACGTGATCCATAAATAGCAGTAGCAGCAGCGTCTTTTAAAATGTCAATTGATTCTATATCGGAAGGATTGATAGTTGACAAACCGTTTGATGATACACCCGTTACAGATGGAACAACACCTGATACAGGAGCTAAATTAATAAGGCTGTTATCATTGTAGTAAATGAATCCGTCAATCACATATAATGGATCATTACCAAAACTGAGTGAGTTGCCACCACGAATTCGTATAGTTGAAGTAGCACCCGGCTGACCTGAACTTTGATTTACCACAACACCTGCAACAGAGCCCTGTAAAAGATTATCAAAAGATGCAGAAGGCTTCGCGAGCATCTCTTTCGGAACGGTGGCAACAGAGCCTGTAAGATCACTTCTTTTTTGCGTGCCATAGCCCACCACAACTACTTCATTAAGATTGCTTTTATTTTCGGGCAGAGAAATAATAACCTTTTGTGCATTGGTTATAACTACTTCTTTGGTTTCATATCCAACATAACTTACTACTAATGTAAAAGGGAACTGTTGTTTTGTTTTAATAATAAACTCGCCATCATTGTCGGCAAGAGTTTCATGGTAAGCTCCTTTTATTTGAACAGTTGCCGAGCCTAAAGGAAACTGTGTTTTTTCATCAATGACTTTACCCAACAAATTAAATTCAGGTTGCTTATCATTGGCTGTTTGGGCAACAATGACAGAAGCATTGATAAACAGTAAAAACGAAAAGAAAATTTTCATTAGTTTTGTTTTGAATTAATAATAATGCCGGTGCCAGCAGTTTTCTGCTGATACATTTCCACGGCTGTTGTTTTTTCAAAGGCCGGGGCTGCTGTAACAGTTTCCGGCCAGTTTTTTTAAATCGTTTATGGTTCTTTCATGTTAAAGAAATTTAATAATTAAATAATTTGTTCACTTAATTCAAACAGAAGAAATCGTTATAAATGCAGGAATGATCTGGTATCAACAACAACACATTCGATTACGTGAAAATATGACCAGGTAATAATTATCCTGCTTGTAAAATTTGGGGGTGTGATGATTGTTAAGCATCTTTTTTGTTTGTAATGCAGAGCAAAATAATAGATTATTTTAATTCCTACCAAATTAGTAGGAATTAATTTTATTCACACACTAAAAAAATTTTACAATATTGCTTTTACTTCATAAACAGGGCTTATCAAATAAACCAAACCGGTATTTTTCTCTGTACAGCGAAAACGTTTACGCAACTTTTTTCCTTTTTGAAAAACACGGCCATCTTTTGTTTTAAAAAATGTACCACGCGCAATTTCTTCAAGCAGTACAGTATCTTTTTTCTTTTCGTCATATTTGCGCAACACACGCATTAGGCCTTCTTCTGCACAACTGCTTGCTGCAGGATTTTGTACAGAGTCTTGTAAGGCATGCTCAATATCCGGCGGAAATATTTTTTTGCTGATGAAATCTTTGAGCAATTCACTATAAATAAATTTCCACTCTTTACCATGCGCCTGTATATGGTTACCGCATTTTTCAAATGCAAGTAAATGTGCAAGCTCATGCAACAGTGTAATTAAGAATGAGAATTTATTAAGATTGCCATTTACACTTATGCGGTGATTTTTTCCATGCATTGCATTCCTGTAATCACCCAACACAGACTGGCGTTGTGTTGTTATAGTTAAGTGCACTTTATAATGCTGCAAAAAAAATGCAACCTGATCAAAACTATTTTCAGGCAAATAAGATTTTAATGCATGTAAAGGATGTTCAGTTTTTGGCATTTTTATCCCTGTTAAGTTTCATTGCTCCCTTTACTTCAAATATTGTATACACAATATAAAATGCCATAGCAATAGCAACTGCATAAATACTTTTTGTTTCAGCCACAACAAAATAAATAACTATACTTATTGCAATTACAATAAGTTTTAAAAAAGAAGCCAGCGTTACGGCTCTTACAAAAGCATACGGGTTATTATTTTTAAGCGCTTTAATATGAATAAAGCATGTGATGAACGTAAGGAAAAACAAAATAAGATTGCCAAGCATTAATATCGTATGATCAATTCCTTTTGCATCAAGCCATTTGCCGCAGCTAAAACAAACTGCATTAATTAAAATAAAAAATATAATTATTGGCCTGAAGAAATCCCTGAAGCTGGCTTTATCCATTTTTCTTTTTTGATGTATCTCTTATAACTTTTAATATCATGCTTACAATAAAAATAACCGGCAGCAGCCAAATTAAAACAGGAAATGAAAAATGCAGTTTTTCATCAATCCATTTGCCTGTAAAAACGGTAAGTAAAAGCCCTGCCAATAGCTGGCTGCCAACAGCCGCGTATTGTAATAATAAGTTTTTGTTTGAAATATTTTTATTGCCGCGTTCTTCAGTCATTAGAGATATCTGTGCCTGGAATTTTAAGTGTTGCAGTATCAATTGTTACAGCACCTTCGCCTAAGGCTTTTTTTAAACCGTCAAGATAAGCGTCTTTATATTTCAGTGCCTGTTCCATAGAATCAGTGCGTATTTTTAATGTTTGCAATTCGCGGCGGGAATCACTGTTTGCTGATGAACCCGGAATATAATATTTGAGCGGAGTTAACACCAGCAGCGCCACAGTTAATCCAACCATCAGCACAAAAATCGTACTCAGCGCTACATAAACGCTTAAACGCGAAAGGCGAAATTTAATCACTTCTTCAAATGTGTCATCATTCACTATTACCAGCCTGTACCGGTTGCGCAACCGTTTTAATGTGGTATTTGCATTTGTTTCCGCCATATCTCTTATAAAAAATAATTCACGCAAAGGTTATTTATCTAACGGAAAAATAACTGTAATTTTTAAAATAAAACAGCCTTAATTCAGTTAATAATTAGAATATTTGCTTCATGCGGATTGCCGGGAATCTTTTATTTTTTTTTGTCAGCCTTCATTTGTGTTTTATTTCAAATGCACAGCCGGGTACTACTATTGATCTGAAAAAACCCGATAAATATGAAAGCCGCACATTAGCTTCAGAAAAAACAACAGAAGGAAAAATATCAAAGGGAAAAAAATTTTACCAGAATACTATTACGCATTACAATTATTATTTCAATGCTAATTTAAGGCTTCAGCAAATTATTAACAGGGCAAAACAAGGTTTTAAAGATGATTATACACAGTTGCTTCCTTATTACAATTTCGCGCTTGATGTTACCGCAACCGATCCCGATATTGATAGTATAATTTATAAATGCAATGCAGGAATTTTATTGCATGATTTAAGAAACGACTGGGTAGATGATTTATATTTTTTGATGGGAAAAGCTTATTACCTGCGCAAAAATTTCGATTCTGCCGAACATGTTTTTTTATATGTGAATTATGCTTTTGCGCCAAAGGATGATGGTTATGATCTGCCGATTGGAAGCAATGCAAACAGTACCCAGTTTTCTATTGCAACAAAAGAGAAAAAAAGTCTATTATCTATGCCGCCAAAAAGAAATGAAGACCTGATATGGGTGGCAAAAAATTATATTGATGCAGGGAAACGTTATGAAGCTTCCGCTATCCTGGAAATGCTGCGGTATGATCCGAATTTTCCTGCACGCCTGCAGCCGGAATTGCATGAAACAATAGGTTATTTATTTTATAAGTCAGGATTCTATGACAGTGCTGCCTTGCATTTAAGCAAAGCAACTGATATGGATGATGATAAGCAGGATAAAGCAAGACGTGAATATTTAACCGCACAGTTGTATATGCTTGGCGGTTCAAGAGAAGATGCGGAAAAATACTTTACAAAAAGTGCAGAACATACAGTTGATCCGTTCATGGCGGTGTATGCAAGTCTTAATGCAATAAGTGCTTCGCCTGATTCTGCTGATATTGTGCAGAAAAAAATTGCAGGCTTAATGCAGTTGGCAAAAAAAGACAGGTATAGTGCTTACCGCGACTTAATTTACTTTACCGCTGCGGAAATTGAAATGCAGGATAAAAATTATCCGCAGGCACATGTATATGCACAAAAAAGCATTAAGTATAATACAAATAACCCTGTACAAAGAAGCAGAAGTTTTATGCTATTGGGCGATCTTGATTACCTGCGACCAGATTATGAAGCAGCCAAACATGATTATGACAGCGTAGATATGAGCAGCCTCGCATCCGCTGATGAACAGCAACTTTTAACGGAGAGATTAACTGCATTACAGCTTATCTCAGCCAATATTCATACAATTAAAATTGAGGATAGTTTACAGGCAGTGGCCCGCATGCCTGAAGCACAGCGTGTAGCATATATAAAGAAAACGGTAAGACTGTTAAGAAAAGAGCAGGGCTTAAAAGAAAATGATACTTCAACATTTGTTAATCCTGCTGTGCAGCTTAGCGGCGGCGATAATTCTTCATCAGGCGGCGACCTTTTTGCGGCGCAGCAAGCCGCTGCAAAAGGCGATTGGTATTTTAATAACAATACATTAAAATCAACAGGTTTCACCACTTTCAGATCAAGCTGGGGAAACAGGCCGGATGTTGACAACTGGAGAAGAATGGACGCAGTAAGCAAGCAAATTGTTGCTGCCAATCAGGCTAATCCGGATGCTACCGGTGATTCAGATCAAACTAACATGTCGCCAAATGCAAATCCTGGTGATTTATCTCCAGGTTCACCTCAGGATGATGTAATGAATGGTGAAATTTCTTATGATGCGTTGCTTGCTTATCTGCCGCTAACTGAAGACAAACTAAATGAATCAAATCATAAAATTGCAGAAGCTTTATTTAATAATGGCCAGGACTTTCAAAACGAACTTGAAGATTATAATGCGGCCATTAATTCTTACGATACATTAATAACCCGCTTTCCAGGTAATGAGCATTTGGAAGAAGTTTTATTTGATTTATATTACTGTTATAATAAACTTGGTAAAAAGTTTTCAGCAGATTCTGCACTTACAGTTTTAAATACAAAATATAAAGACGGAAAGTTTTCAAAAATGCTTTCCAATGCGCCGGCTATAAAAGAAGAAGATGCAGCAACAAAAGCTTATGAAAAAATTTACGATTTATTTATTGAAGGAAAATTTGATGAAGCGAAAGCTGCTAAAGCTGCTGCAGATAGTGTGTATGGAAATTCTTACTGGACGCCGCAGTTACTGTATATTGAATCAATTTATTTTGTGTCGAAACATGAAGACAGCAATGCAATCCAAACGTTAACACAGTTAACCAACCAGTTTGCAAGCTCACCATTATCACAAAAAGCACAAACAATGATTGATGTGCTGAGCCGCCGTTCTGAGATTGAAGCCTACCTCACCAATTTGCAAATAACACGCTTGTCTGAAGATGAGCCTTCGCCAGTTGTTAATTTAAATCCTGTAGAAAATATCATTGATAAAAAAGAAATAAAAAAAGATTCTGTTATAAACAACCCTGCGGATAAAGTTGTAAAAGCAAGTACAGATACAGTTAAAACAGTTGGAGGCACAGTGCGTACTTATGTTTTCAATTCATCAGATCAGCAATTTGTTGGCATAATTTTAAACAAAGTTGATCCGGTGTATGCTACTGAAACAAAGAATGCATTTAACCGATACAACCAGATCAATTTTTATAGCCAGAAAATAAATATTATTAATTCAAAAGTGAATGATTCTTTGAATATAGTTTTGTTAGGGCCTTTTACAGATGCGGCTTCAGCAATGATCTATGTAGATAAAGTAAAGCCAAAAGCTGCCGCCGTAATCATTCCATGGTTAAAGCCGGAGAAATACAGCTTCACAATTATCAGCCAGCCAAATCTTGATATTTTAAATGATACGAAAGATATAAATAGTTATAAATCTTTAATAGATAAAGTGCTTCCCGGGAAATTTTAATTATTAAAAAGTTCTTTTAAATCTTATTGAATAAGTATAAATAGTTTGGATAAATAATGAGATGCCCAATCAAGTTGGACATAACGTTTAAGTTGTTGTTAATTATACGTATCATTTATACGTTTAAGATTCTAAAACTTGTTACACGTCATTCCCGTGAAGACGGGAATCTCATTCTTAACTATATAATGAATAATAATTTGTAATACATGGCAAAAAAAATTGCTAAAAAGAAAATTAATAAATCAGGAATAAAAAGATCTGTAAAAATTTTATGGAGTACTTTTTTTATTGGCCTTGCCTTAGCAATATTATTAATTGTTGCTGCAGATTTTGGTTTGCTGGGAAAAATGCCTTCCATTGAAGAGTTACAAAACCCTTCTGCTTCACTGGCAAGCCAGGTATATGCAGATGACGGAACATTAATGGGGAAATATTATTTACAGGATAGAGTGAATGTAAAATATGCTGACATCAGCAAATACGCAATAGAGGCTTTGGTAGCAACAGAAGACGAACGTTTTTATGATCATAGCGGCATTGATCCGCGCTCAGTTGCCAGGGCTGTTTTTCTGCTGGGCAGCCAGGGCGGCGGAAGTACCATCACCATGCAAACTGCAAAAAATCTTTTTACAGAATACAGTGCTAATATTTTGGTGCGCATCCCCCAAAAAATTAAAGAAGGTATTATCGCCATCAAGCTTGAGCGCAATTTTACCAAAGAAGAAATTATTACGCTGTATTTAAATACTGTTCCTTTCAGTGATAATGTTTATGGCATCCGCAATGCGGCAAAAACATTTTTTCAAAAGGAGCCGGACAGGTTAACTGTTTCGGAAGCTGCTACATTAATTGGTATGGTGAATGCGCCAACTGCATACAACCCGCGGCTTTATCCTGCAAGAGCAAAAGACAGAAGAGATTTTATTCTGAATAAAATGGTGAACAGCGGTTACCTGAAACCAGATTCTGCTGATGTACTTATTGCAAAACCAATTGTACTGGATTATAAAAAGCTTAATGAAAATGCGGGGCTTGCGCCTTACTTCAGAATGGTATTGGGTGAAGAAATGAAGAAGTGGTGTAAAACACATACAAAAGCAAATGGCGACCATTATAATTTGTATATGGATGGTTTAAAAATTTATACAACCGTCAACCCTAAAATGCAATTGGATGCTGAAGAAGCTGTGGCAAAGCACATGGCGTACATGCAAAAAATTTTAAACTCACAACATGATATAAAATCGGGTTCTGTTTGGAAAGATCATCAAAATGTTTTGGACGCTGCCATGCAGGCAAGCGACCGCTGGAAAAATTTAAAAGAGCAGGGTTTAAATGATGATGATATAAAGAAAACTTTTTACGTCAAAACGCCCATGAAGGTTTTTGCATGGAATAATAACCGGGAAATTGATACTTTGATGACGCCGTATGATTCTGTAAAATATTGCAGGCAAATGTTGCAATGCGGTTTTATGGCGATGGATCCTCTGAGCGGTTATGTAAAGGCATGGGTTGGCGGAATTGATTTTAAGAATTTTAAGTATGATCATGTAAACATAAATACACGCAGGCAGGTTGGTTCAACTATAAAACCTTTGCTATATAGTTTGGCTATTGAAGATGCAGGCTTTACGCCAAACACGATGGTGGAAGATGTGCAGCAACGGTTTGGTGAATATGGAACAGTGCCTGCAACAGGTGCATCATGCACAGGCCGCACGATGCCAATGAGTGCAGCATTAATGTGGAGCCGTAACTGTGCCACTGCATACATTATGAAACAACTCAGCGGCTCTGACGATGGGCAAGGTGCAAAACGCTTTATTGATTTTCTAAAGAACTGTAATGTGCAAACGTCCGCTATACAACCATATCCATCAATTGCATTAGGCGCCTGCGAAATTTCTTTATATGAAATGCTGCAGGCTTACAGCATGTTTCCCGGCAGAGGCTTTAATGTAAAACCAATGTATATAACACGCATTGAAGACAAAAATGGCAATGTATTGGAAACGCGTACCTCGCAACGCAAAGAAGTCATCAGTGATGTAACTGCATATTTTGTTATCAGCATGATGGAAGGCGTTGTGAAATTTGGTACAGGAAGAAGAATGTGGAGCTATGGTGTTAAAGGAACTGTTGCGGGCAAAACCGGTACAACCAATGATAACAGTGATGCATGGTTTATTGGGTACACGCCGCAGTTATTATGTGGTGTGTGGTCTGGCTGTGATGACAGGTTTATCCGCTTCAGCAGTACAACAAACGGGCAAGGTGCATCTGCAGCATTACCAGTATGGGGATATTTTTATAACAAAGTTGAAAATGATAAAACGTTACCCTATTCTGATACAGCAGATTTTGCAAAACCCGATGTTGGAATTAATGAACCGAATTATGATTACATCAACAATACACAAATAGATTTAGGTGCGCAGGGCGATGATATGGGCAATGGCCAATCTTCAGATTATGAGCAGGGATATGATAATACCAATCCTCAAAATATTGCACCGGAAAGCAATACGCCGGAAAATCAATACGACGACAATACTTCGCCAAGTGGTGAAAGCGGAAACCAGCCCGGCAATAAAACAAAAAACCCTCCTGGTAAAAACAATAAACCACCTGCAGATACGCCGCAAAAACCAAAAGCATTAATGCCGAAGAAAGATAGTGGAAAATGATAACCTTAAATAGGAACCGGTTGAGATGAAATTTACAGGCAACCCGTGAATATTATCAGCCCGTTTAATGCCCTGTTAAATAAAGGAAACGCAGAATGGTGAAAATCGGATTGTTCTAACGACAATACAAAATGTATAACATAAAACAATTGATTTTCAATATTGATATTTTTTGAAAGATAGTATCTTATATCATAAATTTATGTGTTGGCAACAATTTTCGGCCTTAATGCACAAAGTCACTATCATACTTTTTTCAACATTAATTTCTTTAGCCTCTAAAAGTCAAACCAGTCTTAATAAAGATGTTATTGACACCATCAACTTAAAAAACTTTCATTCCGACAAGGTTGTTTCTTATAAATATAATACAGTAACATTCTTTTTAAACTATGATGATTTTAATAGAGATATTATCAAGTTTGCGACAGACTATAAAAATGACCAACCAATTAAATATCCAAGGTCATCGTATAGAATTTATAAAGACTCTAAAAAAGGTCACTAAAAGTTTTGGATAATATTATTGACGAATTAAATAAGCAAATAAAAAATTCTGATACTGTATTTTTAATTCATCAGCCTCTGGACGAAAAAACACTTTGGCGTTGGCAATTAAACGACATAATTATCTCGCAAATAGAAAAAGATAATTGTGCAATTATCGACGCAAATGGTAATAAACAATTTACTGTTATTAAAGTTGACGGGGCTTGGAGTTCAATGCCAATGACAAGAAGAGGCGGAAGAAGATATTACTTTTCTGGAAACAACGATTACTTTATTGACATAATGGATTGGATACAATAAAACTGCTACCAACAGTAGCATTTGTAAAAGCATGGCTTGACCCGCCACACTTGAGCAGCATGGTTTAGTCGTCGATAGGTAACTTAGATCATTCCTTTTATCTTACTCAGCGAAATTTGCAACTTCGCCACATCGATATTTAAGTTTTCAATTTATTGCTTAACCTCAATCCGGCGTGTATTACATGAAATGATATAGAAATAAAACATTGGCAGTAAAGGCATGTTTCGGCTGGCCCTTAATTTCTAACTGAATATATTTTGTGGCTTTGGAAACGCCTCTCAAGTTAACGATGGATGTTAGAAATACCCTGCACCTTACTTCGCTTCCAACAACAACCGCCTGTCCGAATTTTAGTTGTTCAATTCCATAGTTAACCTCCATCTTAATATTTTGCACATCCACGATTTGCTTCCAAAAAAAAGGAATGAGAGAAAGAATAAGATACCCATGTGCAATTGTTGCTTTAAAAGGGCTATCTATTTTCGCTCTTTCAGGATCGGTATGGATCCATTGCTTATCTAAAGTTGCATCCGCAAATTTATCGATCTGTTCCTGTGTAATCAGGTGCCAGTTGGAAACACCTAATTCCTTACCTGTATACGATTCAAATTCTTTATGACTTTTTATAATAATCATGTTACTAAGATATAGTATTATAAAAATCCATACCCGGTGAAGTGTATAAGTTCTCCGCACGTGTATTTAATCAGATAACCGAACGTTTAGTGTTTAACGTCAGCAATGTTGCTTCCGTAAAAATAATCTTTATCTTCAATCACATTTATAAAACCCATTATGACATTTGAAGAATTAATAAAAAATCATTCGGCTGATGTAATTGAAAAATTAATAACCGAAGTATTGACTAAAGATTTTATTGAAATACATTTTGATTTTTTAGAAGCAGACCAATGGTCAATCATTACAACCCATCAATATGAGGAAGATAAAGAAATATCATTGCGCCTGCACCTGAATGACTATTACGATTTGTATTTTGGTTATTACGATGACGAAGATGAGTTCATTGAAATTGTACATCCGCTAACAGAAGAAGAAAAAAAGATACTTCCTGTAAGATTGAAAAAAATTATGAAAAAAGTATTGGATGACGAACAAGGCATGCGCATTCCAAATAATTTTCTTTCCAGGTAAATTTGATTTTTCCATACATACAGGTTCGCAGTTAAATGGATTGTAAAACCAAACTGGCAACTGGTGATATTTATCCAAATAAAAAAGACTGTCTCACTTTTTTGAGACAGCCTTTTTTTTTAAATACCTAATCTATTGTTTCACCAATTTCAATTTCCCTGTATGCGTCTGATCGCTTACAAGTACCATGTAAACACCTTGGGCAAAACTATTCAAAGGTATTTTTACAGAGCTGCCTGTAAGTCCTTCAGCCTTCCATAAAACTATGCCTTGCATGTTCGTCAGCATTACATTGTAAGCGCCTTTCGTTCCCTTCACTTCCAGGTTTGCGCTGGTTATTGCTGGATTAGGATAGATAGCAGCTGAAAAGCCATCACCCGCAGCAGCTTTTGTATAGTCAGGCGTGCTGGAAACCGCAATGTCAGTAAGCGATACAGGTGTTGTAAAGTTTGCGCCTGCTGCATAGCTGCTTGCTATAATTACAGGATACTGACAAATACTTTGCACCTGCCATTCATAAGTGGTATTGGCTTTTAAACCAGTTATAGTATCCTTAGTTGCGCTAAGTGTATCTGTGATCCATTTGGACTGACCAACCGTTCTGTACCTGGCAACATATTTTTTGGCGCAGGTAACACTGTTCCAACTTAAATATGCCTTGCTTTTATTAACCACATTTACAGCAAGACCTGTTGGTGCTGAACAGGTAATTGTTACTACCCTTGGAGCGCTGTAACCTGTAAGGCCGTTTTTATCAGTAACTGAAACTGTATAAGAACCACTTGTTTTAATGGTAATACTTTGCGTTTTTGCACCTGTTGACCATAAGTATGATTTAACGCTTTCGCCATTTATTTTGTTTGACGTACTTAATGTTACGGAATCGCCGGAACATAATGTTGTGCCTTTATTTGCCGTAATAACCGGTTTTGCTGTATTATGATTGAGAATCGTATCTGCTACAGTATAATTGCTTCCTATGCTGTATCCGCCGCCTTCGCTTAAAGTAATTGTAAGGATTTTATCCGGTGCTAAAATTGAATCGTTTATTGGATGTATATACAGGGAGGTTCCCGAACTGTCTTTGGGAAGTACAATCATTCCCTCGTCACCGTTTATACCAGTGGCAGAAGTTTGTCCATTGTTGTAGCTTACTGTATAATCCTTATTGTACATACCATTTCCTGCAAGATTGTAGTATATAACCAGTGCATCTGTGGCCGGTGAGTTTCTGGTGAACCTTAGTTTTATTGATGCTTTCGAGTCTTCATAAATTGAAGCCGGGTTAGTTGTTACATTTAAAGCGTCCGGTGTTGTGCTAAAGATCGTTGTCCCTACTTTAAATAACAAAGTATCGGGCCTGGTTTTTACGTTGCCATACAAATCTGTTACGCTATCTGTAATTACCCGGAACACATGTCCTTTATTTGGAAGAATGCTGACAAGAGGCGTAATAATCACTCTATTGAGGAATGCACTTAACCGGAAAGGCACGGGTGTACCTGTAGTCATGTCCTTGAAATCTACCATGCTATTCCTCAGGTTTGTATTAGTGATTGCTTTCGTATAGCTGAACGCAATTTGGGTACCTGCCTTATACACTCCGCTTACCGGTCTTGGTACACCAAATATTTCCGGAGCTTTTCTGTCAATTATGCCTGTTGCTACCTGGGAATAAACAGTATTTCCGAACTTATCTTTCACCATCAGCCTTAAATTATAAGGACCGTCGGCTATGTTGGTAATGTTCCAGGTATACATTGTACTCGTTTTACCTAATTTCTTTTTCGAAATGCTGGTAACTGTCTTCCATGTGTTCTGTCCCGGAACATTGTACTGAAAAGCAATGGAAGAGAGTTTACTTGTATCGTAACCATTAAATGTAACTGTTATACTATTGTTGGAAGCAATATTGGCAACCCAATTGTTTACAGGACTAACCATCGTTACGCCACTAACAGGTGAAGTAAAATCAGCCGATAAATAGATATCGCTGTATTGATGCGGGAACAACAGGAATTGCTGTACTGTAGGAGGGAAACAAGGATCTGATAGAATTAAATGCAGGTTATCGTAATTATACACTCCACCTGCAGAATTGCGTCGTACGGTAATAGTTGCCTGTTGGTTTTCACCGTGTTTAATAGGAAGAGGAACACCCGTTGGATCAGTAAACCCGTTAATTGATACTGACGCGCCGTCCGGATTACTGGATGCATCCAGGAACATAAGATAGGTTCTTGGATTGGGATCGATGCTGAGGTTACCAAGATGCACTGTAAAATTAGCGCTATCCAATTTTACATTGGTTAAAGTTGGAGTTTTAGTAGTAATGACAGTATTGTCTAAAGCTACTGTTCCTTCCTCATGCGGACAGGACGATTCACCTGCTACTGTTTCAAACATGGGTGTACCATATACCGGGTCTTTTTTAACGTTGACAGAAAATAAACCACCTGTATTATTATCCTGCAAAGTATAGCCAATGGTAGTTTCCACAGTATTAGTAGTGGTTGTGCTTTCACCGGTTGTCATTTTAAACCCAACATCAAAACCGCCGCTTACGCCAGTACCAGCTATTTCAAACCCTACTTCCGTAGCCAGCTTAGTATCAATTTCCATGTTGAATTCATAGGTATTTGTGCTGCTTGCACTTGCCGTAGTGCTGCTGCTTATAGCATTACCACTTACAAAGCTGAGATTGGAATCAATAGCTGCTTTTTGCTTATTCAATTCATTATTGTCAAGCACCTGCTGCCAAACTTGTATTTGATTGTTAAAGAATGATGCTGAATCAGGTTTGGCTTGAGCTGCCAATTGTAGTTTGGGGATTTGCTGATCCCTGATTTCTGCCAGTGTATATACGAAAGATGTTTTAATGCCTTCCGGAGCAAAAATCAATACAGGTTTTGAGGAAAATGCACAATTAAGACTGTCCCAGTCAACTTCGGTTCCTTCTGAATATTTCATATTCATTGCAGCACCGTAAAACAGATCATCATCAGGTCCCACGTAGCCAGGATCATTGGAAGTTGAAAAAGTGCTGGTCGTGGTAGTTTTTATAACAGACTCTTTTGTGTTATTTTCTGTATTGGTTATATCAACAGAGGCTTTGATGTCTGCCCAGAATTTATCTTCCTCCTCAAGGAAAATGCCTAAAATAACATCAAGGCCCAGTTTTACATCAATCCATCCGCCAGTGCTCAAAGCATTTTCTGCCTGAAAGCTTATTGCCTGCTCACTGCTAACACTTTTTGCATAGGTTGAAAAACTTTGGTTTCCCGGTGGATCATGCAATACCAACAGGGGTATCTGCGGAGTAACAGTAAGAAAAGTTTTCGCGCTTGTATCTATTGCAACACCTGTAACAACGATAATTGGCAATGCCGGTTTTGCGGTATCGGTAGAAATAGCTCTTCCTGCAGGGTCTATATATTTTGCTGAAAAATACTTTGCATAGTTGCCGTCCCCGTCTTTCAGCGGATTAGGCTGCAGAGCACGCAGGTTAATTATGCCTTTGCCGTTTACAACCGGGATGGTATCCTTATCTAATTTTCCCATCATGTTGCTTATATCTGTAGTGAGATACACTTTTCCTTTATCAAAAGAGCATCCCCGGCTTATTGGCCCCTGGTAAACATTAAATGTAACAGGCCGGATTTCTTCCTGTGGCCAAATAGCAAATTTATTAAAGGCGGAACAGTTTTGTATGATTGAGGAATCAATTAAACCTGATACCCGCATTTGAGGCGGTCGCTGGTAAACAAGATTCAGTGTTGTATCGTGTGTAGATATATCCCTGTAAATACTATCTGCAGGCAGTGCCTTGAAAAAAGATTTTATAGCTGCCTGGGTGGTAGATGCATCGTATGGATCGTTTACAGTAACGCTTAAGATTTTTACCTTGAATGCTCTTGCAGGCAGGCTTATCGAAAATTTACCATTTGCTTTTGTGGTTACCTTTTTTCTAAATACAGAGGCTCTTACCTTACCGTCAAAACCCACAGGCAGTGAATCATCAAACTCAAGTACAGCAGTTCCTATTACATCACCACATCCTGCACCGAAGAAACCTGTGATTACATGAGTAGTGGTATCATTAAAATTAATGTTGCTTACATCGCTGTTAACTGTAAAAACTGAGTCTTTGGGAACAAATTTATGGTTGCGGAACGAAGGCGTAACAGTGTACTGGTCTGCATCCGGGAAAGTCAACGCATATCTTCCATATTCCGAATTAATATATCCGGTTCTTGTTGAGTCTTTATCCAGAAGATTGCCACTTTTTCCTACTCCCTTAACCAATACACTGTCAAGTGCACCGGTGATATCTTTTACGATGCCGTTGCTATCAAGGCATCCTTTGCACACTTGTGTTACCTGTCCCGTAACAGCAAACACGGTTATATCTGAGAAAGGTGCGCTGCTTAAATCATAAGTGGGGTGAATCGTGTTTAATGATATTTCAGCAGATACAGGCGAATATTTGTGCCCTTGGGCGGTATCAGGATATACTTTAAACCTTACAGTTGCTGAATCGCCATTGTTTTTGTCACCATAAAAAATACTATCAACACTAAACTTTCCCTGTTGATCTGAAAAAGCGCTGTCAAGATAGTTCGCAGACCTGCCCTTTAAAGGTGTTAAAGCCTGAACAAATATTTTTCGGTCTTTAATAGGTGAACCACTTTTGGTTTTTATAAGCCCGGTTACCCCACCGTTTCTTCCATTCGCAAATGCCATTACTTTTATTTGTACTGTATTGCTCCAATTGCCAAAGGTGCCTGCAGTTAAACAGGCATTGTTGCCACGACGATAATAAGTAGTGGTTTGCAAATTATCCTGGTCAAACCTGTAAGTTGTTGTTGTGTTTGCTGTTTGAGTTGCAATAAAATTTATGTTGTCTGTACTTTGTTGCCACGTAATAGATACCCCACTTGCCAATTGCGGATCAATAGTACTTGTTATATTATCCGGAATCACTTCTGGCGGATAAGTTATTGCATGTGCATTACCAATCTGTCCCGTATTCCCCACGTTGCAGCTATAGGTCAAAAGAATCTCTCCGTTACCTCCAACAGTATTGTTATTACCAAAAATACAAGCGCCACCACCACCAGGAGCACCGCCTACACCGGTTCCATTAAGATCACCACCCGATCCACCGCCACATGAACCTGCTCCATATCCGGATTGACTGCCACTAGCTCCCGCACCGCAAGTGCCTGCTCCAGCGCCACCACCGGCAGGAGAGAAATAATCTGCCGGGAAAGCACCATTTCCACCTGGATAGGAAGTTAAAACATAAGGGCCCGTACTTGCCGCGCCACCAGCAGTACTATTTGTACTACCGCCTTGAGCACTGATAATTGTGCTGCCTCCAACTGGTCCGAAGCTGCTCGCTGCTGAGGAACCAAATCCGGAACCAACAACTATGTTATAGGTTGTGCCATATACAACGGGTATAGAACTCGTTTGCACAAAAGCGCCACCACCACCGGAGAAACTTCCCCATATACCATAACCACCCGCACCCCACATTTGAAGTGTAACGCTTGTAACTCCGGCGGGGGGTGACCATGTAAAGGTGCCGGACGTAGTATAAGGTAATGTGGTTTGTGCAATTGCGCCTATGGTAAGGCAAATAAAAAGCTGGACACATGCGATGCGTAGAAAAGTTTTCATAAAAGAAAGTTTATGATTATCTGATAAACTTATCTATATGAACAATGTATTTAATGCAGGCAAGGACGAAACAGTGCAGCGAATGTCCGAATGAAGGGAATATTTACCGAACAGAATTGTTTTTAGGAATTGAAGTATTTATGAAATGTTGCGTTTATGCTCAGGCAGCTTTTATTGATTTAAATTCAAAGAAAATATGTGTGCCATTATCATTTTCTTCCTTCATCGTTCCACCTAATTGTTGCGTAAGAAGTGATATAAGTTGACCACCGAAACCAGTGCCTTTAATGATGTCACTTTTACCTACACCATTATCAGATATTTGCATTTGTAAAACACCATTTGATTTTTGCTCTAATTTGATTTGTACTTTTCCGCTTCGTCCATCAGGGAAAGCATATTTGATAGTGTTGGTGAGGAGTTCGTTTACAATAAGGCCAAGCGGCACAGCAGTATCTATATCTACATTTAAAACATTCATAGCACATTCTACCTGCACTCTTTTAGTTGCACCGAAGGAATCGAGAATGCTATCGCTGAGGTTAATGAAATAATCTTTCATTTCAATAGCACCAAGGTTTTTACCCTGGTATAATTTCTGGTGAACGATGCCGATGGACTGAACACGGTTCTGTCCTTCAAGCATTGCTTCTTTTGTGTTTGCATCATCTATTTGATTGCTCTGAAGTGCAAGCAAACTGCTCACTACTTCCAGATTATTTTTTACACGATGATGAATTTCTTTTAATAACAATTCATTCTCTGCATTTCTTGCTAACAGCGATGCTTGTGCAGTATTGAGCTCTGAAACTGTTCTTTCTATTTTATCATTTTTATCCTGCAATGCAAGGTTTGCTTTTTGTTTGTTACGATTGTTGCGATAAAGAACAATTGAAATCACAAGTACACTTGCCAATAATGCAACAGTCGCAATAAAACGTACCTGATCCTTCGCATCTTTTTCAGCTAAGTGCAAATCATCAACACGTTGCTTTTCTTTTATCTCGAGTTGTTTTACCTGCTTTGTTTTTTCAACGTTGGTAACAGTATCTTTAGCAACGTTTGAAATTTTTAAAAAAGCATATGCTTTAGCCGGGTCATTTTTTGCATACACCTGTGATAATATATTGGATGCATTTGCTATTACAAGATAGTTTTTTAATTGTGTTGCTCCCTGCAATGCAAGGCTTGCATACTTTTCAGATGAATCCTGTTTATTGTCGTTAAAATAAATCGTGGCCAGTTCATTTTGTACTTCATTTTCAAAAAAAACTTCATTCGTTTTTTGCGAAGCATCTAAGGCTTGCATTCCATAATTTACCGCTTCATCATATTTTTTAAGTTTGCTGTCAACCCGCGCCAATATCAACATAGGATAATCTGCCTGGAATGGAAAATATTGCTTTGAATAGTCAAGTGTTTCAAGAGCAAAATGAATAGCAGAATCAAAATGGTTCAATCTTTCATGTTCCTGCGCTAATAAGAACATCGCACTCCATTGTGTAAAATGATCTGCCAGTTTAATATCAGGATGATAATAGGCATTTTGCGCCCACCTGAGTGCTTCGTTATCATCTCCTAATTTTTGATACAATAAGCCCATCATATTGATACCATATATTTGTCTTATTGGCGCATATTTTTTACTTAGGTCTATAGATTCATAAGTTATACTAAAACCTTTTTCAAATGAAGAAGTGATGGCATAAGAAAATGAAAGCGCTTCCAAACATTCAAGTTGTCCAATTGAAAATTTAATTTTTCTCGCTAAGTCAAGACCTGCATTTCCTAATTCTACAGATTTGTTTGTATTGCTAAGCGTAGTACCGCGACTAAGCCAATAAAAGGCGTGTACTTTATTTGAATCCTGAGCATTACTTTTTATAATATTATACAAACTATCTTCTGCATGTTGATCCATTGGAGCAGGCTGCGCATGCAGTATATTGACAGTAAATAAAAATGCCAGCAGAACCATGATGTTCTTTTTATCTGCAGTTATTTTTTTTACGAAAAGAAAAACATAGCAGTACATAGTTTTCATTTTTGATGCAGTGATTTCCTTGAAATTGGTAGAGACTTTGCTGTTAATTTGGTATCCGTATGTTTTGGTTGTGTATCTTAAATCTGCTATTACAGATTTAGCTTACTTACTTTATCAGACGTACAAGATAGTTTAATTTTCTTAACTCGAATTTTAATATCAGGTTTTAAAAGAGTAAGTATTATAAGGTTTGCATCCGTTGCATCAGCTTTTCCCGCATTCCTGCGCCTAATGGTATTGCTTTATTACCAATCATTACATCTGATTCGAGAACCTGGTCAATGTTTATCATATTTACCAGGTAAGACCGATGGATACGCATGAAAAAAGGTATTCTTAATTTCTCTTCAATATATTTAAGTGTAACGGATAGTAGGAATTCTTTTTGCCTACAGAAAATGCGTGTATAGTTTCTGTCCGCTTCCATGTACAAAATATCCATCAGCATTATCTTTATCATTCTTCCACCATATCGAACAAAAATGCGGTCTGTTAAAATGAATGGATGTTCTTCCTGCACCTCGATTGGTTTACTCAAATAAGGATCTGTGTTAGCCATTTGAATGATGGTAAGCTCAATGGCTCTTTGCAAGTCTAATTGTTTAAAAGGTTTTGATATAAAGGCAGTGGGCCTGGTATATTTTGCACGGTTAAAGGTTGCTTCGTCAGCATTGGCAGTAAGATATATAACGGGAATATTTTTTCGTTGCAGAATAGCTGCGGTTTCAATGCCATCTATCTTACCTTTTAAATAGATGTCAAGTATAATTATGTCGGGTTTATTTTCTTCCACGTTTACAAGTGCGTCTTCGCCGCGTGGCAATATTCCAGTTACTTCATAACCTAAGTTTGTAAGCAACATAGATATTTTTGCTCCAATGAGCATTTCATCTTCAACCACTAATATTTTGACTGATGTATCCATTTGTTTGTGCAAAGTAAGAAGATGCTATTAATGACATGTAAACAGCAGATAGTAAAGCTTAAATAAAAACAAAAAGTTAGAGAATAACTTTGAAATTCGCAACATGTTTACCGGAATTATAGAAACAACAGGCAAGATTGTGTCATTTGACTCAAACGGAACGAATTTAAGTTTCTGGATCGTTTCATCAATTTCAAATGAATTAAAGGTTGATCAAAGTGTAAGTCATGATGGTGTTTGCTTAACGGTAGAAGAAGTTGCAAACAATTCGCATCGTATTACAGCTATTGAAGAAACATTGAACAAAACGAATTTGCATAAATGGAAAGCAGGTGATGTTATAAACATAGAACGTTGTATGCAATTAAATGCAAGAGTGGACGGACATTTGGTGCAAGGTCATGTGGATACAACAGCGTTTTGTATTGACGTAGAAGAAAAAAACGGAAGTTGGGAATACCGTTTTCAATTTCCACCGGAATATGCACACTTGCTGATTGAGAAAGGCTCAGTGTGTTTGAATGGCATTAGTTTAACGGTGTTCGATATTATTTTGAACAGTTTTAAAGTGGCTGTTATACCTTACACATACGCGCATACAAACATGCATAATATTAAAAACGGTTCAGTTGTAAATATTGAATTTGACTTGATAGGAAAATATCTTGCACGTTTCAGAGAAGTGTTTGCTGCTAAAAATGTTACACTTTCGTGAGACTTATTTAACCTACGTTAACATCCAGCTGCCTTTGCATCTACGTAAATTTGTTTAAACTATTTATATGAAAAGGGTTAGTGCTTTTTTATTTTCAATGATAGCATTGGTTTCGTGTGCACAAAACAATTCTAACGTTAAGCCATCAAACGATCATCTTTCATCTTCGCAATTAAAAAATTACAGTGTTGCAACATTTGCTGCCGGTTGTTTCTGGCATGAAGAAGCATTGTTTGAAAGCGTGAAAGGAGTAAAGGAAGCAATATCAGGTTATGCCGGCGGCACAATGTCAAATCCAACTTATGAAGATGTTGAAACAGGTACCACAGGGCATGCTGAAAGTGTGGATGTGTATTATGATCCGAAGCAGATAAGTTATGAAACTTTAGTGAAAGTTTTTTTCGCAGGACAAGATCCCACACAAGTAAATGGGCAAGGCCCTGATCATGGAACGCAATACCGTTCAATTGCTTTTTACAGAACGCCTGTAGAAAAAACGATCATAGAAAATCAAATAAAAGAATTGACCGCATCAGGAAAATATAAAAACCCTATTGCAGCGCAAGTAATGCCATTTACTAAATTCTGGCAAGCCGAAGATTATCATCAGAATTATATTGAGTATAATCCCAACAGCAGTTATGTGCAGTATGTTTCCATTCCTGAAATAAAAGATTTTCAAAAGCAATATCCGCAGTTGGTAAAACCGGATCATGTTTTTTGATCTTTCACTAAACTTTTCAGCGCTACATCTATTGATGGGTAAAAAAATTCGAAGCCTGCATTTTTAATTTTATCATCATTCACTGTGGCACTTTTTAAAACTTCAATACTCATCTCACCTAATATCATTTTTAAAACAAATGAAGGCACATGCGCAGGTATAAAAAACTTGCCACGCATTTTTTTGGCAAGCGATAATGTAAGTTCTTTATTGCTTACAGGCTTTGGAGCAACTGCATTATAAACACCTGAAATATTCTCGTGCTCGATTGCAAATAATAAAAGCCTGCACAAATCATCAATGTGTATCCAACTGATAATTTGTTTTCCGTGGCTTAAAATTGCAGCAAGCCCAAACTTTAAAGGCTTCCTGAATTCTTCGAGTGCTCCGCCTTTTTCACTTAATACTATTCCAAACCTGAAAATACATAAGCGCTTATATAATTTTTCAACGGGGTGAATACTTGCTTCCCATAACTTGACAGTCATTCCTAAAAAATCTTTTGCTGAAGGTGCGTCTTCTTTAAAACCTTTTTGTGCTGATTGAATAGTATCTGCACCATACCATCCAATTGCTGATGCACTAACAACAGCCTTAATATGATTTGGAATTTCTTTCAATGATCTAACAAGTAATTCACCGCTCTTTGTTCTGCTTTCGATAATTTCTTTTTTGCGTTTATGCGTCCATCTTTTTTCTGCAACGTTTGCGCCGGCAAGATGAATAATATAATCTGCAGAAGCAATTGCATCTTTATCAATCTCATCTTTTTCTACATTCCATTTTGCATAAGAAATGCTTTTGTTTGATGAAGATTTTTCTTTCGCGTTATCTCTTACCAATACAATTATTTTATATCCTTTTTCAATCAAAAATTTTTGAAGATACGAACCTATCATCCCTGTTCCGCCGGTTAATAAAATTGTTGCCATAAAGCACTTCTTTTTATTCTAACAATTTAACATTCAAACTGTTTTCTTTTACCAAAAAATTGATTGCAGTTTATAAAAATTAGTTCTACATTAGACGTGCGATTGTCCTGATTAATCAGGAAATTTCTTCACTTAAATTATAATCCCATGGTTCAAACAGAAATCTCACAGTTTACCAGGGAATGCAACGATTGGAGAGAAACTTTGCGTTCCCATCGTGATGAATTGCATCAAATGCAAACAACATTACAAAAAGCGGTAAATCATCCATTATCCAAAGAAGAACAAACAGAACTGGAACATCTCCAAAACCAGTTACACATCCAGCTCATCAATATTCACGATCTTAAGCATGCGGTAAAACTGCACGACCGCAAACTCTCTCATGAAGTCTCGGGAAAAGCCGACGCACAATTTTCTGATAACGTTTCTGCCTACCATGAAAATTTGTACGACAACTATCAGTCGCTTGAAACCACATTGAGCGAGCTACGTTCTGACCTCAACCATTTTATAACATCGATACATTAACCTGTATCAAAAATTTAAAAAGCTTTGAGTTAATTATTTGTATGTAACTAACAGCAGTATTTTATGGTATCGTTCCTTGCGTTGCAACACTTGTACTGCAGTTTTCATAGCCTGTCCGCTAATGCGCGAGCATCTTTAGTCCGCTTTTTTTACAGCATAATTAATTCAAAACAGTTTATGATTTTTAAATAATTATTCTGCCATTTGAATTTAATCAAAAACGTCAAAGGTTGAACGTCATGTCGAAAGATAGTGAGACATCCCATAAAATTTAAAAAGTTTATTGAGATAGAGATTTCTCCTTCGTAGAAATGACGTTTAAAATTAAACTGACTTATCAAATTCAAATAGCATTTTTATCACTACAAAAAACTTTTGCTATGCCTGAATTTGATACCTCACACGTAAAATCTATTGTCTTGCTCGGCCATGCCGGCTGCGGCAAGACAACGTTAGCGGAATGCATGTTATATGAAGCCGGATTGACGACACGCCGCGGTTCTGTTGCCGAAAAAAATTCTGTAAGTGATTACCATGAATTGGAACAGGAACGCGGCAATTCCATTTTTAGTAAACTACTGCACACAAAATGGCGCGGCTATAAAATTAATATTATTGATACACCTGGCTATGATGATTTTGTTGGGGAAGTTATTTCAGCGCTTCGTGTTGCTGATACGGGTGTTATGTTATTGAATGCAGAAATGGGTGTTGAAGTAAGTACTGATATTATATGGGAATATACAGAACAATTTAAAACGCCAATGATATTTGCCGTAAATAAATTGGATGAAGATGATGCTGATTTTGACCGAACGGTTGCTGAAGCAAAAAATCATTTTGGCAATAAAGTGCTGGTGGTACAATATCCACGGCAGCAAGGCGCTGGCTTTCATGAAATAATTGATGTGCTGCGCATGACGATGTATAAATTTAAAGATACAGGCGGCAAGCCTGAAAAGCTTTCCATTCCCGAGGAAGAAAAAGATAAAGCAGATGCGTTGCACAGAGAGTTAGTGGAAGCAATTGCCAGTAATGATGAAACTTTAATGGAAAAATATTTTGATAAAGGCGAACTGGATGAAGATGAAATGAAAACGGGTTTGAAGAAAGCAATGATCAACCATGATATATTTCCTTTGTTTTGTTTAAGTGCAGAGCGAAATATGGGCAGTGGAAGACTAATGGGTTTTATTGATAATGTTTGCCCAAGCGCCAATGAAATGCCGCCGCAAAAAACAATCAGCGGCGAAGATGTGCCAATTATTGAGAACGGGCCTGCCTGTATGTTTATTTATAAAACAGTAAGTGAGCCGCATGTGGGTGAACTTTCATTTTTCAAAGTGTTTTCAGGTTGTATTAAAAGTGGAATGGAACTGGAAAATGAAAGTACCAATGTTACAGAAAAAATAAATCAATTGTTTTTGGTTGAAGGCAATAAACGCACTTCGGTAAATGAATTATGTGCCGGTGATATTGGCGCTACACTCAAACTAAAAAACACGCATGTAAATAATACATTGCATGCAAAAGGAAAAAATTATGAACTGAAGCCAATTGAATTCCCACAGCCGAATATGACGGTTGCTGTTGAAGCAATAAAAAAAGGGGAGGAGGAAAAATTATCACAGGCATTACATCAACTACGTGAAGAAGACCCAACATTGTTAGTTGAATTTTCTCCTGAACTAAAACAAATACTTATCCATTGCCAGGGTGATATGCATCTTGCTGTGGCAAAATGGAAAATAGAGCACAATTTTAAACTCGATATAAAATTTATTAAGCCACGTATTCCTTACCGCGAAACAATACGCAAAGAAGCCGATGCAAACTATCGCCATAAAAAACAAAGTGGTGGTGCCGGTCAGTTTGGTGAAGTGTACATGCGCATAGAACCCTGGCATGAAGGTATTGCAGAACCGCACGGCTTAAATGTACGTGGCCGCGATATACATGATCTTGATTGGGGCGGAAAGCTTGTGTTTTATAACTGCATTGTTGGCGGTGCAATTGATGTGCGTTTTCTTCCTTCCATATTAAAAGGTGTAATGGAAAAAATGCACAACGGTCCGCTTACGGGTTCTTATGCACGTGATATACGCGTATGTGTGTATGATGGTAAAATGCACCCGGTTGACAGCAACGATATTTCATTTAAGATAGCAGGCCTGCAGGCATTCAGGCAGGCATTTAAAGATGCTGATCCGCAGTTACTCGAACCTGTTTATAAAGTGGAAGTGTTATGCCCCGATGATTTAACCGGCGCTGTAATGGGTGACCTGCAAACACGTCGTGCAATTGTTGAAGGCATAGATGCGGAAGGCCATTTTCAGAAAGTAGTGGCAAAAGTGCCGCTGGCAGAAATGGACGGTTATTCATCTTCATTACGGTCATTAACACAAGGCCGCGCAAAATTCAGAAGCAAATATTTTGAGTATGCGCCTGTGCCTTATGATCTGCAACGCAGGCTGATGGAAGAATATACCAGGAGTGGTAAAGAAGAAGTTGTTTAACGTTTTTAGCGTAAAGTTTACTGTTTCAGGTTTAGAAGCTGTTTCGTTTTTTTGGGACAGCTTTTTTATTTGGGATTGGGCTAACTTTTATAATTATTTTAAAATTGTAACGATATTTTAATTCTGTTGTTTACCAAATAAATAGATCCATGCTAAAGGCAGGTAACTAAACAATATTAAGCCGATGATTGCCATTAATATGGCTGTTGTAAAAAGTTTCAGCCATAAGTAGTGTACTCCAACTTTTGTAAACAGGTTAAAGCAAAACCAGAAATTATATATTGACGATAAAACGGTTTGCCATAAAAACACTTCCGGGGTAATTACATTTACTTTAAAAAAGAAACCCAAAATAATATCGCTGCAGAAAAGCATGATAATATATGTGCCGCCGCCATATAAACTAAGAATAAATACCTCGGTAAAATTGAATATGGGTTTGGCAATTACAAAATATATGATGAATGAACATATTGCAAGCGTTGCAATAATGAAAGGTGAAAAATGTGTTCGCAATAAAACATTTGCCTGCTCTTTTAAATTCATTTGAGCAAGGCTGGCTGCTGACACGTGATAATGATAGTGGTTAATAATAAAGTTATGCAACAGTATATATAACCCTGTGCAAATAAATAAATAGCTTACCGGTGACTGGTATTGTTTTCTTTTCCCGTGTAAAAAATTGATTGAGGTAATACCGGGTTTAGCGATAAATCCCCACATCGTATGCAAAAAACCTTTTTCAAAATGTGTAAAAAAATGAAGCATCTCTGCTAATACAATGGATGCTGTAAATTTTTCAACTCTGCTTTTTGTCCGCAGGCAGAACAATATTTGCCGTGCAAAGTATGACCGCAATTTAAACAAGTGGCCAAGTTTTTTTAGTAAATATAATGCTTGAAAGAAACATGATCGTTTACACAACAAAATAATTTTATCGTAAGAATAAAATCTTTTTATAATTATTTTTCAATCCTTTTTTTGTAAGCAGCAAAAGCATCTTCAAACAATTGCTTAATGGCTGCAGATTTTATTTGTTCTTCTGACTTTATATCTACATCACGTGAAATCTTTCCTTTTCCTTCAAGTAGATTGTAAAGGTCAGGCAATTCATTTCCTTTATAAAAACCAAGCTTAACTCCATTTTTTGAAGGAATGATGGTGCAGATAATTTCTGAATATTTTCTGCCGTAACAATAAGCAATCATTTTTGCAGGTATATCCGGTTGTTCAATAATATCAGGAAGATTTTCTAAAACAATTTTACGCAGTTGTATTGCAATACTGTAAACGCCTTTATCGTATTGTGATAAAAAAAAATTTATACTTTCTTTATTTTGCATAAAAAAATTTCAAACTTACAGATTCTCTCATGAAAAATTTAAATGACAGATCTTTTAAATTAACAGCTTAAAATTTTTTGAAAAGAGATTGCACAAAGCTGGAAAATTGTTCCGGCTATTTTACTTCATGTAGTTCGGTGCAATTATGGAAGATTAATTATATTATTAAACTCTAAAAAAAACTTTATGGATGATCTTGAAGCGGGGCTTTTTTATTGCATAATTTTTTGTGCAATTTTTATTTCATCCGTAATAAGGCTATCTATAATTTCAAACTCATCTGTAATGCTTTTTAATAAACGGAGTGTAGTGCGTGTTTCAGTTTGTGTATCTTTAATTCCGGCTTCAATTTCAATTTGCCTTTGATGCAGCAGAGTTTGCACCTTATTTGTTATGGGGGCATTGCGGTTAGACACCGATGTTTTTAAAATGTCTCCATGTATTACACATTCCGCACGCTTAAATTTATCATTTATATTATTTATCAAAGGGTGGAAATCTTTATCATTAAGATTGTTTTCAAATCTTTTTATTAATGAGGATAACGAAGCAATATGCGCTGTTAACATGTAACAGCTTGATACAAACTGGTGATAAAAAGCAAGATTTGTTTTCTGTCTTTTTTCTGAAAGCATGCGTTGAAAATTATCGCTGAGATTGGCAAGCGCTACAAATGCTTCCTTTCTTGCAGGCTTATATAAATTTTCTTCTTTTGTTGTTGATTTAAATAAAAAAGCAACAGCATTAAAATATTTTTTATTAGCAGAAATTATCGTTTCAATCAACTCTTTTGTTTGTTCATGTTCCCAAACAGGAAATATAGTTAGGGAAATAATGAATGCAATTACACAGCCAATGGCTGTATCCAGCAACCTGTCTTCAACTATGGCAGTAAAATTTGAATTGTTTAAAAAGTGCAGGCTTATCAAAACATATATCGTAATACAAACGCAGCTTATGTAATAATTTACCTTTAATAAGCTATAAGCAATAACCATTGTACATAAAAGTAATAAAAACCCAAGTGTGTTATTCGTTACAAAATATAAAAAAATAAAACTAACAGCAACACCCGTTATAGTGCCAAGTAAACGCTGCTTATTACGTGTGCGGGAAATACTATAAGCAGGTTTTAATATTATAGCAATGGTTAAAAGTATCCAATACCCGTGGCCCAGAGGAAAAAACAACGAAATGCCATATCCAGTTAACAAGCCAATGATAACACGCAATGCATGTTTAAACTGGCTTGATTTGAACGTTAAATTTTCAACTAATAAAGCAGGAGAAATTTCAGTTGTTTTTATTTGCAGTTCTTCGTTTGCGTTGCGCTTATATTGCCTGCTTGTCATTTTTTCATAACCTGAAAAATGATGCAGCCTTTTGATTCTCTCACCAACATCCTGCAAGGCATATATTATTTGCCTTAGTTTTATAAATAAAGGCAAGGTGGTTTTATTAAGATTTTTTTTTCGTTCAGCGAGAAAAACATTTAAAAGCTCACGCAGCATTGTATCAATATCAATGTGCGATAGTGATTGCTGGTTAAATTGAACTGCATAGCCAATTGCATTTAATTCTTCCCGAAAACTGAGTAAGGTTTGCCTGATCTTCAGTAAAATTTCTGTATCAAATTCATGATGTATATCACTATAATCCTGTTGCAATGAAATAACCTGTTCAAACAGATCAACACTATCTAAAAACATCATCATTAAAATTCTGCCTTTCACAGTAGAATCAATTACCATTTCACGCGTGCTCAAAAGCATTTCGCGTAAATTATCCTGCTCCTGCTGTATATTAATTTGCTGTTGCCGTAAACGATTGAACATATAAACATATTCAGGTGTTGGTTTAAACAAGCCTGAAAGCGTTTCTGTAAAACCGGCAATGCTTCTTAAATTCTCGCCAAGTTGTAGTTGAATATAACGATAAGGCCTTAACCTGTTTAGGATTAAGCTCATTATAAAATAACAGGTGCCACCAGCCGTAAACAACAGGCCGTTAAACCAAGGGCTTCCAAAACTTGCCTTACTATCAATATTAAAAATAAAAACCAGCAATGCAACCAGGCCAACAGAATTTGCGCGGTTACCATAAATGCCAATGAGTGAAAAGAACATTCCAAACAGCATTATAAAAATGATGATAAGAAGCGGGTTATGTTTTAATGAAATAGTAATCACAACCACCAAAAAATTTATGCAGATACTTGCTAATATCGTGTTGCGGCGATGAGCAAACGGGCCCGGGCTGTCAGTTGATCCGACAATAAGCGCTCCAAGCGGAATCGCAGTCATTAAACCCAAAACATCATAATGATATAAAATAACTGCCGGTATAATAGCGGCTGCAGTAATTCTTATTCCTGTAAATAAATATTGGCTGAAGAATATTTTTTTAAATGTTAACTGATAATCCATGACAGCTGCAAAAATAAGTGTGAGTACACTTTTGGCTTTAAGAATTGATGCTTTGTACTTAATAAAATTAAGTTCGTTAATTTTGCGCCGCCATGGAAATAGAAATATTAAAATCAAAAATTCACAGGGCGGTTATTACAGAAGCAAACCTGCAGTATGTAGGCAGTTTAACGCTTGACGAAGATTTAATGGATGCCGCTAATTTAATTGAGAATGAAAAAGTGCAGGTAGTAAATGTAAACAATGGCTCAAGGCTTGAAACATATATCATAAAAGGCAAACGCGGCAGCGGCACTGTTTGTTTAAACGGCCCCGCAGCAAGACAAGGTGCGGTAGGAGATGTAGTAATTGTAATTTCTTATGCAACTATAGATTTTGAAGAAGCCAAAAAATTCAAACCCTGGTTAGTGTTTCCAAAAGAAGGAAACAAGTTGTAGATGTTTAAATAGATTATAATTACATCTCTATATTTATATTGTATTTTTAAAATACTCCAGGTAAGTTATAAAGATTAAGGATATTAAATTATAAAGGCAATCAACTTGATTGCCTTTAATTATTTTTAAAACCTGTTATTAAATTAATCTTCTACTTTCACTTTACCCTTACTCTTTGCAATTACTTCTTCAGCAATATTATTTGGAGCAGGAGCATAATGAGAAAATTCCATAGTAGAAGTAGCGCGTCCTGATGATAAAGAACGCAATTGCGTTACATAACCAAACATCTCGCTCAATGGAACTTTAGCCTTTATAACCTGTGCGTTGCCACGGCTGTCCATGCCTTCCAACATGCCACGGCGACGGTTAAGATCCCCGGTAACATCACCCATATACTGGTCTGGAGTAACAACTTCTATTTTCATTATCGGCTCAAGTAATACCGGTTTTGCTTTTTTGCCTGCTTCACGAAATCCTGCTTTAGCACAAAGCTCAAAACTCATTGAGTCAGAATCCACCGCATGAAAACTTCCGTCAAATATGCGCACTTTCATACTTTCTACAGGATAAGCTGCAAGCACGCCGGTGCCCATGGAGTTTTCAAATCCTTTTGAAATGGCAGGTATAAATTCACGCGGAATTGAACCACCAAAAATTGCATTCACAAATTGAAAACCTTTACCTGGATTTTCAGTAATCCATTCTTTATCTGCAGGACCAATTTCAAATTGAATATCGGCAAATTTACCACGGCCACCCGTTTGCTTTTTCAATACTTCACGATGTTCAATTGCTTTGGTAAATGCTTCTTTATATGCTACCTGCGGATTACCCTGGTTTACTTCCACTTTAAATTCACGCCTCATGCGGTCAACAATAATTTCAAGATGTAATTCACCCATTCCTGAAAGAATTGTTTGACCTGTATCTTCATCTGTTTTTACACGCAGTGTAGGATCTTCTTCAACAAGCTTGGAAATTGCCAAACCCATTTTATCTACATCTGCCTGTGTTTTCGGTTCAACCGCAACAGAAATAACAGGTTCAGGAATAAACATATTTTCTAATACGATCGGATGATTTTCATCACACAAAGTATCCCCGGTTTTTATCTCTTTAAAACCTACAGCCGCCGCAATATCACCTGCTTCTATAAAGTCTACCGGGTTCTGTTTATTAGCAAACATTTTCATTATACGGCTTATGCGTTCATTTTTTCCACTGCGCATATTCTTCACATAAGAACCTGCATCTAAATGTCCGCTGTAACAACGGAAAAATGCCAAACGTCCAACAAACGGATCGGTCATGATCTTAAATGCCAATGCCGCAAATGGTGCTTTCGCATCAGGCTTGCGTGTAATTTCTTCTCCTGAATCAGGATCTGTTCCAACTGTATCGGGCAGATCAAGTGGGGAAGGTAAATAACGGCAAACCCCATCCAGTGCAGTTTGTACGCCTTTATTTTTAAAGGATGATCCGCACATCATAGGCACAATACTTAAATCTAAAGTTGCTTTGCGTATAGCTTCATGCAGTTCATCTTCTGTAATTGTATTTGGATCATCAAAGAATTTTTCCAGTAATTTATCGTCATATTCAGCAACCGCTTCTACGAGATTTTGTCTCCACTGCCGGGCTTCTTCCAACAAATCATCAGGAATCGCAATTTCATTAAAGGTCATTCCCTCAGTGGCATTATCCCAAATCACGCCTTTCATTGTAATAAGATCAACAACTCCTTTAAAATCATCTTCAGCACCAATGGGCAATTGTAATGGCACTGCTTTAGCGCCAAGCATTTCTTTTACCTGTGCAACAACCATTAAAAAGTCTGCGCCAGCACGGTCCATTTTATTTACAAAACCAATTCTCGGAACGCCATAGCGATTTGCCTGGCGCCATACAGTTTCACTTTGAGGCTCAACACCATCAACTGCAGAAAATAATGCAATCAGGCCATCAAGGACGCGCATGGAGCGTTCCACTTCTACAGTAAAATCCACGTGCCCTGGAGTATCAATGATATTGAAATAATATTTTTTTGTATCAGCAGTGGCTTTACCCTGTTGCGTAGGAAAATTCCATTGACAACTTACTGCTGCAGAAGTGATGGTAATGCCTCTTTCTTTTTCCTGTTCCATCCAATCGGTAGTTGCAGCGCCCTCGTGCACTTCGCCGATGCGGTGTATCATACCTGTATAGCGGAGAATACGCTCAGTTGTAGTGGTTTTACCTGCATCAATATGCGCTGCAATTCCAAAGTTTCGTTGTAATCTTAAATCAGCCATAATATTGTTTATTATTATTTTATTTTGGGTTACCGGCTTCAGTACTTCGTGGCATTGCCTGTTGCGTCGCAACACTGCATCTGCTGTTCAATATTCGGCAAATAAAAACCCTAAAATTTTTTGAGCGGCAAAGGTAAGAATTTTTGACGGTTATAATGGTATGAAAGGTTAATTAATTATAATAAAAAAAGCCGTTGAATATTCAACGGCTTTAAGTTATTTATTTAAAAGATTATCCTTTTCTAAGATTTGGATGAGGAGCAGGAACTGTGTTAGGACCTTCTTCAGTAGTAGGAACTAAATCAACAGTTGTACCGGTACCTTCCATGCCGTAGCTAAAAATGATACGTGTTTCAGAAATACCTTGTTTTTCAGTAAGGTAAGTCTTAATTGCATTTACATGATCCCAGCTAAGTTGTTGAGCTTTCTTATCAGATGCACCATAACCAACTAATTTAACCTTACAGTTAGGATTAGCCATCAATTGTTGTGCTACATTATCCAATAATGATTTAGCTGTTGTACTTAGCATATTGCTGCCACCTTTAAATTGTACACTTGGCAAGCTGCCTAAAGAACAAGTTGGAGCTGCAACCTGTATGTTTTTGCAACATTCTGGTTCTGGGCAAGTACCAACACCATCAGCATTAACAGGGAAACAGTTTTGAGGAGTAAGTTTTTCTTTATCACGGCAATCAGGAACTCCGTCGCCATCTGTATCAAGACTTACACCATGTACATCAACTGCGCAACCTGCAGGCGTATTTGGCTCCATATCAAACTGGTCAGTTACGCCATCACCATCCGCATCAGGTAAAACAACCGGTGGCAATTTCATGTGCTTTGGAGTAGCCACTTCGTTGTATATATAGTTATTTGGATTAATCCACCATAATGGTTCAGTATGCGTTTTAGGATTTCCAAGATCAAAACTTAATTTAGCCATAGAGAAGGCATATTTGTCACCATGGTTTGTAGGTCCGATAAATCCATCTAACATATCAAGTCCTGTAAGCGGAGCAACAATACGTTCTTCCACACCAAGTTTAATTTTTGAACTTACTCTGAAATCAATACCCGCACCAAAAGCTAAGTTGTGATATAGCGCCTGGTTGTCGTTACCACTAGCGTCTGCATGAAAAGTTTTAATCAAATCACTGTTTTCCTGGGCATAAAGATTTGGTAGAGTTGGATCTGAACCGTTATATACCGTGCCTTTATCATTAAAAAATCCATCAGGCGCATGAGTTATTTGTGATGCGGCTATACTATAACCTGCAAATACATAATAGTTAACCTTTGGATTTCCCCTGAACGTGCTGATTGTATTCAGAGATGCAATCAGATCAAGGTCCAGCATGTGTGTTGTATTGCCGCTATACCTTATGTAAGGATTATTGTCAGGGTAGCTTGGAATTTTTTGAGTGCTTCCGGTATACCCCACGCGTACAGAAAATACATGGCTAAGTGCAAAACGTGCAGCTATTCCGCCAGCAATTCCACCTGTATAGCCATTAAACATTGGTCTGTCGCCAATAATGATAGCATTACCGCCTGTAAGTGTTAGTTCCCACATGCCGCGCGGTTTTGGCGGATATGGTGTTTGATAGTTAACAAACTCATTGTGTTGAGGCATATCCTTCGTAGAAATCTTTGAAGAATCATATACCCAATTGGCATCTGTGGTGCCAGCCGTTGACATTGATCCTGTACTGTCCTGAGCATAAGATGCAGCCTGTATTAGTCCTACAAGGACTAAGAGCAATTTCAGTTTTTTGCTTACCATAGGTAAATTTTTAAATTGTTTAATGTTTCCCTTTTTTAAATTGTTTAATGTTTCCCTAATAAAATACATCTACAAAAGTATTAATAGATAATGAAATACCAAATTTTTACAATTTATTTTCTTTTGATCAAACCGCTCTTATGACAAATATTCTATTCAACTTGCTGCTTTTTATATACCAATTACTTTTCACATATCTTGCAACACTTTGAAAATTTAATGTGAAGAAAGCAATACAATTAATAGACCAAGATTTAACAAAGTTTGAAGTTTACTTTAGCAATGCTGTAAAAAGTAAGGTTCCGTTGCTTGACAGAATAATGCAATATATTGTAAAAAGAAAAGGAAAACAAATGCGGCCAATGTTTGTTTTGCTGAGTGCAAAATTAGGTGGAGAAATTACCACATCTACTTATAGAGCCGCCTCGCTTGTAGAGTTATTACATACTGCCACACTGGTGCACGATGATGTAGTTGATGAATCTCCTGAACGCAGGGGTTTTTTTTTCGATTAATGCATTATGGAAAAATAAGATTGCAGTGCTGGTGGGTGATTATCTTTTGTCCAAAGGGTTACTACTTTCTTTAAACAATAATGATTATAAAGTGCTGCAAATACTTTCTGAAGCAGTAAAATTAATGAGCGAAGGGGAGTTGCTACAAATCGAAAAAGCCCGCAATCTTAATTTAGATGAGAATATATATTATGATATAATTAAGGGAAAAACTGCATCCCTGCTCTCTTCAGCATGTGCCGCTGGTGCTGCTACTACATTTTCTGATAATCTTTATATAAAAAAAATGCAACAATTTGGTGAAAAAATTGGTATGGCATTTCAAATTAAAGATGATCTTTTTGATTATAATGCAAAAAACATTGGCAAACCAACAGGTATAGATATCAGAGAAAAAAAATTAACGCTGCCTGTAATTTATACCCTGGCACATTGCGATAGATCGCTGAGAAAAAAAATAATTTATATTATTAAAAATGAAAGTAAAAATAAAGATAAAGTAAACTTTGTTATAGATGCAGTAAGAGCAAACGGAGGTATTGAATATGCCACCGGTAAAATGTTATCTTTCAGAGATGAAGCGCTGCAATTACTTCATGAATTTGAAATTTCCGAAACCCGTGATGCACTTGAAGATTTGGTGCGTTTTACAACAGACAGAGAATACTGATGAACAAACGTTGGAAAATATTATCCGCAGATGAGGAAAAAGTTTTGCAGTTACAGCAAAGCCTTCGCATAAATAAAATCCTTTGCCGCATATTATCGCAAAGAGGGGTTGATACATTCGAAAAAGCACACAATTTTTTTCGTCCGCAGCTTTCCCAACTGCACGATCCCTGGTTGATGAAGGATATGCTTAACGCAGTAAACCGTATATTATCGGCAATAAATAACAAAGAAAAAATTTTAGTATTTGGAGATTATGATGTTGATGGCACTACTGCAGTCGCTTGTATGCATCAGTTTTTAAAATCAATTTATACTGAGGTTGCTTATTATATACCGCATCGTTACCGTGAAGGTTATGGAGTTTCACAGGCGGGAATTGAGTTTGCTTATCAAAATAATTTCACGCTCATCATTTCACTTGATTGCGGAATTAAATCAACATCCTTGATATCGTATGCCAAACAAATGGGCATTGATTTTATTATCTGCGATCATCATTTGCCTGATGAGGAAATTCCCAACGCTGTGGCTGTACTTGATCCAAAACAAAAAGATTGTAATTACCCGTACAAAGAATTATGCGGCTGCGGTGTAGGTTTTAAATTAATGCAGGCTTTAACTGAAGAATTAAACCTGCCTGAAGAAATTTATTTAAAATATATTGACCTGGTTGCAGTAGCTATTGCAGCCGATATTGTTCCGCTTGATGGCGAAAACCGTGTGCTTGCATTTTATGGTTTAAAAAAAGTAAATGAAAATGCTGCTGTAAGCCTTAGGGCTTTGCTAAATCTTGCGGGCATGCAAAAACGCGTTCACATAAACAGCCTTGTATTTATTGTTGCGCCGCGTATAAATGCAGCCGGAAGAATGGATGATGCAAAAAAAGCGGTGCAGTTATTTATTGAGGAAGATTACAATAAGGCGCTTGAATATGCAGGTATGCTACATAATGATAATACAGACAGAAAAGAAGCTGACAGCAACATTACAGACGAAGCTTTATTGCTTATTAAAAATGATGTGATTTTAAAAGAAAAGAAAACTACCGTTGTTTATAAAGAGCATTGGCATAAAGGTGTGGTTGGTATTGTTGCGTCAAGATTAATAGAAAATTATTACAGGCCAACAGTTGTACTAACCAAAAGCGGTGATGTAATCGCGGGCAGCGCACGCAGTGTACCCGGCTTTAATTTATATGAAGCTATACATGCCTGCCGCGAACATTTGCTTGGTTATGGCGGTCATTTTGCTGCTGCAGGTTTAACTATGCATGAAAATAAACTGCCTGATTTTATTGACAGTTTTGAGAAAATTGTGTCTGAAACAATTCATGAAGATTCGCTTACACCTGAAATTATAATTGATGCTGAACTTTCATTTAAGGACATAAATCTTTCTTTCATAAATATTATTGACCAGATGGAACCTTTCGGGCCAAATAATATGCGCCCTGTTTTTATAACACGTAATGTAAAAGATACCGGTTATTCAAAAGTTATAAAAGAACAGCATATTCGTTTTGTACTGCATCAGCATGAGAAAACTTTTACCGGCATTGGATTTAATATGGCTGATAAATTTAGTTTACTGCAAATGAATGCACCGGTTGATATTGTTTATACGCTTGATTTGAATGAATGGAATGGTGAAACAATGATTCAATTAAAAATGATTGATTTCAGGCCGGCAGTATAAGGTAAAGTGTAAGATAAAAGTTTAAAATTTTATTTTTTGCCTTGAATGAAAATTGTACACGTAACAGAAGCCTTTGAAGGTGGTGTGATTGAGTTTTTACGATGCCTTACCAACAGCACTCCTGATATTGAACATACGATAATTTATGGCAGGCATCATTTTTTTGAACAGGCATATAAATCATTTCCGGGTAGAGTAAAATTTATTGCATGGCCTGAGATAAATACCAAAATATCTTTGCAAAAAGATATAAAAGCGTTACAGCATCTTATTAAAATTTTAAAAGACCAAAAGCCCATTGATGTTATACATCTGCATTCTGCCAAAGCCGGTATTTTAGGCAGAATTGCGGCACGAAGAATAGGGCAAAAGAAAGTAATATATGCGCCGCATGGTGCAACTTTTTTACGCAAGGATGTTTCTGTTTTTGTCCGCACCGCTTTTGCAACTATTGAAAAAGCGGTAAACATATTCCCGGCAAAAGTGGTTGGTGTTTCAAAATCAGAAGCTGATGCATACAGGAAGATTGGCATTAAGGCCAAACATGTAAACAACGGTAAATTTTTTCCGGCATCGCCTGGTAAAAAAAACGATAAAAATAGTTTTATAATTGTAACAACAGGCCGCGCCATGCGGCAAAAAAATCCTGCATTATTTAATCAAATTGCGTCTGCGTTTACTGATAATGCACAAGTACAATTTATTTGGATTGGCGATGGCAATCAGCGAAACTTTCTAACATCACCCAATATTAAAATCACCGGTTGGGTTGATCGCGCTGAAGTTGAAAACAACCTGCAGAATGCTGATCTGTATATTTCAACCGCTTTATGGGAAGGTTTATCTTATGCTGTGCTTGAAGCAATGAGTATGCGCCTGCCTTTATTGCTTACGGCTTGCCCCGGCAATAATGATCTTGTGGAAAATGGTATTAATGGCTTTTTATTTAATTATCCTGCCCAAGCCATAGATTTTATTAATCAATACATCAAGAACCGGGAATTACTGCAAGCGCACGGGCAGGCATCCTTTAATATGCTGCAAACAAACTTCAGCGTTGAACAAATGGCAGAAGGCTACAGGAAAGTTTATAGCTCAATATAATAAGAAGATAGCGTTTATATTCTAAACAAATAATCTACTATCAATTCAGTATTTCATAATCGCCTTTTGCATCAATCGAAATAACAGGAAGCTTTTTTTCTTTTTCAAAATAATCATACACTTCTTTCAGTTTGGTTTCAAATTGTTGTACGTCGGGTTCATCTTTAGTGGTTTTATCAAAATAAGCCATGCTTTTTACGTTATTAAAACGTACCGGAAAAATATGTACGGGTATAAAATCCTGCCCGTTGCTTTTAGCGCTCATGGCAAGTATATACACTTCTTCAATCTGATAATCCTGTATAGGAATGCAGCCAACAGTAACACAACTGCCATGTATATAAATATCGCCGCCAGGATCTGTACCATGGCTTACAATTTTATCTGCAGCATTTGGATAATTTAAACCCAGCGACATGTGGTACAAACTGTTTGGTTTAAATTCGTTAATATAATAAAATCCTTCAGGAACCTGGTAATCGCCTTCCATACGTTTTGGCCCCATTGTGCCAGCCAAAGCACAAACAGAATATGTTTTAAACAGTTTAAAAGGTTCATCATTATTATTACGCACCCAAACTTCCAACTGGCTGTCATATTTAAATGAGCGGATATAAATCTGATATGCAGGCCACTGTAAACCGGCAGCAATAAATTGTTTTTTTAATGTATCTGCTTTACGGTTCATTGCATCTGCGACGCGTGGAAAATTATCCTGGTAATCTATAAAAGATTTTTGTGCGGTTGCATTTATACAAACAAACATTATTGCTATTGCTGCCAAAAATTTCATATCGGCAAAATAATTTAAAATTGATGTGATGAAAGTTATAAGATTTATGCAGCAATATTAAACATTAAACGTGCTTAAATTATTTTGGCGAAGGCTAAAGTTTTATATGCTAATAAAATAAAAGCTGCGCTTATTGCGCAGCTTACGTTGCCCGACCTGGATTCGAACCAAGACATTCAGAACCAAAATCTGACGTACTACCCTTATACTATCAGGCAATTATTTATTTATGATTACTGTCTTGCGGTAATTGCAAAGTGCCCGGGGCTTGCTGTTGTTGCGTATTTGATGAGCCTTGCTGTGAGGTATTGATGTTCTTTATCATATTGTCATTGTTATTTCCTGAAACATTGGAGACAAACAAAACAGATATGATGCAAAGCACTGCTAATGCAGAAGCGAGTATCCACGTGCCTTTTTCCAATACATCAGTGGTTTGCTTTACGCCCATAAATTGGTTATTAAAACCGGCAAGTGTGCCGCTTAAACCGCCGCCTTTGGGATTTTGTATAAGTATAATTAATGCTAATATTATACAAACTATTACGATGAGTATGAATAAAACCAGTGTCATTGTTTAACCTTTTAATTCCTCAATTTTGGCCGCAAAGTAAGCGGATTTAGCGGGATTATTAAAACTTAATTTTTGGTAAATCTGAATAGCCTGTTCCGGCTTGCCCTGTTTTATTAAAACATCAGCCATTGCCTCCGTTACAATTTCTTCAGGCTCATTAGAATGCTCTGCAATATTTTTAACTGTTGTTTCGCCGGCTTCATCATTGCCAATATCATCATTAGGATTAATACGTTTCATTTGCTTTAACCAATCTGTAAAGCGTTTTAGCTGTGTTCCTAATTTATCATTGGCCTTATCTTCATCAAGTTTTATGCCTTGTGAATCAAAATAATCAACACGGTGATAAGGTGTATTTTCAACAGGAACTTCCGCATCGGTTTCAACAGGCTTTTCAAATGCCGATGCATGTTGCTGCAAGAGGCTACTTAATTTCTCATTTATTAAAATATCCGCTTCAATTTGCTCTTCAACAAAATCATTTTCTGCTGCCTGCACCAAATCATCTTTATCTAAAATAAATGAATCACTAACAGCATCTTTTTCTTCCTCATCAAAAACAGGCGGTTCTATTTGAATATAGGCTGAATTGTCTGTTTGTGTTTTTTCAGGTTGGCTTGTTTGCAGTACATTTTCCTTTTCTATTTGCTCATCATCGTTGTTTAAATTAAAATCCAGCCATAAATTATTTTTAAAATGAATAGCTGCTTTTTCCAGTGCATTTTTATAATCCGCATCATTTGACAGATATAATTTTTTTGCCAGCAGAAAATATGCGGCACCATTATACGGATGATCATTAATTTCATGCAGAAGCTGTTCTGCTGAAACATTTTTTAATGATGTTGTTTGAAAAAGATTTTGCAAAATATTTTCAGCCGGTGAATTCATTCCAGATTGGTTTAATTAATGAAAATATTGTTCTTTACCAATTTGAAAAAATATGATTGAATATCTGATCCGTAAGCTGATTAATTATATCAGTTGCTAACTGATTTTCTACCTGTTGAAGCGATAACCCTGCAGAAAAATCAAAGTCTTTACTTACTGTAAAATTATCGGTTTTATTATCAACCGTGTTTACAAATGTTATAGATGCAGCTACTGTAAGTCTGTTTGCAGCACTTTGATTATTGCTTATAGCTGCAAGAGAAACATCGTACCGGTTTATATAACCTGTAATAATATAATTCGCATCGTCACTATTTACCAGTGTAAGTTTTGTAGAGTTATTTATTTTTTGCTTTAAGTTGTCGGTTAGCCTTGGGCTTAGCTGAGGGTTTATATAATGTGCCTTGTTATCAATAAATCCAACCTTAATGGTTTTAATTTTTGAATAATCAATGGATACATCTTTGAAAGTATAAACACCGCAGGAGGTTGTTAACATTATAACCATAGCAAAGCATAAATAGCTTAACCGACGACCGATGACCAATAACGGATATTTAGCGAGTAGCGGTTGACGTTTTCTATTCATTAATATCATATTCTTTCAGCTTTCTATATAAAGTTCTTTCACTTATTCCTAAATCAAGGGCTGCATCTTTTCTTTTCCCGCGATGCTTTTTAAGTGCTTTTATTATAAGTTCTTTTTCTTTATCCATAATATTCAACGATTCTTCTACTTCTTCGTGCTGGTGAATTTCGTCTTTATGAGAAATAATCACCGGCTGCTGAGCCTGCTGCATGTGGCCCGGCAATGCCGTTGTTTGTCCAGTGGCTAAAACAGGTGCATTATAATCATTTCCATAATCATTTCCGTTTATTGCATAATCACTTTGTAAAGATTCTGCGGTAAATTTTGTTGCACTATTTGCAAGCGAAGGGTTTTTAAGAATTTCCAAAAACATTTTTTTCAGTTCTGTTACATCCTTCCTCATATCAAAAAACAGCTTGTATAAAATTTCACGTTCATTATTAAATTCACCGTTTGCCTGTTGCGAGTGTGCAAGCACAGGTAAACGGTTTATATTTTTTTCAGGAAGAAATTTCTGCAAATCTGCCGCTGTTATTATTTGATTTGTACTTAACACAGATAATTGCTCTGCAATATTCTTCAGTTCACGCACATTGCCGGGCCAGGAATAGTTAATTAACATGTTTTTCGCCTCATCGTCCAGTTGAACCGGTGTGGTTTTATAACGCTCCGCAAAATCAATAACAAACTTTCTGAACAACAAATTAATATCTTCTTTGCGGTCTCGCAGAGAAGGCACACGAATAGGAACAGTGCTTAAGCGGTAATAAAGATCCTGCCGGAATTTCCCGGTTTGTGTTGATTCATATAAATCTCTATTAGTTGCTGCAATTACACGGACGTCTGTTTTTTGTACTTTGGATGAGCCCACGCGAATGAATTCACCTGTTTCCAAAACACGCAATAACCGGGCTTGAGTACCCAATGGCATTTCGCCAATTTCATCTAAGAAAATAGTACCGCCGCTTACTGTTTCAAAATAACCTTTGCGAAAATCTACAGCACCGGTGAACGAACCTTTTTCGTGGCCGAATAATTCTGAATCTATCGTGCCTTCAGGAATAGCGCCGCAGTTTACGGCGATAAAAGGATTATGTTTTCTTGACGATAATGCATGTATGATTTGTGAGAATGATTCTTTCCCTACACCGCTTTCACCTACAATTAAAACACTAAGATCTGTTGATGAAACCTGTATTGCAACCTGTATTGCATAATTAAGTGCCGGTGAATTTCCAATTATTCCAAACCTGTTTTTTATTGATTGAATTTCTGCCATTTCTTATTCTTCTAAACTTTTTAAAATGTTTTTTACTTCTGCTTGTAAAACGGGCAAGTCATTTTGGATAATTCTCCATAACGTTCCCTTATCAATCATATCATATTCATGAATGATAATATGACGTAACGCTATAATGCTTTTCTGATCTGAAACAGATATTGACTTATCGATTTTTGATGCTTTCCATAATGCTTCTCCAACAATTGCCAGCCTTCTTTCTACAGCATCTGTAACTGTAATATTTTGTATAAATTCAATAGATGAATTAATGTTTTGGATATGAAACTGAATTTTTGAAATACCATCAAGAATATCATATAAAAATTTTATAGTTTCAGCATTCATAGATCTTTATTTTTTCATTGCTGACTCTATTTAAAAAGTATTTATTGGTAATTCTTTCTTCCGCTACCAAATCAATTTTTCGTCCTGTAATTTTTTCTAACTCAAACATCAAATCAAAATAATCATAATAAGGAGGTAAGAGATTTCCCTCTTTATCATTTTTAAAGGAAAACAAAAAATCAAAATCGCTTTCTTTATTAAAATCTTCACGAATGCCCGAGCCAAACAAATACAAACTCTTAACCTGCATTTGCTCGCAGGTTTTAATTATTTCTGATAATTTATTTTTGATTAAACTATTCATTACAATTCGTTTACCACTTCACCAATAAGCGTTGCCTGTGTAAAATCGTTCACCTTTACAAAAGCATAATCACCCTTTGTATACTTGTAATTTTCTTTAGAAAAAACGATCACTTTGTTTTGCGAACTTCTGCCCATCCAGTCTGCTTCACTTTTTTTGCTATTGCCTTCAATTAAAACTTTAAATGTTTTGCCAACATCGTTTTTATTGCTTTCATAAGATAGTTTTCCCTGCAGATTAACTATCTCTTTTAATCTTCTTTTTTTCACATCTTCAGGTACATCATCTTTATATCTTCTTGCTGCTAATGTACCTGGTCTTTCACTATAAAAAAACATATAACTCATATCATAAGCACTGCTTTGCATTATATCTAATGTATTTGCATGATCTGTTTCTTCTTCTGTACAAAAACCCGCAATAATATCTGAACTGATACCGCAATCAGGAATGATTTCTCTTATGCGATTCACTTTTGCTTTATACCATTCACGCGTGTATGTACGATTCATTAATTGCAAAACTCTTGTGCTTCCACTTTGTAAAGGCAAATGAATATAATTGCAGATGTTTTCATACTTCGCTATGGTAAACAATACTTCATCCGTAATATCTTTTGGATGTGAAGTGCTGAAACGAACTCTTAAAGATGGATCAACCAGTGCAACTTTTTCAAGCAACTTGCCAAATGTTACGATCTCATCATTTGCTTCATCAATCCAATAATAACTATCAACATTTTGCCCGAGTAACGTTACTTCTTTATAACCGCGATCAAATAAATCTTGTGCTTCTGCAATGATGGAATGTGCATCGCGGCTGCGTTCTCTTCCTCTTGTAAACGGCACCACACAAAAGCTGCACATATTATTACAGCCACGCATAATAGAAATAAAAGCTGTAACGCCGTTGCTATCTAATCTTACCGGGGAAATATCAGCATATGTTTCTTCACGGCTAAGTAAAACGTTTACAGATTTTTGTCCTGTTTCTGCTTCTTCAATTAATACAGGTAAAGTGCGGTAAGCATCGGGGCCAACAACCAGATCAACCAGCTTTTCTTCTTCCAGAAATTTTGATTTCAATCTTTCTGCCATACAACCTAATACACCAACCAGCATTCCTGGTTTTGCTTCTTTGATCTTTCTGAATTCTGTCAAGCGTTTGCGAACTGTTTGTTCAGCTTTCTCGCGAATAGAACACGTATTCAGCAAAACAAGATCGGCTTCTTCAAAATTTCTCGTTGCTCCAAATCCTTCGCCTTGTAAAATGGAAGCTACAATTTCGCTGTCGCTGAAATTCATCTGGCAACCATAACTTTCTATGTAAAACTTCTTATTATATTGATTAACATCACTCGCAAAAGGAGCAAATGCTTCGCCCTGTCGCATTTCATCATGTACTTTATCTCCAACCAAATCAAGCATTAATAAATTTTGAGCTTGCAAAGATATTGAATTCAGACAGATTGTCAGAAATGCAAGGTTAAGGTTTTATGAGCGGAAGACGGGACTCGAACCCGCCACCTTTAGTTTGGGAAACTAATACTCTGCCGGATGAGCTACTTCCGCTAATAAATTTTTATCGCACAGAGCTAACTGAGACAATAGAGTTATAAGGAATGCTTAACTACAGTTTTAATTTTTGTTTTCAGCCAGCTTTCTTTTATGGGAATTATCCAATTATTTTTTAATTCGGTTTTATTGTTTACAACATTATTAAAAAATAAAGTATCAGGTGTTATGAAATTATTTTCAATTGCATAATTGAACTGCTGTCGCGGAATGACCTGCACTTTATCTTTTACAACAAAAGCAAGATTTTGCCAGTTGAACATTTCGACACTAAACTGTTTTTCTATTTGCTGAATAATGCGCACCGAACTATCAATGCTGCAACCACTAACACCTGTTGCAGCTTCATCGGCCATTAATATAATAAACTGGCCAAAAAATAAATTAGCATATCCTTTAACCGGCGTGCCGTGACTTTTCCAGTTCGTTACCAAATCATTCAACATATCTTCAATATGCAATGCTTCACTTAATGTAAATAAACGGCTTGCCTGGTAAATCCAAACTCTGGAATCGTCACTAAAATCTACAGGCAATAAATGTTTGTATTCAAAATTCATAAGGCAAAATTAATGGTTATGATTTTGGATTATGCCGAAATAATATCATCATTCTTTCATCACCGACAACTCTATATAAGAAGCCAGCTTATTAGTGCAATAAAGCGTTTTAGCTGCTTTGATAAAATCACTTTCTTTTGCTTCAAAAATGTTTGGTACAAACGAGGATTGCGGTCAATTATAGGAAACCATGTACTTTGTACCTGGATCATCATTTTATGTCCCGGTAAAAATGTATGATTGATCTGGTGCAGATCAATTACAATTTCTTCAGGTTTGTGATGATAAAAAGAATAATTTTTTTTCACACAAAAATTTTTACCTGATTTTCGGAATAAGTATTGTTACAGATCATTCAAATATAGTGATCCGTAGGCCAAATTTGTTGGTGATCGTTATGCTTTTCAAACAGATTTTAAAAGTACATTTACCGCCCTGAAAATTTTAGGATTGCCGATGAAAATAATTATTGATAAAATACAGGATGCGCTTATCTCTTTTTTAGATGAAGCGCCTCAACGCATTGAACAGTTGCCACGCAGCGGAAGCGACCGCATTTATTTCAGGATATTTTATGATGATAAAACTTTTATTGCTACATATAATCTCAATATAAAAGAGAACAAAACCTTTATTGCATTCAGCAATCATTTTAAAGAAAAAAACCTGCCTGTACCGGGAATTCTTTTTGTAAATGATGAAGCAGTTACTTACATACAACAGGATCTCGGAACAATTTCACTGCTTGATATATTAGAACAAAATGGCCGTAACGATCATGCATATAATCTTTATAAAAAAAGCTTAAAGCAATTGGCGCAGCTGCAGATAAAAGGTGATGAAGGATTGAATTACGATGTATGCTTAACTGCAAAGGAATTTGGCAGGCAGGCTATATTAAGTGACCTTTTATATTTTAAATATTATTTTCTCGATACGTTGCAATTGCCCTACGATAAACAGGCAATGCTGGACGATTTTGAAGCGCTGGCTTCTTATCTTACCCAAACGGAATATAAATATTTTATGTTCCGCGATTTTCAAAGCAGGAACATAATTGTAAATAACGATGAAGTTTATTTTATAGATTTCCAGGGAGGAATGAAGGGTGCTTTGCAATATGATGTTGCCAGTTTATTGTGGCAGGCTAAAGCGCAATTGAATGATGAATGGAAAAACAGTTTATTGAATTATTATCTTGATGTAATTGATGAACTGCTTGCAAAACCAATTGACAGAAATATTTTTATCGGTCAGTATGATGGTTATGTTTTGATAAGATTACTGCAGGTATTGGGCGCCTATGGTTTCAGAGGTTTGTTTGAGCGCAAAGCACATTTTCTTACCAGTATTCCTTTGGCTTTAAGAAATCTGAAAAACTTTTTGCAAAACAGCCGTGTAGGAATTATAACATCTGAATTAAGCCGCATGCTTGAAGCAATAACCAGCGCTGAAATAATTACAAACTTTGAACCCTTCCAGGCTGATGAACAAACACCACTTGTGATAAATATCTCCAGTTTTTCTTATAAAAAAATTATGCCGCAGGATGAAAGCGGTAATGGCGGCGGTTTTGTTTTTGATTGCAGAGGATTACTGAATCCAGGCAGGTTTGAAGAATTTAAAACGCTTACCGGTCAGAATAAAAAAGTGATAGATTTTTTAGAACAGCGTACACGCATAAATGAGTTTTTGAATGGTGTGTATGATATTATTGATATTTCTGTTGAAGATTATATTAAAAGAGGATTTACTAGTTTAATCATAAGTTTCGGGTGTACAGGCGGGCAGCATCGTAGCGTATATGCGGCCGAACAAACTGCAAGACATCTTAAAAATAAATACAAGGTAAAAGTAAACGTGCAACATTTGAATGAAAAGAACTGGATACCCCCAACCCCTAAAGGGGAGAAAATTACATCTTCAAATCTTATAAAAGATTAATGAATATTGATTCGCTTAATAATTCCCCCTTTAGGGGGCAAGGGGGCAAAGCAATGTTATTAGCGGCAGGTTTTGGTACTCGTCTAAAACCTTTTACAGATCACCATCCAAAAGCATTGGCTGAAGTAAATGGCAAAACTTTATTGCAATATAATATTGAATACCTGCAGCAATTTGGCATTTATGAAGTGATCATAAACGTGCATCATTTTGCAGAACAAATAATTCACTCAATACAAACAAATAATGGCTGGGGCAGCAACATAAATATTTCTGACGAAACAGATGCGATTCTTGAAACCGGCGGTGGCTTAAAACGTGCTGGTTGTTTTTTTAAAGATGAAGAAGATTTTGTTTTGATGAATGTTGATATACTTACCGATTTGCCATTAAATGAAATGATCTCATTTCATAAAAAGAATAACCCGCTGGCAACATTGGCAACAAGTAAAAGAGAAACATCGCGCTATTTTTTATTTAATAAAGAAAATATTTTGTGTGGATGGAAGAATGTAAAAACAGGTGAAGAAAAAATCGTGCGGAATGAAGAAAATTTAATGGCAAAAGCATTCAGTGGGATACATGTTATCAGCACGAAAATATTTTCACTAATGCAGCAAAGCGAAACAAAATTCTCTATGGTTGATGCGTATCTTTCTTTATGTGCAGAAAGCAAAATTTTATCGTTTGATCATTCTGATGCAAAATTTATTGATGTGGGAAAACTAGAAAATTTACAACAGGCTGCCATCCTTTTTAATAAATGATTTTAAATAAGTTAAGCATCGCCGACTTATTAAAGCAGTTTTAATATTGCTATATTTGCGCCCGTATTTCTTTTGAATAATGAACGCATTGTTGTTATAAAAAAACCTTCTAAATGCACGAAGGTTTTTTTATTTTAAAATGTGACTCAGAGGGCAAAGCTATTTAGTTACACCTTAAGACAACCGTTCATCTCTGATCTATTTTACAAGCCATTAAATTTAAATGCTGCAATAAATATTTGTTTTGAAATGAATCATGAAGCGCTTATTTCTGTATGCATTCCAACATTTAATGGCGCCCGCTATTTAAGAGAAACATTGGCATCAGTTGCTGATCAAACTTACAAAAATATAGAGCTGATTATAAGTGATGATAACTCCACCGATGAAACACTGGCAATTGCAGAAAGCTTTAAATCTGAAGCAGCATTTCCTGTAATTATTTACAATCATTCGCCTGGTGGCATTGGCGCCAATTGGAATAACTGTATTCTACATTCAAATGGAAAATATATAAAATTTATTTTCCAGGATGATTTTATGGAACCATCCTGTATAGAAGAAATGCTTTTTGCTATTGAGCAATCCAATGAGAAAATTTGTGTTTGCAAAAGAAATATTATTGTTGATGGCAATTATCAAAACAATGATGATTTGAAAAGATGGTTAAGTGTGTTTGGCGATTTGCAAAAGAATATTAGCATACATGAAAGAAATAATTATAAAATAATTACAAAATCAATTTTTAGCGACAAGCGTTTTTTAGAACAGCCTTATAATAAAATCGGGGAACCGATTGTTGGTTTGATTGACAGAATTGTATTTGAAAAGACAGGATTATACAACACATCCGGTAAACAATTTATTGATTATGAATTTTGGTACAGAGCGTTAAAAAACTTTGATTTTGTTTTTTTGGAAAAACACCTCGTAAACTTTAGAGTACATTTTTTACAGGCCACAAGAGTGAATGAAAGAAGTAAGTTGAATGAGTTCCCTTTATATTTGAATTTCGTTGAAAAAAACCTGAAAGAAATGTTGGATCCGGGCATTAAAAAGAAATGGTTTAGCTATTTCGTTACACTAAAAAGAAAAATCGCGTATAGATTAAGAAATTAATAAACTCAATGCTATGTCAGCATTAAATACGAATGTTTAAAAAGGCAATAAAAAATAAATTTATTGGGAATATAGCGTCTTTAGGGATTGTAAATATTTCCAACTATTTATTTCCTATAATTACAATTCCAATAGTTGCAAGGGCATTAGGGCCAGAGAAGATTGGCATTATCAATTATATGGCTTCATTCGTTAGTTATTTTTCACTTTTTGTATCATATAGTTTTAATATTACAGGAACAAGAAGAATAGCACGGGATCCTAATAATTCATATTTTGTTGATAAGGTATTTTCAGAAGTATTTTTTGCACAGCTATTATTATTTATTATTTCTACAACGTTTTTTTTTGTTTCCATAAAATATTTTACACCGGTTCGTAATGAAAATACTTTAGCGTGGTTTTCTTATTTAAGCTGCGTCGGCGCATTATTTACACAAAACTGGCTTTTTCAAGCCAAACAGGAATTAAAATTAGTGGCCCTTCTAAATCTAATTCCAAGGATAGTTATCACAGTATTTGTTGTGTTTTTTATCAGGAAAGAAAGTGATTACCTGAAATATGCTTTCATTGGCAACTGTGTTTCTTTGGTAATTGCTCTTTTATCGTTTACATGGGCAAAGAAAAGGTATAGATTAAAATTGTATTGGGTAAGCATAAAGCAGTTAGTTATTATAATAAAGAATGATCGTGTATTATTTTTTTCCAATGTAATTACTTCTGTTTACACAACTACAGGTATTATAATTTTAGGATATTTTATGCCAATTACTCAAGTTGGTTACTATACTTCAGCACAAAAATTAATTGATATTTTAAGAAGTGTTATTATAATGCCTATTAATCAGGCACTGTTCCCTATAACGGTTAAGGCATTCAGTGAAGCACATGAGAAAGGAATAAATCTGCTAAAAAATTATTTGCCCTTGTTTATTATGTTTACATTTTTCATATTCCTGGCAAGTGAAGTGTTGGGGCCGATAATTATAAAACTTTTGTATGGTTCGAAGTTTACCTCCAGTATTCCAATTTTTCTTATTCTTAATGTAGGTTTATTCTTTGTGTTTTATGGTTATTTTTTTGGTGTGAATGCCATGTTAACAATGGGTATGGATGTAATATATGTAAGAATCCAAATAATTGTATCTGTGATCAGCCTTATACTTACATTTATTTTTGTGCCTCAATTTGGCGCTATGGGCACAGCTTTTATATGGACATTATCTGAATGCATAGTTTCAACATCTCAGTTTTATGTTTTGCGAAAAAAGGGCTATAGATTAATTGATAAGAATGTTCTTACTATTAAATATTATAAAACAGCAGTTAAAAGTTTAAATCTTTTTAGTAAAAATTAAACTGCTTTATTCTGCATGTTGACATTTTTTAATTGAGTAATTATACCAAATCCTAGACAATGATTTTAAATACGATAAAGCTTTTTTCTGAATTTAACATGGGGGGTTAAAATTACTATATTTGCGGCCCTATTCTTATTAATGAGCATATTGTTTTTATAAGATTGTAACCTTCTGTTTGCATGAAGGTTTTTTTATTTTACATGTGACTCAGAGGGCGAAGCTATATATTTACATTTTTAGATTTTATGTTAATGTTTAAAAAAATAATCCTTAGAATTTTTGCTGCCGTATTGTTTTTTTTATGCATCGCTGTGCATACAAAAGCACAGGATCTTTTACGCAATTACGACCTGAGTTCTATTAAAGTTGATAAAATATCCGACGCAGATATTTTAAAATTCAAAAAGCAGTTAGATGCTTCAGGATTAACAGAACAACAGGCTGAGCAAATCGCAATTGCAAAAGGAATGCCGATAACCGAAGTACAGAAATTACGGGTAAGATTACAGCAATTAGCCACTGCCGGAACTTCTACATCTACACAGAATAATTATAATAATCCTGCAAATACTCAGCCTGCTTACAGAAACAATTTACAGGATACAGGCTTTAACCAGTTATATGGTAATGATACAACTAATCGAAGGCCACTTATAAATCCGCGGATATTTGGTTCAGAACTATTCAATAATTCCACGCTGAATTTTCAGCCCAATATATCTGTTGCAACTCCTTTAAATTATATAATTGGCCCGGGCGACCAGCTTAATATTTCTGTATATGGAGTACAGGAAATAGATATTCCTGTTACAGTTTCCCCGGAAGGAAATATCATTATTCCTAATGTTGGGCGGTTACAGGTTTCTGGTACTACTATAGAAAATGCCACACAAAAGATAACCTCTTTAATGGGCCGTACGGCATATAGCACTTTACGTACAGGCGCATCCAAACTAAGTATAACCATTGGTCAGATAAAAAGCATTGCTATCACAGTTACAGGAAGTAATAAGCCCGGCAATTATACAGTTCCATCTCTTGCTACTGCCTTTAATGCATTGTTTGTTGCGGGTGGTCCTTCTCAATTTGGCAGCTTCAGGCAAATACAATTAATAAGAAACAATAAGGTTTTCAAAAATATTGATTTGTACAGGTTTCTTGTAAACGGAGATCAAAGCGATAACATCACATTACAGAATAATGATGTGATAAGAATACCCGCTTATAAAATAAAAGTGATCATAGATGGTTATGTAAAAAGGCCCGGCATTTTTGAAATGTTGCCTGACGAAACGTTGCAGGATTTGCTTACATACAGTTCAGGGTTCGCGGATAGCGCTTATACATCTTCGGTTAAAATTGTGCAGTTTACCGGTAAAGAATTAAGTGTAAAAGATGTAAGTGCTACAGATTTTGGTAACTATAAAATGCAAAGCGGCGATAGCGTTATCGTAAGTAAAGTGCTGAACAGGTTCACAAACAGGATAACATTAACCGGCGCTGTTTACAGGGAAGGAATATATGAATTAACTGATGGCATGACGTTAAGAGATCTCATTAATAAAGCAGATGGTTTCAGAGAAGATGCATTTATGCAACGTGCGCAGGTATTCAGGCTTAAGGATAATCTTTCAAAAGAAATGCTTTCGTTTACTCCTTCTGATACCATTCAGCAAAAAAGTATTTTATTAAAGAGGGAAGACTCGGTGGTAGTATCTTCCATATTCGATTTAAAAGATCAATATTATATTTCTGTTTTGGGTGAAGTAAGAAATCCGGGCTATTATGAATACAGAGACAGTTTAACGCTGAAAGATGTAATTCTTCAGGCCGGCGGGTTTACCGATGCTGCTTTTCCTCAAAGAATTGAAGTAGCAAGATTGATGAGAAGGGATTCGCTTACAGCGCAGGATGTAAGAGCAAGCATGATAATAGAAGTAAAAGATATTACTGATATTTCAGCTACACAGAACAATGTTTACCTGCAACCTTCTGATCTTATAACTGTAAAACGCAAGCCTGGTTTTGTAGCATTTCAATCTATTACCGTTTCAGGTGAATTGCAATATCCGGGTCCTTACGTTTTAGAAAAGCGTGAAGAAAGGGTAAGCAATATAATAAAGCGTGCGGGTGGTTTTACTCCGGAAGCTTATCTGGAAGGTGCGTATATAAAACGCCTTAATGTTAGCGATGAAACAGCGCAGGCAAAACAACAGGTGATTTCAAATATTCAGAGCCAGCTTAATGATTCAAGTAACCTTGTTCAACAATCTGTTCAAAAACAATCAGACCAAATTCCCCTTAATATAACTAAGATACTTTCAGCGCCGGGCTCTCCGGAGGATGTGGTGCTGATATCCGGTGATGAACTAATCGTTCCAAAATATAATGCACAGGTTAGAATAAGCGGAAGCGTGTTATTCCCCACACAAATTCCTTATAACGAAAAATATAATATACATGATTATATTTCTTCTGCCGGCGGTATAGCTGAAAATGGCAGAAAAAGTAAAACATACGTTGTATATGCAAATGGAAGAGCAGCCACAACACGTGGATTTTTATTTTTCAAAAACAGGCCTGATATAAAACCCGGTTCTGAAATAGTAGTTCCTGAAAAAGAAGAAAAACAAAAGATCTCGACTGCGGAATTTATCGGTCTTGCAAGTGCTATCGCTTCACTTGCAGGTGTGGTTATAGCCATTCTTCATTATTGATTTTTAAGATCAAATTATCAAGTTCAAAATTCAATGGAACAAAAAGAAATTTCAATCAAATATGTAATAGTCATCATTAAAAGCTGGATAAGATACTTCTGGTCTAAATGGCTATATTTTTTGATTATTGGAATTGTATTTGCCAGCCTCGGAATTTTATACGCATTTATATCCAAACCTGTGTATACTGCCACATCAAACTTTGTGCTTGCGAACTCTTCTGAATCAGGTGGACAACTACTTGGTTTAGCTAATCAATTCGGTATTGACTTAAGTGGTGGCGGCAACGATATTTTTACCGGGGATAATATTATTGCATTGATGAAATCGCGCCGCATGATACAGGAGGCGATGATGAAAAAGCCCCCGAATAGAGACAGCACCTTATTAAACATTTATTGCGCTTTCAACAACCTGCCTGAAGGCTGGAAGAAAAATCAAAGAACAGCTGCTGCTTTTCCTTTTCCTGACTCTTTAAATGCTTTATCGCCGGTACAGGATAGTTTATTCAGAGACGTATATGTTAAGGTTTCAACTGATTATTTAACTGTTGATGAACCGGATGCAAGCAAGGCAGTGTACGAGGTTACAACAATCTCAAAAAACGAAACTTTTTCTTATTATCTCACAAAATATATTGTTGACGCTACTTCCGCCTTCTACATTGATACAAAGACAAAAACATCCAAAGACAATTTAAATATGCTCAATCATGAAGCAGACAGTTTAAGACGATTGCTTCAGGGTGCTATTACTAACGCAGAATCAGCCAGCGATGCCGTTTATAATTTAAACCCCGCTTACCAGGTTCAACGATCAGCATCTCAGCAAAACCAGGCACAGGCGCAAGTGCTGGGCACAGCTTATGGCGAGGTAATTAAAAATCTTGAGATAGCAAAGATCACCCTTCAAAAAGAAACACCTCTTTACCAGATCATTGACGAACCTGTACTTCCATTAGTAAGCGAAACAAAAAGCAAGCTCATTTATTTGATATTAGGTGGGATTATTGGCTGCATTATTACAGCAGGCTTTTTGGTGATAAAGAAATATAACGACGAACTCTGATCAACATCATTTATAATTCTTTACCGGAAATTAAAAGATTGGCCGGTTACTTTAGAATCAACAAGTAAGTATGTGGGCTGGTAATAAGATAGCAGTAGTTATTGTAACATATAACAGGGCAGAAATTCTTAAAGATTGCATAACATCAATTCGCCTGCTGAGCGTACAGCCTGATGATATTATCGTGATAAATAACGGCAGTACTGATAATACAAAAGACTGGCTTGATGCGCAAAGTGGTCTTGATGTGACCAATAAAAATAATGATGGAAGTGCGGGCGCATACTATGCAGGTATAAGGCGGGCATTGGATATAAAAGCAGATTATATATGGTTGATGGACGATGATGGCATTGCGAATACAGACGCATTAGAACAATTATTGAATGCAAAAGAAATTGTAAAAGACTTTTCTTTTTTATGCAGCAAAATAATAAGCAGGGATGATGTTTTTATGAACGCCCCGGCTGTTGATAATACAATGTCTAAATATAATTATCCTGTTTGGGGGCAATTTGCAGAATATGCCATTACTGCTGTAAAAAATGCAACTTATATCTCACTCTTTATAAATGCGAAAAATTTATACACTGCAGGGTTGCCTTGCAGGGATTTTTATTTCTGGGCTGATGATATTGATTTTACTACACGTCTTCATAAAACCGGACCTGCATTTATGGTCGGCAAAAGCATTGTAAAACATTTACGTGCAAATCCAAAAACACCGGATATACTTACCGAAACAGAGCCACGAAGAATAGCGCTACATTTTTACAACATAAGAAATACGGTGTACTTAGTACGTCGTGATAACTCCACTCTATTTTTTGCCAAGGCTTTGTTCTTTCATGTAAAAAATATGCTTAAATGTTTTGGCACCACAAAAGGTGCAAAAAAAGCGGGTATTTATTTTAAAGGAATTTGGGCTGGCTTATTCTTCAGGCCATCTTTAGAAAATTGCAAAGCATAATAAAACATTGAACATCTTGTTTTCTATACTTGTTGCTAATTACAACAACGGGCGTTTTATAAAAGAAGCGTTCGAAAGCATACTTGCGCAAACTTTTACAAACTGGGAAGTGATAATTGTTGATGACGGTTCAGAAGACGACTCAATCAATATCATACAACCTTATCTCAGCGATTCAAGATTTAAACTTTATCTGAATGATAAAAACTATGGATGCGGATATACAAAAGCCAAATGCATAGATCTCAGTAATGGATCAATATGTGGCTTTCTTGATCCTGATGATACCCTCGAAATTTCTGCTTTGCAAAAAATGATTTTTGCGCACACAGAACATCCTGAATGCTCGTTGGTTTATTCAGACCATTATATTTGTGATGCGACACTTTCAAACAAAAAAATATCGCCTTACACCGGCAAAATAGAAATTGGTTTTTCATACCTGGTTAATCCAAACAGAAAAGTAATTCATCACTTCGCAAGTTTTAAAAAAGCATTTTATAGCCGCGGCATAAGGTTAGATGTTACTTTACAAAAAGCAGTTGACCAGGATCTATATTATAAACTTGAAGAAACCGGGCCATCATATTATATACCGGAACCGCTTTATAATTACCGCATTCACGATAAAGGAATATCAACATTAAACAATATAAATGCAGCCGCTGTAATACATTTCCGGTTGCGCATTAATGCTTTCGCCCGCAGGAAAAACAATGCAGTTTTAAATAGTTTTTATCCTAAAGACAAATCATTATTTGATTATCAATTCTTACGCAGCAGGTTTTATTTAGACAGATATTCAGGAAACATGATCAAAGCTATAATCAGGTTTCCAATAATGTTTTTGGTAAAACCTGAACAATTTGTAAAAGATTACTTTTTAAAGAGATGATTTTTGGATAGTGTAATCACGATATCAAAAAGAGAAAGCATTACACCCGCTTTATTATTCTTTGCTGTTGTTTTAGCAGTATGGTTTTTTCTGCCTTTAATAAGCATTATTCTTCTGCTTGTTTTACTGTATACTTTTAAGTTTGATAAACGTATTGAAACATTCCTCTTCCTGCTTATCGCAATAAGCCTTGGGCTGATTGCATATACCACCAAATCTGTTGGCGTACGTGATAGTGATATTGCCCGTTATTTTGCCAGCTACCGAAGTATTGCCTCTTTACAAAACTTCAAGGGCTTTTTTACAGGCTTTTTACTTTGGGGAAACGATAATCCTTTATTCTACAGCATCACGTTTATATTTACAAGGGTTGCTCCAGGCAACCCACAGATATTACCATTTTTTTGGGGTACAGTAACATATTTTTTTACGTTCCTTTCTATAAGAAAATGCGCACTGTATTTTTCGCCGGGTAATTATAAATCGTACATACTTATTCTTACATTCTCGATACTTGGTATCATTACTTTTTTCACCATAACTGAATTACTTAAACAAACTGCCTCGGCTGCAATTTTTGGGTATGCACTTTTGCTTAAATTGAATAAGCAAAAACATGCAATATTTTTTTTGGTGATATCTGTTCTTGTGCATTTTTCTTCATTGTTTCTATTACCTGCTTACTTTCTTGCAAGATCTAAAAGAGCTTTAATCTATATTCCTGTGATTGGCTTTTTTTCGCTGGTATTGTCATTTTTTAATTTCAATGAATTGCTTGGCCAGGTCATATCTTTTTTTACACGTACAGGCAATCTTTATAACCGCATTCAGACTTACACCAATTATGAAACATGGACTTTAAGCCTTCGGTTCTATGCAGATTTTGCGATGTATTTTTTGGTGATTGTTTTGTTATATGCTGACTATTTTTTTGAAACAAATGAACAGCTGAAGAACAAGAAGAGACAATTTCTTCTCGTTCATTCCATCGCTTTCTGTATCCTTTTGATCAACCGCAACAACGTTCACAACTTTATACGCTATGTATCGGGATATTTTCCATTTTATATAATGGCCGTTATTTATCTTTTCAATATACGCATTGCAAAAAATGAGCGGGTTTTGATCTTACTGCTTGTGCTCTCATTTTATGTGTATTCAAATTTTAAATTACTTGCGGTGGAAGCAGTTCCCGGTGCTGATTATGCCAACTCGTATATGAATAACGACATTCAAAAATTACTTTCATCAAACGTTGTTCAATATTTTAATTTCAAGGTAACAGGGCAATGATTACGGTTGCAGATTTTTATCGTTACGGAAACGAACATGTGCCGGTTAATGCAAGTTTATTGTTTATGATCTGCAAACATTATTCAGATTCGCCCGTTGCTTTTTTTGCAGAAGAAACTCATTTAAATAATGTAAAAGAATTTTGGCAACTTAATAATATTGAAGCAGGAAATATTGAGTGGAAGCCATCTAAGATCAAGCTAAAAGCAAAAGGAACAAGACTTGTATTTGAAAGAATAAAAAACGAGTTGCACTATATACGCCGGCTCGGCAAAGCGAAGACCGAATCGGTAAATAAGATTTTTTTTTTATCGCTTTCGCCTTTGCCGACAATCGTTTATAAATCTTTCTTTTCAAAAAACAGGCAAACACTTATAACGCTTCATGGCGATGTTGAGTTTGCGCGGATGCAAAACTCGTTTTCAAGAAACATAATCGGCAGACTTTTTCGAATTTCATTCAACATCAAAAAACAAAACTGCGTATACCTTGCATTAAATAAAGTGATCAAACAAAATTTGATACAGGAAGAGTTTCTGAAAAAAGATGAAGTGATTGCAGTGTATCATCCATACATTTTTCACGATCAACTTACGGTTAAGCCTTACACAACTCAGTTCAAATTTGCGCATATTGGAGTAGCCAGTTTGGAAAAACGTTCTTATTATCTCTATGATATCGCAACTTCATTCGAAAATGAGATCAGGCAACAAAAAATGCAATTGGAAATAATTGGTAAAAATGAAAACATTGAAATAAAAGAAAACAGTGAATTGATACCTGGCATTCATAACAAAGAAATGCTTCGCCGGGATGAATTTGATATGAGGTTAATGCAGGTAGATTATACACTCTTTTTTTATAGTGAAGCATACCAGCTTACAGGCAGTGGTGCATTAATGGATGCTTTGGACTTTGAGAAGCCGGTTATAGCTTTACGCAACCAATTGTTTGAAACTTTTTTTAACGATGCCGGTAAGATTGGGTTTGTATGCGATTCGGTTAACGAAGTAAAAATGATTATTAAACAGGTTTTGTCAGGAGAAATTGCAGAAGATGATTACAGGCAGATGCAAAAGAATATACGAAGCTTTAAACAAGAATTTTCTTTAGCAAATATTGAAGAACAATTATTCGGGCAACTAACTGCAACTAAAGCATGGCATAAAATTTATGATCTTTAAAACTATGAAAATGCCTTACAATAAATCTCGTGCTGTAATTATAATTGTTTTGGTTGCAATGGTTGCAGCTATTGGCTGCTATTCTGTAACAAATAATAACGTGAAATCTTTGGTGAAAGACACGGTTCAGGAAGAAAAGCCTCAGCCTTTTTTAGCAGCCAATGATGGTGTTGTTGCAGATAAGAACCCGGCGGAAAAGAATGCTAAGAATGATATTGTTGCAAAAAATAGTGAAGCAAAATTGGCTGATAATAATGTTACAATTAAAAGTATTGATCCACTTATTAAAGTAACGCATGATTTACCTTCATCAAGTACAGAAACAAATTCATACGACGTTGCACGGAACGACGATGTTAATGTTCAGTTTGTAATCTGGAATAACGAGCCTGTTTCTAACCTTAATGTTACGGTGGGAAATATTGCAGGTAACATTGAATACGCTATAAAAAGGGTCGGCTATGTTTCAATCAAACAAAAAGCAAACGCTATTGATAATCCCGTAAACCCTTCTGATGGAAAATATCCTGACCCGCTGATAGATGTTACATCATCTCTCAATTTGGCACAAAATTCAGTTACCCCGATTTGGGTTTCATTACATATTCCTTCAACTGCCAGCACTGGTACTTTAAGTATCTCAGTTAAATTTTCCGGCGGTCTTGCAGGCAAACAACAATTCTCAGAAGAGAAAAACATAACACTCAATATTCATAATGCAATAATAAGTTCTGCGAATTATCCATGGTATGCAAACTGGTTGTTTATCGATATTCCTACAATGGGCAGTACCAAAAAACTAAAATTTCTAAACAATAACAATGACCCCACATTATTTAGTGATTCTTATTGGAAACTCACAAATGACATTGCTTCCTTTATGCATAATGAAGATCAAAATGTTATTATGATCGATCCCGCTAAACTTGCTTCATACAGTTACCAGGGCGATAATCTTGTGGTTGATCTTTCTGCCTTCGATAAAATGGTAGATATATTTCAAAAGAATGGTGTTATAGGAAGAATCGAAGGCGCTCACTTTTGCGGAAGGCCGGGTGGTTGGGGAACAAAGTATGTGTTGCATTATGTAAAAAAAGATGCCAATGGCAATGCAGTTTTTGCAGATGGAGATCCGGATGATCCGGGTGTTCAGCAATACTATAAAGTTTTTCTTGCGGCATTAACTAATTACTTGAAGAAAAAGAATTTGTTTAACAAGTATTATCAACATATAGCAGACGAACCTGTTGATGGAAATGCTGCATCTTATCTCGCCGCCTTGGATGTGGTAAATAAATTTGCACCACGTATAAAAACACTTGATGCGATTCAAACTACAAAGGTTGCAAGCGCTATAACAGTGCCTGTTCCACAACTCGATTTCTTTGCTAAGAATCTTGACTATTTTAAAAATCTTATTTCATCAGGCAAAGAGGTTTGGATATATACTTCCTGGCTTCCGCAGGGAACTTTTGGTAATAGGTTTATTGAGCAGCAGGCTTTGCAACACAGGCTTTTATTCTGGATACTTGCGAAGTATAATTTAAAAGGTGTATTGAGTTGGGGATTTAACTACTGGGAAAACACAGATGTCTACAACCAGTCAGGCAAACCTGAAAGCGGTAATAGGATAAAGCCTGCGGGTGATGGTTATCTCGTCTATCCAAAGAACGGTGGATTGATGTCTTCCATTCGCATGGAAACACTCAAAGATGGTTTTGAAGATTATGCATTGTTGCAAAAACTGGAACAACAAAATCCGCAATTAGCGAATAAACTGATAAACCAGGTAGTTCAAAATACAGATCATTACATCACCAATGTTTCCGATTTCAGAAATATTCAAAAACAACTCATTGATAATATCAAATAAAAGAATCCAGCGTATTTGAGTAATATAAATGACAAACCCAAAAAGAAAAAAACTAGTTCATATTTACCCGGCAAGTGGAGGAAACAATGTTCTTTATATCTCGACTATCGTAAAAGCACTTGAATCAAACTTTGAACAGGTTGCTTTTGTTTCATCCGTTTCTCCCTTAAAACAAAAATTTCTTAAACGTTGGCTTCACCCGTTTACAGACCGGTTCAAAGCTAATGGCTACATAACGGGAATTATACGTTATCCTATACGGTTTATCGAATTCATTTCTGTTTTTGCGGGTATATACTTTTACTGCATTTCTAAAAAGGTTGATTACCTTAATTTAAGCACCGCCACTTTACTGCCAGTAGAATTAAATTTCGTTAAGGCATTAAAGAGAAAAAATATAAAGGTTATTTATACGGTACACGATGCAGAACAATTTGCTGTTGGCTATAAAAGAATGTCGGCAGATAAAAGAAAAACCTTCTACAATGTGTTCAATTATATTATTGTACATAACGAATTTTCAAAAACCTATCTTGAAGAGAATTTTTCAGTAAACAGCAAGGTGTTTTTATCTTTTCCTTTTCCGCCTATGAATCTTGCTGAAATAAATGTAAGCCGGTATAAAAGATCGCAATTTGAACGCACATTTCTTTTTATTGGCGCATTTAAAAAAGAAAAAGGGTATAATGTTCTATTGCAGGCATGGCAGGAAATATTCGGCAAAAACGATAGCCCACATAAAGCAAAATTGATACTGGCAGGGCAATTGCCAAAAGGCATTGAATTTTTGGTTGATAAGAATATGCCTTTACCAAACAACGTAACAATAATAACAAGATTTCTTTCAGACGAAGAGTACATTGATTTCGTCAATAATGCAGACATTGTTGTATTGCCTTACATTGTTGGAACAAATAGCGCAGTTTTAAGTACATCGGTATCTATGGGTAAAGTTATTATCACGTCAGATATTCCCAGTTTAAAAACTCATCCGTTAGTATTAAAGGAGAATATTGTCAAAGCAAATAGTGTTGAAAGCCTGCGTGATAAAATTGTTGAGTTTTTGGAATTAACTAACATTGAACTGGAGCATAAAAAAAAGCTGCAACAGGAACAGTTTGATAAATACACGCAGATATTTAATACGCAAACTCAAATTGCATTTAAAGAATTGGTATAGGATGGAAACGCTTATACATTATGCTTCTATTATTTTTAGAAGTGGGGTTATGGGTAGAATTATAAAAAGTATAATTTTGAAACCCAATTCTGAAAAATATAAATATTTTTTATGGAATTAAATCGTAAAACCCTTGCAGATATCATATTGGTTAAACTTGAATCAAATCAGGAGAAACTTAAAAAGGAATTCGAATCAAAAGATCAAATAAATACTTGTTATATAGATAATTTATTGCCGGCCGATGTGGCACTCTCAATTTATAATGCCTTTCCATCCCCTGAAGAAATGGCAATCCATAAGTCAATAAGGGAGAATAAAAGAATAGCCGCACAAATGGATTTATACAATCCATTATTAGAAGAGATTGTTTATGCCTTCCAGGATCCAAGAGTAGTAGAAGTTGTTGAAAAAATTACAGGATTAAAAGAATTGATTCCTGATGATAAATTATATGCTGGTGGCATCAGTTTAATGTCTCAGGGAAACTTTTTAAATCCACATTTGGATAATTCGCATGATAAAGACATAGAAAACTACAGGGTACTCAATTTGCTTTATTATGTAAGCCCGGATTGGAAATTAGAAAACGGCGGTAATCTGGAATTATGGGATCATGGAGTAAAAGGAGAACCAAGAACTATTGTGTCTGGGTTTAACCGGCTTGTTTTGATGATAACTAATAAATCATCATATCATTCTGTGAGTAAAATAGTTGCAAATTCAAAAAGGTGTTGTGTATCCAATTATTATTTCTCGAGTATGCCTGCTGAAAAAAACAGCTATTTTCATGTAACATCATTTTATGGTCGCCCTGAAGAACCTGTAAAAAAAGTGGCGCTTACAGGTGATAGAATTCTGAGAAATTTTATAAGAAAAGTTTTCAAAAAAGGCCTCGTAAAAACAAAACATATTTACAAAAAATAGTTATTCGTTCAGAAATAAATTCATCTATATATCAATAACCTGCTTTGCTTAAAATAATTTTAGGTTGCGGCATATTTGTTAGCCAGTTTACTTCATACGTCTTTAATGTTTGATCTTTCTATTTCTATCGTTCTATATAACAATAAAGAAAAACAAATTCAGAATTTACTTGACTGTTTTTGTTCAACAACACTTTCTTATAAAATATACCTGGTTGATAACTCTCCGACTGACGAATTGAAAATCCTCGCAACCGGAAATAATGTTGAATATATTTTCAATGACAAAAATATAGGCTACGGATCCGCACACAACATTGCTTTACGAAAAGTTATTGATCAAAATAAATATCATCTTATTTTAAACCCTGACGTAACATTTCGCAATGGTGTATTGGAAGAAATATATAAATACATGGAATTAAACAATGATGTTGGCCAGCTTATTCCAAAAGTTTTATATCCTGATGGAAGCCTTCAATACGTTTGTAAGCTTATTCCTGCACCGTTCAATTTAATTTCAAGATTATTGCCGGGAAATTTATTAAAAAACTATAATGAAAAATTTGAACTCAGGTTTTCAGGATATAATAAAATAATGGATGTGCCTTATTTATCGGGTTGTTTTATGTTTTTAAGATGTAGTGCGTTAAAAGAAGTCGGCATATTCGATGAACAATTTTTCATGTATCCTGAAGACATTGATCTTACAAGAAGAATGCATAAAAAATATAAAACTGTTTTTTATCCTTATGTTGAAATTTTTCACGAGCATGCAAAATCATCATTTAAAAACATGCGTATGTTTGGCATTCATATTACAAACATGGTTAAGTACTTTAATAAATGGGGCTGGTTTTTTGATAATGAAAGAAAAAGAGTAAACAAGGTTGTATTGCAGCAATTGAAACAAAATACTAAATGAAAAAAATTCAGGTTATAGGCGGCTCTGGTTTTATAGGCACAAACCTTATAAAAAAACTTTTTGCAAGCTATGCGGTTAATAATATTGATAAGGCACAATCCAAAAATTTTTCTTCCATTACAAATATTGCTGATGTAAGAGATAAAGAAGCGCTTTATAATATTTTACAAATTTCTGAATGGCTGGTTTTACTGGCTGCAGAACACAGGGATGATGTTTCGCCTGCAAGCCTTTATTACGATGTAAATGTTGAAGGCACAAAGAATGTATTGGCAGCAATGAATAAAAAAAATATCAGCAAAATAATATTTACAAGTACGGTTGCTGTGTATGGTTTAAATAAAGAAAATCCTGATGAAAATTTTAAAGAAGATCCGTTCAACGATTACGGAAAAAGTAAATGGCAGGCAGAAGAAGTTTTACGAAACTGGTTTAATGAAGACCCCGCAAACAGAACATTAATTATTATAAGGCCTACTGTTGTGTTTGGCCCTGAAAACAGGGGAAATGTGTTTAATTTATTACAACAAATTTCATCTGGTAAATTTATTATGATTGGAAAAGGTGACAACAAAAAATCAATGGCTTATGTAGAAAACATTGTTGTGTTTATTAAATATTGTATTGATAACAATTTCACAGGTTATCATTTATATAATTATGCCGACAAACCGGATTATTCAATGAACGAATTGATCGAAGTTTCAGAAAGGTCGTTGAACAAAAAATTACCTTCGGTAAGAATTCCTTATGCTGTTGGTTATTTGGGTGGTTTATGTTTTG
>Ga0206952_10002_pt1 | contig 97670 bp, 89 predicted proteins | sample Alteio_BWOrgHeat_39_FD_152966 | JGI IMG/M metagenome (GOLD analysis project Ga0206952, IMG submission 152966) | Enriched cells from forest soil in Barre Woods Harvard Forest LTER site, Petersham, Massachusetts, United States -... | ecosystem: Environmental > Terrestrial > Soil > Temperate forest >... | reverse complement strand
ACAATTTTGCCCCGCTCGAGATTCGCGGCGCGGCGCTGAAAGCCATCGAATACAAAATGCCCATGGCCAGCGCGCAGGTGAAGTCCGCGGTGCTCTTAGCAGGATTGTTCGCTGAGGGAGAGACCACCGTGACGGAGCCGGCCCGCACGCGCGATCACACCGAACTCGCGCTGCAGGAGTTCGGCGCGGCGATCGAGAGCCACGGGCGCACCATTCGAATCCACGGCCTCGGCAGCGGGAAGCTGACCGCCAAATCATTGGACGTCCCAGGTGATTTATCCTCCGCGGTATTTTTTATCGCCGCGGCGTCGCTCTTCGCCGATTCGAATCTGCTGATTCACAACGTAGGTTTGAATCCGACGCGCACCGCCATTCTCGATGTGTTTGCGTCCATGGGCGCGGCGGTCCAGATTCTGGGACTGAGGAGTTCACAGGGCGAAATCGTTGGCGACCTCGCGGTGAAGGGCGCGTCGTTGAAAGGCGGGGTCATCGCCGGCGAACAAATCCCGCTGGTCATTGACGAGTTGCCGATGCTTGCGGCCTTGGGCCCATACACCGAGGAGGGCATCGAGATACGCGACGCCGCCGAACTGCGCGTGAAAGAGAGCGACCGCATCGCCGCGCTCGCCGAAAATTTGCGGCGCATGGGCGCAAGGGTGGAAGAGCGGCCCGATGGATTGAAGGTGGAAGGCCGCCGCGCGGGCAAGCTGCACGGCGCGGAAATTGAACCGCGCGGCGATCATCGCATCGCTATGGCCTTCGCGGTCGCCGGGCTCGCGGCCGAAGGATCAACCATCATTCGTGATGCCGATTGCGCGGGAGTTTCGTACCCTACGTTTTTTAGAGAGTTGGAGCGGCTGGCGGATCGGTAGCCGAGTGGAAGAGACAAGTATTCGATGTCTCGCTCGATCGAGGGGCCGCTTGGCCCGCTAATTCGGAACCAGCTAGTTTTCTTCGGCTTTTGGAGCGGCTGGCGCTTTCGCCCTCGGCGGCGCGGGAGGGGTCGGCTTTGCTGGAGGCGCGGGCGCTTCCGGAGCCGGCATGTCCGAACTATTCTTATGCAGCGAAATCGAGCCGTAGCTCGTTTTCAACGTGATCTTGGGACCGCGGCCATTCCCGTATTTTCCTTCCAGATGAGAATCGCCGGACTCCGTCGAAGTCTGCTTCAAGGAATCCGCATGAAACTCGTTGTTAGTGTCGCCGGAATGGCAATTGGCGAGGATTTCGAAGCTCGACGAGTCCGGTAAGGTCAGCGTAATACTCGCCGAAGCGTTATTGATTTCGATGTCTTCCCTGGGAGGAGTGGAGAAGCGCACGTCCACGTCGCCGTTGCGATTGTCTACTTTCACTTTGCCGCTGGCATTTTCGATCGTAACATTGTAGGAATTCGTGCGCAGCATGAGGTTCCCGGGCGCGTCGGCAATTTCCAGGTTGCCGGAGCCGGCTTCCAGATGCCCGGTGAGCTGCGCGAGCGTCAAATCGGTGCGCTGTGAAATGAAGCGCACGCCCTTGGCAACCTTGTCGGCGCGGATGGGGCCGTAGAATTCACCGTCGAGCGTGAGCCCACCGCTGACGCTGGAAACATTCACTTCGCCACCGTGGCCGGAAAGCTTGACGTTGCCCTTGGTGTCTGAGACCTTCACGTCGCCTTTGCGCGTATCAATGTTGACGTCGCCCGCGATATCGCGCACTTCCACATCGCCGTTGGTAGTGTTGATGGTCACCGGCTTGGCGATGTCCGCAACGGTTACGCCACCTCTTTCATTGCGAATGGTCAGCGAAGATTTTTTCGGTACAGAGACGTCCAGATCGAAACTGATGCGCGAGTCGCCGGAATTGGCACCGCTCGGATGGATCTCGTACCCGTCGCCGTTCTGTACGATTTCGTAGGTGACGGGACCAGCAAGATGCTCGGCGTCCTTCTCGCTCCAGGAATGAGCGAATTTTTTGCCAGAGACCCGGATTTGGGAATCGTCGGAAGCATGCACACTGATGTCGCCGTGCGCGTTGCGAATAGTAATACGCGCGTCGCCGGGAACAGTTTTGGGCGGGACGTCTAGATCAAACTCGCGCTTGTCGCCAATTCCGCCGTCCCATATGTCGCCAGGAATATGCTGTTTGCCATAGTCCACCGCGACGACCATACCCATAAGGAAGAGAAGCCCGAACACTAAGAAAATCTCACCTGAGGTAATTCGCGCGGAGCCGGGATCCCCAGCGCGACTGGCGGCCGTGCGCTCATAGAGCTTAACGGCGCCCCAAACGATTAAAAGCAGGGGCCACCAGTGGCCGAGCACCATTCGAATGTCGAGTCCCCGGTAATTGTGGAGCAGCAGCAGCAATCCCACGAATATGAGAATCATGCCAGAGAAGAGCGAACTGCCGCGTGGACGGGAATTGGCCATAAGGATTTATTGTCCCTGGTCTTGCCCAGGCAGGGAATTCTGCGGCGGCGGGGGCGTGGAAGCTGGAGGAACGGGAGCAGCCGGAGGCGCCGCGCCGGAAATGTGCCCGTCGGCAGGAGCCGTGGAGGAAGCCAGGCTAATTGCGCCGATTACAATGAGGATGACTGGAAACGTGCGGTCAAACGAAAAACTGCCGCCAATCATTTCACTCAGCAGGAAAAGCACGCCGACGGTGATCACGATGGCAGGGCCCATCAGGCTGCGAATGGTGCAGCGGCGGCAAGCGCAACGAATGCGATCACTCATCGAGAAAAGCCTCCTACGAACGCCGGTCCAGCCGGTTGCGGAACATCAACACGCCCACGATGATCAAAACTACAGGCCAGAACTGGTGGACGCGATACCAGGGAAACCAATCAAAATTGTTCAGCAAGAAGAGCGCGCCGATGATGATCAAAATGATGGGGCCGAGGGGGCGATTGGTGCTCCAGGATTCGAGCGGGTCCGCGGTGGCTGCTCCCGCCCGTTTCGCCTCTGCGGTACGCATCGAATCAAATGCCATGTAGAAGATGAAACCGGCGAGAAGGATTCCCAGCACCGCCTTCATGCCGCCGTCCATGTCACTGCTCAGGCCGAAAATAAATGTTGCGAAAACGACTGTGTGAATCAGCGCCTTGTTGTATTCGCCATTATATACAGCGCCAAGGCCGGGAAAGAGAAACCCGAGGAGAAAGGCAAGCCCAGGGCTGTGTGAAGCGCGCACCGGAACGGCTGGAGGCAAAGCGCCGGGTGCCGCAGGGGCAGGGGCGCTCGCCGCGCCAGGAGCACTCGCACCAGGGATACCCACGATGCCGGCCAGGCAATCTTCGCAGTAGAGAACGTCACGCACCGGCCGGACGCACGCGGAACACATTGCCTTGCCGCAATTGCGGCAGTAGCCGACCGCGTCCACTTCGGAATGGACCGCACACTTCATCGCAAACTCCTCTCGCCAAACTGGCCGCTCAAGAGCGGGCATTCTGCGGCGAGAATCTGCAGATTCCGGCCGACATCATTGGCGCGATTCTGTTGCCGCGGTGTAGCCGGATTGGTGCCATCGGTGCGGCCTGGGTCCTTGCTCGGAGAAGTTTGCGGAATGGTGCCCTCCCGGACGGTCGGATTCTGTTCGTTTTCGTTCATGCGCGACTGAATTTCATACACGACCCGCAGGTCGCTCACAAATTTGGTGCTGCGGGCGTAGACGCGATGCACCTGGCTGTTGGCCCTCCAGTAAATCGTGGCAGGGGCCAAATCCGCCAGCTTGGGCTTACGCAAGGAAAAGCCAGAGACGGTAAGAATCAAGAGAAACGTGGCGGCCACGGAAACAACGCCGTAGACAAATCTCGGAGATTGCAGGCCGCGCAGCCAGCGCTGCGCGTTCCGCCAGGTTTGTGGGCCCTGCGTTACTGTCAGAATCGAATCCACGAGACGCGGGGGCGGCTCCACTTGCTCTAGTTTATGCAGAGCCCCCAATGCATGTGAAACGCTGGCAACCAGCGGGGTGCAGTGCTCGCACGTGTTGACGTGCAAATCGAAGGCGGTTTGCTCGGCAGGCTGCAGCAGCCCATCGAGATAATCGCTCAGGCGCGCTTCGGTTTGTTCGCAGGTCCAGGTCATGGCATGCTCCGCGCTGGCTTCGATATGACCAACTCCTTCATGAAGGCCGCACTCCCATCTGCTGCAGGACGCGCGCCAGCTCAATGCGTCCGCGATTGATTCTCGATTTCACAGTTCCTTCCGGTACGGCCAAGATCGTTTGAATTTCTCCGTACTCCAGTTGCTGCAAGTCGCGCAAGATGACTGCTTCGCGCAATTCCGGCGAAAGCCGCGTCAGCGCCGATTGCACTTGCCCGCTTAACTCTCCCAGCAGCGCCAGCTCATCGGGTCGGCGCCCCGCCGAATCCTTATTCACAACCACCGGCATCTTGTCTTCCAGCGAATCGGTAACGCGATCCCTCTTGGTTCTACGATAATGGTCAATCAACAGATTGCGCGTCACGCTGGTCATCCAAGTTGCGAATCCGCCATGAGCCGAACGATAGCTTCCCAGCGTGCGGTAAATCCTGAGAAAAACATCCTGAGAGAGGTCTTCGGATTCCGCACGGTTGCCCGTGAAGCGGTAACAGATATTGAAGACCCGGCGCGTATGACGGCGCACAAGTTCCTCCCAGGCCGACCCTTCGCCCTGGAGGCATTGCTGGACCAGTTGGGCATCCTGCTCCAACGTATCATCAGCCTCTAAACCTGCTACGGCGCAAGGCGTGTCCGCGAGTCGGCACTCTCTCAAAGGCCGCCCGGCAGTCCATCTCGGCCTGCCAACTATGGAACGTAAACTGCTCTCGAAAAGTTCCCTACAGAATTTAGTACGTACAGCCGACTGTTCTGCTGGGAATCTTACTCACCCCCGGCCCTGGACACAAGCGCATGCCCTCGTCCCGCGGGTGAGTGACCGTTTCACGCCTTTTGTTGAGGTGGGAACTGGGATAGGGGTCGGCGGTTAGTGAGCGCCGGGCGAAACGCCACCTATTGTTTGCGCTTTGCTACCCATCCCCCGTCGGCACGGCCTTCCACGCGCATCCGGCCCTTGCCGGAATCTCCGTCAATCCAACCGGTTAGGAAGGCATTGACCGCACCCGGGGCGCCTTGCGGGACATCCTTTGGCCATTCGCCCGGAAACGACAGTTCCACATACCCGCTCCGCCAAGTACCCGTGATCACGCAGGCCTCTCCCAGAGGACCCGACCATGTCCCGGTCACTTTGTCCCCATCACGGTGCAAGTCCATCGTCGCTTCCATTCCGCCCGCATCGCTCGAATACCGCATCTCCCACGAACCGGCGACGTCGGACTCGTTTTTCAGCTGCCGCGGCGCGGCCGGGGTGATCCGCACGTTCGAAAAATAGGCTTCCTCGTTGGTGAAGCCCCACAGCCCGACAGCGCCATGCAAGTCCTCGCCCTTCAAACCATCCACCACCAGGCTCGGCTTGGGCGATCCGTTGAGATAGAGTTTCGCGGAACGCCCAGCCACCTCGATCCGCACTTTTGTCCACGTTTCCATCGCCAATTCCGCATGAGACTCGTAGACGGACGGCCATTCCCGCCGCAGCTGATACCATCCGAAGCCCGGTGCCGAGACGTATTGCACAACATGGTTCCGCATCGCCTGATCAGGGGCTTCCGAGTTTCCCGGCCGCAAATAGAACAGCTCGTAATGCGACGCATCGGGCCTCGCGCGAAAGGCAATTCCGATAAACCCCGGATTGCGGACGCCCGGCGGCACGGTGGTCTTCAACGCGATATCCGCTTCGATCACGCCATCCTGGAAATCGGTCCCCGGCAACAGGGCGAGGCCATCGCGGTCGTCTCCGTCCATCGTCATCCGGACGGACTTGCGCCCCATGTAGTTCACCGCTTCCGTCTTCACCTTCGGCGCAATCAGCCCGGTGGTATCGCGAAGAGGATAGGTCTGTACGTGCGGCGGGCTATCGGCCCATAGGCCACCCGCTGCGAACAGTGTGACAGCGGTGCAAATCCGCAAACGCTTCCGCATGACCTTCTCCTCCCTTGCGCCGGCTCTTGCCTGGCGAGTCATCCACGGCTTTGAGCGAACACCCACTTCAACAGTTCCGGTTCGGTGTAAGCCCATTGCCAGACGTTGTGATCCACTCCCGGGTATTCGGTGTACAGCGGATGGCCTCCGGCTTTCCGTCTTGCCGCAATACGGTCGCGCGATAAGGACACCGGAACAGTCTGGTCGGAGTCGCCCTGGAAGCTCCATACTGGCGTCTCAATCGAACCGGTGCCGTCCTCGGTCGAAATACTCCCGCAGCAGATCACCGCGGCGGCGAAAAACTGCGGACGATAGGTGGTGATATTCCACGCGCCCGCGCCTCCCATGGATTGACCCGTGACATAAATGCGCCGCTCATCGATGCTGAACTCATGCCGCAGCGTGTCAATGACCTCCAGCGCCAACCGCGAACCTTCGCCTACTCCGGGGCAGGGCTTCGGCGGATCCTGCGAGAAATCGTAGCGCGACCATCCTCGATCGGTCTGTGGTGCGATCACGTAGCAGGGGAAACGTTTTTGGTTCTCTGGGAGCAGCCAGACGCGCGTGCCGAAAATATTGCCGAGACCCAGTTGCTTCAGATTGTCGTCGCCGAGCCCCCCGCTGCCGTGCAAATACACCACCAACGGAAGTTTGCCGCTTGCTTCCGGCCGGAACAGGCGATAGGGCATTACCCAGTCACTCTTCTGCGTGCGCGCCTCGAATTTCGTTTCCAGTCCCTGGGATTGTTTCTTAAACGCGTCAATCAGAGCGAGCCTTTCCGGCGAAATCGGAGCTCCGGGCGCAAGCGGGGGAGTCGAATCGTCCCTTTCCGCTGCCGCTGAGGCATCGGGCGCCATCGCAAAGTGGAGGCCTAGCTGCGCCGCCCCAAACCACGCTCCGGCTGACGCCGAACCTAGCAGGCGAACCGCTTCTCGTCTCGTAATCATCTGTGTTGGAACCTCGCGCCCTGTTCGCGATTGTTCGTAAGCCTTGAACAGGTAGACGATTGAACCAGGAAATCGGTAGCATGCCGCTGGATGGGGGCAGTAAACTCGTTGTTCCACCTGGTCAAATCCAGCGCATCGGGGCACCGCTTTCTTGGGAATCGCCTGATCGTCGCGCTGGCGCAACTTGACGCAAGTGTCTCCTCCCGCTAGGCTCAACAGCGCATGCGAACATCGTCGAGGAAGCTTCTTGCCCTCCTGGCCGGGCTGCTTGTGCTGGGCTTTGTCGTCTACCGTTCGAGCGGCCTGATCAATCTGGCGGATTTCAGCGGAGCCAAGCTGCTTCACGCCGTGCGCGGCGCAAATCCTTACCTGCTGATCCTCTCCATCGTTGCGATCTACGCTTGCTACGCGCTGCGCTCGCTGCGCTGGCAAGTGTTCCAAAAAAATCTCGGCCCCTCGCACTTCTCAACCATTTACGCAATGACGCTGGCCGGATTCTCCGCCGTGTTTCTACTCGGGCGTGCGGGGGAGCCCGTGCGGCCCCTGCTCCTGGCGCGCAAAGAAAAGCTGCCGGTGTCTGGAATGTTCGGCGTCTATGTGCTGGAGCGGCTGTTCGATACCGCCAGCGCCGCCGTGATCGCCGCCATCGCGCTCCTTCTCTTTCAATCGCACTCGCATGCCAGCGAAAACTCCACGCGGCTGCAGACCGCCGCGCGCACCACCGGCTCGGTGCTCTTTGCCGGAGTGGTCGCGGCGATTGCCTTCCTGCTGTACCTCCGCTTGCACGGAAGCTCGCTGCTGGAACGAAAACTGGAAGGCTGGCAAAAATCGCAAGGCTGGCGAAAGACCATCGCCAATATCGTGTTGGGATTTGCGCGCGGAGTTCAAACCATTCGCACCCTGGGAGACCTGGGGCTCTCTTTGGCATACACGGTTGTCCATTGGTTTCTCGTTTTGCTGGTGTATCTCTGGGTCTCGCACAGTTTCGGCGGTACCCTCAGCACGCTCACGCTTGGCGATGCCATGCTGGTCATGGCGTTCACCCTTGTCGGTTCCGCTGTGCAGTTGCCTGGTGTCGGCGGCGGTTCGCAAGTGGCCTGTTTCCTTGCTTACACCACGATCTTTGGAGTAGAAAAAGAGCCCGCAGCGGCTGCGGCAATTGTCTTGTGGCTGATTACCTTCGCCATGTGTAGTCTGGCGGGCGTGCCGCTGCTGATCCACGAAGGGTTTTCGCTCGGGAAGCTGCGCGAAATGGCTGAGCACGAAAAAGAAGTGGTGGCCGGAGCCGCGGCCGGGCAAGGAGAATCCGCTCCGTGAAGTGTCCTTTTTGCGCGAACATTGATGACAAAGTGATCGATTCGCGGGAAGGCCGCGTTGGCGACACCATTCGCCGCCGCCGCGAATGCCTCAAGTGCGGCCGCCGTTTCACCACCTACGAACGCATCGACGAGATTCCGTACATGGTCATCAAGAAAGACGGCCGCCGCGAGCGCTTCGAACGGCAAAAAATCCTGCAAGGCCTGCTGAAAGCCTGCGAGAAGCGGCCCGTGGCCACGCCGAAGCTCGAAGCCATCGTGGACGAAATCGAAGCCGTGGTCCATGAAGCCACCGAGCGCGAGCTCACCACCACCGAAATCGGCGAAATGATCATGCATCGCCTGAAGAAGCTGGACAAGGTCGCCTACGTGCGCTTCGCCTCCGTGTACATGGACTTCAAAGATGTTCAGGAGTTCATGAGCGAACTGAAGAATTTGCTCAAAGATCGCGCCAAAAAGTAGTTTCTTCTTTTCCCAGGAGCTTTCATGAAGAAATCCGCTCTGAGCTGTTTGTTTGCCCTGTTCGTGTTCGCCTGCGCTTTCGAATTGACGAATCACGCCGCAGCGCAAGAGAGCAAGCCCGCGAAGATGGAGCCCGAAAGAATCCGCGCCCACGTGAAGTTTCTCTCCAGGGACGCGCTCGAAGGCCGCGGAACCGGACAAAAAGGCGGCGACGAAGCTGCCGACTACATTGCCGCGCAGTTCAAAAGCTACGGCCTGAAGCCCGCTTCCGACAAAGGCACTTATTTTCAAGACGTCCAAATGGTGGAAGTCAAAACGCTACCGGAAACCGCCTTCACCTTTATTCCCACGAATGGCCCACCGGTCCCGCTGCAGAACCTCGACGATTTTGTCACCAATAACGAGAGCCAGTCCGAGTCCGCAGACATTGACGCGCCAATCGTCTTTCTCGGCTACGGAATCAAGGCCCCCGAGTACAACTGGGACGACTACAAGGATGTCGACCTTCGCGGGAAAGTGGCCCTGCTCTTCGTCAACGAGCCCACCACCGATGATCCAAATTTTTTCAAGGGCAGAGCGCTCACCTACTACGGCCGCTGGACCTACAAATTCGGAGAAACCGCCCGCCGCGGTGCCGTCGCCACCTTAATCATCCACCGCAAAGATTTGGCCAGTTATGGCTGGGATGTGGTGCGCAATTCCTGGGGCACGCAACGCTCCTACTTGCAGCGCGACAGCGCTCCGAAACTGCAGGCCGCTTCATGGTTCCAGTTCGAAATCGCGAAAAAGCTCCTTGGCATGGCCGGCCTCGATCTCGACAAACTCTTCGTGCAGTCACAGTCTCGCGATTTCAAGCCCATCGAGTTGCCTGTGCGTTTGAAAGCGCACGTCGCCAGCCAATTGCGCCCCTTTATTTCGCGTAACGTCTTGGCCATGCGCGAAGGCTCGGACCCGAACAAAAACGCGGAGGCCGTTGTCTACACTGCGCACTACGATCACCTCGGCATAGATCCGACCAAGTCCGGCGACAAAATTTACAACGGCGCCGTGGACAACGGCACCGGCTGCGGAATCCTGCTGGAACTCGCCCGCGTCTGGGCCAACGCGAAGAAAGCCCCGCCGCGCTCCATCCTGTTCGCCTCTGTCACCGCCGAGGAGCAGGGCCTCCTTGGCTCCGAATACATGGGAAAAAAGTCCGCCTACCTCCCCGTCGATCCGATCCTGGATTTAAACTTTGACGCCTTGCAGCCGATCGGCATGCCGGAAGATGTAGAAGTCAGCGGCGCTGAGCGCACCACCTTTTATCCCACCGTGGAATCCACCGCAAAAAAGTTCGGCCTCGCCATCCAACCCGATGCGTCACCCGAAGCTGGTCACTACTACCGTTCCGACCACTTCAGCCTGGCCCGCGTTGGCATCCCCTCATTCTCCATCAGCCAGGGAACAAAGTTCGCCGGCCACGATCGCGCCTGGGGAGAAGCGCAAGCCAAGGACTACGTCAACAACCGCTACCACCAGCCCGCCGATGAATATCGCGCCGACTGGGATTTCCGCGGCCTCGCAAGAATTGCCAGCTTTGGCTACGAACTCGGCCTCGAAGCCGCGACGCAATCGTCGCTCATCCATTGGCAGCCCGGCGACGAGTTCGAGCCAGCCGGCAAGAAAAGGGAATCGCGCGATATCGACGGTGATGCTCTATTCGCGGGCCGTCCCGACCTTCACTTCGCGCGTCCCGCGCACATGTACTATCCCCCGCTCGCCAGGCAGACGCGCATCTCAGGCATAGTGGTTCTCCAGGTTGTCGTCGCAGCAAACGGCACAGTGGCCAATGTCGAGGCTTTGAAAGGACATCCGCTATTGAGTGCAGCGGCTGTGCAAGGGGTGAAAGAGTGGATGTTCACACTTCAACCAGGAGAGCCGAGGTCATTCGAATTGAAGTGCGAATTCGTTATGGTCGGACCGTCTGCGGGTGTTCAACGCAATGTACTCACGGTGCCTGAGCCACTCCATCTCCTTCTTTCAGCGAGCCCACCGATAGTCGAAACGCAAAGCTCAAAATAGCTGCCTGTTCATCGCGGCCAAACCCCCGCCGTAAAAATCTTAATCGTCTGAAATCCCAGCTTTTCATACAGCTTCACCGCCGTGTGATTCTCCGACGTCACGGTCAGCGTCAATTCTCTGAATTTCATCCCGCGCAGCGCCTCCGCCGAGGTCTGCATCAGCATGCGCCCCAGTCCATGCCCTTGATACCCCGGCACCACGCAGATTTGCGTCGTGTGCCCCACGCCGGGCGAAACTTCGCTGGTCAGCACCGCCGCCACGAGATCATCGCTCCCCGGCTGATGCAGCACGAAAGACGCGCCCGGCACAAACTGCCCGCACCCCGGCAACAAAATGATATTCTTCAAAAATTTCAACGCCCCGCCGCGGCTGCGATACTGATCATTGATCTCCCCATCCACGTGGTCCGCGTACGCCAGATAAATCAGCTTCGCGCACGGCTCGAAGTAGCGGTCATTCCACCGCGTCAGCCGCATTCCGTTCGACGCCCCAGGCTTCGGCTCTGCCATCTTCAGCAAATCCAGCAGCATGAACTGCCGCGAATAAAGCCGGAACCCCTGGTCGAGCAGCGGCGTGTCTACCGGCCCGCTGAACGGCATCAGCTGCGCCTCAATACGCGCCAAATGGGGTATTGCTCGCATCGAAGAAAGCATCTCCTCCAGCAGCCGCCGCCCAATCGCCGTCTGTGGAAATTTCGCCGACACGTACAGCCCGCCAATTAGTCCTTTCTGCTCCTCCAGCACATAAAAGGAGTATCCCGCCGCGGAGCCGTTCTCGAAAGCCACGCAACCCGCCAGTGCGTGTGCGTCCAAAAAGCGCTTAATGAGCTCTAGCGCGCCGCGGTAATCCCAGTGCAGCTCGTCGCGCCAGTGCCGGGCCTCTTCTTCAAGAAGCGGCTCAATTTGTCGTACCGTTGTCTGTCTCAAATCAACAAGGTTCATGGATGATGGGAACGCGTCGCGGCCCCAGCCGCGCGGTTTCTATAATAACTGATTCGCGTAGGAGCCACTCTAGCGCGCCCCCGGAACCGATATAGATGCGACACAACCCGTCCGCGGTCCGGTCAGACCCTCGAACCCGGTATGCTACGATGCAAACTGTCACGTTTGTATTGCGAGGGATAAAAAAAAGCGGCGCGTGCCGCCAGCTGAGTGGCCCAGACGACGTATGCAGATCCTTTTCGAGCTTCGCTATCCATCTCGTTGGTACACAAAACTACTGATGGCCCTGCTGGCCCTGGCCTTTTTTGCCGTCCTGGCCACCACTGCCATCGCCGGTTTCCTCGTTTACCGCATCGTAAAGCCCCAGCGCACTAGCACCGAAATCAGCATGGCCAGCTTTCCCGGCCGGCCGGAGATTGTGCAGTTCTCCGTCGGCGACCTCGGCACTCGCGAAGGATGGTTTTTTCCGGGTTTGCGTGGCGCGCCGACGATTCTGTTGTGCCACGGCTATGAATCCAGCCGCGGCGAACTGCTGACGCTGGAATCGGCCCTGCAGGATCATCAATACAACGTCTTCATATTCGATTTTGCAGCACACGGCCCAAACGCCGGGATCACCACCCTCGGTTACCGCGAGGTGGAGGAAGTGCGCGCGGCTATTGATGTGGTCGCGGCGCGCAGTGACGTGGACACCGCTCGCTTTGGCGTGTGGGGATACAACCTGGGAGCGTACGCCGCGCTGCGCGAGGCCGAAAACGACAAACGCATTCGCGCGCTCGTTCTTGATTCCGTCTATGACCAACCGCAGCAGATGGTGAAGGTCGGCGTCGAGCGCAACGGACTCGCCAGTTTTCCCTTCATGGTGCGCTCCGCAGAGCTCAGCTTCGAGTACTTGAACTACGCGCATCGCGACGATCCGCCGCTTTCGAGGAAGCTAGTCACTCTTGCTGGCGTGCCCACCTTATGGATTCAAGCCTTGGACGATCCCGAGCTTGCCGCCATCACCCGCCAGATGTTTCTCAAGGCTCCCGATCCGCGCGATCAAGCCATCGTTCCCCACGGCAATTTCGTCGGCATGGACGACGAAGACAAACGCACCTACGAAAACCGCGTCGTCTCCTTCTTCCTATTGCGCCTCCCCGCTACGGGGAAGGCCGCCAGGTGATTGCGGTTCGATTCGATAGAGAAAAAACCCAGTTTTCTCCTGATTGAACGGGATTTCTCTGCACGTCAGGCCCGGTCCCATCGCATCCCTGCAGTATCTGCCGCCTAAAAGAATGTAGCCTTCTTTGGGATGGTCCACGTCCCAATCTGTAACCTCGTCGTGAAGGTAAAAGCTCAAGCTGTAGCGCTGGCCGCGACTCATTGACCTCACCAGCAGTCCCAGCGAGGGAATTCCGTTCCGCCGAATCTCCTCCGAAAGCGTTCGGCCAGAGGGATCCCAGCGAAAGTAGGATGTCAACAATACATCGGCCAGCGAAACGAAGATGAGAATCGGCACGACAGAGCACGCCGCGAAGGCCCTACGAATATCCGTTGAGGGGCGCGAGGGACAAAAGATGGCCAGGAACAGATTGGCAGCACCCATGAGGATAAGACTGCAGCTAACTATCACTCCAAATCTCTCGTTTGTGCGAGATATGTGCGGCGTTAACTCTCGAACGAGCGCGAACAACAGAAACAGAATGGCAGCTGCTGTGATGGCGATAATCCGAAATGATTTTCGGTAAGCCAAGGCCATCGCGACGTACGCGTGCGCCACAATCAGACAAATCGGAGGAATTGAAGGCAGGATGTAGCCAGGCAGCTTCGACCGAGAAAGGCTGAAGAACAAGACCACGAAGACAGACCAGACGAGGAGGAAAAGACTGTTTGGACTTATTTTCTTTGATTCTGCAACTCGTGCGCCCCCCTCGATAGCTGTCCAGACCAGTAGTGCGGTCCACGGCAAGAAGGCCACAAGGAGGACCGGGAGATAAAACCAAAACGGCTGGATATGCTGAAATTCGGGCGTGAGGTAACGCTTGAGGTTGTGCTCGATGATGAAGATGCGGAAGAAGTCGGGGTTGCGGCGCGCGCAAGCGATATACCAGGGGAGCGCGGTGAGACAGAAAGAAGCGAGCGCGACGGGATGAACCAGCCGGAATGCGTCGCGCCAGCGCTTCGTGAAAAGCGCCCAGAAAAAGACAGCGCCACCGGAGAGAATAATTGCGGCTGGTCCCTTTGCCAGCACGGCGAGGCCGAGGAAGAAACCGAAGAGGAGAAGAGCGAGCCACGGCGTGCGAGGAAGTATCGGTGTGTTTTCGTCGCGGGTGAGCCCTAACACCACTGCGGCGCACACCATGGCAATCGTGAGCATCCCGCTGAAAGGCATGTCCGTCGCGGCGGCGTGCGAGAAGCCGATCATGCCGACGGTAGTCGGAAGGAGAAGCAGTACCCAGCGCGCCGTTTCCGCGCAGTAAAGCCGCAGCGCGAGCCAGGCAAGCGCAAGTGTGGCCAACAATGCGGAGACCGCGCTGGGCAATCGCGCAGCCGCCTCGCTCACGCCGAACAGCTTGAAGCTGAGTGCCGCGCCCCAATAGAAAAGCGGAGGCTTTTCAAACCACGGCCTTCCGTAAAGCCGTGGCGTTACCCAATCCCCACTCTCCGCCATGTCTCGTGCAATCCACGCGTACCGCGGCTCGTCCGGCCCGACAAACCCAATCGCCCCAAGATGGCTAAAGTAGCAAACGTACAGCGTCGCCACGATGAGCACAGCCCAGCCAATCCGGGCAGTGCTGGTGCGATTGGTTCCGGCAATGGGCGCGGTAGTTTCAGTCACGGAAAATTGAGTCTAACATCGAACCACTATCTTCCAGCGACGGACCTCTTGCATACTGTCGCCCGGCGGCAAACACGAGCGAGCTTGCTCAAGCGATGAAAGAATGGATCGAATACGCGGCGTTGTGGCTCATCCTGAAAGGGTTGGGTCTGCTCCCGCGCCCGTTGGCGCGGAGTTTTGCCTCCGGCGTGGCACGCGTTCTTTACGCGTTGCTCCCGAAGCTAAGGAAAACCGCGGAAGTGAATTTGCGCATTGCCTTTCCGGGCTGGAACGGCGCGCAACGCAAGTCTGTCATTCGCGGGATGATTCGCAATCTCGGCTGGATGGCCGCGGAATTCGCTCGCTTGCCGAGACTCACGAAAGAGAATATCGAGCAGGTGGTGATTCTCGACGGCCACGAAAATTTCCTGGAAGGCCGCCGCCGCGGCAAAGGCGTCCTCTATCTCACCGGCCACATCGGCGCATGGGAATTGTCCTCGTTCGCGCACGCATTGTACGGCTACCCTCTCCATTACATGGCCCGGCGAATCGACAACAAGAAAATTGACGCCCTGGTGAACGGCTACCGCTGCTTGTCGGGCGACCGACCTATCTTTAAGAATGAGTCCGCCCGCGTCGTGCTGAAAGTCCTGAAGGAAGCAGGAACCGTCGGGATTCTCGCAGACCAAAACACAATGCCCGAAGAAGCCGTGTTCGTGGATTTTTTCGGCAAGCCCGCCAGCACCACCACCGGAATCGCGCGCGTCGCACTGCACACCGATGCCGCAGTCGTGCCTGGATATGCCGTCTGGGACCCCGCCATTCGAAAGTATCGCTTGCGGTTCGAGCCGCCCGTCGAATTAATTCGCACCGGCGATTCCGAACGCGACGTCGCCGAAAATACGCAGAAGTTCACCAAAGTAATCGAAGACATCATTCGCAAGTATCCCGATCAATGGGTTTGGATCCACGGACGTTGGAATACCCAGCCCAAAGGTGAACCGCCGCTGTACGATTTTTAGCGAGGACGACCATGAAACGCACTGCAAAGGAATTGGCCGAAGCACTTGGCGCAAAACTCGAAGGCGACGGCGCCGCGGAGATTGCCGGAATCGCTGCCCCCGAACGCGCCGGCACACGCGACCTAATCTACGTGGAAGCCGCAAAATATGCGCCGCGCGCCGCATCATCAGCCGCAATCTGCATAATCGCCTCCGAAGGCCTCGCGCTCCCCGGAAAAACGGTCCTGCGCAGCGCCCATCCAAAAGTTTCCTTTGCCAAAGCTGCAGCACTCCTGCTGGATCGCGCCCCGATTGCAACCGGAATTCATCCAACCGCGATCGTAGCCCCGCTCGCGCGCATAGCATCGAATGCAAGCATCGGACCCTACGCCGTGATTGGCGAAGACGCGCATGTCGGTGCTGGAACCCAGATCGGCGCGCACACCGTCATCGGAGCCGGGTGCTGGCTTGGCGAGAATTGCCGAATCTATCCGCGTGTCACTCTCTATGCCGGTGTCCGCATTGGCCATCGCGTCGAGATTCATTCCGGCGCTGTTCTCGGCGCCGATGGTTTCGGCTACACCTTCGGAGAAGGGAAATACTGGAAATTCCCGCAGACCGGCATCCTGGAGATTGCGGATGACGTGGAGATCGGCGCGAACGCTACGATTGACCGCGGCTCGCTCGATGACACGCGCATCGCCGAAGGCGTCAAGCTGGATAACCTCGTCCATGTCGGACACAATGTGAAGATCGGCTCGCACTCCGTAATCGCAGCGCAGACCGGGATTTCCGGATCAAGCACCGTTGGGCATCACGTCGTGGTTGGTGGGCAGGTGGGAATCGCGGACCACTGCACTCTGGAAGATGGGGCGATTGCCGGGGCCCAGGCGGGGATCCCCACGGGCAAGACAATTCGCGCCGGGCAAACCGTGTGGGGAACACCCGCGAGGGAAATTGGCAAGTTCAAAGAGATTTATGTTTGGTATGCACGGCTCCCGGAGCTTGCCGCCCGCATCAAAGAATTAGAGGCCAAACTTGCGGCCAAGTGAGAATACACAATCCGCCCAGTGGCACGTCATTGTCGTCGGCGGACACACCCGTAGTATCGGGAAAACGCAATTGGTCTGCGACGTCATCGCCGCCTTTCCGCAAGCCAACTGGATCGCCGGAAAAATAACCCAATACGGCCATGGCGTCTGCGCGCAGAACGGTGACAATTGCGATTGCGCCCCGGACGAGCACGTCTGCGCCATCAGTTGGGAAACCCGCGCCGACACCGGCACGGACAGTTCGCGCTTTTTGGCAGCCGGAGCCCGCCGCTCCTTCTGGCTGCGTACGAAACAGGGATTCCTCGCCGAAGGCCTGCCGCTGTTGCGCGCCGCGTTGGAGGAAACTCTGGCGGCGAGCGACGCCGCGCCGGCTCCTCTCATTCTCGAAAGTAATACCTTGCTGCAATTCCTGAAGCCCAGTCTCTACTTCGCCGTTGTCGACCCCGCCAAGGACGACTTTAAGGAATCTGCCCGCGTCGTCCTCGATCGCGCCGACGCACTTGTTCTTCGCAGCCCCGCGGACGCACTCCCCTCCGCCGCACCCGCCTGGACCAAGCTGCCCTCCCGGCTCCTTCGCGAAAAACCCTCCGTGACTCAACGCGAAGGCGAACCCCTCCCAGGCCCCCTCCACGTTCTCGTCCAACGAACCCTGGAATCCACCGCCGGCATTGCCATTTAACAACGCCGCGGTAACGAAACGGCATCTTAACCGTTGACCGTTCGCCCGAAGGGGGCGATAATTTAGTAGTACTGGTGTTACTCGGACCTCAACCGTCGTCGTTCTTCTCCGCGAAGTGATACGGAACACGGCAGTTAAGTCCAAGTTTGCGGCGCGCTTGAGAATTCTGTCCTCGCGCCCGCTGGCAGTCCCGCTCTGGGGGGAGCTCTGATGGCGTCATTCGCCCGAATAGGAGAAGAAGTTTCCGTTGCTCCAGCGCCCGTGCCCTTGCAGCAACAAGATTGGGTCGAGCGTCTGGAAAAATCCATCGAACGCGGCGCGAACCATCTCCTTTCCGTCCAATCCCAGTATGGTTTCTGGCAAGGCGAGCTCGAAGCAGACACCACTCTCGAATCCGATTACATCTATTACCTGCACGTCCTAGGAAAAGCCGATCCCGAGCGCATCGCCAAGCTCGCGAATTACGTCCGCCGTCGCCAATTGCCCGATGGCGGCTGGAGCATCTATCCCGGCGGCCCTTCCGAGCTCAACGCCACCTGCAAAGCCTACTTCGCGCTCAAGCTCGCCGGCGACTCCACCGACTCCGCGCACTTGACGCACGCGCGCGAAGCCGTACATCGCCTCGGCGGCCTCGAGCACACCAACTCCTACGTCCGCTTTTATCTCGCGCTTGTCGGCGCTGTCGGATGGGAACTCGTCCCTTCGATTCCGCCGGAGCTGATGCTCCTCCCCAACTGGTTTTACATAAACATCTACGAAATGTCGTCCTGGACCCGCGGCATCGTCATTCCCATGTCCATTCTTTCCGCTCTGCGCCCCGATTGGCGTTTACCGGAACGCGCCCGCGTGGACGAACTGTTCAAAGATCCGTCGCGCAAGACTGCCGCCTTTGATTGGAGCAACCAGCTCATCTCTTGGAGAAATTTCTTCCTCGCCGTCGATCGCGGCTTCAAGCTCTACGAAAAAATTCCCTGGAAGCCGCTCCGCCAGCGCGCCCTTCGTGAAGCAAAATCCTGGATGCTCGATCATCTCGAGCGCACCGAAGGCCTCGCCGCCATCTACCCCGCGATGATGAACTCCATCTTCGCGCTCATGGCCCTCGGCCACGGCCCCGATGACCCGCTCACCTGGCGCGAAATAAAAGAATTCTCGCGTTTCGAGATTGAAGACGCCGACACCATCCGCATGCAGCCGTGCGTCTCCCCGGTCTGGGACACCTGCATCGCCATGGTTGCTCTCGAAGAAGCCGGCCTCCCGCCGGATCATCCCGCTCTCGTCAAAGCCGCTGAGTGGATGCTCTCCAAGCAAGTTCTCGGCCCCGGCGATTGGCAATTCAAGAATAGAGACGCCGAACCCGGCGGCTGGGCCTTCGAATTTCGCAACGACTTTTATCCCGACGTGGACGACACCGCCTTCGTCCTGATGGCGCTCCAGCGCGTCAAATATCCCGATCCCGGCCCCATGGAAGGCGCCGTCCGCCGCGGATTGCAATGGCTTCTCAGCATGCAGAACCGTAATGGCGGCTGGGGCGCGTTCGATCGCGACAACGACAGAAAGTTTCTCTGCAACATTCCTTTCGCCGATCACAACGCCATGATCGACCCTTCCACGGCCGACGTCACCGCTCGCGTCGTCGAATGCCTCGGTCGTTTCGGCTGGCCCGCGGAACATCCCGCCATCCAGCGCGCCCTGAAATTTCTTTTGAAGGATCAATGCGACGACGGCTCCTGGTTCGGTCGCTGGGGCGTCAACTTCGTCTACGGAACCAGCGGCGTCCTCCGCGCCCTCGAAACCGTTTCGCTCACCACTCGCGAATACTGTCAGCGCGCCGTCACTTGGCTCCGCACCGTGCAGAAGTCCGACGGCAGCTTTGGCGAATCGCTCCTCAGCTACGACAAGCCCGAAACCAAAGGCCAGGGCCCGAGCACCGCTTCGCAAACCGCTTGGGGTTTGATCGGCCTTCTCGCCGGCGCCGAAACCCACGATCCTGCCATCACGAAAGCTGTCTCCTATCTCGTTCACCATCAACAGCAAGACGGTTCCTGGAGCGAGCCCGACTTCACCGGCACTGGTTTTCCCGGCGTCTTCTATTTGAAATATCACCTCTACCGTAATTCGTTCCCGGTTTACGCGCTTTCTCGCTACGCCAATCAGTCGCGCAAAGCCGAAGAGTACTTCGCCCTAAAGTTCCAGCCCAGCGAGTTCCGGCTGCGCAGCGGATTTTAGCCGCATGCTGCGCTTTCCCCTGCGCCTCACCGCGGACCTCGCCAAGGTCCGCATCGCGCGGATCGGCCCCGGCGATTCCGCCGCTCCCGCGGTTCTGCTGGTCAGTCCCGTTGAACAAGCGCATTCCTCTTCATTCGAATCCTCCAAGTTTCCCGCCGAAGCAAAAGCTGGCACAGAACTCTTGTCCTTCGTCCGCGACAGCGCCGCACCCGTCATCTGGATCGGCGGTCCCGACCCGCTTCTCCATCCGGAAATAGCGCAGCTCACCCGCTGCATCAACGGTCACGGCCAGCACGTTTTTCTCGAGACCGACGGCGCGCTTCTCCGCCGCCGCATCCACGAATTTCGCCCCGTCTCTCGGCTGTTTCTAACCGTGCCTCTAAACGGTCTCGAAAAATCGCATGACCTCCGCGCCGCGCATCCGGGCGCCTTCCGCAACGCCGTCGAAGCTCTCCAAGCCGGCCGCCTCTGCGGCTTCTTGACCTGCATTCACGCGCATGTGCACGATGACACCGATCTCAACGATATCGCCGCATTGCTCGCCTTCGCGAATACGCTCGACGTTGACGGCTTCGTGATTTCTCCCGCCGCTCCGAGCTCCGCGAATCCTCGCAGTGCATCGCTGCAACAAAAGACCGCCGAAGCCAGAAAGCTCATCGGCAATCGCTGGTGGCAATTCTTCTCGCGCCTCGCGGAAGCCGCCCTGAACGGCGAGCGTCTCTCCCCGCAAATCGAAAACAAGACGCGATCTATCCTCGACAGCGAATCCGATCCGCGCGAAGAGAGCGTGAAAGTCGCATGAGCACTCTGGTCACCGGCGCCGCCGGTTTTCTCGGCAGTCACGTCGCGCGCCAGCTCGTCGCCCGCGGTGAAGAAGTCCGCGTTCTCATGCGCGCCTCCAGCACCAACCGCGCCATCGCCGATCTCTCCCTCGAATACGTCACTGGCGATCTGCGCGATCCCGCCTCGCTCGACCGCGCCATGAAAGGCGTCAAGCGCGTTTTCCACGTCGCTGCTGACTATCGTCTATGGGCCAGGCGCTCGCAGGACATTTACGATTCAAACGTCGGCGGCACAAAAAATCTTCTCGAAGCCGCCAGGCGCGCCGGCATCGAGCAGCTCATCTACACCAGCACCGTCGCCACCATCGCCGTGGACCGCCCACAACTCCCCAACGAATTCACCGACGCCAAGCTCGAAGAAATGGTCGGCCACTACAAGCGTTCGAAATGGATGGCCGAAAAAGAAGCCCTCGCCGCCGCGAAAAGCGGACTTCCCATCATCGTCGCCATGCCCACCACGCCCGTCGGCCCCTGGGATTGGAAGCCCACGCCCACCGGAAAAATTATTCTCGATTTTTTGAACGGAAAAATGCCCGGCTACGTCGAGACCGGCCTCAATTTCGTCGGTGTCGAAGAATGCGCCGCCGGCCATCTCCTCGTCTCCGAAAAAGGAAAAGTCGGCGAGCGCTATCTCCTCGGCGGAGAAAATCTCACGCTCAAGCAAATGCTGGGCACCCTCGCAAAAATTACCGGCCTGCGCGCCCCCAGCCTGAAAATTCCCCACGGCCTCGCCTTGGGTGTAGCCTATGCCAATACGGTTTTCTCGCGTCTGCTTGGCCGCGAACCGGGCATCCCGATCGAAGGCGTAAAGATCGCCCGCCACAATATGTTTGTGGATTGCACACGCGCCCAGCGCGAATTAGGTTTCAAGGCCGGCCCAGTCGCCGCCGCGCTCGAACGCGCCGTCCACTGGTACGCCGCCAACGGCTATGTAGCCAAAGGCCGCGCCAAGCGCATGGACCGCGCCGCCGCAGCCTAGGGTTTTGTAGCACAGACTCTTAGTCTGTGCGTGTCGCATCAGCGAGATCGTGATCTTTGTAGGGGCGCAGCACCGCTGCGCCTGACGTGGCAACGTTGTAGTGGCCCGGTCTTTAGACCGGTGCGTTTAGGTTCTCTGACAAATGCGCATCCTCGTCACCTTCGCCGTCGCAGCCGAATTCGCCCCCTGGCGCTCCCGTCATCCGTTCGTGCCCTACGAATTTGACGACACGGGGAAGCGGCGTGAGTTTGATTTGTATCGAGCAAACATCCGCTCAAATGAAGTGACCGTCTTGCTGACCGGCATGGGCGGGCAGAACGCGTCGAACGCGATGCGAACGATCCCTCTCGAAGCTACCGATGTTTGCATTTCCACGGGGCTAGCGGGAGCATTGGATCCCAGCCTGACACCTGGGAACATCGTTGCAGGCAGACGTTGCGAGGCACTCTCGGAGGCGCTGAAGACTTCGAGCGATTCCGATCTCCTGAACTTGGCGTTGACCGCAAACGCTCGTGTCGTGGACGTGTTTCTGACTTCAGGAACAATTCTAGTTACTGCAACCGAGAAGCAACAGTTGAGCACCTCAGGCAGTGTTGTGGAAATGGAGTCCGCGCACATCCTGGCAGCGGCTTCCGGTCAGCGAATTCCGGTCGTAGCGGTTCGCGCGATCAGCGATGCTGTCGACGAAGATTTGCCCGTTGATTTCCGGCAGATTGTTGACTCCCGCGGACACGTGAGACTCGCGCCCCTGCTGAAAGAGCTGGCGGTTCATCCACATCGTCTTCCCTTACTTGTGCAGTTCGGACGTCAGAGCCGGGCCGCAGCGGTATCGCTTGCGGATTTTCTAGATAAGTTCATTCCCTTGATCGCGGCCAAGTGGCCCGGACTCCGCCCATCAAATGTGGAAGAGGTTTCTGCGACATGAGCCGCACCACCACAACCCTCGACCCCGCGCATTCCCTCGCCCCCCTCCCCAAAACCATGCGCGCCGGCGTCTACCGCGAAAAAGGCCTCGTCCGCGTCGAAGAAGTCCCCGTCCCGGAAGTCTCCGACGGCGAAGTTCTCATCAAAGTCGCCGCTTGCGGCATTTGCGGCACCGACATCAAAAAAATCTTCCACGCCTACGTTCCGCCGCCGCAAATCCTCGGTCACGAACTCGCCGGAACCGTCGTCGCCGTCGGCCGCGGCGTCGCCAAATGGAAAGTCGGCGACCGCGTAATGTGCTTTCATCACATCCCCTGCGGAAACTGTTTCTACTGCGAGCGCCGCCTCTTCTCCCAATGCAAGCAGTACAAGACCACTGGCCTCACCGCCGGCTTCACTCCCAACGGCGGCGGTTTCGCCGAATACGTCAAAGCCATGCCCTGGGTCGCCGATCGCGGCATCGTCGCCCTCCCCGATAACGTCAGCTTCGAGGAAGCCACCTTCATCGAACCCATCAACACCATCGCCAAAGCCGTGCAAAAAGCTCGCATCGCCGCCGGCGAAACCGTGCTCATCGCCGGATGCGGTCCCATCGGCCTCCAATTATTGATGGTTGCAAATCTCGAAGGTGCCAAGCTCTACACCAGCGACCCCATGGCCGTCCGCCGCGCCAAGAGCCTCACTCTCGGAGCCATTGAGTCCTTCGACCCCAGTGATGGTAAGCTTGTGGACCAGATCAAGGCCCGGACCGATGGGCGGGGTGCGGACGCGGTCCTGGTAGCAGTGGCGCATCCTTCGGTGGTGGTGGACGCGCTGGCAGCGGCAAGGCCCGGCGGGCGCGTGCTGTTGTTTGCCGCCAATGACCCGGTAACCAAGATCGAGTTTCCTGCATCTGCTGTGGGGATCGACGAAAAAGAAATCCTGGGCAGCTATAGTGCCGCTGTGGACATCCAAGAAGTAGCGGCCGCTCTGGTGCTACAGAAGAAACTGCCCGTCATGGAGATTGTGACGCACCGCTTTCCGCTCGCTAGAATCCAGGAGGGTCTGGAGCTGGCCGCGAAGCCAACGGTGGAATCGCTGAAAATCTTGATCACACACACATGAAAGTTTCGACGACCAAGAAGGCGGAAGAAGGTCCAGCAGTGAAACTAGCCGAACCACGCTTGGCGGTGCCGTCCAAGATGACCGCCGCCGTCTTGTACGGAAGCGAAGATCTGCGCATCGAAAAAATTGATGTTCCCGCGTTGTCCGCGGACGAAGTCCTTCTGCGCGTCCGGCTGGCGCTGACCGATGGCACCGATCTGAAAGTCTGGAAGCGCGGCTATCACGCCAAAATGATTCAGCCGCCCGCCGTCTTCGGCCATGAACTCGTCGGCGACGTTGCCGCCGTCGGCAAGCGCGTGGATCCGCGCTGGCGCATCGGCATGCGTGTGATCGCCGCCAACTCCGCTCCCTGCCTGCGTTGCTACCATTGCCGTCGCGGGCAGGAAAATCTTTGCGACGATTTGCTCTTCAACAATGGCGCCTACGCCGACTACATGCGCATCCCCGGCCGCATCGTCGTGGAGAATATGCTGGAAGTTCCCCATTCCGTGGATGACCAGAGCGCTGCGCTCGCGGAACCTCTCGCTTGCGTCCTTCGTGGCATTCACGAAATGGAAGTGCGCACTGGAGACACTGCCGCCGTCATTGGCTGCGGCCCCATCGGCTTGAAATTCGTTCGCATGCTCTCGCGACGCGGCGTTCGCGTCATCGCCCTGGCGCGGCGCGCCGGCCCCCTGGAAGTTGCCAAACGCCTCGGCGCCATTGCCACCATCAATGTGACCGAGACTCCCGACATCGTCACCGCCGTGAAGGCCCTGACGGAAGACCAGCTCGGACCTGATTCCGTCGTCGAGGCCGCCGGCAATCCCGCGACTTGGAAGCAGGCCCTCGCCATGGTCCGCCGCGGCGGCGTTGTCAATTTCTTCAGCGGCCTGCCCTCCGGCACGCGCGTCGAAATCGAGCCCGCTATGATTCACTATTCGGAGATCAAGCTCATCTCCCCGTTCCATCACACGCCGCGCTTTTTCCGTGAAGCTCTCGAGGCCATCCGCCGCGGCGACATCTCCGCCCACGATTTTGTCACCGAAGAAATCCGCCTGGCCGATCTCCCCCAGGCCTTCGAACGCATGAAGTCTCGCAGCGGCGAAATCAAATTAGCCGTACGGCCATGACCGAGTGCGGGAGCCCAGCTCCCACTTTTGAAGCGAACACACATTCGCAAATGCTTCGCGTACCCCCCGCTCTGTTAATCTTAAAGCAGGACTTTGTAAGGTTCGCCTCCCGAGGCGGACCGCTCGCGCCACATCTCTTACTCGTGCCGATACAAGGAGAACCTGCCTGTTAATGTTGCGCCCCGGCGAACTTGACATCACGCGTAACGTGCCAAACCCCGGCTGCACCCCCGAGGAGGCGCAAGCCTACACGCGCTGGCTCGCCACCCATCACTACGAAAACTTCAACGTCGTCTCCTGGCTCCTTCCCAAAAACCTTCATCAGCACTTCTACAACGTCTACGCCTACTGCCGTTGGGCCGACGACCTCGGTGACGAAGTCCCCGATCCCGCGCGCGCCCTCGAATTACTAAATTGGTGGGAACGCGAACTCGACGCCTGCTACGAAGGCCAACCCTCGCACCCCGTTTTCGTCGCCCTGCGCGAAACCGTCCTCGTGAAAGATATTCCCAAGCAGCCCTTCGCCGATCTCCTGAAAGCTTTCCGCCAGGATCAAACCGTCAAGCGCTATCCCACTTGGGACGCCGTCCTGAACTACTGCGTATACTCCGCAAATCCCGTCGGCCGCCTGGTCCTCTACCTCTGCGGCTATCGCGACGAACAGCGTCAAAAACTATCCGACGCCACGTGCACCGCTCTCCAGCTAGCGAATTTCTGGCAAGACGTCTCGCGCGATCTCGAAAAAGGCCGCATCTACATCCCTCTCGATGCCGCCGCCGCCCACGGCCTGACCGAATCCGACATCGCCGAACGCCGCTTCGACGACCGCTACGTTCGCCTGATGAAAGATCTAATCGCGCGCACCCGCGAATTATTCGCTGAAGGCCTGCCCCTTGCGAAAATGGTGGACGGCCGCCTCAGCGTTGACCTCGAAATGTTCAGCCGTGGCGGCCTCGCCGTCCTCGACGCCATCGAAGCCACCGGCTACGACACCCTCCACCATCGCCCCGCCATCAACAAACTAAAGCAAGCCGCACTTTTGGGTCGCGCCCTAGTGGTCCACCTCGTCGGCTCAAACGCCAAATTGCAGCAGCCTGCCGAGCCGCCCGCACTCGGCGGGACACCGCATGCTTCCGCACCTTACCGCGGCCACCATCCGGCAAGCGCAATCCTCACGCAGTCTTATGACGCTTGCCACCGCATCGCCCGCGCCTCGCGCAGCAATTTCTACGCCGCTTTTTTACTGCTTCCTGCTTCCAAGCGGGACGCCCTGGCCGCCCTTTACGCCTTCATGCGCCTCGTGGACGACGTCGCCGACGAAGGCGCTGATCTCGCCGCAAAACAACGCGGCCTTGCCAATTGGCGCGCAGCTCTCGACGACGCCATCACCGGCCACGAGCAGCATTTCGACGGCAACGCTGCGATGGCCTCGCCCGCGGCAACCCTGGGTGCCGCCGCCGAAATTTTGCCCGCGCTCGTCGACACCATGCAGCGCTACAAAATGCCCGCCCGCTATCTCCACGATCTCATCAGCGGCGCCGAAATGGATTTGACCGTCCAGACCTATCCCACCTTCGACCGCCTCCGCGAATATTGCTACCGCGTCGCCGGCACCGTTGGCCTCACCTGCACCCACGTCTTCGGTTTCTCCGACGCCCGCGCTCTCGACCTCGCAGAAAAACTCGGCCTCGCCTTTCAACTCACCAACATCATTCGCGACGTCCACGAAGACTACCGCCTCGGCCGCGTCTATCTCCCCGAAGAAGATTTGCACCGTTACGGCGTTTCCTCCGAAGATTTTGGCCGCGGTGAAGCAACGCTCGGCGTCCGTGAATTGTTGCGATTCGAATCCGAGCGCGCTTGGCAATGTTACGAAGAAGGTTCCGCGCTGCTCGGCTTGATTGATGCCGACAGCCGCGGCGCTCTTTGGCTGCTCGTGCACACCTACAGCGCGTTGCTCGGCCGCATCGAGTCGCTTGATTACGCCGTTTTCGGCGAACGCGTGCGTCTTTCCAAACCTGAAAAAATGATGTTCATCGCCAAGGCGCGCTTCGGCCGCCATACGGAAGAGAATATTCTTGAAAAGCGTGATCGTGATCGGCGGCGGGCTGGCGGGACTGGCAGCCGGCGCCGCGCTGGCTGAGTCCGGTTGGCGCGTGCGCCTGTTCGAACAGCGTCCCTTCCTCGGCGGCCGCGCGACCTCCTACGTGTTGCCCGACGGCGAGCACGTGGACAATTGCCAGCACGTCACCCTCGGCTGCTGCACCAATCTCGCCGATTTTTACAACCGAATCGGCTCCGTCGACAAAATCAAATTCTTCGACCGCCTCTTTTTCCTAGATCCCCAAGGCCGCCGCGGTGAAATGCAAGCCGGAATCCTTCCCGCGCCATTTCACATGACCGGATCATTCGCCAAATTTGCCCCGCTCTCCCTACGGGACAAGCTCAGCATCGCCAGAGCCATGCTCGATATCTTGCGCTCGAAAGGCAAGCCGCGCGACCTAGCAGTGCCCGCCGGAATCTCGATGCTCGAATGGCTCGGCCGCCGCGGCCAGACGCAGGGTGCCATCGATCGTTTTTGGCGCGTCGTGCTCGTCAGCGCTCTCAACGAGGAACTCGATCGCACCGATGCCCGCTTCGGCGTGGATGTTTTCTGGAAAGCCTTTCTTTCGAATCGCACCGGATACCGCATGGGCGTTCCGGCCGTGCCGCTCGCGAACCTATACGACGGCTGCAAACTCGAAATCGAAAAACGCGGCGGCGAAGTCACCTTGCGGGCGCCCGTCCGCGGCCTCAAAATCGAAAACGGCGAAATCGCCGGCGTGCGCTTCGACGAAGCAAAAGAGGAAACCGCCGATGCCTACGTTTTCGCCGTCCCGCATACCGCGCTTGCCGAATTGCTGCCGGAGAGCGTCAAGCAAAGCGATCCCTCGCTCGCGAATCTCGACAAAATAAACGTCTCGCCCATCACCGGCGTCCATTTCTGGTTCGATCGCCAAGTCATGAAAGAGCCTTTCGTCACCCTGCTCGATACCACCACGCAGTGGATCTTCAACAAAACCGGGCTCTACGGCGATTCGAACGAAGCGGGGAAGACCGCCGCCGGCGAGCAGTACTTGCAACTCGTAATCAGCGCCTCCTACGACCTACTGCAAAAATCCCGCCAGGAAATTATCGACCTCTGCCTGCAAGAAGTCCGCCACGCCTTGCCCGCCGCTCGCGAAGCCCAGTTGCTGAAAGCTACCGTCATCAAAGAAGCCGCCGCCACCTTCTCCCCCGAACCCGGAGTGGACCGCTGGCGCCCCGGGCAGGAAACTTCCGTTCGCGGACTATTCCTCGCCGGCGATTGGACCGCCACCGGCTGGCCCGCCACCATGGAAGGCGCCGTGCGTAGCGGCTACCTCGCCGCCGAAGCCGTCCTGCAAGTGCACGGCACTCCAAAAAAGTTCCTCCAGCCGGATCTTGCGCCGGACGGATTCGTGGCGATTTGGCTGGGACAGGGGAAAGAAGTGGTTGCGGATCGCTGATTCGTGATTCGCGCCGTCTAATCAGGGCGAAACCAACTCGTACGCGCCGATGCGGCGCTCGCTCACCGTGAGTTTTTCGCCGAGTGCATCGATCGCCTGATACTCGGCGTGATGCGTTCGCAGGAATTCTTCATACGCTTGTTGGGAGTTCCAGAAATCCATGGTGACGTAAACGACAGGCCGAAAGGAGTCGTGCAGCAGCCGAGTCTCGCGGTGGTCAGTGCCGCTCCGAAACAGCCTGGCCCAATCCCCACCCGGGCCATAGACCTTCTCGAAGCGTTCTTCACCACCCGGCTTGACTTCGAACTCCCATAGTATTAAAAACATAGAGGTCCCATCTCCTGCTCTCGGACGTAGGCATCCTGCAAGCCAGCATACTCTGGGGAATCATTGTGCGGTCCGGCCGAGTGTAGCAATCCGATTGGATTCTAACCAAGTTGGTGAGCGCGTCAGCGCAAAAGTCCAGGTTGTAGTTGTGGCAGTCCGTCGAAACGGGCGGACGGAGGCGTTTGTGGATCGAAAGTACAGTCACCGCGGGTATCGCGACGCGGAAAAAAACGAAAAGAAAGAAAAGTCGCACGACCGTAAGCCGCCCGCCGGCGGCCCTCGCGGCGCGGATCAGTTCGGCCCGCGCACCCCGCGCATGGTCGGCACCGTCACCCGCGCGCGTTGCGCCAATTGCGGCGCCGTGCTCACCCCCGGCTACGACGTCAACGGCACCTGCCCCAAGTGCCAATTCGAATTGCACTGTTGCAAGCAGTGCCGCTATTTCGATTCCGGCGCTCAGTTCGAATGCACCCAGCCCATACCCGAACGCATCTCCCCCAAAGACGCCAAGAATAATTGCACCTTCTACGAATTCCGCACCACCATCGAGAAGGACACCGCGCCGACCTCTTACGCCCAGCCCGCTGCACCCGGTTCCACGCCCTCTGCTCCCCCGCGCCACACCGACGCGCGCCAGGCCTTCGAGGATCTCTTCAAAAAGTAGTCTACCTTCGCCGCTCACGCTCCCGCTGCTGGTCCCGTTCCGTATGGATTGTGCCCGCGCGCACAATCACGTAACCCCTTTTGGCGTATGGTCCAGTCTGCTTTCCGTTCATCCATCGTATTGGCACACGAATCAGGAAGATGCATAATCGTGCCCTCTGCCAAGTTCCCGGAACGGAGACTCCTCTCATGCCTGACCGGAACGCTTCTTCGAGAATCGATCAATGGTTGCTCCAAAAAATTTATCGTGCCGCAGGCCATCCGCAAATCCGGTTGGCCCTCGGCGACCGCGCGGAAGTTTCCCCGCCGAATGCCTCACCCGTGGCCACCATCCACATTCAGGATCGCCAAACGCTCTTTCGATTAATCCTCGATTCAGAGGTCGGTTTTGGCGATGCCTATAGCGAGGGCCGTATCACCGTTGACGGAAATCTCGTCGCCGCTCTCGAAACGCTGTATCAATCGATGCCCGCCATCGAAAGCCGCAACTGGTATAGCAGAATCACCTCCCAGTTCATCGCGTATATCCAACGCAACTCTTTCGAGGGCTCGCGCAACAATATCCACCAGCACTACGATTTGAAAACCGACTTCTATCGCCTCTGGTTAGACCCTCAACTCCTCTACACCTGCGCCTATTTCCCAACCTCCTCCGCTACGCTGGAAGAAGCGCAGCTCGCAAAAATGGACTACGTCTGCCGCAAGCTCCAACTCCACTCTGGCGAATCAGTCATAGATGCCGGATGCGGCTGGGGTGCCCTGGCGCTGTATATGGCCGAGCACTACGGCGTTAACGTTCGCGCCTTCAATATCTCCCACGAGCAAATCCAGTGGGCCCGCTGGCGCGCCAGAAAACTCGGCCTCAACCAGCGCGTGGAATTCGTCGAAGACGATTACCGCAACATCTCCGGCTCCTGCGACGCCTTCGTCTCCGTCGGCATGCTCGAACACGTCGGCCTCGAGCACTATCGCGAACTCGGCAACATCATCCATCGCTCCCTCGAAAAAGCCGGCCGCGGCCTGCTCCACTTCATCGGCCGTAACAAGCCTTCCCCGTTCTGCACCTGGACCAGAAAACGCATTTTCCCCGGAGCCTACGCGCCCACCGTTCGTCAGGCCATGGAGATCTTCGAGCCTCACGATTTATCCGTCCTCGATATTGAAAATCTACGCCTCCATTACGCGCGAACCCTGGAGTGCTGGCTGAGCAGCTTCGAAATATCCGCCAAGCAAATAGAGGAAATGTACAGCCTAGATTTCGTCCGCACCTGGCGGCTCTATCTCGCCGGAGCCATCGCCGCATTCCGCGCCGGCACTTTGCAGCTTTTTCAAATCGTCTTTGCCCGGACCGCTTGCCAGCAACTCCCCTGCACTCGCGCGCACCTCTATCGCGACACGCACTACGAAGTCGAGGAAGCGCAATGGACTCGTGCGATATCCTGATCGCCGGCGCCGGGCCCGCCGGCAGCTCCTGCGCCTGGAAGTTGCGCGGTTCCGGTCTAACCACGATCATCCTCGATAAACAGTTTTTCCCTCGCGACAAGGTCTGTGGCGGATGGGTCACGCCTCCCGTCCTTGAGGAACTCAACATCGATCCTGCCGAATATTCGCGCTCCCGCGTCCTCCAACCCATCCACGGTTTTCGCATCAGCGTCATGGGCGGCCGCGAACGGGTCACCGACTACGGCAAACCCATCAGCTACGGCATCCGCCGCTGCGAGTTCGACGATTTTCTCCTCCAGCGCTGCGGCGCGCGCATTTTGCAAGGAACTCCTCTCACAAGCCTGGAACGCTCCGGCGGGCATTGGCTAGTCAACGGCCAATGGCAGACCCGCCTCGTTGTCGGAGCCGGCGGCCATTTTTGTCCCGTCGCTCGCTTTCGCGGCGCCAACGCGCGCAGCGAATCCGGCGTTGCCGCGCAAGAAATCGAGTTCCAGATGTCCGCAAGCCAGACTCGGCAATGCTCCATCCAGCCCGAACTTCCCGAGCTCTACTTTTCCCCGGACATGAAAGGCTATGGCTGGTGCGTCCGCAAAAACAATTTTTTGAACCTAGGTTTAGGCCGCGTGGATCCGCATGCTCTTCCGGAGCACGTTGCCGCCTTTATGCGTTTCTTGAAGCACTCCGGGAAAATCGCCTTCGATCCGCCTTCGCATCTCCTGGGTCATTCCTATTTGCTCTACGGGCATTCCATACGGGACATCGCCCGAGACGGCGTTCTGCTCGTTGGTGACGCCGCCGGCTTGGCATATTCACAAAGCGGAGAAGGAATTCGCCCGGCGATTGAGTCCGGCTTGCTAGCAGGGAAGGCCATTCTCGCCGCCGATGGCAAATCTAGTCCCGCGCTCTGCCAGGCGTACAAGATCCTCCTCGCCACGCGCTTCGGAAACTCCCAGAAAGAATGGGCCTTCGACCTCGGCGCTCATCTCCCCACCTGGCTGATACGTTCCCTGTCCCAATTTTTGCTGGCCAGCCAATGGTTTTCCCGCCGCGTAGTCTTGGAAAAGTGGTTTCTCCATTGCGACGAACCCGCCTTGACTTCATGAGAATCCGCAGACAACGCAAAGCATTGCGAGAACCTCGCGTCCGAGCTGTGGCTCATGCCCAGTCTCCGCCTGCAGGAGCACGATATTATTTGTCCTGCCAGTTCTGAGCATCGCCGAAGGGAGCCTGTCGATCGCCAGATTCCGACCTTGTAGACAAAGATCGTGCTCTTCTTCAACTCTCAGCATCGAAGCCTGCGCAGCCGTACCATTGACACCAGGGGTTTCTTTGCTCACGCTGCTTGTCCCAAACAGAACATCGTTGGGAGACTCATTGATTAGAAAGTTCCAACACAGAGCCTTGCTGTTCAACCCCGTTACTAGGGAAGACGGCGCCGTCAGGAAAGCCTACGAGTCCAGGGCCGTCACCACGTGTGAAGTTGCCGTCTCGAAAGACGGCGAATCCCGGTCGGCATTTTATCTTTCCGATTGGCCAGATAAGGGTTTGCAGCTCTCCACCAATCTGCGCTGCAATCCTCCATCTTGGAAATGTCCGATGCCAATTTGCTGACGAGATTGCCTGCCCTTCGTAACTTTGTCCGCAGCCAGGCGCCGCAGCGGAGTAATCAGAGGAGACCGTATGCCCATAAAAGTTCTCTTGGTCGAAGATAGTCTGGGTGATCGCCGGCTGACCCAGGAAGCCTTTCTCGGCGCCAATAATTCCATCCAGTTGCTTGTGGCTCCCGACGGCGCCGAGGCCATCGCCTTTCTCAAGCAGGAAGGCACGTACGTCCATGCTCCCCGCCCGGACATTGTTTTGCTGGACCTCAACCTCCCCAAAACGGATGGCCGCGAAGTTTTGGCTCACATCAAGACAGATTCCAGCCTGCAATCGATTCCCGTCCTTATCTTGACCACTTCAGACGCGGAAATGGATATCTTGAAAAGCTATCAACTCCACGCCAACTGCTACCTCTGCAAGCCCGTGTCCTTTTGCGAATTTGAGCATCTCGTGAAGAGCATCAATGACTTCTGGCTCACCAAGGTCAAGTTACCCCGCGACACCCAAGCCGCGTAATCGCAGCGGGGCCACCGGCGAGTCCCCTGCGCCACGCCGCAGTTTTTCCTTCTCTCTGCGTAGGGGCACGATACATCGTGCCCAGCTTTTTCCCCGTCGTTCTCCCATCGCGGCGTGTAGCCGCGTGAACGGTTTTACGTCGCGCCTCCGTCAGACGTTGGCCCTGCTCGTAAGACCGGCAATTGGCTGATCCACGCTCCAACGACGCCAACAGTCACTCCCACAAGCGTGTCCACCACACGCAGGATAGGCTGTCTCCACGCATGGTCCGGGCTGATGGCGGCGACAACCATCACCACCGCAGTTGTGATTCCTGTGGTGATTATGTCGTCCGGCCGCCCGAGTAGCGCCATCGCAACTGCCCCGATTCCAATCACCGCGGCCATTCCCCAGACGCGGAACGGGAAAAAGAGCAGGTAAACAAAGCAAAGGGCGAAGCTGAACAACGTTGCCGCCATCCGCGATAAGGCCGCGCCTGCGCTTTGTTCGTACCCGTACCGATACACAAATATGGTAGCGACCACCGCCCACATGCCTCCGAGAAGATCATCGTCTCGAGAGATCGAAAACATTTGGGCAAGGATTTGGGTGGTGGCTGAGTAGCTGATCGCACACAATATTGACAACGTGAAACCATGGAAGAAGATATGGCGCACGTCGCCTGGCTGGCGCGCCATCTCCCTGTGTGACGTCTTCGATACGGCTGCTTCGTTCACGAACGAATTCTTCTATGCCGCTGCGCCCGCCCGGAGTTCTTCGTTGCGGTATCCCGGCTTGTAGACATGCTCGCGAATGAACGCCACCATGTCGCGGGGACGTTCAACTCGGGCAAGTCCCGAATCGAAGACCAGCTTGGCAACGCGCGCAGCCGTCAGTATTTCGGTCTCTAGAATGTTTGACTGCAGCGGATAAAGGAGACCTTGCTGGAACAACTCGCTCGGCACCTGATCTGCCACCGCCTGCCCGGCTTCGATGAACATCTCATCCGTCACTCGCTTCGCCTGCGTGGCAAAGATCGCCATACCGACTGCCGGGAAGATGTAGAAATTGTTTGCTTGCCCCGGTAGAAAAGTCTGTCCGTTGTAGTGCACCGGCGCAAACTGCACACCGGCCGCGTAGATCGCTTTGCCCTTCGACCAGGTGTAGGCTTGTTCGGGCGTGCATTCGGCATGCTCGGTGGGGTTCGAGAGCGCAAGGATCACTGGTCGCTCGTTGATGCGCGACATGCTCTCAACCACCTTCTGCGTGAACGCCCCCCCAATCGTGCTCACACCGATGATGGTCGTTGGCTTGATGCTTTCGATGGCAGCGACGAAGTCCCGCGTCGGCGCGTGCTCGTGCGCATACGGCTTCTGGAAATCCACAAGATCCGCGCGCGTCGACTCTAACAGGCCGTTGATATCGAACATGTAGACCCGCGACTGCGCTTCCTTCAGCGTCATGCCTTGCCCAACAAGCGCGGAACAAAGCAAGTTGGCAAGGCCAATGCCGGCGGAGCCCGCGCCGAGGAACAGGTACTTCTCGTCCTTCAACTTCGTGCCTTTCAGCTTGGCTGCGTTGATCATCCCTGTCAGCGTGATGCCCGCCGTGCCCTGCACGTCGTCGTTGTACACGCAATATTTGTCGCGATAGCGCTGCAGCAAGTGCACGGCGTCCGTGCCGGTCCAATCCTCGAAATGAATGCAGCATTTCGGGAACACTTCCTGTACGGCCTCGACGAACTCATCAACAAACGAATAAAGCTCCGCAGTCGATGGCCGCGCCTTTCGCATTCCCAGATACAAAGGATCGTGCAGGTACTGCTCGTTGTTTGTCCCCGCGTCGAGATACATCGGCAGAAGGTATTGCGGCGGCACTCCAGCGCACGCGGTGTAAAGCTGCAGCTTGCCGATGGGGATGCCTGCGCCGTTTGCGCCGAGGTCGCCAAGGCCGAGGATCCGGCCTCCGTCGGTGACGCAGATGAAGCGCACGTCTTTCTGCGGCCAGTTTTTCAGAATTTCTTTCACGTTGCCGCGACGCGTGATCGAGAGGTACATGCCCCGCGCCTGGCGATAGATATGTCCGAACTTTAGACAAGCTTCCCCGATGGTCGGGTCGTACACAATCGGCAGAAAGCGCGCCGGGTCCGACATCACCGTTCGATAGAAAAGTGTTTCGTTGTGATCGAGCAAGTTGATCAGGTAAATGTAACGCTCGAGGTCGGTGTTCTTGTGGCCGAGCTGCATCATCACCCGGCTTAACTGCACGTCTTCGGTCTCGGTCACATCGGGCACCAGTCCAACAAGCCCGAGTGCCTGCTTTTCCGCCTCCGTGAACGCCGTGGACTTATTGAGCGAAGGATCGTGGAGCAATTCGATTCCGTACTTGGTCGTGCTCGTCATACTGATTACCTCTCTTTCATTTTTCTTGACTCTGGGCCCGTGACCTTCCAGTTCTACGCTGTCGCAACGTATGCTTTGACCATCTTCGTCGGGACGACAATGCGGTCGAACTCCTCCTCCGTTACAAATCCCAGCTTCAGTGCGGCTTCCTTCAGCGTCAGGTCGTTGTCCAGCGCGTAATGAGCTATCTTCGAAGCCTTGTCATATCCAATGACCGGCGAGAGCGCCGTCACTAACATCAGCGAGCGCTCCACATATTCCTCGATCTTCTTCAGATTCGGCTTCGTCCCTTCGATCAGGAATCTCTGGAAGTTGGCGCATCCGTCGGCCATGATCGCGATCGAGTGCGTCACATTGAAGATGATCAGAGGTTTGTACACGTTCATCTCCAGATAGCCGCCCGCGCCGCCGAAACCCACCGCCACGTCATTTGCCATCACTTGCACTGCGATCATCGTGAGCGCTTCTGCCTGCGTCGGGTTTACCTTCCCCGGCATGATCGATGAGCCCGGTTCGTTCTCCGGAATCTTCAATTCGGCGAAACCGGCCCGGGGACCGCAGGACATCAGCCGGATGTCATTGCCAATTTTGTAAAGCGACACGGCCAGCGTGCGGAATGTGCCGGAGAGTTGTACGAGGGCATCATGCGCACCCTGCACCGCGAACTTGTTCGGCGCGCTGACGAACGGCAGGTCGGTGAGCTTGGCAATTTCCGCCGCAGCCGCTTCGCCAAAGCCCGGCGCGGCGTTGATGCCGGTACCCACTGCCGTTCCCCCGAGCGCGAGACGGTACACACCCTTCAGCGCATCTTCGATCCGCTCGAGATCGTCCGCGAGCATGCCCTCATACCCGGACCATTCCTGCCCGAGCGTGAGTGGCGTAGCATCTTGCATGTGAGTCCGCCCGATCTTGACGATGTTCTTCCATTCCTCGACCTTGGCGGCGATTGCATCGCGCAGCGCCTTCACCGCCGGTATCAGCCGCTGCTTCGCATTCACCGCGGCCGCGATGTTCATCGCTGATGGGAAAGAATCATTGGAGGACTGCGACATATTAATGTGGTCGTTGGGGTGAACCGGCGTCTTGCTCCCAAGCGGCGTGCCCGCAAGCTGGCAGCACCGGTTAGAGATCACCTCATTCACGTTCATGTTGAATTGCGTGCCGCTGCCCGTCATCCACACGTGCAGCGGGAACATGTCCTGATGCTGGCCCGCGAGGATTTCGTCGCACACTTGAACGATCAACTTGTGGCGCTCATCGTCGAGCCGCTTGCCCGCATGATTGGCATTGGCGGCCGCTTTCTTCAGGATCGCGTATGCGGTAATCATCTCGCGCGGGATTAGATCTTTGCCGATGCTGAAGTGCTCCAGCGAGCGCTGCGTCTGCGCGCCCCAAAGTTTCTCGGCAGGCACGTTTACTTCGCCGAGGCTATCGGTTTCCTTGCGAACTCCCAATGGCTTCATATTGCCGATTGCACTCATTTTGTTCTCCTGGAAACTTCCCTTTGGCGACACAACCCGTCTTTCTCTGCCATCACCCGTTAAATAGGCCTATTTCAATAATCTCCTTCACGTCAGGAGGAAAAGCATCACGAGATGGAGTTTTTTTTTGTTACCGCTGAAGGTTGGGGCTCGGAGTACCTAGAAAGTGGTAGGCGAATTCTCCGGCAACGCGACCTACCAGACGTTGACCGCAGGGCGAAAGGCTGCCCAAAAGCCTGTCGAGTTTCGGGTCCTGTGGGGTACTTTCTGGGTGCTGGTGGCCTTCTGGATACTCGCTCGCTAGGCTACCAAGGCTGTTTTCGACAGGACCAGCAGGAACTTGTCCGGTCATCCGATCCTATGCATTCAAACTAACAGGGCACTTACTCAAGAATCTCTGAGGCTCGCAGCGCTGCAAAAGCCCGATCGCGTTGTTCTTCTGAATACCAACTGGGGGAATACTCTTCCAGCAGAGCAACCAACTCCAACAAAACATCCCTTGGAGGTCGCCGTGCCACCAAAGCACGGTTGCGTTGTTTTTCTGTGTACCAACGAGGAGAATATTTCTCTAGTAGCACACACAGCTCCGTCGAGAACTCCTTGGGATTCACTGGCCGCGGCTGTTTAGATTTCACGGGGCCTCTTTTAGAGACAAGGTACCGAGTAGATTTGTCGCAATATACAATAAGTGTAAGTGGCTGTCCAGTAGTATTAAAGTAACATTCTTACGTACTGGTACGATAATCACGTCGTACACATGAAGGGGGCCGGAGCACCTCCGGTAATCGCATTACCAGAGGCAAGATAAAACCTAGATGTCCGGTAAGATCCCGTTCGATTGAGGTGTTCGAATTACCGACACGGCACACATACTCCGTCGCTTTACGCTCCCATCAGCGAAGTGCTGGAGAATCAGAGCAGGACCGGAACTCTGGCTCGGATGGCGGACTCTCCGCCGGAGAAAAACCGCAATGGCGACAAAGCGAACCCTAACGTCCGTCTTCTTTATCGCGGGACTCACTGTGACCCTGTTGGAGATTGGCTGCTCGATTGAAAGCGTTCCAGCCGAGCGCCGGCAGCAGAAGGAAGCTGCACGCGAGGAATACGAGCGCAACCGCCAAGCGGAGTCGGCGGCCGCGCAGCGCCAGAGAGCCGAAGAGTTTCAGCGCAGGACAGCTGACCCTGGCTCGCTGTCGCTGCAAGAGTCGGATGCGGAGATCGAGGCGCTGCGCTCACCGTCGTCGTTAAGACGGATCCGCGCTGCGGAAAAGCTAGGGGACGCAAAAGGTCCGCACGCCGTTAACGCGCTCATTGCCGCTCTTCGGACGGAGACGGATCCGGCGGCCTTCTCGGCAATTGTAGATGCCCTGTCCATTATCCACGATGGCCGGGCTGTCGATGTCTATGTCGAAGCACTGTCGGCGCCGGGGATCCCCGACACTGCGCGCGAGCATGCCCTAAACGCGATTATCGAAAATAGATCGGAATATAGGCTTCTTCCGCAGATCCGGCGGTTTTATGACTCGCTCACGGACGCGTCCGTGAAGGCGCGCGTGCGTCCGATCCTCGATCGGTACGGCAAATAAGCAAAGTTTCAAAGCATGCGCTGAGGTGGCTTGCACGGCCCTTCACGGGGCCGGTGGACGCCGCGGCATGTGCCTGCCAGTGATCGTAAACCTACCCGGTAAAAACCGTGACTTCCATCACCCGGGTCCACAGCTGCGACTGTGAAGGTTAAGGAAACGCTTGTTCTGACAACTCCTCGGTCCTGCGCTATACTCGTACCACTCGACATTCTTGTCGACATCGGTGTTCCTGCCGAGAAGGAGGTGATCCAGTGAGGTACGGTTTACGTTGAAGCAGTAGTGAGAGGCGCTTGTGAGGTTTCCGAGCGCCTCTCTCCTTTTATCCCGCCGGTCCGATATATTCTGCGACTTGCCCTCAGCCAGTTCCTGATGAACGACTAACCAAGAGCTATGCCGTTTGACCAAAAAACTTCCGTAAAGTGAATAGAAAAGGACAGCGCCCAGCCTCGACATCCTCTAGAGTATTGCGCCTGAGGTTGAGATGGAGCGATATCCTCGCGCAGTGATGAATACCCGGTCTTTAAGAAATGCAATACCCTGGGCGGCTACATCGCAGAAAACATAAAAAAATCGAGGAGTAGTTTTTGTCGCCAGCACCACAAGCAACATGTCCGTGAGTTCTCGGTTTGAAAGGAAAATTCCATGCCACACGACCAACACCAAAGATATTCCGAGTCTTCTCGATGGGAACCAAATCCTCCTGATGATTGGCCGAATACCTCGAACCCCGACCCCGAGAAGCGCGACCCCGTCCCCGGCGATCCGGATCCTATGATGCCCCCGCCCGAACCTCGGCGAAATCCTTCACCTGATCACGGACGGCTGATACGTGGTTGAATGAATCACGACACGGGTTCAACCGGAACGACACTGCCACCGATCACCCGTTAACTACACCGTTGGCGTTGCGTTCAACGACCTTGACTCTGCTGGCCAACTCGTCACAATGAAAGTCCCTTCCGAAATCGTCCTTTGGCAGCCGATTGCCCTCCTCAGTCAATAGCCAAGCATCATACTTGCTTAACCAAGTGTTGAGGAACGCTTCGCTTTCCCTTCGAGCAATTGGGAGGAAATCATGGAAACCGGAGCAGAAAAACTTAGACCCATCAGAGTTCTCTTGGTGGAAGACAGCCCCGGCGATGTGCGGCTGATGCAGGAAGCCTTCCGCGATGCCAGTCCGGCCATCTTTTTGCATGTAGCTTCCGATGGCATGGAGGCTATGGCTTTCCTGAAGCGCGATGGAGACTACCTCCAGGCTCCTCGTCCAGACCTTATCTTGCTGGACCTAAACCTGCCAAAAATGGATGGACGCGAAGTGCTGGTTCGCATCAAGTCGGACTATAGCCTGAAAACAATCCCTACCGTCATCCTGAGCACTTCCGCGTCGGAGGATGATGTTGAGATTAGCTATCAGCACGGAGCGAATTGCTACTTCAGAAAGCCCGTAGAGTGGGACGCGTTCGTAAGTCTCGTGAAGAGCATCAATGATTTCTGGCTGACGAGAGTCCGATTGCCGCAGAAGCGCTACATCGATTGATGCGCTCATTGAGCCCGCACGAGTTATCAGGCAGTGGTGGCAAGCGCAAAAATCTCAGCCCAGCTCTGGTCCCGCTAAACCGTCAACTTGCGGCGGCCTCCGCGGATGCCTGCGGCTCTGTTGTCGTGCCAGTGGCCTTGGCCGTAATTTCGAGTCCATTCTTGTTCATATCGAATCTCTGCTTCCGGTCCAAGCCTTTGACAAATTCACGTGCCGCCTTACCAACTGCTCCGGGAAGACTCGACGCCTCCACTTTGACTGTCGATTCCACCGTTCCTTCCGTTCGATCTCGATACCGAAACTGCACCTCAAACGTTTTCATGCTCGTAGCCTCCTTTTTCTGACAACTAAAACAGAAACCGGTTGGCGCTCTCCAAACCACGCGGGGTTCTTATAACTACCGTGACCTTAGCTCCGACGACGCTTTCGATGCGCGGCTTTTTTCCCGGAGTTCTTCGTTTTCAGGGTCTTAATCTCTGCCTTAAGCTGCTCGTTCTCTTTCGTCAACGCATCGCGGGCAGCTGTCATTGTTTCGAGATCGTTTCCCACTTGGCCGCTCTCTTTCTGAAGTTCCGCCACCTTGGCCTTCAATTGCTCGTTCTCTTGCAGAGTTTGTGTGTCCTTGCAGGCAATCAAGGAAAAACTCAGCGCTCCCGCCATGGCAAGTATCACCCAGGTGTTCTTGCGAGTCATTCGTCATCCTTCGTTGACAAGAGTGTGAATCTCAATTGGAACAACCGATAGCGGGTGAGGGCGGGAGCCACCGCTGGCAACTGGCCAGCGTAATGGAGTTTCTTAGATCGCGCAAGCCTGATAAATCTTGGGTAATGGAAGCAACCGGGCGCAGCCGATGGCACTACTGCCTTGTTGGGTTTTTGCCTGTGGATATAAGATGGCGCAGGAGATTCAGGAGCGATCATGGCCCATCAAGCACCACTGAAATATGTCTTCTATATTGCCGCCACCCCGGAGAAGGTGTGGGAGGGCTTTGTGTCGCGGGAGTCGAACCGCGTCATCTTTTCGGGCGCTGAGCTTCAAGCGGACTTTAAGCCTGGCGGCTTGCTCGCATGGGTAGGCGCGGGATCCGATGGCAAGCCCATGAACTACGTTCGAGGGAAGGTCTTGCGGTTTGAGCCGCCAAACGTCTTTCAGTACACCTTCGCAATGGGCCAAAATGAAAAGGCGTCACGCGCAACGATCGAACTGGTGCCCGAGACCGAAGCCACCAAAGTAACAGTGACGCATGACGAGTGGGCCGAGGATGACCCCACCTACGCTGCCTGCGCCGATGGATGGCCGCGGATTCTTTCCCGCCTGAAGACGCTGCTTGAGACCGGGAAGACATTCAAGCCCCATTGATACGACGTGGGAATGGTCTGAAATTGTTCGCCCGGCAGTATGCCCCCAACGAGCGCATGCTCAGCGCGCTTACCGGACTGATCAAACTAGGCTGACCAGCTTGATGTCTAAACAGCTTGATTTCGAAAGGCTCGGGGCACCATAATTCGCCACCGCTGAGGCAAGACGGAATTTGGGGCCGAGGCGAAATCAAGGAGCATTTCACATGAAACGTTTCCTGTTCGCGCTCTCTTTTCTTATTCTCACTTCTGTTGCCGCTGCTCCGCTGTGGGCTCAAGGCAATCCGTTTGTGGGTACCTGGAAGCTCAATGTCGCAAAATCGAAATTCGAACCGGGACCAGCACCGAAGAGCCAGACGAGGACGGTTGTAGCGCAAGGGGACGGCGCAAAATATAGCTTTGAGGGAGTCGGTGGTGATGGAACGCCATACGCGTACAGCTTCACTGTCACCTACGACGGCAAGGATTACCCCATCACTGGTACGGGGATGCCCGGCGGCGCTGACACCATCGCCATCAAGCGTGTCGGCACGAACAAGGCGGAAGCAACATTGAAAAAGGGCGGCAAAGAGATTGGGAAATCCCAAGCAGAGGTTTCAAAGGACGGATTGGTCTCGACGGTCAAGTCAAAGGGAAAGACACCCGACGGCAAGGACTACAGCACCGACTCTGTCTACGACAAGCAGTGAGGCCAAGGCGTCCGCCGGAACCAAGCAGCGCCGCCAGTCCACGGAAATAACTTCTGATTAACGCACGCGCCGGACGTGTGGGACGATCCCAAAACCACATGTGCGGTAATCCGACTAATCGGAACCTAAGGGTCAACAGAGTCTCATTACGGCATCGATGAGCGAAATCCCCGCACTCAACCTTCTGGTGAAAGATAATCGGACCAGGAACTTAGCTCCCGTGGCGGAGTCAAAAGATATATAGGCAGGCTTCGCTCACCTGCATGTCTGGAGGATTATCGTTGAGTGAAAGTATACCAACATCGTCTCAATCTCTTAGTCTTCTAAAAGCCAAAGAGTATTTTCCATTTTTCCATTGGGTCGTCAAAACGGTATCAGGACATTGGGTTCGCCGAGTGTCTCTCGTGATCCTGTTGCTTCTGCTGATCATCTCGACGGCCACTAGGCTCCGCGCATACTTCATGACGCGAAAGATCGAGGCCGTGCTGTACGGACTAAGCGAGATACGTTTGGATCAGACCACTGAAGAACAGATGACGAAGATGGTTCCGTACCTGACAGAAAAAGACTGGAAAGCCAACGGCTTCTCGTATCGCAGTTATTCCGTGCACATTTCTAATGAATCTGATGGCTTGCCCTGGCCCTACGGGCTCACGCACTCGTATGCGCTGGCACTGTGGCTCGGCCGCGTCGGGGACTTGCTTGGTTATCGGTACATCAGCTTCGATGCTGGCGTATTGGTGAAAGACGGTAAAGTGTCCCAGGCCGACTACGGCTTGGCTAATGAGTGGATGCGCCCGCAAGCTGCAGGGTATGTCGGCTACATAGTCACCGCCAGAAGTGTTCATGGATTCTGGCTTCAAGGCTCCTTGGAAGTCAGCAGCTCAGATGACTACAGCCCACAATATCGACCCACGCGTTGGGGGAACACTCTGGCCGTGATCTACACTGGCGATGCCCCTCCCGAACTGACCAAGCGCATTTTTGATCTCAATCTCAGTTGTTTTTGGGGGCTCCGCGCATGCGCGGATGCTGCCGACATTGCGCCAGAGATATCGCGAGACGTAGAGAGGATCCAAAAAGCTACATACGAGCAATTGATTTCCGACAAATGCCCGGACTCAATCATTGACGGACGAATGCGATACCTGCCGGACGTGTCGGTCCTGCTTCTCGAAGTTACCGGTTCGAGGCGGATCGAGGTGAATGAAGAGGGCGGTAAGGTTGAGGACTGGCTTACGGATTACAAGTTGAAGGAGGCGATTCGCGGAAAGAATTTCGGATCGTGGAAAAATGTCCGTTTTCAGCGAACAATTCCTTCGCCCATGGATCCGACTCGACAGATCGCCAATCAAATTTGGCCTGAGACAAAAACAGGGCAGGAAGTTTTGTACTTCGGAGGTCTGGGCTTCTATTCCTGCCGATTTATTCCGGCCACGCCCTCCGCGCTTGACATCGTTCGCAATGCGCCGATACCGGAGAAAAGGCCCGAAGACCAGATTCCCCGGGGTTTACAGTGAGTTCGCCCGAGGTGCTGAGACGCAAACACATACTTCAGCACGTCGAAAATACTTCCAGGTCCTGGTTAACGCCGTTACCGAACATTTGACGGAGTCTCGGCTGGCGAATACACTCGCTTTTCGGACATCCACACGATTTAGAGCTTCATGTCTATTCCTTTTGATGACTTTAAAGGTGACCCGGCAATTCAGGGCTGGCTCCACGTACCTGCGCGGCCCACTGGAAGGGCCATTGTACTCACCCATGGTGCTGGCGCAGACTGCCAATCGAAACTGTTAGTCGAGATGTCGAATGCTCTTGCTGGGTCGGGCTTCACAGTTTTGAGGTTCGACCTGCCATTCCGCCGTGAACGCCCACATGGACCGCCTTCTCCCTCCAACGCTACCCGGGATCGGAACGGACTGCGCCGCGCCGTCTCGATTATGCGAGAGCAGAAAAATAGTCAGGTATTTTTGGGTGGTCATTCCTACGGGGGACGACAGGCGACCATGCTCGTCTCGGAAGAGCCCCAACTAGCGGACGGCTTGCTCGTGTTCTCATACCCGCTTCATCCTCCGCGTAAACCGAATCAACTTCGTACCAGTCATTTCCCGAGGTTGACCACGCCCACGTTTTTCGTTCACGGCACGCGCGATCCATTCGCCACGACTGCTGAGATGAACTCCGCTCTAGAGCTGGCCCCCGCCCTTCACGCCATGTTGGAAGTGGATGGTGCCGGCCACGACCTTCTGCTCAAGAAGACCGCCAACGAATTGCCCTCCCGCGTCGTGTCCGAGTTTGAGATATTCCTGAAAACCTTTGTCAAAGAAGACTAAGTCCTGATAAACGCGGTTACGGACAAGTGGATCGCGCCGAAAACTACAGGTCCGGTCGCCCGACTTACCAACCACTGAGACGCGAGATAGCAAATTAGCCATGCGGGCTCCACTTTGACGCATGTTCAATTTTGCACAGCACAGGCCTAAGTCGGAACTTTAGAATCCTACTCAGACGTGAAAGTTGGAAGTAGGCCCGCGATGGCTATCGTTGGAATGCCTCCTAGGACTGTCATCGCGGGTATCTGCTTCACAGTCCTTTTGCCACTCTAGTTCTCTTACCGCCGGCCCGCCATGTGCCCGCGCTAAATATTCTTCCCAAAGTGTTCCAAACCGGACTGCTTTCCCATTTTTTGTGTCGTATTCTCTCCTCATGCGTATGAAAGACCTGACCTCGGCACAGCTTTCTTCCGTACCCTGTCCCACTTGTGGCGTCGCCGTCGGGGACCGCTGCCTCCTCCATTCCGGTGCCCCGCGCTCCGAACCCCACGTAGACCGTAAACTCTCCGCCGCCGAAGCCATCGAATCCAAACGTTTCCGCCGCACCCAATCCCTCTCCAAGCGCCTCCCCGTCCTATAGTCCCCCAATCCGAACCTCCCACCCTTCCAAATTCCTAGATTTCAATTTCTAGTTTGGGTTTTCCCGTTTCTGCCTTCAGGCTCCCGTCCTCATTTCTTCGCTCCTAAACAATCCATCCTTCCAATCTGCAATGTTCAAGCGGTTTGTTAGGGGGCGGGCAGCGAGGTGTAGAATCACTACGGTCCGGGGCTTCCACGCTTGGGAGGAAACATGACTTCATCCGGCGCAACCCGCACTCACCTTCGCTGGCTCGCCTTTTTGCTGGCGCCATTCCTGGCTCTTCCTGCCGGCGCGTACGACGACGTTTCGCTTTCGGCGAGCGCGATTCGCGACGCTTACTTCCTGGGTTCACGCGAAGGAGGCCTGCCGCCGGATTTCCTGGCACGTTACGCGCATTGGGTTCCAACGCTTAAACAGTGGACCTGCACGTCACAGGTGAGGTTGGAGACCCCGTTTTTGCAGGTGGCGGACTTCGCGAGCAAAGCGGTGAATTACAGTTCGCAAGATGCCGTGGAGCGGTTCTACGGCAAGGCGATGTTTTTTCGCATGTATCTGGACATCTGCTACAAGCCGCGTGCTCCGCTAAACGCCGTCAAAGTCAAAGTGATGCAGAACAAGAAAGAGATCGCTTCGGTCTCTGCGGAGAGCTCGCCCTACTACCCGGTGATTAGCGAAACGGCCATACTGCCCGCCAATGGGGAACGGATCACGCTGGAATTCAAATCCGGCCAGTTCGATTCATCGACGCTGACCATCCTTATTGACACACCGGATCAACAGCACGCCGTTGTGGAATTCGAGCTTCAGGGCCTGCGGTAGGACACTTTGGCGAACGAGATTATTTGGGAAATGGGCCGGCCAGGACGGCGCCAGAAATGAGCGGGTCCCAGGATTTATTGCAATGGGCGCAGCGGACCTTGTGGGGAACGGCTTCCGCGGCTACCGCGTCGGGCGTGATGGCCACGGAGTTTTTCTTCTCGCAATGAGAGCAGGTAACGTCCACCATAACGTGAGTTCCCATGCTGGTGCTCTCGACCTGCGCGGCCTGTTTTGGAGCCTCCTGCTTGGCCCGGGCTGCAGAGGGCCTCTTGCCTCGGGCGCGCTTGCGGGAGTAGAGATCTTCATCTGCCCGCGCGAGCAATTGCTGTGGTTCCTCGCCGAGTTCGTACTCCTTCCATCCGGCGGAGAACGTAACGGGAATTTTTTGACCCTGCCAGGTGACTTCCAGGGAGCCAAGGCGCAGCAAGACCAGACGCAACTGCTCCATCGTGCACTCGGGAAGAACAACCAGAAATTCATCGCCCCCCAAGCGCACCGCGAGGTCGGAGCCTCGAACAACTTTGTTCAAATGCGCGGCAAATTCCTGGAGGACGTAATCGCCCGCGGGATGGCCGTAGGTATCGTTGATATCCTTGAAATAATTCAGGTCCAGCGTGAGAACGGTGAGCGGATGGCCCTTGCGCTCGGAACGAGCGACTTCGGCCGCGAGGCGATGCTCGGCAAAACGGCGGTTGTACAGGCCCGTGAGTGGATCCACCATGGCGAGCGTGCGCAGAAGGTCGGAGTGGCCCTGCTTTTCGGTGAGCTGGCGGCGCAGTCGCTTGATGAGGACTTCTTGCGAGATGGCGTAGATATTGAAAACGAGGATGAGACCGATCAACCCGAAAACGGCTTCGGACAATTTGATGTTGAAAATGGTTTCGGCCCCTTGACGCACCGCGGGAAGCGCCAGTACGACGACGGCAAAGGTGAGCAGCAGAATGACGAAGACGGAGTAGCCCCAGACTCGCCAATCGCGCTTGTCAATTTCGCGAGATTGCAGGACGAGCTCCTCCTCACTGGCTTTCGGCGTCGGAGGATGGGGACGGATGTAGGGTTCACTCATGGGGAGAGGGACGATGAGTCCATTTAAGCCAAGTTAGTCGGTCCGCCAGTTTGGGTCAAGACCATTCCGGATTGCAATTGCAAGTTAGTTATCGTTAAGGGTGAGAACAGAAGCGCAGGGCTACGGGGTCCAGGGAATTCGCTAAGTGGTGTAGAATGAGTGAGTTACTACATGGCGAGGAGTTCGGGCACCGCCAGGAGTCCTGTCCCTATGGTACTCCTGACCCATTGGACAGGATGAGTCGCGCTGGCAAACTCCACTGTAGCAAATATGATCTCGCTCTTCATTCTCGTGTTCGCGGTCAGCGCCCTGGTGAGATTCGGGATCTCGCAATGGCGCGCCATCTGGATCTCCACGGCCAACCAGCCGTTGTCGGAGTCCTTGCGACTGACGGCTGGAATTGATGCTGCCAGTATCGGCGCCGGGGATTTCGGCAGCCTGCTGGATCTGTGCAACGAGCTGTCCCCGGAATTGCGAAAGACCAGTCCCTGGCTGAAAGAAGTTTCTCTTTACTACCGCTCCGTGGCCGCACTCGAGCGCGCTTTTCGAACACAGTTTCCCTCGTTCTCCAAATGGGCGAATGGGGAAATGCAAATCTGCTCCCGCTATGTGGCCGTGGCCCTCGATCAAAGCATCGCGATGAACCTCGATCGCCAGTTCGCTGCCCGCGCCAGCTAAGTCCCGCAATATACCCTGAAAGAAAAAAGTAAAGGAAGTTACGCGGAACGTTTCTGCGCGGGCATCAAGATAATTTTGGGTAATTCCAGAACGTCCATCGTTCGAACGGGAATGTGCGCAGATAATCGGAAGGCTGAGCACGAGGAAGCGATTCGCGGAGCGCGGTGTATAATCTGCGCCACGCCATGGACGAGACAAAACCTTCCCCTGACAAACAATTTGGCCCGGAACGCGAGCAGCTGATTTATCAACTGGGCTTGGCGGGCAAGACGCTCTCCACGCCAGTGCCGCTGTCCCTGCTGGAACAGAAGGCCAAAGAGATGCTGGAGCCGCGCGCATACGACTACGTGGCGGGAGGCGCGGGCGGTGAGCAAACCATGCGGGCGAACCTGGAGGCGTTTTACCGCTGGAGAATTGTGCCGAGGATGCTCCGGGATGTTTCGAATCGTGACCTGAGCGTTGAGGTGCTGGGAAAGCGATGGCCGGCGCCGGTGATGCTCGGTCCTGTCGGCGTACAGGGGATCATTCACCGGGAAGCAGAGGTTGCCACGGGACGCGCGGCGGCATCCCTGGGGATACCGTTCGCGCTGAGCACGGTTTCCAGCCAATCCATCGAAACCGTAGCAGCGGCGATGGGGAGTAGCCCGAGGTGGTTTCAGTTGTACTGGGGCCGGGATTCGAATCTGACAGCGAGCATGTTGGAGCGGGCAGAGCGGGCCGGCTATCAAGCCATCGTTGTGACGCTCGATACCTCCATGCTGGCGTGGCGCGAGCGAGATCTGCATCACGCGTATCTGCCGTTCATTCTCGGCGAGGGGCTGGCGAATTATCTAAGCGATCCGGTTTTCCGTGGACGGCTGGCGCAGCCCCCGGAGCAAAATCCTGCAGCCGCAATTCAATTGTGGCTCACGCTTTTTTCGAACACGACGCTTACGTGGAGTGACCTGAGTTTTCTACGCACGCATACGCGATTGCCAATCATGCTGAAAGGGATTCTGCATTCGAATGATGCGGCGCGAGCGGTGGAGAACGGTGCTGACGGAATCATCGTTTCGAATCATGGCGGCAGGCAGGTGGACGGGGCGATCGCCGCGTTGGATGCGCTCCCTGCGGTATTGAACGAAGTGAAGGGCCGGGTGCCGGTGCTGTTTGACAGCGGCATCCGGCGAGGCGCCGACGTTGTGAAAGCGCTGGCCTTGGGTGCGAAGGTAGTCCTTCTCGGGCGGGTTTATATGTGGGGACTCGCCGTGAATGGAGAACAGGGCGTGCGCGACGCGGTGCTGAATCTGCTTGCCGATTTGGATTTGACGCTTGCGCTGAGCGGGTACACTTCCTGCGCGGAGCTGGACCCTTCCGCACTTACGCATGCCGCGCTCACGGCGGGCTGCGAGTAAACGTCCCCGGCTGGCCCAAACTCTCGCGGTTGCTCCCGCGAACTGCGGGAGCCAAAAAAACTACAGTAGCGCAAGTACCCAAAGCTATAATATAACGTTACAGTGAATCAGGCGCGGGGGGACGATCGCGGCGGGGGAACATCGTCATGGGCGCACGCCAAAAGCGCTGGATTTCCGCGCAGGTGGCCGCGGGAATCCTGGATTTGACGAGCGCGGAAGTGTGCCGCCTGCTGAGTATCGGGCGCCTCTCAGGTGTCAAGCAGAAGACGGCCGGACGGCCGGGCAAGGCCCAATGGCTGGTCAATCCGCATTCCATCGCCAAAGAGAAACGTGTTCGAGCGAAGCACGAGGCCGCGTTGCGACAGCACAAGCGCCGCAAATAAGCGGATGATGCAAACGCCCTGCAGAAACGGCAGCTTCCTTCCGAAGTAAAAAGCGACAACTTGATTTAGAACCCTATTCCTTTCGGGAGGATGAATTCCCAAGAGGAAAAAGCGTCGGCGCGGCAGGCGGCGAGTCGGCGATGGAATCGAGTTGGGGATAGTGTTGCCGAAGAGGCTCGGGAACTTTGACTTTGGAGCCTTTGAGGATGCTGATGAGCTGGAGTGCGTTGACCACGGCCTTGCCCTGAAAGTGATTGTTGGTGACGACAAAGGTGTCGCGCGCGTGTTCGGTGACTTTGCGAACGCGCGTGATCCACGGAGCGAGTTCTTCCGGGGAATAGAGATAATTGTAGCGCTCGTGGGCGGCGACGGCGGGATTGTCGGAAAACCAGGTATCGTAGCGCCGGCCATGGAGGCGGATATAGCCGATGGGCGAAGTGGTTTCCGCGGAGGGTGCGAGAGAGCGGCCAATGACCGGCTGATCGATGTTGCAGAAGCCGGCATTGTGTTCGCGGAGGAGTGTGAGGGTCTCGTGGGAATTCCAGGAGCTGTGGCGGACTTCGACGACGAGAGGGTAATCGGAGAAGCGCTTGAGCACCGCGGAGAGATAGGCGGTGGTTTCCTTGGTGCGATGGAACGAAAAGGGGAATTGAAGGAGGACGGCGCCGAGTTTGTTGGCGGCGCGAAGAACGTCAAAGCCGGCACGGACGGCGCGTTCGTCGTCGGCGCTGGCGCTGGGGTCGTGCGTGAATTTCTGCCAGAGTTTGGCGGTGAAGAGAAATCGAGGATTGGCGGAAACGCGGTCGAGCCAATTGGCGGCGTGATCGGGACGCAGCGGATGGTAGAAAGAAGTATTGATCTCGATGGTGTCGAAGAATCCGGAAAGATACTCGGCCTCGTGGAATCCTTTGGGGCGGGGGGAAGGATATACGGTACCGGTCCAGTCCGCATAAGACCAACCTGCCGGACCGATGCGTAGAGTTGCGGCGGATGCGAAATCCGGGGAAGATTTTTGCGGGCTGGTTTGCGGCGAAGAATGCGGTTTGCGTGGGGGCATGAAGTGAACGGCGCGAAGTGCGCTCCGAGCAGGGTAGAGGGAAGGGAATGAGAGTGTCAACGCACGAGCCCAGGAAAATTATAAATCGTGGGCCGGTTGGCATGTTGCCTGGGTGCAGACGGAACGCTCACCGGACTGGGCCAAACGTATCTTTCGCTCCCTACACAATAAAAGCTGTGCAATCTTCCAAGCGACGCCTCGATCGTGCGTCCAAGAGTCAAAACTGCACGCGCCTGACATTCCTAATCCTGTTCACCGAGTGTTTGGGCGTACGATTTGCCGTAGGGATAGAAGAGCTCCTTGCGGCCTTGCTGCCACGCCGCTCTCAGTTCGGGCGTGGTGATGTCCCAGTCCGGCCGGCACTTTTTTGTAACGGCCCGCAAGTCCTGGCGGAGGTCTTCCATTGTGGGCCGGCCGAAGAACCAGTAGCCGTTGTAGACCTTATAAATGAGAAGACCGGGCTCGAGGACAATAACGTGGGGAATCATCGGATTGTGGAGAGGATCGGTGTATTCGGCGATGTCCAGATCTTTCTGGATCATGCGCCCCGGGTCGGAGAGGAAAGGCCAGTGGGCGCCGACGCCGGTGCGATATTCGTTCGTCTCGGTAATATTGTCGGTGCTAACGGTGACCAGCCGGCAATAGGCGACCTCGAGTTCATGGTGGAGTTGAACCAGCAGTTCCGCCTGGCGGCGGTCTTTGGGGCAGAAACCTCCGCGGCTGAGGACGAGAACCATGGGGTGTGGTCCTTGCAGTTCGGAGAGCTTCCGGTGTTTCGCGGTGTGATCGGAAAGCTCATAGTCCGGGAAGATAGACCCTGGCACAATGTCTGATCGCATGTGAACTCCTCGACGGTTGGATGCGCGTCGCCATGTTAGGTTCCACAGGAACGGGGCTTGGGACAAACTCGGCTAGCCGTTCCGCCGGGCGTGCTTTTTTCGGCGTCTGCAGGAACCGGGCAAGTCGGCGGTGAATCCCGACCGTAAGTGCCAGCCCCACGACCAGACAAGTAGAATTGCTTCCTCCTTTCCCGACAGCCGAGCACAATCGCGCAGGCGAAAAGGCCAACCGCCTCTCCAGTCTAAGATTCTTTAGCGAGTACGGATAATCTCCGCGCCACCAAACTGCGAATCTGTCCACAACAGCACAGACGCGCTTCCTTGCAGCGTCTAAAATGGTTTCGCGGAAAGTGGCTCTTGTGTTGGCCAGTTCTTCCTCTTCAGCCGGATATCCATGGCCTGCGCAGGCGTTGAGGACAAGCAATAAACGTTGCTCGCGAGAGATTTCTGGATGGATACCCTCTCCTGAGGGCTAGTCCTCATTCAACAAGAACGGTTGAAAGCACTCGATCGGAAGGGGATTGGAACGGAGAGCAGTTTAGAGCCCTTCTTGTCACGCCCAAACCAATTGTACTCTGGAGCTCGCTATGGCCATCCGGCACAGAACAAGTCTTATCATCATTGGAATCGCCGCATTACTTTTGCTCGCGGTTATTTTTGTTGGACCCGCGCTTGTCCGAGTGGATCGCTACAGGCCCCAGGTGATCTCCTTTCTTCAGGAGAAAACTGGAAAACAGGTCGAAATCGGGCGATTGACGCTCACCTTTTTTCCACTCTCCATTCACATTGATGATTTCGGCGTGAAGAACCCGCCGATATTTCCGCGCGGTTATGTCGTCCAGGTGGCGCGGATTGATGCTGAACTTAGCCTTGGTGCGCTTTTGCACCGCCAGGTGGTCATCAAGTCCCTCGTGCTTAAGGATCCGATCCTCAATATGACTTCGGATCCCGACGGCCCGTGGAATTTCGAGAATCCACAAGCGCAGGCTTCGCAGAATACTTTTCCTCTCGGATTGATTTCGAGGGTGCAAATTGAGCGCGGGCAATTGATCGCGTCGAATCTTTTGCCATCCGATGCGGCGGGCCCTGTCTTTTTCGAAGCCCATGAGGTTTTCTGCGACCTGGAACAAGTGAACCTGATGGGAATTATCAACCCCTCCTCCTCTTCAACAGATGGCCAGGGCACCGTGAAGGCGGGTCTTATGCACTTCGGCTCGGTCGAGGCAAAAAATATGGAATCCAAATTGCGGCTCGAGGCCAGGCATGTTTATTTCACGGAGGTTAAAGCGCAAGTTTATGGCGGGAATGCCGCGGGTGACCTCACCTTCGACTTGTTGGGCAAGAACGTGAAATTCAAGACCGATGTGCGGCTGAAGGGAATCAGTGTGGCCCAGCTTCTGGCGGCCTTCCCCAGCGGCGGCGGAAAGATGACCGGCAAGATGGAAGGGGACGTAAAATTAGCGGGAGAAATCGAGCACACGCTCCGCCCGCTCGCGGGTATCCACGGAGCCGGACACGTGACCGTGCGCAATGGCCAGGTGCCGAGCCTCAAGCTCAACGCGAACTTGATGAAGCTGGCGCATTTCAATGATCTCGGCCCGGCCAAGAATGATCCTTCCGCATTTAATGTGATCACCACCGACCTGGAACTGGACAACCAGCGGATTTCGAGTCGCGTTATCGATATTGACGGCTACGGCGTGGATGTGGATGGCTCGGGCAGCGTCAGCGTGTCGGGCTCTGACGAGTTGAACTATCGCGGGTTGGCGGAAATCACAACCAAAGAGAGCTTCTTCACCAACACCGTCGCGCGGCTGTCTGGCGCGACACTCAAGGACGGGAAGTTGCAGTTTCCCTTTCGAATCGGCGGAACCATCGATAACCCAGTATTCTCCAAAGGCAAGGGCGATATCGACGTAGACGCCGTACAAAAACCTCACTAAGAAAAATGTGCCACAGTTCCGGACAAGTGGCCGGCCACAAGGAACTAATTTCGAACAGGATATCCGCTAGAGCCAAAGTTCTCCTTAAAGTGTTTGGCGGACAGGTCCGATTATGCGCGCAATCGGGGAGCGCGATTGCTTTCAGTCGATGCTCTATTCCGTTTCAGGTTCGTCCACTTGAACGTGGATGAGAGGTCCGGTAGTCTACCTTCGCGCGGGGCCAGCAAACAGGGAGTGGCGGTGGCTAGATGAATGATCTCTTAAGACAGGCTGGTTCACTTTCCCTCCTCGGCAAATGTATTGCGGCCGTCATCGGCATCCTGGTAATTCATGGGGCGTTCCGCGTCCTCGAACAAACTCTGCCGCGGCGCTTTGGCCGGGCCGACGCGCGCTATAAGGTCCGCAAGTTTGTCGTTTTTTCTGGATACCTTTCGATTCTCCTTTTCCTCGCTATCCTTTTTGAGGATCGGTTGGGCCGCCTGAGTCTTGTGCTGGGCGTCGCTGGCGCGGGCGTGGCAGTGGCGCTGCAAGATGTTCTGGCCAGTATTGCCGGAGCATTCTCCATCGGTTTTTCAAAGCTGTATGCCGTGGGAGATCGAGTCCAGATCGGCGATACGCGAGGGGACGTGATCGACATCGGGCTCCTGCGAACGACATTGATGGAAACAGGGAACTGGGTCGGCAGGGATCTGTACAACGGGCGCATCGCGCGCATCCCCAACAGCACCGTCCTGAAAGGGTCCGTTTTCAATTACTCCCAAGGATTCCGGTTCATCTGGGACGAGATTAAAGTCGTGTTTACAACCAGCAGCGATTGTGAGTTCGCCAAAGAGATGCTTTTGCGCACCACCACGGAAACCATTGGCGACTACCTGGTTGATGCGCGGAGCTCTTGGAAGGAAGTAAGTGACAACTATCGGAGCGAGAACCCTCCGCTGGAACCCAACGTCGCGCTAGTGGTGGAAGCCGGATCGTTGGCATTCAGCGTCAGCTACGTGGTCGACTACACGAGACGAACCGCGATGAAAGATCAGCTGTTCACGAAAATTGTTAAAGAAGTCGCGAACAGCGACGGGCGGCTGGCATGGGCGTCCTCGGGGGTTACTGTCATAAACCAGCCGGAGACTCCGGAGGCGGTCGAAGGGCACGCATTATCTTTAACCCGCGGCGCGGGGCGCGCGGCCGGTTCGCACTAATACCCGTAGATTTGGCAAGTCTCCTAGGAGCAGCTTCCACTGGAAAGGGTTTCGCATTTGCAGTTTCCGGGGAGCGGATTGCGGGCGGGAGTTTGTATCAGGAGAAAACACGGAAGCCCCGGGATGGCTGAGGCCAAGCTCCCGGGGCTTTTTATCACTGCGCTCAGTGGTGGCTTATGACATCGTGGCCTTGGTGTTGAGCGGACCACCGTGGCGGGCGTCGCGGTTGCGCTTGCGGCGCTTGGTCTCTGACTGCACATACAGTGCGGCCAGAGCGAAACAAATTAGCAAGGAAGCAACCACCCAGCTTTGGACCGGAGTCGGCTGAGAAATGACTGTCTCTTGCGTCGCGAGCGACTTGGCGATCCCAGCTTCGGAACTGATGGCCTGGGAACTCGCCACAGCAGAACCCAATTCGCCGGCTGCGGGAGCCGGAGCGGGCTGCGCAAGCGAGATTGTGTTTGGGCCCCCATCCCAAGTGGGGTTGTCAATTTCCTGAGCAGAAGCAGAACTCGCTAACAACAAAGCTGCGCCAAAGCCGATAACCATCGCGTTCATCCGAATAAAGTTTTGAAATCTCATTCGCCACCTCGATCAAATTTTTTGTGAGCCACCGACGGTTCTGAGATAGGCAGGCGAAATGCCAAACGGACCAAGGATGCTCGTGGCGAGAGAAAAATCATATCTCGTTGTGAATACAGCGGTTGCGCGCGCGGGAGAAAAGAGATTGCGCTTCGTGATACGACGAGGGAATTGAAACCACTATCCGGGAAGCTAGCAGGAGGCGTGAGAGTAGATCGGCCTGACGAAGCCGGGCGAATTTGTCAGCAGTGTGGTCGGGCTGGATGCACGGCAAGCTGCTAAAAAAGAATGAGTTACCGTCATCAAGGAGCCTGGCGACGCGCGCCCTTTTGCCGCGAAAGCGAAGTTCTAGCCGTTCGGATAGGCGCTCTATCCATTTGGATAGGACTTTTTGGCCAGGGTAGCGATAGCGGGCCGGTGGAGCTAAACTGACGGCCTCGCACTGGGCTTGCATCTGGGCGTACGGTCCCAAAGCGAAGGCCAAATTATGGCAACAAAACTTCTGGCGATGAGCGGGCCGTTGCGAAAATCGGAATTCGCGCTTGGCGCAGAAGTCCGCATCGGCCGGGACGGGGACAACGCCATCCGTCTCGAAGACCCTGATGTTTCCGCACATCACTGCAGGATTGGATTGGTGGAGGGGCGCGTTGTTGTGTTGGATTTGAACAGTCAATCGGGAACATTTGTGAATGGCATTCCGGTGAGAGAACGCGAACTGAAATCGGGCGACGAAGTGGCGGTGGGAAGTTCTGTATTTCTCTTCGAGGCGGATACGGGCGAGAGCGCGGCGGGCAGTCCGGTGGAGATGGATGAGGGAGAGACAGCAAGCGTAAGAACGAAGGAAGTGCACCGGGACGAACTTCCCAGCCTGCAGCCGGAATCGCTGGCGGCGCTGCCAGGAGCAGCACGAATGGCGCGCAACCTCAGCGTGCTGCTGCAAATCAGCAGGGCGATTGGTTCGCTGCGGGACGAAGAATCTCTTCCATGGCAATTGCTGGGAATGATTTTTGACATCATTCCCGCGGAACGAGGGGTCATTCTGCTGTTGGAGGAAGATTCCAACGAAGTGCGGTCTCAAGCAGCGTGGGACCGGATGTCCGGAGCGCACCAGCCTGTCCATGTGAACCAGGGAGTTGTGCGGCGGGTCATTGAAGAAGGAGTTCCACTGCTGGACATCGGCGCAGAGGCTCAGAAACTCGTCCATTCGGCGGACGGAGGCGGGAAGCAATTGCGACGCACGCTTCTTTGCGTGCCGATGATTTCCAAAGAGAGGCCCATCGGAATCATTTATCTGGTATCCAGCAGTTCGGCGACCGCGCTGACCGAGAGCGATTTCGAGTTGCTCACAGCGATTGCGGGTCTCGGAGTGATCGGGATTGAAAATGCTCGGCAGTTTGAGCGGCTCGGAAGCGAAAATCAGAGGCTGCTCGCGGAAGTCAGCCTCACTCACGACATGGTGGGAGGCAGCGCGCGGATGCGCGAGGTGTATCAATTCATCGAGCGCGTGGCGCCCAGCGATTCCACGGTATTGATTTGCGGAGAGAGCGGCACGGGCAAGGAGCTGGCTGCGCGCGCGATCCACAAGAACAGCCCGAGAAAAAACCAGCCGTTCGTGGCGCTGAACTGCGCGGCGCTGACGGAGACACTGCTGGAAAGCGAATTGTTTGGCCATGAGAAAGGAGCGTTCACGAGCGCCATCAGCCAGAAAAAGGGATTTCTGGAAGTTGCCGAGGGGGGCACGATTGTTCTGGACGAGATCGGAGAGCTTTCGCCGATCCTCCAGGCGAAGCTGCTGCGAGTGCTGCAAGAACGGGAGTTTGTGCGCGTGGGCGGGACGCGGGCGATTAAAATCAACGTGAGATTCGTGGCTGCGACGAACAAAGATTTGCAAAAGGCGGTGCGAGAGGGACAATTTCGGGCGGACCTCTTCCACCGGCTCAATGTAATTTCCATTACGCTTCCCAGCTTGCGGGAACATCCTGAAGACATACCCGCGTTGGCGCGGCACTTTTCTGCGCTGCACGCGAAGCATTGCAGTCGAAACATGAGGGGGATTTCCGAGGAAGCGCTGGCCTGTTTGATGCAATACGATTGGCCGGGAAACGTGCGCGAACTGGAAAACGCGATGGAGCGCGCCGTGGTGGTGGGATCCAGTGACACGATCCTGGCGGAAGATCTGCCGGAGACCGTGCTGGAAAGCGCGAAATGCGGAGGGATCGCGCCGGCCAAATACCACGAAGCGATACGCAGCCTGAAGAAGCAACTTATTCTGGGGGCGCTCGAGCAGGCGAGTGGCAACATCACGGAGGCGGCGAAACTTCTGGGGGTGCATGCGAATTACCTGCACCGGCTGATGCGCAATTTGGAGTTGCGTGCAACCATGAAGAGACAGAGCGGGGCGTGAGGCGATTGACCACCCGGTGGATCAAGGTCTCCTATCGCCGCGTGCCGCTTTCTGAAAGTGAAACAGGAACATGCGCAATCGGCGAGGGGCAACGTTTTTGAGGCACCGAAAGACATGCAAGGCTAGATCGTATCACTCGCTGTGCGTGCCAAATCTTTCCGCGCGGTCGTACTTTGATTGGGGAGAAGGACATCAGTGACATACACCGCCGCGTCGCTCACTCTCAAGAAGGGATCCGCACGGCTCAATACCGAGACACGGATGTCTGGTTGCTGAGTCCAGACCGCCGGCTTGAAGATCGCCGTCGTTTGGGGCCAGATCGGCAGAGGATCAACGTTCGAAAAAGCGACGTCGGTTGGCTGGTTGTTTTTTTCAGGCCAAGCGTAACGTTGGTCATCGTGTCGAAGGTTACTGCGGCTTGGCCGCTGGCCACGTCACGAGCGGTTCCCAAGTGTCCGCGAACCCACTGCGGATTGGTCGCCATATATTTGTCCATGAACTCCCAGCCGTATTTCTGAACAATAATATAGAACAGATAGAACGTGACATCGTTATAATTCGGATAGCACGTAATGACCTTGCCGTTGAATCCTAAGTCCCCTGACCCTCTCTATCCGCTGCATCGATCATGTCATCCCGCTTGCCGAGCTGCAGGACCATTCCTTCCGCAACCTCGTCTCTTGCTGTCGGAAATGCAACTCGCAGAAGAGCGATCTAACCGCGGAAAGTCATCTTCGTCGGCTCTACGACGACGCCCGATTGACCGCCGCCCAGCTCAGCGCCCGCCTCCGCGCGCTGGACGCCCTCGTCGCCGGCAAACTCCGCCCTCCTATCCCTTCCAAACACCCGTAGCGCCGCCATCTTGCCGGCTCTTCTTCATCTGGAGTGCGGCAGCCTTGCTGCCGCTTTTCTTGCTTCTCGCAGTGCTCTATATTGGGCGAGGCTCAAAACCCCAGCTTGTCCTGGAGTTGGCAATCAAATGGAACGCATCGACTTGAATTGCGATATGGGAGAGCTGCCGGAGGCGATTGCGGATGGCACGCAGGAATCGCTGATGGCTTCGCTGACGTCGGTGAACATTGCGTGCGGCGGCCATGCGGGCGATGAACGGACGATGAAGACGACGGTGGAGCAGGCGCTTAAATGGAAGCTGGCGATTGGCGCGCATCCGGGGTACGCGGATCGCGCAAATTTCGGGCGGCTAGAGCTGAAGCTGCCGGCAAAGGAGATTGCGGATTTGGTTTACGGGCAAGTTCGCGCGCTGGCGGAGATAGCGGCGCGCTGCGGCGCGCGGCTGGTTCATGTAAAGCCGCACGGCGCTCTCTACAACCAAGCCGTAAAGAATCGCGAATTCGCCGAAGCCATCGCCGAAGGCGTTAAGAAGGCTGTCGCTGCTGAAAATGTAGCAGCGGCTTTACGCCGCTGCTCCGAGCCTTTACGCCGCTGCAGCTGCTTGAGCGAAGATGTCGTTCTTGTCGGACTCGCCGGTTCACCGATGCTGGAGGTTTTTCGCAAGACGGGATTTGCGGTTGCTGCCGAAGCGTTTGCGGACCGGCGGTATGAGGCGGATGGGACGTTGCGCTCGCGGAAGTTTGACGATGCGCTGATTCGCGATCCGGGGGCGGCTGGGCGGCAAGCGTTAAGCATTGTTGAGCGGGGAGTGGTGATTGCGAGCGACGGGAGTGAGGTGCGCGTTGATGCGCAGACGCTTTGCATTCATGGGGATACGCCTGGGGCCCCCAAGATCGCGACAGAGGTGGCGCGGATGCTGCGTGATGCAGGAGTGAGCCTTCAGACGCTTTCACGATCCTGAAAGACAATCCTATGCGGCCGGTCGTTGGCGTCAGATCCTGTAGGACGGGGGCTTGATGCCATTGTCGCGAAGATAGATTTCGGCCTGGCCGCGATGGTGGGCTACGTGAACGAACATGGCGAGCAGGACTGCTCGTCCGGACAGGCGGCCATCGGGGGAATTGTGGACATTCGTCAACTGCTGCCCGGTGAGGTTGGGGATAATGGCAGCACAATACTCGAAGGAGCTGCTGAGGTACTTGACCACGGCCTCTTTGTCCTTGTCGGATGGAGGGGCCGTTTGAGGAGCGGCGGAATCCTGGAGGCCGGCGCAGAACGAGAAGTTGGTCGTGGCGATATGGGACATCAATTCACCGAAAGTCATGGAGCCGGGGTCGGGACGAAAAGTGTATTTTTCTGCGGGCATAGCATCGGCGACGGCGACGGAAAGTTTGTGGAGCGCGTCAAAATGCTGTGAGTACTCGGTGGTAGTGGCTCGCGTGCCAAACGCGCAGATCGAGGACAGTAAGAACGCCAGGGATAGAGCAGGGACCAGAAGGAAGCGGAATTTCATGCGATCTCCTTTTTGATCAGGCTGACTTTTTAGAGGGTTGGACGCGGCGTAAGGCGGTTTGTCTCTTTCAGGAATCTAGCGAAGGAAATGTAAGAGTTAAAAGAAGAGACGCGGAGTACGTGGAAAAAGGAAAAGGCGGACTAGAGAAGTTACAGCGTGTGAGGTGGCGAACCAAAAAAAGAAGGGCGCCCGCCGTAGCGGACGCCCTCAAAAGGAAGATGGAGCTATTCGAATTTTTCGGTTAGGACGGGGAACTGGAGCTTGGCTTTGGCCAAGGACTTGACGACGATGGCTTCGGCGCTTTCGGCGGTGGTGTTGCGCGAGGTGGCCATTTCGCTGACCAGAAGGTACTTCGCGCGTTCGAGCATTTTCTTTTCGCGGAAGGAAAGTGGCTTGCTGCGGCTGAGGGAAACCAGACTCTTGAGGACGACGGCAACTTCGAGGAGGGACCCGGTGCGCATGCGCTCCGAATTCTCTTTGAAGCGGTGCTTCCAGTCGTGATGAGAGTTGAGTTTGCCGGTTTCGAGGAAGCCGAGGACTTTCGCCGACTCCGTGGAGCGGATGACGGAGCGAAGGCCAACGGTAGTTGCGTTGGACTGCGGGACCATGACGCGCAAACCGCTGGAAACAATGCGAATCATGAAGTAACGTTCGGTTCTGCCGTTCAAGACGCCGTAACTGATCTGTTCAACAATGCCCACACCGTGATTCGGATATACGACCTTGTCGCCGATCTTGTAGTCCATAGATTCGATTGCCCCCCGAGAGCATGAGAAGAATATAAGAGTGTGCCGGAAGAGTCAAGATATATCCTCTGGAATCAGAAGGTTAGGGAATTTCCGGCGAGAATTTGGCAGCCGAATTGCAAGGCAAGGCCGCGCATACGCTCGCCGTTCAACCTCGCTTCAGCACCATTCAATCCTTAATTCATGCCAATCGCTGATTACAAATTTACCTTTTTGTGACTCTTAGGTCGCAGTCTGCGAGGTGGGCAAGAGTGCGCTAGAATGCGGATGTGATTGTTCTGGCGATAGATACGTGTGATTTGAGCGGCAGCTTGGCAGTACTACGTGATCAGGGCGTGTTGAAGGTCTTGCCTCACGATTCGCAGGAGGATTATTCGACTTGGCTCTTGCCGGCGGTTCGCGAGTGTCTGGGGGCGTGTGGGCTAGGGAGGCAGGATGTTGAAGCGTACGCGGTTGCGGCCGGGCCGGGGTCGTTTACGGGTGTGCGCGTGGGGCTGACTACCGTGAAAGCCTGGGGGGAAGTTTACGGGAAGCCGATCTTGGCAGTTTCGCGCTTGGAGGCTTTGGCGGTTCAGGCGTCGGAGGTGACTCCGTACGTGGCCGCGTTTGCGGATGCGCGGCGTGGGCAGGTCTTCGGGGCGGCGTATCGCCGCGAAGGGAAGAGCTTGAGTCGGCTCGGCGAGGAGATGGTGATCGCGCCGGGAAGGTTTGTTGAGACAATTGCGGAACTGTCCGGCGGCGAGAGTGTTTCCTGGGTTTCGAGTGATTCGGAATCCATTTTCGCGGATGAGGCTTGGAAAGGGCGCCAGAATCGTGGAGAGCGAGTTGAGATCGTTTCAAGCGTGCTAGCGCCGGCGATTGGGCGGATTGGATTGGCACAGTTGGCGGCGGGCAGAGTCACGGACGCGCTGTCGCTGGATGCCAATTACGTGCGGCGTTCGGACGCGGAGATTTTCTGGAAGGATGGAGCAGCGAAGCATGGGCGCTGAAGAGAAACGCGCAGATATGGCCTGCATGATTCGTCAGCTCCGGCGAGAGGATGCCGCAGCAGTGACGACGATTCTGCGGGACACTCCGGAAGCGGCAGAGTGGTCGGAGGAGAGTTTTGGGGAAGCGCTGAGTTGGAGCGGGGGAGTGGCGTTAGTGAGCGAAATAGAAGGGTTGGTCACGGGATTTCTGATCGGACGGAGAGTGGAAGAAGATGCGGAGATCCTAAATTTGGGGGTGGTGGCGAGCGCAAGGCGCGCTGGACACGGCAGCGCGCTATTGACGGCGGCACTGGAGGAATTTCGAATGAGACGTGTAAGTCGCGTGTTTCTAGAGGTTCGCGAGTCGAATGCGACTGGGATTGCCTTTTACGCGAAGCATGGATTTGCCAAAACGGGAAAACGTCTCAAGTACTACCGCCAGCCGGAGGAGGCTGCGCTCGTAATGGAGAAGAAACTCACAGGCCAGGACTGAATTGCTGCACCTTCCCTCTTGACGTGGCGCCCCGGAGTGCTATCTTTCGTTCATGTAGTATTCACATTTCATATTCGGGTCATGAGGAGGACGCATGGCAACCGCGCAGCGGGCACCTCGGGACATACTCTTCGAAACAGACGCCGAGTATCAGCGTCTGGCAGAGCAGCACCGGCAATACGAAGCAGAACTTCAGAAAATCTCCAATTCGCCCTACCTGAACTCAGAAGACCTCCTGGAAGAAATCAAGCTCAAGAAGATGAAGCTCCACTGTAAAGATGAGATGGAGCGGATTGCCTCGCGGATTGTACGCGGCCGGGCCAAGTACAGCCAATAACGACGTTATCCCAAGTGATTTTGTCGTAGAATGACCATACGCTCGCGGCGTCGCGGTCGCGCGCGAAAACGCTGAGGTCTATCCTCATTCGAATGGTCAAAGAAGGCTACTATTTTGGAGTGCCGCCGCTCGCGCTGGGCGGTGTCTGTTTTTTTCTGCACTGGTATGCGACCGCGTCGGCGCTGGTGTTCCTCGCGCTGTTTGTCTTTTCCTTCTTTCGTGATCCAGAGCGAGTGATTCCGTCGGAAGCGGGAGCGGTGGTGTCACCGGGCGATGGCCGAGTGGTGGTGGTGACGGACGAAGAGAGTGCGGGGCGTCCCGGAAAACGCATCAGCATTTTTCTTGCGGTATGGAATGTGCATGTCAACCGGTCGCCCGCGACAGGGACCATTACGAAGTTGGAATACCGGCCCGGGAAGTTCCTGGCGGCGATGCGCGAGCGGGCCTCGGTGGAGAACGAGCAGAACGTGTTTACACTTTCGACCGACGCCGGAGAATTGGTGTTCAAGCAGATTGCGGGATGGATTGCGCGGCGGGTAGTCTCCTGGAAGAAGCAGGGCGATAAGGTAGCGCGCGGAGAGCGGATCGGACTGGTGCGTTTTGGGTCGCGTGTGGACGTGTGGGTGCCAAAAGAGGCAGAAATCCTGGTGAGGTTGGGGGAGAACGTAAAGGGCGGGGCAAGCGTTCTGGCCCGGTGGACGGGGAAAGCGGCAACGAGCAAGCTGTCTGAAACGAGCGCCGCGGAAACAGACGCAAATCTGACAGCGACAGGAAAACGGTCGTAATTATGGCTGACGTCGAGCAGCACGAAATATCATTCCAGGGGCGGCGGATCAAGAATCCGAAATTGCGGCGGGGGATTTTCTTGATTCCCGCAGCGTTTACATCCGCGAATTTGCTGTGCGGCTACTTCGCCATCGTGGCGTCGACACTGGGGACGCCGGATGACTTTAACCGCGCGGCGAAGGCGATTGGACTAGCGATTTTGTTTGATTCGCTGGACGGCCGAGTGGCGCGAATGACGGGGACGAACACGGAGTTTGGAGTGCAGTTCGACTCGCTGGCGGATGTGGTCAGTTTTGGCGTCGCGCCGGCGATTCTCGCATACGCCTGGGGCATTCGAAGCGTGACGGCCATGGACCTGGAGGCGCTGCACCAGCTCGGATTGTTTGCATGGGTATGCTGCCTGTTCTTCCTGATTTGCTGCGCGTGGCGACTGGCGCGATTTAATGTAAAGGGAATGGCGCCGGGAGGATCCAAGTATTTTGTGGGCATGCCCACGCCGGCGGCGGCCGCGGTGATCGCCGCGGTTGTACACGCATTGCATCGTGCCGGGCCGTTGCAGGATTGGCGATGGTCGGTGGCGTGGCTGTTGATGGCGGCGGCGCTGGGCGGGCTAATGGTCAGCACGATTCGATATTACAGTTTCAAGGATCTGCCGTGGTCGCGGAAGCAGCCGGCCTTCCTAATACTTGTTCTGATCACACTTGGAGCGGTGATCTGGGCGTTTTCGGAGATTGTACTCGTGCTGCTGGCTGGTACGTATGCGGTGGCGGGTGTGCTGTTCCATCTCGTGCGGTTCGTACGGCAGCGCACGGTTTCGCGGACCGCGTGATTCATGCCTTCCTTTGAACGGGAATCCAACCGGATTGTGATTGCGGGTGCGTCTTCGCTGCTGGGAGCGGAGCTGAAATCCCTATTGGAGGAGAGCCGGTTTGCGGCTGCGGATTTTCGGCTGCTGGATGAGGAACTGGCGGCGGGGACGCTGACGGAGGCTGGCGGCGAGCCTGCGGTGATCCAGCCGGTGGAAGAGGGAAGTTTCGAACGGGCGCGATTTGTGTTCTGTACAGGATCGGGTGAGTTTACGCGCCGGAATTTAGCTGGGGTAAAACGCGGCGGCGCAAAGATCATTGATCTTTCGGGCGGAATCGCAGGAGAGGCGGGAACGGTGGCGTGGTTCCCGAAACTGGATGCGCTCCTCGAGCGCCAGTTTCCCGGCGCGGCAGAGGCTTATATGGTGCCTTCCGCAGCGGGCACGGAAGCCGCTGCGCTGAGTCTCGCGCTGTCGAAGAATGGACTGCGAAAACTGGCAATGATTTTCTTTCAGTCAGTCTCCGAGGCAGGACGCGCCGGGATTGAAGAATTGGAGAGTCAGACGGGCGAGTTGCTCTCGTTTCAGAACATCGGCCAACCGGTATTTGATACGCAGGTTGCTTTCAATCTGTTGGACAGGTTTGGTCCGGAGAGCGCGCAGAAGCTTGGCGCTATTCGTGAGCGCTGGAGGGCGGAAACGCGAGCGTGCCTCGGGGAAAATGTGGCACAGCCATCCATTCAAGCGGTGCACGCGCCGGTTTTCTATGGAACAGCGTTTGCGGCGTGGGCGGAATTGGAGGCAGGTGCAGATGCGGGGAAGATTTCGGAGGCTTGCCGGGGCGCTGGTTTTGCTATGAGCGACGAGAGCGACGCTGGTCCGAGCAACGTCAGCGCGGCGGGAGAAAAGAGCGTCCAACTTGCGAGGCCGGAGGCAGATCCTGGACAGCCAGGGCGTTGGTGGTTTTGGGGTGCGGCGGATAATATTCGATTGCCGGCGGCAAATGCGGTGAAGCTGGCGGAGATGCTTACGTAATGGGCCGAAAGATCTTGTGCGCACCGTTGCTGGTGGCCGGGCTGATGAGCGGCTGCGGTTATCATGTCGCCGGGCGAAGCGATGCGCTGCCGAAGAGCATTCATGTGATTGCGGTGACGGCGCTGGAGAATAAGACGAGTAGCTACCGGATCGAGCAGAGATTGACGAGCGCGACGGTTCATGAATTTCTGGCGAAGACTTCGTATCGCGTGGTATCCGATCCGGCGAACGGGGACGCGGTGCTGCGCGGGAAAGTCTTGAGCCTTGAGGCGGTTCCGCTGCTGTTCGATACGGCTACGGGGCGGGCGACGGCCATGCTCATCACCGTAAAGTGCGAAGTTACGTTCGAAGAACGCGAAACGGGGAAGGTCCTCTATCACACGGACAATTTTGTTTTTCGAAATCAGTATGAGATTTCAACGGACGTGACGAATCCGAATGCCATCAAGAGTTTTTTCGAGGAGCAGGACCCGGCGCTGGAGCGGCTGGCGCAGGATTTTGCGACGCGGCTGGTGGCGGCGGTGACGGAGAATTACTGACGGGGCGGGCCGGGCTAAAGCCCGGCGCCTACAAAGGTGAGAAGATATGGCGCGGGTATCGGCGGAAGAGTTGTTGGGGCGGCTGGAGAAGGGGAAGCCCGTTCCGGCGATATTGTTGCTGGGGGAAGAGCCGTATCTTCGGGATTCGTGCCGGGCGCGGTTGATTGAGCGATTTGTGGCGGAGGCGGCGAGGACGTGGGCGGTTTCGCGGTATTCGGCTGATCGCGGGGAGACGCAGGCGGCGCTGGAGCAGGCGCAGACGATGGCGATGCTTTCGCCGGTGCAGGTGGTGTTCCTCGAAGAGGCTGAAGCCATCGAAAAGCTTGGAGAGAAAAACCGGGAAGAAGCAGTGGCTCAACTGGGTGCCTATCTTGAAGATCCTGCGCCGTTCACGGTATTGGTGATTGAAGCGACGGGACTCGATCAGCGGATGAAGCTGGGGAAACTGCTGGCGGAGAAGACGCTGGTGGTGGAATGCGGGCTGGGGGAAAACGCGGGGGAGCGGCAAACGGCGGCGGTGGCGCTGGCACGGGCGATTGGGAAAGAAGAGGGAGTGGAGTTCGAGAGAGGGGCCGCGGAGGATTTGGCGGAATTTGTGGCAGCGGATTTGCTGCGGCTGAAAACGGAGATCGAAAAGCTGGCGACGTATGCGGCGGAGAGGAAATTGATTCGGCCGCAAGACGTCACTGCTCTGGTGATTTCCGAGAAGACGACCACGGTTTGGGAATTGGCGGATATGCTGGCGTCGCGGCAGACGAAGAAGGCGCTGGAATTTTTGGACCGCTTGCTGCGCGATGGGGAAGAGCCGCTGCCGATGCTGGGCGCGATGGCGTGGATGTACCGCAAACTGATCGAGGCGAGTGAAGTGAAGGGCGTGACGAACGGATGGCAAGCCGCGCGGGCGCTGGGGATGCGGCCGGAGCAGGCGGAACTGGCCCTGCAGAATGCGCGCAAGATTTCGAAGGGACGATTGTTGAGCGGATTGAGCGCATTGCAAAAGGCGGATGACCGGTTGAAGCGGGGCGGGGAAGATGCGCGGGCGGTGATGGAGTTTCTGATTACGGAGCTGACTGGCGGGGAAGCGAAGGCGGCGCGCGGATGAGAGCGAAGAATTAACACAGAGGACGTGGAGGACAGGGAGTTCACAGAGAGTTCGCGGGCAAATGCAAAAGGGGCGGCCATTTGGCCGCCCCTTTTATTGTTGAGGATGGAGTAGGTCTTAGTGGTCGCCGCCGTGATCGCCATCGTGGTGGTCGAAGTCGAAGAGATCGAAAAGATCGCCTAGCGCCGGGCTGTTAAGCGGCACGTAGGGATTATCTTCGTCAACTCTGGGATTCGGGAAATTATCGCGGCTGCGGCCCGTCAGTGGTTTCAAATTCCAATTCCGCTCGATGAACTTCAGGATCGAAACGTGGTCGGAGTAGGTGTGGCTGACGTGGCCGCCGCGGGTGAAGGGTGAAACGGCGATCAACGGAATGCGCGGGCCGTCGCCGAAGAAGTCGAGCGGCTGGATGTAGCCAGAGTCGTAGTAGCCGCCGCCTTCGTCCATGGTGATGAACAAGACGGTGGATTCAAACAGTTCTTTATTAGCGGTGAGATGGTCCACGACTTTCTTGACCATGCCCTCGAAGAGATCCTCTTTGGAAGATGCCGGGTGGCCGTCAAGCAGGCCGTCCGGTTTTACGAAGGAGACGGCCGGCAAAGTTCCGTTATCCACGGCATTGAAGAAGTCTATGGCGTCCTTGATGTGCGCGGCGCGTTGAGCCGCATCGCCCATAATCTTGCTGTTATAGGACTCGAAGTTGCAAATGTTGCAGTACGTTTGTCCAACTTGGACCGTCGGATCAGTGCTCTTTGGATCGTGCTGCCGATTCACCGCCGCGGTGTATGCTCCGCCGTAGTAAGCCCACGAGATGCCCTTCTCATTGAGCGCTTCGCCGATGGTGCGCACATTGCTCGGCGGAATGGACCCGCCCCCCGCGATGCCCTTGGTGTCCACGGTGCCGTCAGGCAGGAAGCCGGGCGAGTCATTATTGACCATGTAGAAGTGTCCCGTTTCGCAATTGGGGTTGGGATTGTAAGGGAGAGATGCGAGGTACTCGCGGATTGCGGGAATGCCGGGCTGGCTGGGATCAGCGCACTCGGTGAAGTTGCCGTTGAAAAGAAGGTCGTTGGTGTAAACGTCGTTCATCTGGGGCGTCTGATTGGGAAGCGGATCGGGATTCGCGATAACAACCGACGGCGGCACGGTGGGATTGCCATTGCCATCGGACCAGAAAATGGAGTCGCCGGTGCCCAGCATAATGTGGTTGTGGGCGGTGCCACCCATGACCGATTGATGGAAATTGTCGCTCATGGAGTATCGGTCGGCGAGGCTCTTGAGAACCGGGACGTCGCCTGCCTGCATGTTGTAGAAGCCCATGGAATTGCCGCCGCCATTGTCGTCGATGGCAGGGGGGTTATCGAAAACGGAGTCGATCTGGTTCGTGTAGTTGATGATGACGTAGGGATATAGATCGCTCAGGCATCCCGAGGGATTCTGGCGCGTGGCGTTTTTGATGTTGCAATCCGATTGCTGCCACATCTCGAACAGCCGGTGGGTCGAATCACCCGTGTAGGAATCGTAGGGCAGATTTGCACCCTTGAGCGGGAATGGTCCGTTGGGCAGGTTGTTGAAATTCGTGACGCGTGTATCGAAGTCGGGGACGGGGGTAAGCACAATCGTATTCGCTTCTCCGGACGAGCCGGTCTGCAGCAAGGGTAGGTCAGCAGCTTCCAGCGACGGCTCGATTGCGCCCAGAAGAGCCGGGGCCACCCCAAAAGAAAACGGCTCCCCGGCGGACGGGCTGGGCGAAAAATTCAGTGTTGGCGCCGGCAGTGTCGTGTAGGGGGCCTTCTGGTCGTCATCGAGGCTGACGAAGTATTTGGGCTGGAAGGGGGCAACCTGCTGGAATTGCGCGGCTTTGGAGAAATGCTTGCCGGGCGCGCCGTTGGCGTTGATTATTCCCTCCGATAGCAGATTCTTGACGGAATCGCCGCTCGGAGAAACGTAGGTTGCGAAGAGATTATCGAAGCTGCGGTTTTCGCCAATCAGTACAATGACGTGCTTGATGGGACTGCGGGTATGCTCTTTCTCATCGGCCTGGAGGGTTCCGGCTAGCGGGCCGGCCAGGCTGAATTGAAACACGGTCAGTGCAACAAATCCTACGCGAAGACCGTGCAGGGATTTTGAAACGAATTGCTTCAATGTCATGCAATCTCCTAGATCGAATGAATATGGAAAGCACCCGAATGGGCTTGGAGAGCGTGAACTGGGCGCATTACTGGGAGGTTGCGTTCAGGTGAGAGAAGAATGAAATGAATTCGAAAATCGAATACTGGTAGTGCCGGGACCGGGACCGGGCGAAAACACAAATAGGCGAGCTTACGCCCGCCTTTCTGAAATTTCACAAAAGTGAACAGCCAACGTGAATTACTTGGCGGTCTTGGCCGCGAGTCCGTTGTGGGCGAGGGTCAGGCGTGACTTGTAGCGGTTACCGGTGTTCTCGTGGAGCACGCCCTTGCTGATGGCCTGGTCGATCGCCGACATGGTCGGATGAAGAAGATTGCCCGCGGCGGTGGCGTCACCGGCGGTGATGGCGGTGCGCAGACGGCGCATCATGGTGCGCACGCGAGTGCGGTTGGCGCGATTGACTTCGGCGCGCTGAAGAGACTGTGCCGCGCGCTTCAAAACTGACTTTTTCTTCTTCTTAACTTTGGTAGCCTGTCCCTGCGCCATCTATTGCTCCTTGTAGGTATCGCTCAAACTTCTAACGTTAAACGAGGCTCACGCCTTTGTCAAACGAGGTCAGAAGCCGTTATGGGCACCGGTTGAATTATCTAAGAATCCACAAGGCTAGGGCTATTAATGATCCCATGATGAGGATGATCGCGACGATCGCCCAAGCGATCTGGATAAATTCTTGTTTGAGCAATTCGCGTTGACTAAGGTTCTCCCTTTGTCTTTTCTCGCGAAAATACTTTAGCCATCCAAATAGCTCTATTAGTGCCAATCAGTTTCCTTCATGCCGCTGCCTCAAACGGTACCACTACCCAAAGGTCGGTAGTGACTCATTTTCAAACCGAGTCATTACCGAAGCTGCTGCTTCCCGGATGCACGCATCGATCCTCCGAAGTATGGGTCAAAGAGCGATCAATCAACCAGCTTGTCGCTGAGCCAGCGGGCGACGACGGTTAGACCGGCGCCCACCAGGCCGAAACAGCTGGCGTTGCTCCACCATTCGGTGCCGCGATCATAATCGGCCAAGGAGGTTTCCAATGCCATCTTCGCGGAAGCGACCTTCAAAGGGAGAGTTGGATCGAGCGGCTTTGGCTCGGCGGCATGTTTGAGCTGCTCGAGCATCAGCTGCGGCTGCTTCATATCGAGCATGGTGATGGGCGCGTGGCAGTAGGGGCAGGCCGAGTCGGTTTCAAGATTGATGGACGCCCCACAGCTGGAGCAATTCACAAACTGAACGTTCTGGCGCAATTCCTGGATCTGCGCGGGCGTCAGTCGGTGGATGAAATTCTTTTCTTTCAAGAACTCGAGAAAGGCGATGAAGTGGCCGTCATCGGTGGCACATCGCCAATACGTGAACGGCATGTTGCCTTGCAGGTCGTGCGCCAGCTTCAGCGTCGTTGCACAACGCGGACATTTCATCGTGCCAGGAAGCGATGGCTTCGCGGAGGAGGGATGCTCCCCGATGAATTTCATGAGCTTCAGTGTGGAGCCGGGAGAAAGTTTCAGGCTTTCGAAATGATCGAACCAGAAGGCCTGGCATCCAGCGCAGACATCGATGGCGACCTGTCCGCCCATGCGGGCCTCCAACGTCATGGCGGTCATTTCGGTTTTGCAGCCGGGGCACTTCATAGTCAAACATTGTAACTTGTCGCCCGGGTGTCCATCGCACCGACCGGGGAGGAAGTTTCATCAGCCCCACTAGTTCGGCTGGCCGCTCTAACTTCTCGAACGGAAAGAGAAGCCCCGCCCTCCTGGGGGGAGAAGGGCGGGGAGGGGGAGACAGCGTCGAAGCTCTATTATTTGTCGTGGTTGAAGGAAAGCGGGAATTCGTAGATGACGTCGCCGACTGGAACTTTCAAGATGAGTTGGCGGGACTTGGCATCGCGTTCGAACCACACGGCTCCTGCGGTCTTTTCGCTGGGTTTCAGCGTGCATTCGCGCAGGGAGAGTTCGTTGATTTCACGCACCATGTTCACGAGCGCGGACTGATTCTTCGCGGCGATTTCTTCGAGCGCCTGATGCTGCGCCAAGTAATTTGGCGAAGGGTCCGATACCGGAAGTTTGTAGGTCAAGACGTAGACATCCCCGTTGGGCGAGGAGTAGGAGCGCGAAGGCTGCGGTCCGTCGGCAGCACCTGCACTAGCGGAGGTCCAGAGAACCTGATGATTGGCCGCTTTCGCCAATTGTGCGGGATCCTGGTAGCGCAAGGGCTTCACCAACGGAGCGATCTCATCCAGAGAGAGCAACTTCGGCAGCACGTAAACGGATTGTGCACCACCATTCACCACTGCGACGTTGGCGCGCATCTTCCAGCCGGTGTCCTGCAGCGAAACTTGAACGGTGACGCCGTTGGCGGTCAGCGATTCCACCAGTTGGCTGCCATTCATGAACTGGTAGCTGCCTTTAGCTCCCGCTTGCCAGCGCGCCACGCCGTTGCTGATCGCGGCGTTATCGCCGGGAATTTGCGCCTCGGGCCGCTTGCGGACCGGCCGGGTGAGATACATGTGCGCCACATAGCCTTGCTTGCCGTCTTCCGTGCGGATATTGACGGTGTAGCCTTCGACATCGGAGAGCACAGCGACTTCCTCGCCGCAATCCAGATCGGCGACGAGCTGCATGGGCAGCGTCTGCTCCTGGTCGGCGGTCATGGGTACGCTGAGGTTTCCGTTGCAACTGATCTTGCTGGTAAGGGTCGCATTGTTGGAAGTAGAAGAGGAACTCGCGAGTTCTTCGCAGCGCGAGGATGAGCTGAAAACCAGGCTCGCAAGCGCGCCGAGTAGTATGAGTTTGCTTTTCATCGTCAGGCCCCTTCCCATACCCCGAAAAAATTTCAAAGTTTTAATCTCCGCTTCGATTTGCATCTTGGCGTTCGGGAAGGATTGCGTCCATAGTTCCTCCGTACCAGAGTACAGGTAATGAGCAGGATACTGGCCTAGGTGAGGAAGAAGTTTTCAGATTTCAATTGTCAGTAATCCATTCTTCGTTTTTAGTAGGTAGTCGTTATACGGAAGAGGAAGGGAGACGTCCATGGGTTCGGTTTTCAAGATTGCTGTTGGACTAATCGTTACGTTGCTGTTTGCTGCCAGCGGGCTCTACGCGCAGGCGCCGGAAGAAGCGCCGGCGAAGGTGGCGTGCGATTGTGCGGAACTCGCCGAAGCGAAGGCGCGGCTGGAAGTTGCGGAGAAGCGGCTTAGCGATTGGCCGAACCTCGCGCGTTACCGCGAGGCGAACGGCAAGGTGGCTGCTCCGGCGAAGGACGAGCAGCGCGTAGTGTTCATGGGCGATTCCATCACCGACATGTGGGTGCAACCGAGGTTCGGCGGATTCTTTCCGGGCAGGCCGTATATCGGGCGCGGGATTGGCGGCCAGACCACGCCGCAAATGTTGTTGCGATTTCGGGCAGACGTGCTCGCGCTCCAGCCGAAAGTCGTGGTGATTCTGGCAGGAACGAATGACCTTGCGGGGAACACCGGACCGATGACGCTCGAAGAGACCGAAGGAAACCTCGCTTCCATGGCGGAACTCGCGCGCCCTCACGGCATTCGCGTAGTTCTTTCTTCGGTGTTGCCGGTCAGCAATTACGGGCACGATCGCGATGGCAATCCGGTCGACATCCGGTTGAAACGTCCGCCGGAGAAAATCCTTGAATTGAATGCATGGATCAAGAAGTACGCCACAGACCAAGGTTACGTGTACCTCGACTATTTTTCCGCGATGGTGGATGAGCAGGGCCTGCTCAAGAAAGATCTCAGTGAGGATGGTTTGCATCCGAATGCGCTCGGCTATGCCGTGATGGCGCCGCTCGCGGAAAAGGCGATCCAGGAAGCGCTGAAATCGAAGACGCCCAGAGAGAAAGAGTAGCAAGCCCAGTTTCTTGTCTCGAACCGCTACTTGACCGGCCCGGAGCGCGTAGTGGCCTGGTCTGTCATCCCCTTTCCACTGCTGTTATCCCATTCCACTAACTGTCATCCCGACCCTCAGGGCGCGCTCATGCGCGGCCAGAGGCGGAGGGATCTGCTTCCGGTTTCGACGCCGGCTTGCTCCCGGACGTCAACAGAGCAACGCAATTTCCTGAGGCTTCGATCTCACTGAAAACAAAGGATTAGAGAAGTGGAAAACTTTCCTTGACAGAATTGTATTTTGTGGTATCCTATGAGTGTGTGAATGTTCGCCCCGATTCTTTCGGGGCGTTTTTTTTTTGCCCGAGGTATCCCAGATTCCCTGTCGCAGTTCGGCATTGAGCCCATTTTGCAGCGCCCGCTTACCCTAGCGCAGGAAGAGCGCCCCTTACGGGCGCTTTTTCTTTTCTTCCCGTGATTCCCAGTTCCGGCCTCCACGCTCTCTTGTCTCTAGCCCGTTAGCTGTCGTCTGTGAGCTGTTCCTGTCTCTGTTTCTGTGTCGCGTCTTCGTCTCTCGCTGTTAGCTGTCGGCTGTGAACTGTTAGCTTCTCCTCTCTGTGCCTCATGAAAGCCAAAAAGCCCAACGCCGAACTTGTCTGCAAGCAGTTCGAGGACGCTCTTGCCCCTCGTCTGCGTCTCTCCACTACCGACCGAGCCGTCTATTACCACCTTCTCCGGCACAGCCGCCTCGAAGGCAAGCCTCGTCTTCATTTTTCCGTGATTTGGCTGGCGCGGAATCTTGGCCTCACCGTGGAAACCGTGCGCGCCGCGCTGCGCCGGCTCGTGCAACACCGCGCATTGCGGCTGGTCGAGCGCAGCAAAGCGGGCCACGTGATGGACGTTCGCCTGCCCGAAGAGGTTCCCGGCGCTCGCCGAAGCACAGCCCAAACACGCGCGGCCGTTCCCTCGCCTCACACCGGCAACCTCGAGGAAACCGACTTCATGCGCACCCCAGAACTCCGCCAGGCCATCCATGCTCGCGAAGGGGGCGTCTGCTTTTACTGCCTTCGCCGCATCGGCCCGGAGTTCCAGTGCCTCGACCACGTCATACCCCGCGCCCAGCTTGGCCCCAACTCGTACCGCAACCTGGTCTCGTGCTGCCGCGAATGCAACTCCCGCAAAGGCGAGCGCCCCGCCCCCGACTTTTTGCGCTCCCTCTACCGCGACGGCCGCCTAACCGGCGCCGAACTGATCAGCGCCCTCCAGTCTCTAAACGACCTAGCCGCCGGCCACCTCCGCCCTGCAGGTGTGTAGCAGCGGGTTTACCCCGCTGCTCTTTCTCCACATGATACAGCATCATAAATTTATCTATATTTTAAACTCACCCGCGATGGAGAAACACTCGAGACATCATCTCCCGCATCCTTACTATGTAGGCCCACGCAATTACTTTCTAACGATTTGCACAGGTCAACGTCGCAAGCTCTTCACCGACGCACCTTTGGTCCAGCTGCTGACGAGCGAACTCACCAGGCAGTTTCGCAGTCATGCTTTCACCATTTTCGCCTATTGCTTCATGCCGGATCATTGCCACGTTCTCGCCGCAGCGCTGACAGAAACGTCTGATCTTGCCAAAGCCGTTCGAGCATTCAAAGGCGTGTCCGCCGCGCACGCTCGCTCTTTGGGGATACGCAATCTCTGGCAGCGGAACTATTACGACCACATTCTTCGCTCCAGCGAGAGCTTCCACAGCGTGGCCGCGTACATTTTTGAGAATCCCGTCCGCGCGGGCTTGGTCCATGATCCGCACGACTGGCCATTCTCTGGTTCGTTCGTCTTTGACTGGAAGAACCTGGCCCTCCCCGTACCTCCGTTCACCCCGAACTGGAAACGGCCCGTGTAGCAGCGGGTTTACCCCGCTGCTCTTTCTCTGCAAACCTAATCGGCCGGTTTACCCCGCTGCCTCCTCTCTATGAATCTCGCTCGCCTTGATGACAAAAATATCTCCCGCCCTGCGCTCGAAGGTCTTGCCATTGACGGTCCACACTATGGGCAAGGCGGCGGCGGGATAAACCCGCAAATACAGAGCAGCGGGGTAAACCCGCTGCTACACGGCTTCCCCGGCCTTCCCGGATGAACCGGATCTCGTCATAAGGGCGCCCGTGCGGACCCAGTCCCGAACCGCGCTTCCCCCCAGGCCCCGGCTTACCATGTAGCGGCGACTTTACGTCGCCGTCTTCTCTTGACTCTCCTCTTGAGTCTTGCCACCCCCCGTCACTCGTTTACCCTGAGCTTCGAGGGGCCACCCGTCACTCCCCACTTCCTCTGATTCGGCCTCCAGGTGTCATCCCGCCTGCCCTCAGCGCAGCCGAAGGGAACCCAGTCGCGCTCTTCCCTGCGGCAAGCGGGGCGCAAGGGTTGTCGCGAATGGCGGTGACGAGCGCCCGGCGAGGCGCACGAGTCCCGAGTCTTATCGGGAGGGATCTGCTTTTTCTTTCTTAGCCTTGGCCTGAGGCTCGCCGCTCGTCACTCACCGCTTCCTCTAAACCGCAGGGGGAAAATCCCGTCTGTCTCTGGCTCCTAGGAATTTCGTCTGCGCCGCTCGCCAGGTAAGTTAATTCGTGAATACTCTGTCCAACTGGCGTAGGATTTCCCTGCATGACGCCCGGCATCGCTAGCAGAACAAAAATTGCAGTCACGCTCGTTTGGGTGAGCATCACACTGTCGGCGTTAGGGATTGTTCTTCGCGGCCTCATTCCACTACATATCCTACTGTGGCTGGGGGGACTTGGCCTCGCGATTTGGTACACGAACAAGGCTTCGCTTCATTCCACACTAGTGCAACTTGAACCAACGTCGGTATCTCTAACTTCGCGCCCCAACTCCTGGCTAGATGGAGAAGGCGTTGGCCTAACCGTCGTTCTCATCGTGACAATTTTGTTTTTCTTATCGTCTTTAGCGAAATGGACCAACCGAGGCCTAGGCCCTGAGCCCACGGCAGAAAGCGCCGCGAACCATGAGCAGCGCAGCGCGAAGCCAACTATGACCCCCGAAGAGCTTACAAAAGTTCAACAGGCTGACCTATATTTACTCACACTGAACAAACTGGTTGTCCGTTGCGGCGAACCGATGACCGATAAGACGAGGGCATTTACGGAAGCCAAGATCAAAGGAATAATGCGGCGCGATCTGTCGTACAAAAGTGAAAAGGGTTCTGTCATTATGTTGACGTTTTGGAATGGATCTTCTGGTGGCAAGAGCAAGAATTGGGAATTCCTGTCCATGCTAGACGGCGGAGTTGAGTATCGAGCGGAGGACTCAAGCCATATTCTGTCTGCGCTACCCTGCATGGGCGAATGAATAAATCGCCAGAGGTGCGGCATGCAAATCGTCCAACAAATTCACATGTTAGCCGAAGTTCTTGCGTGGCCGATCGTCGCGTGTATCACCATTTTTTTGTATCGGGACGTCGTTCGCTCGCTTCTGCCCGGGGCCAAAATCAAGCTAGCATTTCCTCCCGTCATCGTCGAAGCAACGATTCCAATGATAGAACAGTCAGTCGCTGACAGTTTGCGAGGTGAGAAGCTCACCGGGGAGCACTGGTCGTGGCTGAAAAGACTAAGAGACGAGGGTCCTTTATCTGTGTCTGACGCTGACAAGCCCGTCCTGCGGCTCCTGCGCGACGCAGGATTGTTGAGGACTGTAGAGAAAGGCTTCCTCCAAAGCGCCAAGTCAGTGGAGATTACGGGCTTGGGGAAGTTCGTGGTTGACGCATACGACCGTAAACTGGGTGGTTAAACTAGAGATGTGTGCGTGGAAGCTATCGTAGTTCATATTTTTTAGCGGGAAACCCGGGGCGAAACCCGGTATCTGAGCGGAGTTGCATCGTCAGCAAAGCCGCTCAAAGCTCCATTCCTGCAAGCCGCGCTCAGTCCAGTCGAAGACTCCCGACCAAACTTCGCCGATCACAGCTGGAGGAACGTAGCTGGAAAACACCTCGCTCCACCATGCTTGGTCGTACATTCTCAAATCTTCGTAGAGATCAAGAACCAATACTCGTCTAGCTTCAGGATACGCGGCAAATTTCTTGGCACATCCGGCGTAAATTTTCGTGAGTGCCTTTACAAGTTCGTCGGGCGGGTGGCCCATCCTTTCGCGCTTTTTGCGAAAGGGTGGGGTCGTTTTTCGCTTACAGTCATCAACGCGTAACTTGACCGCGACGGAGTGCTGCGCTAGGGTGTAATGAGTTTCTCCCAGAGCAGGCTTCGAAGCGGCTGCGCCTGCCCGCCGCAGGCGGGCACAACGAGGAGGAATCCCATCGGCCACCCGGTTCCGGTTACAGAAAAACCTTCCAATTGGATGCGACGTACCGTTCACATTTCCGGACAAATTGAGCCCTTCTTTGGCACGCTGGACGAAAACGTGCGCCTGCTCGAAGACTCGCTGCGCGTGCGCACGCACCTGCACGACACGCGGCTGACCATCGAAGGCGAACAGGAGTGCGTGGACCAGGCGGTCAAAATCGTCGAGGAATACAACCACTTGACGCGGCACGGGCGCGCGCTCTCCGCAGCGGAAGTGAAGTCGCTGATGCGCGTGGCCACGGACGAGCCGCACGAATCACCGCGCGGAATGTTCGAGCACAGCCGCGTGCGCTCCTTCGGCAAGAAACAAGTCACGCCGAAGAACGCCAGCCAGAAGCGCTACATGGAGGACATCGAGAAGCACGACATGATGTTCGGCATCGGCCCGGGCGGCACGGGGAAAACCTACATCGCCGTGGCCATGGCCGTGAGCGCGCTGCTGACGAAGCAAGTGAACCGCATCATCCTGGCGCGGCCTGCAGTGGAAGCCGGCGAGCGGCTCGGCTTTTTGCCCGGCACGCTGCAGCAAAAGATCGATCCTTATATGCGCCCGTTGTACGACGCGCTGTACGACATGCTGGACGCCGACAAACTGGAACGCTTTTTGGAGAAGGGCATTATCGAAGTTGCGCCGCTGGCGTTCATGCGCGGCCGCACGCTAAATGATTCCTTCGTGATTCTGGACGAAGCGCAAAACACCACCAGCGAACAGATGAAAATGTTCCTCACGCGGCTGGGTTTCAACTCCAAAGCAGTGATCACCGGCGACGTAACGCAGATTGACCTGCCGCAGGGTAAAAAGTCCGGGTTGATCGAAGCGCTGGAAGTTTGCGGCAAGATCGAAGGCATCGGCGTGGTGCAGTTTGGCGAGAAGGACGTGGTGCGGCACAACCTGGTGCAACAGATTATTCGCGCGTATGAAGAGTATGATGTAGCTCATCCGCAACGGGGCGGAAACGCCGGCAACGGCAAAGCGGGAACGCAAACGAGAGAATCCGGGAAAGACCAAAATAAAGAAATCCAGCAAGGATGATCCTGAACCGCCAGAGAAGCGTGCGCGTGGCGCGGCGTCCACTCGAATCGTTTCTCCGCCGTGTGCAAGGCCAACTGGGATTGCAGGAAGCGGGTGTCACGATTTGCCTGGTGAGCGACGCGGAGATCGCGCGGATGAATGAGGCGTTTCGCAAGAAGAAGGGGCCCACCGACGTACTTTCGTTTCCAAGCGTCGCGCGGCGAAGGCCCGTGCCGCTGCGCCGGAATTCCAGTAAAGGAAAAGTTGGCGAATACCTCGGTGACGTTGCCATCTCGCCAGCCACGGCGCGGCGCTACGCGGAGAAATCCGGCCGGAAACTGCCGAGCGAGCTTCGCGTGTTGATCCTCCACGGCGTTTTGCACCTTCTTGGGTACGACCACGAAACCGATCGCGGCCAAATGGACCGGGTGGAGCGTAAGCTGCGCAAGCGGCTTGGACTGGCGTGATGAATTTAAGTTGGCTCTACGCGCTGAGTGTCGTGCTGGTTGGCTTGACCCTGCCCATTTTCTCCTACCTGACTTTGATCTACCGGGAACTGGGGCGCATGACCACCGGCCGCGTGCACGAGCATCTGGATATTTTCGAAGCAGAAATTGAACCGAAGCTGAAAATCAACCGCCGGAGCGGCGGACGTACGTTCCGCATCCTCGGGCACTTCATGCTGGCGTTTCTGGTGCTGGAAACCACGCGCGGCGTGGTCTACTTCGTTCCGGGCAAGTGGGAATCCTTCGTGCAGTTCTGTGTTTTTATTGCGCTCGAAGTCGTCATCGCGATGCATTTTATTCCTGACATGCTCCTGTATCGCACGACGGGACGCTGGCTTCTGCCGCTTTTGCCGCTGATCCGCGGCGCGATGTGGTTCGTCTGGCCGGTGCGCGTGTTCCTGGAAGGCGCGGAGTCCTTGGCGCGCATTTCCGAATACGAAGCGGAGAAAACAGCGGAACAGCGCACAGAAGAGGGAATTGAAGCACTGGTAGAGGCCGCGGAAGAGGAAGGCATTATCGAGCCGGAACAAGCGGACCTGATCGAGCAAGTCGTGGAGTTCAGCGACAAGCGCGTGCGCGAAGTGATGACACCGCGGCCCGACATCGTGGCTATGCCGGCGGATGCCTCTCTCGAGGAGCTACATGCAAGGGTGCTCGAGACGAAATTCAGCAAAATGCCCGTTTATGAAAAGTCACTCGATGATATCTTCGGCGTCGTTTACGCGCAGGACCTTTTGCAGATTGCGGACCAGGACTTACTCAAGCGCAAGGTGCGGGAGCTTGCGAAGCCCGCGCTTTTCATACCGGAAACGAAAGTGGGTTCGGAGCTGTTGCGCGAAATGCGGCAAAAGGGCCAGCCGCTGGCGGTGGTCATTGACGAGCATGGGACCGTGGCGGGAATCGCCACGATCGAAGACCTGGTGGAAGAAATCGTCGGCGAAAAGGGCAACGATGGAAGACCGCCCGCGCCCGACGTGGTGCGCGAGCCGGACGGCGGACTGGTGATGCGCGGAAGCATGGCGATCGGAGACGTGGAGGAATTGCTCGGCGTGCAGTTTGGCGACAAGTCGGACGAAGCGGTGACGACCCTCGCCGGCTTGCTCAGCCATGCCATGGGGAAAGTTCCCGGACCGGGCGACAAAATCGAGCTGGAAGGGCATCGCTTCGAAGTCCTGGAAGCCAACCAGAGAAAAGTATTGCGCGTACGGATTCGCAAGCACATGACGGCGGCTCCGGCGAAGCGCTAGCCATCCACGAACGGAAAGACGCGAAGGCAGCGGAACCTGTCGAAACACTGGAACGAGCAGGAAAAGTTTGAGGCGCAAGGAACGCAGAGATTGCAGAGAAGAGTGACGATGGAAAACAGTGGAAAAACGGAGAAGAAGGATTTTCGGTCGGGCTTTGTGGCCATCATTGGGCGGCCGAACGCCGGAAAGTCAACGCTCGTGAACCGCCTGGTCGGGCAGAAAATCGCAATCGTGACTTCGAAGCCGCAAACGACGCGCAACCGTATTCAGGGCATCGTGACGAAGCCCGAAGGACAAATGGTTTTCATCGACACGCCAGGACTGCACGAGGCGGATTCGGCGCTGGGACGGCAAATGATGCAGGAAGTGGCGGCGGCTCTGGAAGGCATCGATGTCTTGCTCTTAATGGTGGATGCCAGCCGCACGCAGCCGCATGCGGATGAGCTGCTGCTGGAGAAAGCCAAGCGCTTTCGCGGCAAGACGATTTTGGCACTGAACAAAGTGGACCAAGTGCCGAAACCGAAACTGTTGCCGTTGATCGAAGCGTTCTCGAAGGCGTTTGACTTCGTGGCGATTGTACCCATCTCCGCGCTGAAGGGTGCGGGTTGCGAGGACCTTCTAAAAGAGATTCTCAAGCAATTGCCGGAAGGCGAGCCGTATTTTCCCGAGGATCAGGTCACGGACCAGCCGGAACGCTTTCTGGCCGCCGAAATCATCCGGGAAAAGGCGATTCAAGTGATGTACCACGAAGTGCCTTATGCGCTAGCTGTGGTGGTCGAAAAATTCGAGGAGACGCCGAAGCTTCTTCGCATTGAAGCCACTATGAACGTGGAACGCGATACGCAGAAGAAAATACTCATCGGACACAAAGGGGGAGTTCTCAAGAAAATAGGGACGGAGGCGCGCAAGGAGCTGGAAGCGCTGCTCGACACGAGAATCTATCTCGGTTTGTTCGTGAAGGTCGTGCCGGATTGGCGGGAGAGCCCGCAAAAAGTTCGCGAATTGGATTGGCATTTTCAGCTGGAAGGTTTGAGCGAGGACCAGGGCAAAGGCGAGTAGTTGCTACCAGCCGCATTTCTGCGCGGGAACAGTTATCTAGAGAACGAGCGGTACTGTCCTGGTTCGGATTCGGTCAGTAGGCTGACGGCGCGCCCGTGCGGCCATATCCGCCAAAGGACCAGCGGACGCCAATTGTGGCATAAAGGCCATAGGGACCGTTGGTGCGCAGATCGGCAGAGCCAAGAAGTTTGCTGTAGCGCCCCAGATAATCCACCTGATGCTGCGTTACGCGAATATCAAAATTCTTCGGCAATTGAAATCCGATTCCCACGGAGCGCTCATACGCGATCGGTTCCATCGAAGCGCCGTAACTCAGTTGCGGAATGTTTCTCCCAAAGCTGAATCGCGGTTCGAAAAAAAGAAATAAATGACGCGCGGGAGTTCGGCCAAGAGGCTGGAGCTCCAGGTAGCCGCTCAGCAGATACCGTGCATAAGCCGTGCACGTTGACGCGATTCCACCGGCGTTGGCCGGCTGTGGAAACATGCAGCGTCCAAGATCTGGTTCATTGTGTGAAGGCGCCACCTCGAAATCCGTGTAACCGCGGACCCAGTTTCTTGGGAAAAACGTGCTCTGTTGCGGAGCGGCCGGCGGTCGCGTCGTGGATTCGACCTCAGCCGTTTGCGCGCGTCCTTGCGGCACGCAGAAACACAACAGGGCAGCTGCGACGAGTGTCTTTTTCATTTCGAAAACTCTCCTCAATTCTGTCGTGCGCGCGATGCTGTTCAGGACCTGCAATGACAGGGGAAGTGCCCGACGAGAGGCACGGCGGCGGGATTTTGAGGCCGCCCGGATGACCGCCGATCCGAAGCAGCTTTACAAAGTCAAAGCCAGGAATGGCGCGATTCTACACTGGCCTGGCGCGCTTTACGATGTTCAATTTGAGACATTGTGGGAATTGCGAGCCGTATCAGTCACTCTGATCGTGGCTATTCCGGCGCCGCGATTCCCAGCGATTTCATTTTGCGGTAGAGATGGCTCCGCTCCAGGCCGAGCGCCGTAGCGGTTTGCGTCATATTCCAGCGGTGCTCTTGCAGCTTTCGCAGGATAAACTCCCGCTCGTAAGCGCTCCGTGCTTCATGCAGCGTCGAATACGGATGATGAGGGCTCTCCGCAACGCCGCGAAAGAGTTCGGGGGGAAGGTGGTGCGGCTCGATGCGCGGCTGGGGGCAGACAATCACCAGCCGCTCAATAAGATTGCGGAGTTCACGCACGTTCCCCGGCCAAGGGTAGCGGATCAGAATTTCCATGGCGGAATCGCTAAGCTCGCGATTTTTCTTGGTGTAGGCAGAGCTGAACTCCTTCAGGAAATACCGGGCCAGCGTGGGAACGTCTTCCCTGCGGTCGCGCAGCGGCGGAACGAAAAACGGAATCACGTTCAGCCGGTAGAAAAGGTCCTGGCGAAACGCGCCGCGCGCGATTTCCTGTTCGAGATTTTTATTTGTAGCGGCGATTACGCGCACGTCCACGCTCATCGTTTCATTCGAGCCGACGCGTTCGAAACGCTGTTCTTCCAGGACTCGCAAAACCTTGGATTGCGTGCGCAGGCTCATGTCGCCGATTTCATCGAGGAACAGCGTTCCGCCATCCGCTTTTTGAAACTTGCCGGTCTTGTCTTCGGAGGCGCCCGTGAAGCTTCCCTTGATGTGGCCAAAAAGTTCGGATTCGATCAGTTCTTCCGGGATCGCGGCACAGTTCACTTCCACGAAGGGGCCCTTGCTGCGGAGGCTGGCGGCATGCAGCGCGCGAGCGACGAGCTCCTTGCCGGTACCGCTTTCGCCGTAGATCAGGACGCGCCCGTTCGTCGGCGCGGTGACGGCAATCTGCTGACGCAGAGCTTTCATCGGCACGCTGTCGCCGATTACCTGGTACCGGCGGCCCAACTCACTCCGCAGCAGCTGGTTCTCTTCTTCCAGGCGCCGTTGCTGAATGGCATTGCGGACAAGAACAATGATTTTCTCGAGGGACAGAGGTTTCTCGATGAAATCGAAAGCCCCAAGCTTTGTCGCGCGAACAGCCGTCTCGATGGTGCCATGACCCGAAATCATAATGACCGCGGGAGGCCGCGGGAGCGCCCGCATGCGGCTGAGGGCTTCCAGGCCGTCCATTCCCGGAAGCCAAACGTCGAGAAGAATGACTTCAATGTCACCAGCGGCCACGCGTTCAAGCGCTTCCTCGGCGGAGCCGAGCGCTTCCACGTGGTAACTCTCATCCTTGAGAATCGACGAAAGAGATTCCCGGATGCCGGCCTCGTCATCCACGACGAGGAGATACGGTTTGGGAGTCATCGAATCGTTTCCGTTCCGCTAAATCCGGCAACGGAAGCGGGCGTTGGTTCGGCAACAGGGAGCTCCACGAGAAAACGCGAACCGGCCGGCAGATTGTCTTCGACATGGATGCTGCCGCCGTGTTCGGCGATGATACGCGCGGCGATGGCCAGGCCAAGGCCCGTGCCGCGGCCCTTTGTTGAGAAATGAGGAAGGAACAGCTTGTCTTTGTCTTCCGGGGAAATTCCGTGGCCGGTGTCCGACACACAGATCTCAATCGTTTCCGCGTCTGCGCGGGATCGCGTTGAGACGACAATCTCGCGGAACGTGGAATTTTCGAGCGCCTCGGCGGCGTTGTCGATCAGATTGACCACCACACTGCGAAGCAGCCCGCCATCCGCGCGAACCGACGGAAGATTCTCGGCAAGAGTGGTTTTGAGGGCAATCCCGTCGAGCCGTCCGGCAAAAACCTCCACGGCCTCGTGGACAATGTCATTCGCATTGGCAGTCGAGAGTTTCGCGGTGGGGAAGCGCACGAATTGGGAGAACTCATTCACCAGCGCCGCGAGCGTCGAGACTTCCCGCTCGATGAGCCGCGAGCACTCCTGAACCAAATTTACCAGCTCGGAGTTCTGAGACCTGGCCACTTGAGACTTATCGCGGCGTTCGAGGAATCGCGAGAGCCGCTGAGCGGAAAGTTGGATGGGCGTCAGCGGGTTCTTGATCTCGTGCGCAATCCGCCGCGCCACTTCCTGCCAGGCGGCCGATTTCTGAGCTCGCAGCATCTCCGTCAAGTCATCGAGAACCAGCACGTAGCCCGCATTCGCGCGCCGAGGTCCAAGCGAACTAACGGTCACCGCAAGATGCAAGACGCGCCCTTCCACTACCGTTTCAATTTCCCGCGAGACCACGCCCATGCGCAGCGACTGGCGCATCAAGTAATGGACGATGCGCCCCGCCTCTCCTCCCAGGAGCTCTTCCAGCGAGCGAGAATTGCTCCTTTCGGACCCGAACATGCGCGTAACCGATTTGTTGGCGCGAAGGATTCCTCCCGCGGCATCCAGAGAAATGACTCCCGTCGGAATGTTTTCCAGCACGGTCTCCATCAGCTGCCGCCGGCGCTCCAGCTCTTGCACGGCCAGCTGGAGATTCCGAGTAAACTGATCGATTTGCGAGCGATTATCGCGCAGCTGCGTGGTCATGGTGTTAAACGAGCGCACCAGGACGCCAAGTTCGTCCTGCGCCTGCTCCGGCACCTGGTAGTCAAAGTTTCCGGAAGAAACTTCGCGCGTTCCCTCCGCCAGCGCCTGAATCGGCACGGTCACCTGTTTCGCAAGAAACAGCGCCACCCACATCACCGCGGAGAGCAGCAACACGGTGAAGAGAAGCAGAATCAAAAGCATCTGGCGTTTTAACGCGCGCAGATCTTGTTTCTCCTGGTAGTATTCACGCGTTTGGGATTGAATCGTGGTGAGCCGCCCGAGGATGTCCGTACTCGTGCGACTCGCTGCAACGATGAATCCCGCGGTCTGACCACCTTCCAGGATCGGCAGCCGTGTGCCAAAGTACGTCTTTCCACCCGCTTGCCAAACTTCCACTCCGCTCTGCAACGAGCGCAGATATTCGCCCAAGACTCCTGATTGCGTGCAAACGCTGTCCCGGCGATCCTCGGACTGGTTGTCGCAGACCACACCGCCCCGGACCGCCTTGCCATTCCGATCCAATATCCACACCGCATCCGCGCCCTTTGCAACGGCGCGTTGCAGATAGTCATCCCTCGACCCAGTAGTTTCGGTCAGCGCCTGCAAAGCCATGCCGCGAAGCCGGGGCAACTGTGTCCGCCCCAGATCATTCAAAAGCTTTTGGGTTTCTTCCGAAGCAATCTCCAGTGGCCTTGGAAACCAGAGCAGCAGACTTCGATTGATCAGCGAGTAGCTGACGATAAACATGAAGACGATAGGTAGGAGCGAGATAGCCATGGCGCCCACGACCATCTTGGTTTTGAAGCGCGCGCCAAGTTGCTCTCGGCTTCGTTCAGCCCACAGCCGCAGCGTACTTCGCGCTAAAATAAGGGCGAAGACCAGAAAGGCGGCGGTGATGAAGCTGGACACCGCATACAGCAACATAACCGTGCGCCAGTTGCGTGGTTCGAATGGGACGTCCAGCGAGCCGAACGTAAAGACGGCGGCCAGCAGCAACGTCAGAAGAATTCCACCGGTAGCCAAACCCCAGCGCTGCTTGTTGTCCAGGTGGCTCATCAGGGAACCCGCTGCCGGGATGCCAAGAAAACTACCAAATCGGGTTGGCTGCGCGCCCCGCGGACAATTTTCGTCAGCAGAGCGAGAACATAAGCAGATTGTGTCGAAATGTGCCGCATTGACATCTCTAAGGCAAGATAGCTACCGCGTAGAAGCAAGTCAAGAATTCAACCTGTACTCTTTCCATAGGACCTGTCCTGGTGGGCAGGTATTAGCCATTTCAGAACGAAGCGATAAATTCTGGGTACGCTCTCCGTCGTCATTTGTTAAGGTGAGCGCTGGGTGCAAACCCAGTCGGGAGTGTTGCGGATGTCCGTCCGTTTGGGCGAAATCTTAGTTAAGGAAAGCCTCATCACCCAGGACCAGCTGCAGAAGGCGCTGGAATTCCAGCGTGCAAATGGCGGCAAGCTGGGAAGCTGTCTGACCAAGATGGGCTTTATCACCGACGACGACATCACCGGCGTGCTTTCCCGCCAGTACGGCGTTCCTTCCATCAATCTGAAATACTACGAAATCGATCCCAACGTCATAAAGCTCATTCCCCAGGATACGGCGTCGCGCTACCAGGTGATTCCGCTTTCGCGCGTCGGCTCTGTCCTTACCATTGCGATGACGGATCCCACGAACGTCTTCGCGATGGACGATATCAAGTTCATGACGGGGTTCAACGTCGAGCCGGTAGTGGCCTCGGAGTCGGCCATCGGCGATGCCATTTCCCGCTTCTACGGCGGAGCGGCGTCGAACCACGAGGAACTCAGCAACTTGATGAAGGACCTCGTAGACGAGGACAACGAACTCGAGCTGGCTGCCGAAGAATCGGAGCTGGACACCGCGACACTGGAAAAGGCCGCGGAAGAAGCTCCCATCATCAAGCTCGTCAATTTGATCTTGACGGATTCCGTGAAGCGCGGAGCGAGCGACATTCACATCGAACCATACGAACTCGAGATGCGCGTCAGGTTCCGCGTTGACGGCCAGCTGCAGACGGTGATGACTCCGCCGTTGCGCTTGAAGGACGCGATTACCAGCCGCTTGAAGATCATGGCCAAGCTCGATATCGCGGAAAAGCGCTTGCCGCAAGACGGCCGCATCATGATCAAGTACAAGGCCGAAGGAAAGAAAAAGGAACTGGACTTCCGTGTTTCCACCGTCCCGACCCTGTACGGCGAAAAAATCGTCATGCGGTTGCTGGACAAGGAAAACCTCCGGCTGGACATGACCAAGCTCGGCTTCGAACCGGAGTCGCTCAAGAAATTCGAACGCAACATTTTGAAGCCCTACGGCATGGTGCTGGTCACCGGCCCCACGGGTTCAGGTAAAACCAACACTCTGTACTCTTCCGTGGCCACGCTGAACACCGTGGATACAAATATTATGACCGCGGAAGACCCCGTCGAATTCCAGTTGGCGGGCATCAACCAGGTCCAAATGAAAGAGCAGATCGGTTTGAACTTCGCCGCTGCTCTGCGCGCCTTCCTGCGGCAGGACCCCAACATTATCCTGGTCGGCGAGATCCGCGACTTTGAAACGGCGGAAATCGGCGTTAAGGCCGCGCTCACAGGACACTTGGTTTTGTCTACCCTGCACACCAACGATGCGCCTTCGACCATCAGCCGCTTGATGAACATGGGTATCGAGCCTTTCCTTGTGGCCACTTCGGTGAACCTGATTTGCGCCCAGCGTCTTGTGCGCCGGATCTGTTCGAATTGCAAGGAAGAACTGGAAGTGCCGGAGCAGGCGTTGATCGATGCTGGATACTCCCCGGAAGAGGCGAAGAAGACAAAGATTTATCATGGTAAAGGCTGCACGACGTGTGGCAAGCGTGGCTACAAGGGCCGCACGGGCCTTTACGAGGTAATGGAAATCAACGACGAGCTCCGGGAATTGATCCTCGTCGGCGCCTCCGCTCTGGAATTGAAGAAGAAGGCAATCGAGCAGGGCATGATTACGCTGCGGCGCAGCGGCTTGACGAAGGTTGCGCTGGGACAGACAACCATGGAAGAAGTCCTGCGCGAAACGGTTTTATAGAATCGAAGGTGACGGATGGCTGGCATCACGCTGAGTGAATTGTTGAAGAAGATGATCGAGATGGGAGGCAGCGACCTCCACATTACGACGAACAGCGCTCCGCGTGTGCGCGTGCACGGCCGCCTCCGGCCCCTGGACATGCCGCCTCTGACCGCCGCGGACACCAAATCGCTGGCCTACAGCGTTTTGACGGATGCGCAGAAACATCGCTTCGAAGAAAACCTGGAACTGGACTTCTCGTTCGGCCTGAAGAATCTGGCTCGTTTCCGCGGCAACGTATTTAATCAGCGCGGAGCGGTCGGCGCCGTCTTCCGTACGATTCCGTGGGAAATAAAAGGCTTTGACGCTCTTGGGTTGCCACTCGTGGTGAAGGGACTGTGTGACAAGCCGCGTGGACTCGTCCTCGTCACCGGGCCGACAGGCTCCGGCAAGTCCACCACGCTCGCTGCCATGCTCGATAAGATCAACAGCGAACGTGAAGAGCACATGATCACTATCGAGGACCCCATCGAGTTTCTCCACAACCACAAGAAGTGCCTCGTGAACCAGCGCGAAGTCCACGCCGACACGCATTCGTTCGCCAATTCCCTGCGCGCCGCCCTTCGTGAAGATCCCGACGTTGTTCTCATCGGCGAAATGCGCGACCTTGAGACCATCGAATCGGCTCTGCGCATCGCGGAAACCGGACACTTGACCTTTGCCACCCTGCACACCAACTCGGCAGCCTCCACCATCAACCGTATTATTGACGTTTTCCCGTCGCACCAGCAGCCCCAGATTCGCGCGCAGCTTTCCATGGTGCTCGAAGGCATTCTTTGTCAGGCGCTTCTTCCGCGCGCCGATGGCCGCGGCCGCGCCATGATCATGGAAGTGCTCATTCCGACGCCGGCGATCCGCAACCTGGTCCGGGAGGACAAAATCCACCAGATTTATTCGGCGATGCAGACCGGAACGGGGCAGACGGGTATGCAGACGTTCAACCAGGGTCTTGCCAACGCTTACTTTACCAAGGCCATTACGCTGGACATGGCCATGTCGCGTTCATCCAATGCTGATGAGCTTCAGGACATGATCAACCGCGGCGTTTCTACACCTGGCGGAGGCGGCAGCAACAGCAAGGCGCCTGTGGGCAGCAAACGCTAGCAGAGATTCGAGAATCTGGACGGCCCGATGCCGGAAGGATTAACGGAATGAGGAGGCAATCAAATGCCGGACTATAAATATCAAGGAACGAGCCGCTCCGGCTCCAGTGTCAGCGGCGTGATGACGGCCGCGAACAAGGGCGAGCTGCAGAATTTGCTCAAGCGTCAGCAGATTACTGCGACGAAAATGACCGAAAAGGGCAAAGAGTTCAACATGCCCCAGTTCGGTGGAGGCGTGAAGGCCAAGGAGCTTGCCATCTTCACGCGCCAGTTCTCGGTCATGATCGACGCGGGCTTGCCGCTCGTTCAATGTCTCGAGATTCTTGCCAGCCAGCAGGAGAACAAATTTTTTCAGAAGGTCCTGGTTGGCACGCGAAGCCAGGTCGAAGGCGGCGCGACGCTTTCGGCGGCCATGCGCACCTCGCCAAAAGTGTTCGACGCTCTGTACGTGAACATGGTGGAAGCGGGCGAGACCGGCGGTATTCTCGATACCATTCTGCAGCGCCTTTCCACCTACATCGAAAAGAACGTCAAGCTGCAGCGCGCCGTGAAGTCAGCTCTCGTTTACCCCGTCGGCGTTTTGACGGTAGCCGGCGGCGTAATCACTTTGTTGCTATGGAAAGTCGTGCCAATCTTCGCCACCCTGTTCGCGGGCCTCGGCGTGGACCTCCCGCTACCTACGAAAATCGTCATCGCTTTGAGCAACTTTGTCGGCAGCATTTTTGGCTTGCTCATCGTCGTGGCCATCATAGGCGGAGTCTTTGGATTAAAGGCCTGGTACGGAACCAAGCAGGGCCGCTTCATCCTGGATACCATCATCCTTAAACTGCCCGTGCTCGGCGTGCTCATGAGAAAGATTGCCGTCGCGCGTTTCACCCGGACTCTCGGAACGCTCATCTCCAGCGGTGTGCCGATCCTAGAAGGTCTGGACATCACCGCGAGGACCGCGGGTAACGCGGTCGTCGAAAGAGCTTTGCAGCAGGTGCGCAAGTCGCTCGAAGAGGGCAAGTCGCTCACCGAGCCTCTGCGGGATTCGGAAGTATTTCCCGGCATGGTCACGCAGATGATTGCCGTCGGCGAACAGACCGGCGCCATGGATGCCATGCTGCAGAAGATCGCTGATTTTTACGAAGAAGAAGTTGACGCGGCGGTGAAAGACTTGCTGACTGCTCTCGAGCCCATCATGATCGTCTTTTTGGGCGTGATCGTCGGCGGCGTAGTTATCTCCATGTACTTGCCGCTGTTCTCGCTGATCGGCAAGCTGAGCTCGATGCACTAGACCGGGCCTCCGCCCGCCCGGTAGAACCCTCTTTGCGGAGGGCAGAGGAGTGAACCTCTGTCCTCCGTTTTTCCTGCCTGAACTTGGGGATACCCGGATGCCGGGAAAAGGCGCGGGCGAGCAATGGACAAAAGCTTTGCTACACAGGAGTGGCTGGACTGGCTGACGCGTGTTCGTCTCCTGACGATCACCCTCATCCTGACCGTCGGAGTTGTCTGGCCCCAGTACATTCCCGGTTTCAGCACCAATCGTTTTTTTCTCCCGCTGATCATCTTCTGGATCACTCTCGGTCTGCTGGATCTCATTCTTTTGCGCTGGGTCCCGCAAGCGAAATGGCATGGCGGTCTGCAGGTGGCCGGCGACGTCGCCATGATTTCGCTGCTCGTGTATTCCACGGGTCTTCAGGAGAGCTATTTCATCTCGCTCTATCTTCTCGTCATCATTGTCGGCAGTATTCTGTTTTCGCGCCGCATTGCCTTCCTGATCACCGCTGTGTGCTTCCTGCTTCTTGTTGCCATGACCATGTTTGTGTACGCCGGCAAGCTCGCCCGCACTTCTGCAAGCCTGCCGACTCCGGAAAGCCTGCGTACCTGGTTGGTGATGAATCTTCTCGGTTTTCTCGCGGTCGCTTATCTCGCGAGTCTCCTGGCTCAATCGCTCCGCCGCAAAGGCGCGGAGTTGGAAGAGAAACGCGAGGAGCTGCTTAGCCTGCAGGATTTTACCGAAGACATTATTCACTCCATGCGTGGAGGGCTGCTGACCACCGATCTCGACGGGCACATTGTGTTGCTCAACCGCACCGGAGAAGAAATCCTGGGATTGCGATTTAGCGACTTACGCGGGAAAAAGCTGCAAGAGCTGAACGACGATTTCTGGCTGCCAGGCCACTATGCCAATGCGGAGAGGCTCTCTCTCCGCAAGGAAATTGATTTCCGTACGCCCACCGGCGAGCAGCGTTATCTGGGCATTAGTATCTCTCCCCTTCGTTCGCGTAATGCGCAGCGTAGCGGCTATGTTTTCAATTTCCAGGATCTCACGGATCTGCGCCGTCTGGAGCAGGAGGTGGCGACAAAAGAGCGCATGGCCGCTTTGGGCCGGCTTTCCGCGGCCATCGCCCACGAGATTCGCCAGCCGCTTACTGCCATGGCCGGTGCGGTCAAGGAGTTGGCGCGTCTGGTGCCGCTCGAGGAAGACGAAAAGCATCTGGTCAATATTGTCAGCAGGGAATCGGAGCGTCTAAACAGCATTATCACCAACTTTCTCAACTACTCCAGGGAAAGGAGCTACGAGTTCCAGGAGGCCGACGTGCGGAGTCTGCTGGATGAAGCGCTGTTGCTCATGGAGAAAAAGCCGGACTTCGGCGCGAAATATCAGATTGTCCGGGCGTTCAACGGTCACGAGTTGCGCGCGCGAGTGGACGCCAACAAGATCAAGCAGGTCTTTTGGAATCTCTGCGACAACGCGCTGCGCGCCATGCCCGACGGCGGCACGCTCACTATAAAGCTCGACCAGCGTCCCTTCTGGCTGCGCATCGCTTTCCGCGATACGGGAATTGGCCTGGACGCCAAGCAAAGATCCAAGATTTTTGAGCCCCTCCAATCGAGTTTTGAGGGCGGCACGGGCCTCGGCTTATCCATCGTTTACCAGATCGTCCAGGCTCACAGTGGCAGAATCAGCGTTATTTCCGAGAAAGACCGCGGCGCAGAATTTATCGTCGAGCTGCCGCGAGTCGCGTGAGGCGCCATGCAAGGAACGAAAGCTGCAATCCGCGAAGCGACCCGGGAGATGCCCCATATTCTCGTGGTTGACGATGAGAAATCCATCGGCGAGCTCTTGGAAATCACCTTCCGCAAGGAAGGCCACCGGGTGGAAGTGGCGCATAGCGTTGAGGCTGCCAAACGCAAGCTCGAATCGCAAATCTTCGACATTATTATTTCCGACGTCCGCATGCCGGGCGAGAGTGGCGTGGATCTGCTTAAGTTCGCCAAGGAAATCGCCCCGGGCTCTTTCTTCCTTTTGATGACCGCGCTGCCCGCGCTGGACACTGCCATCGCGGCCCTCAACTCTGGCGCCGACCGCTACGTTGTCAAAGGAGACTCGCTCGTTGATCAATTGCGCCTCGCCGTCCATGAGGTGTCCGAGAGTCTGAAATGGAAGAAAGAAGCCGGCTATCTTCGCCGCGAACTTCGCCGGCTCACCGGGCTTGACAATATCATTGGTCAGAGTGCGAATATGCGCGCCATCTTCGACATGATCCAGACCGTGGCTCCGCAAACCAGCCGCGTGCTGATCACCGGCGAAAGCGGAACCGGCAAAGAACTGGTTGCCCGCGCCATCCATGAAAACAGCGCTCGCGCGCAAGCTCCCTTTATCACCATCAACTGCGGCGCGTTCCCCGAGACCCTCTTGGAATCCGAACTCTTCGGCTACATGAAGGGAGCTTTCACCGGCGCGAATGAAAATCGCCAGGGACTTTTCCGGGCAGCCCACGGCGGCACTCTGTTCATGGACGAGATCGGAAACATGAGCCTCACCATGCAGGTGAAACTCTATCGCGTGCTCCAGGAGGGCAAAGTCCGCCCCATTGGCAGCACGGAAGAATCCGATGTGGATGTGCGCATCATCGCGGCCACCAACAAAAGTTTCGAAAAAGAGATCGCCGAGGGCCGCTTCCGCGAAGACCTCTATTACCGGCTCAGCGTCATCCCGATCCTCGTGCCGGCCTTGCGAGAACGCCGCGAAGACATTCCCCTCCTGGCACGGCATTTCCTCGAACGCTTTCGCAAGACGATGGAAAAACCGATTGAAGGAATTTCACCCGAGGCCATGAACCGTCTGGAATTGTATGATTGGCCGGGTAACGTTCGTGAACTCGAGAACACCATGGAGCGGGCGGTTGCTTTGGAGACCGGTCGAGAGATTTCCTTGCGCGTTTTGCCGGATCGCATTGCCGGCTATGCGGGTAATCCAACGGCGGGAGCAACCGGCGGCTCCATCGCGGAGTTTCCCGCGGAGGGCGTGGACTTCGAGAAGGAGATTGCCGAGGCGGAGCGTCACTACCTCCGGCTGGCCCTGGAAAAGTCGGGCGGCGTGCGCACCAAAGCCGCGGACCTCTTGAAGATCAGCTATCGTTCCTTCCGGCACTTCGCCAAGAAGCACAATCTTTAGCCGGCGCCTTGGGGACGCTCAGGTTGATAGCTTGCCCCTTCAGGCGGTTAGTCAATTGAATAAACAGGTTTCACCAAAGCAACAAACTTCAACAGCCCGTGTGAGATAAAGGTCAAGTAGGAATGCAGAGCGGCTTTTTGGAATCGAGCAATGAACGCCACGTCTGAGCGCATCATTCGCATTTTGCTGACAGCCCTGCTCGTAGCGGCAGCGATTTTCGTCGCTGCCACGGCCTATTTTCTGCGCCTCGCAAAGACCGAATACACTTTCTTTACCACCTTTGTTAGCGTCACGGTTCTGCATCTCCGCTTACGGCACACACTCTCGGAGTTGGCACTCCTTGCCGTCTCCACCGCTGCCTTGGTCGCAGTTGCCGCTCGCGGTGATCACTTTCCTCCCGGCGCTCCCCTTTGTTTGACCTGCGTGGGCCTGGCCAGTCTGGCCATCCTGGCCATTCGAACAGTGTGGTCCCCCAATGATCGGCGAGCCGTGATCGCTTGGGGATTTGTCGCCGGCTTGACGATGGTCTGCCTGGGTTGGGTCATACCCTCCATGTTGACTTGGGTCGCCAAGGCCAATCCCAAGGGCTTCGACCTCTATCTCTACTCATTCGACGCCAGCCTACGTTTCCAACCAAGCTTTCTCTTGGGAAAAGCCTTCTTGAAGTGGCCCCTCTTTGGCAAGGTTTCGAACGCTGTGTATATGGCAATCTCCTCGATCTATATGTTCGTATTCGCCGACATCCTTTTACGCGAACTCAAAAAGGCCAAACCTATCTTTCTCGCCTTCCTCGTCTCCGGTCCTCTTGGGATCTTGTTCTACAATCTTTTCCCCGCGCTGGGACCAGGCTATCTGTTTGGCGGCAATTTTCCTCTGCATCCCCTTTCGGCCAGCGCCATCCAACATTTGCGTTTGGAGCCGGTTCGCCTGTTCGGATTCCCTAATGCCATGCCCTCGTTGCATATGACTTGGGCTTTGCTCGCTTGGTGGTGCTCGAGAGGCGCGCCAAGGTGGGTTCGCGCCGTCACTCTGGTTTTCCTAATCTTCACAGTGCTGTCCACCTTGGGAACGGGAGAGCATTATCTGGTGGACCTGGTAGTCGCCATGCCCTTTTCGCTGATGATTCTGGCAAGTTTCTCATTCTTGTCTGCCTGGGGCGATGCCTGGCGCATTCGGGCGATCGTCTTTGGATTTGCGGCCACCGTTCTCTGGATGACCTTGTTGCGTTTTCAGCCGCACTTGTTTTGGATTTCGCCCCTTATCCCGTGGACTCTCATAACGCTGACTGTCGCCGCCGCACTTCTGCTGGAGAGCCAACTGGCGATCTCGTCCGCAAGGACAGTCACGTCGCCTACCCGCCCAAAAGTGCAGGAAGAGGGGCCTGCCGAAGTATTGAGAGCCGACGCGAGACCCACTTGAATCTCTGCCAGACAGTGGGCGCAAAAGCCCTAGGGAGGAGGAGCCGCTTTTGGGCCATCAGAGGTGACCAAAAACGTCACAATCCAGTGTGCCAAAGCATCTGAAAGCAACCTACGGGGTTGGCACCCCCACCGAAAATAAGCTAAGTCACTGTATGTAAAGGTTTTATTTTACAGTCCAATCCAGTACCAAAGTTTTAGAGAGTGGTCTCCCCGTTGCACTATCTCATGGCGTGCTCTGGCACTATAAAATAGATTCTCAAGGAGATAGCATGAAGAAACAGAAGGGTTTCTCTCTTATCGAGCTTTTGATCGTCGTGGCGATCATTCTGATCATCGCGGCCATCGCAATTCCGAACCTCCTCCGGTCCCGTATGGCCGCGAACGAGGCTTCGGCAGTGGGTTCTCTTCGCACGATTAACACCGCGGAAGTGACCTATTCCACAACCTATCCGACGATTGGTTTTGGAGCGTTGACCAGCCTCGGCGGAGCTGCACCTTGCACCACCGCCTCTTCCACGAGCGCTTGCCTGCTTGACGGTGTTCTGGCAGGTGGCGTCAAGAGCGGCTACAACTTCGCGACCACGGCGGGCACCACGGTACCAGCGGTTACGTATCTCTCGAACGCCAGCCCGAGCGTTTATCAGCAGAGCGGCACGCGTTACTTCTTCTCCGATCAGTCGGGCGTGATTCGCTACAACGGTAGCGGCGCTGCCGGCGCTTCGGACGCAGCTCTGTAAGACACCCAAGCTGCGGCCATCGGTTGGCCACGGTTGGACTCGAAAAGCACGGGACACAAGTCCCGTGCTTTTCTTTTGGTTAGCACCTCGCAAGTCGAACTCCTCTCGCGCAACCCAAGATACTCCACACGAATTGCACACTCTTTATGGTCATTTTTGGTCCTTTGCTCCGGACCTTTGACGGATTTTGTCATCACTGGTCGTTTCAAGCGGGAGGGTCACCTCTTCGAGTCGCTAAGATGTTGGAATATAAAGAGTTATCTGCAAGAGTCGGGTGTGATTTGGCCCATCAAGTGCACTTGGTATATTGAGTTTTAACGGTCAAGCCGACTGAGTTAAAGGGATGATTTCTCGGGGAACATCTTATGATGAGAAGGCAAAACGGGTTCTCTCTTATTGAGCTTCTGATCGTTGTAGCGATCATTCTGATCATTGCCGCTATCGCGATTCCCAATCTTATCGCCGCACGCATGTCGGCAAACGAAGCTTCCGCCGTACAAAGTCTGCGAACCATCCAGTCGGCGGAAACGGCCTACGCAACCTCGTTTCCGCTCGTCGGCTATTCGGCGAGACTCAGCAATCTCAGCGACGGCGGGACGAATCCGTGTTCGGCAAGTACGACCCAAGCGTGTCTAATCGACGACGTCTTGGCGAGTGGTACAAAAAGCGGGTATAACATCACCTACCAGGGTGACGGTCTCACGCCTTCCATCGGTTACACGATTAACGCCGATCCGATCATTTGGAACTCCACAGGCCGGCGGAGCTTTTTCACCAATTATCCGGGCGTGATTCGCTACAATGCCTCGGTCACAGCGACAAGTTTGGACGCCCCGATCTGAGGCTTCCTCTTCAAGCGTCTTGTTGGGACGGAGCACCATTCCAATCGGAGTTGGTAGTGTCCTAATTTGACGTTTCCTATCCGCTGCACAAGTGAGTTAGCCCGCCCCCGGATAGGCTTCCCCAGTCGCCTCTGATTCGATGGCCGTTTGGTCACAGCCCTTCAAGGTATACATTGTCCCCGGCGCTGACCCGCCCTTAGACTCTTCTTGTTCCCTGAAACGGACTTCTGACTTTCATGCTCCGCCTGCGAGAATTCCTTTTCAAGCCGCATGTCATCGCACTCATCGCCTTTGCTCTGCGCGTCGGTTACTTCCTCTTTAAGGTCTATTCCCGGCCACCCTCCGTCGGGCACGGCATCTTTGACGGCTTTGAGACAGTTCAAATTGCTACTTCGCTCGCCACCGGCAGGGGATTCAGTTCTCCTATTGCCGTGGACAGCGGCCCGACAGCGTGGCTCACCCCTGTCTTCCCGTGTCTTCTGGCCGGTGTTTTCAAAGTGCTTGGCGTCGGGTCTTTTCGGGCAGAAGTGGCCATCAAGCTTTTGGACTCATTCTTTTCAGCCCTCGTCTGCTTTCCGCTGGTTGCCCTTGGACGGCGCCTCTCCGTCCCCGCAGTAGGCGTCCTCAGCTCCTGGCTTTGGGCGCTCCTTCCCAGTTCCATCTTCTATGCGGTCGTTTGGGTGTGGGATACCAGCCTCTCCGCCCTTTGTCTTACCCTGCTTCTCTATTACACCTATACTGTGTTCGAAACCCCGAACTGGCGCTCCTGGGCGGGCTACGGGGCTCTCTGCGCTTTTGCCGCCTTGACGAATGCCGTCCTGCTCTCGGCCCTCCCCGGCTTCGCGCTGTTTGGCACTTTCCGCGCCCGATACCACAGCACTGCTTGGCTGCGAAACGCTCTTATAGCTACCCTGGTTTTCCTCGTGGGGATTGCTCCTTGGATTATCCGTAACGAAATCGTTTTCAAAGGACAGGTGGCGTTTCGCTCCACTTTCGGCTTGGAACTTTGGCTCGGCAACAATCCCCAAGTCGCAGACCTTTGGGCTCCTTGGCTCCATCCCAGCAACAAGCCCGAGGAAAGACAGCGTTTTCTTCTTCTCGGCGAACCTGCCTACATGAAAGAAAAACAGCGCTTGGCACTCGAGTTCATTGCCTCGAACCCTGCCGATACGCTGGTTCTCACCTATCACCGTTTTATGACCACTTGGACCGGCGGCGACAATTATCTTAACGACCTTTGGAGCCCACTCCCCCTTAGCCTCAGGCTCGATATGCTCCTGAACTGTTCCTTCAGCCTCCTATCCTTCGCCGGTTTGTGGATGCTCTGCCGAACTCGCGCTGCTGATTCAGCTCCTTTCGTCTGGTTACTGCTCACCTTTCCCGTTGCCTACTACATTACCCATCCTTCGCCCCGCTATCGCTGTCCGCTCGAGCCGTCCATGGCCTTTCTTGCCGTCTACGCAATCGCAGGAGCGAATCGATGGCTAGCCCAACGCAATGCAAGCCCGCCTGAAGAACACAATTGTATCGACCATGGGTGTATTCATTACGAAGCTATTGTAAACATCAGTAATCAACGAATGCTCTCGAATTAGGACACTACCTCGGAGTTCGCTCCCGCGCATAATCATTCGAGCCTTGTTAGAATAGAGGCATGCTCCACTGTGTGTCCTGGCTGTTCTGCTTCTTACTCCCCGCGATTGGCTCCCCCGACGTAAAGTCAGCAGTCCAGCTCATGGAGTCCAGATATCGCTCTGCCCGGACCCTCCAGGCATCCTTCCTCGAACGTTACACCGAAAACGGCCGTCTCGTGCGTGTTGAAGCGGGTGTAGCCTACTTCCGGAGGCCCGGCAAAATGCGCTGGGAGTATGCTTCCCCTGAAAAGAATCTTTTCCTCGTTGACGGAAAGAACGCCTGGTTTTACGTGCCCGCGGACCATACTGTAACTCGCGTCCCCGCGAAGCAAAGCGCCGATTGGAGAACGCCCTTTGCACTCTTGGCCGGAGAAATGAAGGTTTCCCGGATTTGCGCAAAGGTCGAGCCGGCTGCCGATGAAAAGCCTGAAGCCAGCGAAGATATCGTGCTCCGCTGCGAACTTCGCGGCGCCACCTCTCCGAAGCAAGGCCGCCAAGATACGCTTTCATCGGCGGGGAACCCCCAGGAGGCAGTGTTCTTTGAGGTCTCCAGGAATTCAGGTGAGCTTGTGCGGGTGCTCGTTCGAGACCCGGGTGGCGTGGGCATCGAGTTTCATTTCAAGGATTGGCAAGCAGATCCTCCCGTACCGGATTCGCTATTTCATTTCACTGTTCCCCTTGGCGTTGCC
>Ga0206952_10001_pt2 | contig 130698 bp, 118 predicted proteins | sample Alteio_BWOrgHeat_39_FD_152966 | JGI IMG/M metagenome (GOLD analysis project Ga0206952, IMG submission 152966) | Enriched cells from forest soil in Barre Woods Harvard Forest LTER site, Petersham, Massachusetts, United States -... | ecosystem: Environmental > Terrestrial > Soil > Temperate forest... | reverse complement strand
ATTAAATAATTCAGTCATTGTCTGCTGGATAGAAGTAGGCATAAAAGGGTCTCCTTTAAAATCCGAAATCAATTTAACAAATTCTGAATGTCGCTTGGTGAGGTAAATTTTATCAATGTCAATATCACCTTTCTTTAAGTTGTTGAACTTCTCAACTCCATACTCACTCTCTTTTTTCTTTTCAGTCGGTTCGGTAAAAGCTCCAATGATTTCAACGTCTTTAAGAATGTTCGTTCTCCAGCAAGGAGTCCAACCCACAACACTATCTTTTATTTTCTCAAAAAGTTCCTTTTGCTCCTTAAACACAAACCCATAATCTCTCAAGGTCAACATAACATTTATCTGAACAAGGTTTACATAGTCAAGTCCAACTTCAAATGATTGATTATTGTCGCTTAAAGTCTGTAACAGTTTTGATAAAAGCTCAGATTGCTTTTTAATTACCTCTGTCCTTATGGGTTGAAGAATGGTAGCCCTTGCTCGCCTATAAGTCAGGATTGCAACAATTGTTCCTGTCCCCACAAACACAAGCGTGAAGAAGTCTTTGAGCCAACTTATATTTTCTTTTATGTAGTCAATCATTTTGTCTGTCGGTTTTTTGCAGTCGGTTACAAGTTCGCACTGTCGTCATAGCATGACCGGACAACTCAAATATTGCCGCAACTTACAAAATTTTGTTGCCACAATCCATCACCCGAAAGTTGCATTGCTGCAACTCAAAACCCAATATTGCTATATCGTAGCTCAACATAGCAATATCAAGCTTCAATATTGCTATATCAGACCTCAACATTGCTATATTGCCGTTCAATATTGGTATACTTAGTCTCATCATAGCAATATCCAACTACAATATTGCTATATCAACCTACAACATTGCAATATCAGGTCACAATATTGCTATTTCTTCCCTTGACATTGCGTTCTCAAAACAAGACATCTGCAAAAGGGAACTTGCAAAAGGAGGGAATAAGCCGTGCGGGAAGATATAACGTTGAAGCTGTATGAAAACACAAATGCCTTATTCGTACATTAATATGGATAAATAAATTTATTACAGCAACATCTGGGCTTAATGTTGCAAAAGATTTACCGAAAAACAGATTAATGCCTCGTACACCTTTAATGCAACGATTGCTGAGACTAACTTCAATGACAAGGAAGGCAAAGCAGGAACAGATCAACGAAACAGAATTTGCGGAGCAACAATATTTTTCCCGCAGGCAATTCTTGCAAACATCGTCAATGGCAGCAGTAGCTGCAGCAGCTTTGGCAAGCTGTACCAAATTAATTGAATCATCACCACAAAGCAACGGCGATAACAGCAACGGTGGTCCTGCTACTCCATCTATTGCTATTATTGGTGGCGGTATTGCAGGTTTAAATGCAGCATTTAACCTTCAAAATGCCGGTGTTTTTTCTACTATTTACGATGCGAATACAAGAGCCGGTGGCAGAATGTTTACTGCGCAAAATTTATTGAACCCGGGTTTAAGTACAGAACTGGGTGGTGAGTTTATTGATTCAGATCATCATGATATGCGGCTTTTGGCAAAATATTTTAACCTGCCGATTATTGACCTGTATCAACCTTCAGAATTAGAACTTCAGCAAAACATTTATTACTTCAATGGCATTTCTTACGGTGATAATGATTTTCTGAAGGCCATCGCACATTACCTGCCTGCAATTGATAAAGATGCTAATAGCTTAAGTGGTGTTATCAAGTATAATCATTATTCATCAACGGATAAGAAGTTCGATAACATGAATATTGAACAATATTTCGATAGTATTAATTTAACCGGATGGCTGCGTGAATTGTTATTGGTGGCGTATTTGGGTGAATATGGTTTGAATACAGATGTGTGCAATGCGATCAATTTTTTATTCCTGTTTGGTTTGGCTCCAAATGGTGATCCGGCTTTATATGGTTACAGTGATGAACGCTATAAAGTAAGTGGTGGTAATCAACAAATAGTAGATGCTTTGTACAAAGAATTAAAACATTGTGTGCATTTACAGCACAGGCTTTTAAAAATTGAAAGCAAGGGCATTGGCTATAAATTATATTTTGATGGCGAAACCAAATCAACATACGCTGATATTGTTTTGCTTGCCTTACCATTTACTTTATTAAGAGAAGTAGAGATTGATGTTGATCTGCCTGAAGTAAAACGCAATGCGATAATGAATTTAGGATATGGCAACAATTCAAAATTAATGTTAGGCTTTAACGGCAGAATATGGCGCACTAAATATAATAGTGTGGGTATGAGCTACAGTGATAACGGTACCGAAAACACATGGGATAATAGTCAATTGCAACCTGGTAATGATGGTGGCTTGACCGTTTATCTTGGCGGTGATGCTGCTGTAAAACTGGGTAATGGAGATGTGAATGATAAAGCATCAAAATATTTGAATGAGCTTAACGAAATATATCCCGGCATAAAACATAAGTATAATAATAAAGCTTACCGCATGGTGTGGCCGCAGTTTGCTTTTACTAAAGCAAGTTACAGTGCATTTACAGTTGGTCAGTTCACAACCATTGCCGGCAGTGAAGGTGAAACTGTTGGCAATTTATTTTTTGCCGGTGAACATACCTCTTACAATTTCCAGGGGTATATGAATGGCGGTGCTGCTTCAGGTCGCGTTGCTGCGCAAAATATTTTGAATAAGATCGGGCATTAGTTATTGGCATCAATTCAATTTCATACTTCGCTGTTTCAATGGTGTCACCTCCGATCTGGAGTGTATACTTCTGGCAGTAATCTGAACCCGATTTGTGTAAATAAACAGAGCAACGCAACTTCTATTGTAAAAACACTGTTTGATATAATCAAAAAACCAGAACGTACTAAGAAAGAAAGCGCGGAATTTTTTTAAGTACATTTGGTAAGTAGTGTTATGAAGAAGCTATGGCGATATTATCTTTTCATTTTCTTCTGTTTACCAATATTAATAGTGCAAAATACAGGTTGTGTAAAAGAATATAGTTTTGAAGGCGCACCACACGATACAATACCTGCAGACACTATTCCAACCGATACGCTTGATACGACAGTAATACCGCCGCCGGCCATTATATTTCCGCAATGTGCTTCGTGTGTGGATACAAGCCAGGTTACGTTGGGCCATTGGAGTTTTAAGGTAGGAGATAGCAGAATGTGCGGAACATATACAAACTCAGGGTTTTTTAGCGGGCACAGTAAAACTTCTTTTACTTTTTTCGGACCGTCTGCCTGTTCTGTTGATACAGGTATTGTTGTCTCAGTGTACCTTTCTGTACCATTAGATCAGGATCGTTATGGACTTACAACCGATACAACAGCTTTTTATTATTATGATCATAATTCGCCCGATGATATTTTAGCCAGCCGGCATACAGCTGTTTTTACGGTAAATGTTCAAAGCTTTATTAACGCTACAGGTATTGTTACCGGCACATTTAGTGGTGATGTTTATACGGCAAAGGGTGATATTGTACACATCACCGACGGGCAATATAAAGCGTCTTTATATTAACTAATACTCTTAATAAGCTTTTGCAAACAATACTCTTTGTGTAGATGGCTTGCCCGTTAATATACACTTGCCATCCTCCTGTTTTGCATTAAAAGGAATACAGCGTATGGTAGCTTTGGTGAGTTCCTTTATTTTTTCTTCTGTTTCGCCGGTACCGTCCCAATGTGCGCTTATAAATCCTGTTTTATTTTCAAGCACATCTATAAATTCATCCCATGTATTTACTTCGGTAATGTGTTCATCGCGATAAGCTTTTGCTTTGCTGTACATGTTTGTTTGAATATCATCCAGCAAGCGTAATACATCTTCTGTAATATTATCTAAACTTATGCTTTGCTTTTCCTTCTTATCCCTGCGTGCAACTTCAGCAACATTGTTCTCAAGATCTTTCGGACCAAGAGTTATTCTAACAGGCACGCCTTTCATTTCATATTCAGCAAACTTCCAACCGGGGCGTGTATTATCATTGTCATCGTACTTTATTCTTATATTTTTCTGCTTTAATGCCACAATAATTTCATTTGCTTTTTCTGTGATGAGTGCTTTCTGTTCATCATTCTTATAAATCGGAACGATCACTACCTGAAAAGGTGCAATCTTTGGCGGAAGAATCAAGCCATCATCATCGCTGTGCGCCATGATTAATGCGCCGATCAATCTTGTACTAACACCCCAGCTTGTTGCCCACACATAATCAAGCGTATTATTTTTATCACTGAATTTTACATCAAAAGCTTTGGCAAAATTCTGCCCTAAAAAATGTGAAGTACCTGCCTGTAATGCTTTGCCATCCTGCATCAGCGCTTCAATGCAATATGTATCTTCTGCACCGGCGAAGCGTTCATTGGCTGTTTTTGTTCCTTTAATAACAGGTACAGCCATAAAATTTTCAACAAACTCAGCATATACATCCAGCATTTGCTTTGCTTCAAATAAAGCTTCCTCTTTTGTTGCGTGTGCAGTATGACCTTCCTGCCATAAAAATTCTGTAGTACGCAGAAATAAGCGCGTACGCATTTCCCACCGGACCACATTTGCCCATTGATTTATTAAGATAGGAAGATCGCGATAGCTTTGAATCCAGTTTTTATACGAGTTCCAGATAATAGCTTCACTTGTGGGGCGAACGATAAGTTCTTCTTCAAGCTTTGCATCTTCATCAACAATTAATTTTCCTTTTTTATCAGGATCGGCTTTTAAACGGTAATGCGTAACAATTGCGCATTCTTTTGCAAAGCCTTCTGCATTTTGCTCTTCGGCTTCAAATAAACTTTTTGGTACAAACAACGGAAAGTATGCATTTACATGGCCGGTATCTTTAAACATTTTATCAAGCGCCGCCTGCATATTTTCCCATAAAGTAAAACCATAAGGCCGTATGATCATGCAGCCTCTTACGGCGCTGTAATCAGCTAGTTCGCTTTTTAAAACAAGGTCGTTGTACCATTGCGAATAATCTTCACTTCTTGATGTTATTGCTTTGCCCATACCATTTATAAAAAACTGAATTTAAATACAATTTGAAAGCCGCAAATGTAATAACTTAGCATACAAACAAGTGAGAATGAAAAATAATTTAGTTTACCTGCTGTGCGTGATTGCTTTGCTTACAAGCTGTTCAACGGCGTATAAAACATCCCAAACGCCTGATGATGTTTATTATTCACCCGGACAGAAAATTTATAGTAATGCCAGTTATGAAACTGATAATGCATCTGCCGATGATGAATATCTGCATATGAAGGTAAGACATCATGAAATGTGGAGCACAATAGATGATTATGATTATTGGTATGATAGCCGCTATTACAGTAATAATTATTACAACCCTTATATCTCCGGTTTTTCATTAGGCGTCGGATATGCCTATGCACCTTATCATTCATATAACCCTTACGGGTATAACCCATGGAGCTCCTGGTATAGCCCTTGCTATACAGTTGTATATTATAAAAATCCAACTGTTTATTATAGGCCGGTTCGTAATTATAATAGCCTTTCCACCTATAATAACAAATCGTATAACAATTATAATATGCCTTTGCAAAACGGCAACCGAAGCAACGCCTACAGCAATAGCAATTCTAACGCAAACAGGAGCAAGAACTCTATTTTCAATCAGAACAATAATTCTAACCCTGCAAGAATGTTTAACGGTGGCGGAGGAAGTATGAGTTCCGGTTCAAGAATTAGCGGTGGCGGCGTGCGTACACGGCCCTGATTGTTCCTGCTTATACTATACATTTATTGCATAAAATCATAAAGATGTTTATGAGGAAGTTTTTGTTTTTACTAACAGGATTTTTTTCATTTGGTTATTCATTCGGACAAAACCCTGATGATGTTGTAAAAAATGCCTGGTTTATTCCAAATGGTACAGCACGCAGTAATTCAATTGCAGGCGCAACAGGTGCTTTAGGCGGTGATATTTCTGCGGCATATACAAACCCCGCGGGGCTGGGATTTTATAAAACAAAAGAAGCTGTTATTTCACCAGGATTTCTAACCAACAATAATCAATCAGATTTTCGTGGTACTGCGGCGAGTAATATAAAAAAATCTGCTTTCCAGTTAGGGGCTACAGGAGTTGTAGTTGGAGGAAAAATTGACCAGCAAAATCATTCAACAGCATTTTCGATTTCTGTAAACCAGCTTGCGAGTTACAATAATAAAATTCATTATAAAGGATTGAATGATTACAGTTCTTACTCCGAGCAATACCTGGAACAGCTTGCTGCAAATAATGCTGATACAAACGCTGCAGCAAATAATTATCCTTTTGGATCTTCCCTTGCATATTTTACATATTTGATTGATTATACAACTGACTCATCAGGAAATGTAAACGGTTATCAAAGTCTGGTTCCTCTTAGCCCCGCTATCATGCAGCAATATGATGAAACAGACGGAGGTGGCTTATATGAAGTTTCTGTTGGGTTTGCAAGCAATGCAAAAGATAAAATTTATTTAGGCGGAAGCATTAATATTCCGCTTTCTTTTTATGAGCAAAATATAACTTACCAGGAATCTGATGTAAGTTCAGATGAGCACAACAATTTCAGCTATTCAACCCTTACGCAAGACCATACTTTAAATGGTGCAGGCATAAACGGAAGGTTTGGAATTATTTACAGGCCGCAAAACTCTTTACGTTTAGGGCTTGCTTTTCACACACCATCATTTATGAGTTATACTGATAAACTGAATGCAACAATGACGACGAATACTGAAGATTATGCAGGCATTCAAACTGCAAAAAGCAGTGATTTTACCAATGCAGCCTCAGAAGTAAAATATAATGAGATAACACCATATAAAATTATTGCGAGTGCAGCTTATGTTTTTAAGGAAGTGGAAAATGTAAAATTGCAGAAAGGCTTTATTAGTGCTGATGTTGAATATGTAAATCATCGGGGCTCAAGGTTTACGCAGCAAAGCGGAGATGGGCCAAATGATCCATCTGTTGATGATTATTATCACTCCCTGAACGATATTATAAAATCTTATTACAAAGGCGCTTTTGATTTCAGGTTAGGCGGCGAGTTAAAATTTTCGCCATTAGCTATCCGTTTCGGAGGTGCCTATTACGGAAGCCCTTACGATGATAAAACTTTAAAAGCAAACCGGATGATGATTGCTGGCGGCTTAGGTTATCGTAATCATGGAATGTTTGTTGACTTAACTGTTTCCGAAACTTTTAATAACGATGTAAGTTTCCCCTATCGTTTAACAGATAAAGCAAACACATTTGCAACGCTGAAAAACAAGCGCACAAATGTGCTACTAACTTTTGGAATAAAATTTTAGTTATTTAATTTGAAGCAACAACATCCTTGGAAACAGCTTCTATTTTTACCTTGGCAATGCCGCGATCCACAATTTTTAATTGTTTTGCTCCTGTCATAGTAAGATCAAGAATTCTTCCCTTTTGAGACATGCTTGGATGCATCCTGTCGTTGATGCGTACTATAATAGATTTACCAGTTAACATATTGGTTACTTTAACCCATGTATTTAGTGCGAAAAAATTGCTGGCTGCTGTTAAATTACTATGGTGAAAGATTTCACCTGTAGCCGTAAGGTTGCCTTCAAATTTACTGGCATAATAAGTGGCAAGACCTGTAATAATATTTCCTTTTGATGAATTAACCGTAGTTGTTTTCGTTGAAAAAAGAAAAATCGGGGGCCATGTATTAGTACGTGCGCTGCTGCTAATATGCGAAAAAAGAGCTGACACTAATAGAAATAGAAAAATTCCAAAAAATCGCTTCATAAGTGATGTTATTTGTAAAGCACTAAGACTTTAGGTGATAAATGTCTTCCTGTTTTTATAAAATAAATCCTGTTTGAAAAGCTTTGCAGAATCGGCAATAATCATGCCGTTGTTCCATTTCCACAAATAAAGATTACAAAAATACAATATTTTTATCACACGTTCAAATAACCTACAGTATTTAACAGTTTAAGAAATGCACGGCCTTGTAAGTTGAATTAAGAAGTCGCATAAACAACTTTTCATTTACTTTGCGCCACTAATTTTTTTGTTATGAAGATTTTGGTTTGCATTAGTAAAACTCCTGATACTACTTCAAAGGTTTCTTTTAAAGATAACAATACAAAATTTGAAGAAGCTGGTGTACAATGGATCATTAATCCTTATGATGAATGGTATGCTCTGGTAAAAGCTATTGAGTTAAAAGAAAAAGATACATCAATTCAATTACACCTTATTACTGTTGGTGGTGCAGACTGTGATCCTGTAATACGCAAAGCTTTAGCACTGGGTGGCGATGAGGCAACCAGGATTAATGCAACCAGCGATGATAGTTATTATATAGCTACGCAAATAGCAGAAATTGCAAAACAAGTTAATTATGATCTTGTGCTTACAGGTAAAGAAACTATTGATTACAACAGTTCATCAGTCGGCGGAATGCTGGCGGAATTGCTTAATCTGCCTTATATTTCGCTGGCTGTAAAGCTTGAACTAAATAATAGTGCTGCTATTGTTACCCGCGAGATAGAAGGCGGTGAAGAAACAGATGAAGTAAGCACGCCTGTTGTTGTAAGTTGTCAAAAAGGAGTTGCTGAACAACGAATACCAAATATGCGGGGTATAATGGCAGCCCGCACCAAACCACTTAAAGTAGTTGAACCTGTAGTAATCGATGCCTTGACGAGCATTTTAAATTACGAATTGCCACCTCCAAAAGCAGGAGTACAACTTATAGCTGCAGATAATATGCAGGAGTTAGTCCGCTTGTTACACGAAGAAGCTAAAGTTATATAGTAAATATTTGCTCGAGTTTTACTTAAAAGTTATTATAATGGTACTTATATATGTAGATCATTCAGATTCAGAAATTAAAAAATCTTCTTATGAAGTTTTAAGCTATGGTGCTGCAGTTGCACAGCAATTGGGAGTATTAGCAGAAGCATTGATTCTTGGAACAGTTAAAGATGATCTTTCAACACTTGGTAATTATGGTGTTTCAAAAGTGCACCAGGTTTCAAATGAAACTTTGAACAACCTTGATGCTCAGTTGTATGCGAAGGTGATTGCTGAAGCCGTAACTTCTTTAAATGCCGAAATAATTATTTTCAGTCATAATCAAACAGGAAAAGCTGTGGCGCCGCGTGTATCCGCAAGGTTAAAGGCAGGACTTGTTTCCGGAGCTGTTGCTTTACCGGATATAGCAAATGGGTTTGTTGTAAAGAAAAATGTGTTTAGTGGTAAGGCTTTTGCCAATGTAAATATTAAATCAGCTATAAAAATCATTTCACTTAATCCAAATAGTTTCCAGGTAAAAAAAGCAGGTGAAGTTGCAACTTTTGAACAATTGGATATTAAGATTGATGATCCTAAAGTGAAGATTGTTTCAGTTAATAAAGTGATAGGAGAAGTGCCTTTAACTGAGGCAGAAATTGTTGTTAGCGGTGGCCGTGGCTTAAAGGGCCCGGAAAATTGGAAAATAGTTGAAGATTTAGCGCATGTGCTGCATGCAGCTACAGCCTGCAGCCGCCCGGTTGCTGATTCTGGCTGGAGACCGCATCATGAACATGTTGGGCAAACCGGAATTCAAATCGCTCCGAATCTTTATATTGCTATTGGAATTTCCGGCGCCATACAACACCTTGCCGGTGTTAACCGCAGTAAAACAATTGTTGTGATAAATAAAGATGCAGAAGCTCCTTTTTTTAAAGCTGCCGATTACGGTGTTGTGGGAGATGCTTTCGAAATTGTTCCAAAACTTACAGAGGAAATTAAAAAGATGAAAGGCTGATTGCTGCTATAAAAATATGCTGTTGAAGTGTGCTACGCAACCGCGCTACATAGTATGTATGCAGTTGGTTACAAAAGAATAAAAAAGAAAAGCCACGTTTTTAAAACGTGGCTTTTTTATAAACTATGTTCGATTTTAAACTTTAAAATGGGAGAATGCTTTGTTTGCTTCTGCCATGCGATGTGTATCTTCTTTCTTTTTAAAAGCAGCGCCTTCGCCTTTGCTTGCAGCAACTATTTCGTTAGCCAATTTATCGGCCATTGTTTTTCCGTTGCGTTCACGGCTGTAACGAATAAGCCATTTCATGCTTAAAGAAATTTTGCGGTCTGAACGTACTTCTGTTGGAATCTGGAAAGTGGCGCCGCCAATTCTGCGGCTGCGAACTTCAACAGCCGGTGTAACATTTTGTAAAGCCCTCTTCCATATTTCATAACCGTTTTCATTGGTCATTTTGCTCACTTTATCAACCGCGTCATAAAAAATATTGATTGAAGTGCTTTTCTTTCCCTGCCACATAATGTTATTAACAAACCGGGTAACCAGCTTATCGTTATAACGTGCATCGGGAGCTAAGGGTAATTTTTTTGCTTGTGCTTTTCTCATCGTTAATTATGATGAATGAATTAAATAATAATTATTTTTTTGCTTTTTCTTTCTTTGTGCCGTATTTAGAGCGGCTTTTTTTGCGGTCTTTTACGCCGGCTGTATCAAGGCTGCCTCTTACGATGTGGTAACGAACACCAGGTAAATCTTTTACACGGCCACCACGGATTAACACGATGGAGTGCTCTTGCAAATTATGTCCCTCACCAGGAATATATGCGATCACCTCAATCTTATTTGTTAAACGCACTTTTGCCACTTTGCGTAATGCTGAATTCGGTTTTTTAGGTGTTGTAGTATAAACCCTTGTACAAACACCACGGCGTTGCGGGCAAGCATCCAGTGCTCTTGATTTACTTTTAGACCTGATGATTTCACGACCTTTTCTTACTAACTGTTGTATTGTAGGCATTCTTACCCTTAATTTTTAGGACGGCAAAGGTAATGGCTTAACCTGAAATTTCAAAAACTTTGAAGATACTCTTCCTAATAAAAACAAAAAATCAAGTTTCAAACTTTGTAATTATCATTAAATTTTAAACATCCAATTATATACATCGTCAGTTAATCCATTGCGTATTTCATTTAATTTATCCTTTACTTTTTGTGCAATAGTGAAATTGTTTGTATCAAACTTTAGCACGATATCTTTATATTTTAATTCTTCAATTAATGATATTACTGCGGCAGTGCCCATTCCAAAGATCTCCTGAATTCCATCTTTTTTATATTCTTCTGTAATTTCATCAATATTTATCCTGCGTTCTTCGGTTTTAATTCCCATATCTTTTAAAATGGTAATTACGCTGTTTCTTGTTACACCATTTAATATTGTGTCTCCAAGCGCAGGTGTTACAAATACATTGTTAATTATAAATCCAATATTCATCATCCCAACTTCCTGCAGCCACTTATGTTCAAAAGCATCTGTCCATAAAACCTGGTCGTAGCCTTTTTGTTTTGCTTTTGTAGCGGGCAGCATGCTGGCGCCATAATTACCTGCATTTTTTGAAAAGCCAACACCGCCAGGAGCAGCTCGTGTGTATTTTTCTTCCACTGCAATTTTCATTGGCGCTGCATGAAATGCTCCAACCGGACTGAGAATTACAAGGAATTTATAGGTATCTGATGGTTTTACTCCAAGCATATTATCTGTACCAAACATTAACGGGCGTATGTATAAAGAATGATCTGGTTGTGCCGGAATCCAGTTTTTATCAATGTCAACTAACTGGCGCAAACCTTCAATAAAAAGTTCTTCTGAAACTTCAGGCATATTCATACGTTGCGCAGAAAGATTAAAACGCATAAAATTATCGTGAGGCCGAAAAATAAATGCTTCGCCTTTTTGATTACGAAAAGCTTTCATGCCTTCAAAAATGGCCTGGCCATAATGCAAAGCAGAAGTAGAAGGCTCAAGCAATAATGGTTGATATGGTTTTATTTCAATATTTTTCCATTCACCATTTTCATAATCTGCTTCAAGCATGTGATCTGTAAAGTATTTTCCAAAAGGAATATTTTGAAGATTGAAATCATTCAACTTACTTCTTTCAACTTTTGTAATGTTTATATCTAATACTTCCGTCATACCTGTAAATTTGATGCAAAGAAAATAAAAATCTGCCATAAGAAAGAACCGCTAATCATACATTACAAAAGAATGAAAAAACTTTGCATTGAGATAATAAAATCAATTTAAAAAATTTACAAATGAAAGACCAATTACCGGGTTTTGTTTTGGCAGAATTGTTTAGTAATTCTTTAATAGATACCGAAGAAAATTATAAGCCTGTAAATAAAGATTTAAACAAAAGCGGCTTAAGCTATCTTGGCAATTATGAAAAGAAAATTATTGTGCTGGTTAACGATTATGAAAATATTTATTTAGATGAAGAAAGCCTGGATTTTCTTTCAGGCATTTTAAATGCATGCAAGTTAAATCTTGCACATATTGCCATCATAAATTTTAGCAACAAGGCGCTTGAATTTCCTGAATTAAAAAAAGAGATGAAACCAGAATTTTTATTGTTGTTTGGAATTACCGCGCTGCAAATTGAATTGCCTTTTGCCATGCCTGATTACCAGGTTCAGCAATACAATAATTGCCAGATTGTGACAGCGCCTGCATTAAACGTTTTAAATAAACAAACACCTGCGGCTAAAACAGAAAAAGCCAAATTATGGAAGAGTCTGCAAAAAATGTTCAGCCTTGAGAAATAGTACAGTGATTTTTGCAACAAACAACCAGCATAAAGTTGAGGAAATACGTGCTATAACCGGCACACAATTCAATATTATTACTTTAAAAGAAGCAGGAATTAATATTGATATTCCTGAACCACACAATACTATTCAGGAAAATGCTTCAGAAAAATCCAACACAATTTTTAAGCTTACAAAACAAAATTGTTTTGGAGAAGATACAGGCCTTGAAGTAGAGGCGCTGAACGGCGAACCCGGTGTAAAAAGTGCAAGATACGCAGGTGATGAAAAAAACTTTGAAGCAAATATTGATAAGTTACTTAGTAAACTAAATGGAATTAAGCATCGTAATGCGCAATTTAAAACCGTTATTTCTTTAATGTGGGATGCTAAAGAATATTTGTTTGAAGGAGTAACAAAAGGAAAAATAATTAATGAACGGAGAGGTAAAAATGGATTTGGTTATGATGCTGTTTTTATGCCGGAAGACAGCAATAAAACCTTTGGTGAAATGGAAATGGCTGAAAAAAATTTGCTTAGTCATCGCAGAAAAGCAACTGATAAATTAATTGAGTTTTTAAAACAACAATAATGGAACGCATAAAAATAGATTTGCCTGAACACTTTAATTTTTCAACCATAATAAAAATACGCATCACCGATTTAAACTATGGAGGTCATGTTGGCAACGATAGTTTTCTTTCGCTCATTCACGAAGCACGCCAGCAGTTTTTAAATAATTTTGGTTACTCTGAATTAAATATTGAAAATGTTTCTTTAATTATGACAGACGCTTCCATTGAATTTAAAAAAGAATTGAATTATAAAGATGAAATAAAAACTTCTGTGGCTGCATCAGGATTTGATAAATATGGATTTGATATTTTTTATAAGCTTGAAATAATAAATGATCAGAATTTAATTCTTGCCGGCAAAGCGAAAACAGGAATGTTTTGTTACGATTATCAAAATAAAAAATTAATGATTGTACCTGAAAAGCTGAAACACACTTTATGTAATGATTAACTTTGGCTTTATTAACACGAAATAAATTATGGCAGCAACAAGAATAACAGTAAACAGTAATGGATCTTTAAAAATTGAAGGCGATTTCGAGATTGTTGATAAAAATGGCGGCGTATATGACCTTGGTGGGAGAACAATAGTTTCTATTTGCCGTTGCGGGCTTTCTAATAACAAACCTTTTTGTGATTCTTCTCATAAAGGCCATTTTGAGCATGAAGCAATTGCTTTTGCGTTGCCTCCTAAAAAACAGTGATCATAATTAAGCTCCTTTCATTGTTTATCATTCCAATAAAATTTATTGTAACATTTTTTGTGTTGCTGCGTATAACAGCAAACATGCAAGCAGCATGAATCATTAATCAATAAAATTTTTATAATGAAAAAGCTAATTGTTTTTCTGCCATTTTTATTTTCAATTATATTTCTTTCAGCACAAAACACAATTGTGCATGACGCTAACGCAGAAGTGAGAAAAGTAAGCAGCTTTCACGCAATTGAAGTTTCAACCGGCATTAAGCTTATAATAAAACAAGGCAGCGAAGAGGCTGTAGCAGTTAGTGCTTCAACTCCTGATATAAGAAACAGAATTAAAACTGAAGTTGAAAATGGTAAATTAAAAATTTATTTTGATAATCACGACTGGAACAATAATACTAAAAAAGAGCTGAAAGCTTATGTAAGTTTTAAAAACCTGGATATGCTTAAAGCAAGTTCAGGTGCTGATGCTTCAACCGATGGAAGTATTAATGTTAGTTCCTTAAGCATTGATTTATCTTCAGGTGCCGGTTTTGACGGTATGGTAACAGCAACTAATTTAGATATCGAACAAAGCAGCGGTTCAAACATGCAGATAAAAGGTAAAGTGAGTGATTTGAATATTACTTCCAGTAGCGGTTCAGATTTTAATGGTTATGAGCTTGTATCTGAAACATGTAAGGCTAACGCAAGCAGTGGGAGTGATATTGAAATAACGGTAAATAAAGAATTGCAGGCAGCTGCCAGCAGCGGCGGAGATATTAATTATAAGGGAAATGGTGTAATAACCAATATTTCAAATAGCAGCGGCGGTAAAATAAAGAAACAAGGTTAGCTAATGTTATATAATCCGGGAAATAAAAATTCCCGGATTATATTTTCAAAGGCTTACTGATTATTATACCCGCTATCGCTTGCGCCGGTATCTAATCCATAATCATCTAATTCATCTTCAGCTTTACTCCGCAGATTGCGGATTTTATCTTTTAGCCCGCCAGCAAGATCGCCTGCAGAATCTGCAATACGCTGACGAATTTCACTGCCGCTTGCAGGGGCAACCATTAAGCCAACAGCAACACCAGCAACAAAGCCAGATAATGCTGCAATTAATACACGCTGTGCACTCATAAAATTATTTTTTTAATGTTATTATACTTGTGATTTTCCCAACAACCTTGCCAGAAAAATTAAAAAGATATAAATGAATACTGAGAATATTTATTGGAATTTTCTTACTTCATACATATTATGCCATACTTCGGTTACTGCTGCATGAAATGTTTATTTATATGCAGATCCCTTAGTATACCGGCTTTTGGATTTAATGTTATTGTAAACGACTTGTACTGGCCAACCTGAACATCAATAACCATTTGCCAGCAATGCATATCGCGGGTAAGAAAAATATTTGAGGCCTGTATTTTTTGCGTAAGAAAATCAAAATAAAACCCTCCGCCTAATTGCCATTTCGGCGAAAGGCTTATGGTGCCATTTACATTAATATTTGTATTCAAGTCAGAAGTAAAATGAACTAAATCAGGAGAAAGATAGCGGTTATAGCTTAATGAATAAGATAGCTGCAATGTCCACGGAATATTAAAATCAACAAAATCTGCAGGATTCTCACGCACATAATCCAGTTGTCTTTGCTGTTCATCGGGCGTAAGTGTTTCGTCCTGCGCTAACCGCTGGTCATCATCACGTTTGTCTTTTGATTTGCTTTGCAATGAAGTAGATATAGAAAGACTTCCCGATTGAAAATCTCCTATCTTTCCTTGTTTCCAAAGCAAACGGCTGTTGCCTGGCGCTGTTGTATCTTCCCTGTAAGGATTAATAATAGCATTAGCTGTAATATTCACTTTATTAAAAAGGCTGCTGCCTGCGCTTATAGTTATCGGGCTTATTGGCGTTGCCCTGTTGGCACTATCGGGAATTAAATTAATGCCGCTGCTGATGCCCAAATTATCCAGTAATCTTATTTTTTTAACACTATCAGTTCCTGTAGAATCTTTGTGATTCTTTACTTTCATTTCCAGCAGGTTATTTATGCCGAATGTTAAGCCGCCAAAACGCCCTTCACTAAATCCACCCAAAACGCTTCCCTGTTGAGATACGCGCCGTATATGTCCTAAACTATCAACCTGCACATCCTGGTAAAAGTGGCTTACGAGGTTTGGTTTATAGCTCAACCCAATGAATGGATCTATTTCGTGGCGTATTGCCTGCACGCCATCAGAGTGTTTGAAATTATATGTACCAAAAATGCGGGTATTCATACTTAAGCCAAAACTCATTTCTGCTGCCGTATAAAAACCTTTTTTTATTGTGGTATCAACTTTTTTTGTTTTATCATCCCAGTTATACATAACTTTTTGCGCAAACCATTTGTCTTCAAAATCAACTGAAGGCGAAAAAATTAACGGGCCAACAGGTGGTAAAGAAAGCGTTATCGGTATGCGGTGGTCAATACCCCATTGAGCGGTATCTAAAAGCTTTTGAAAATTAAAAGCTGAATCATAAAAAGACATTATATTAAGTAAACTTCCGGTATAGCCAATACCAAATTTTTGATACCATTTTGGTGCGCCTACCTGTTCCTTACTTTGAAAAGGATAAATAGTGGTTGTAGAAAAAGCAACTGTTGGCAGGTTCATATTAATAAGCCTGGTAACACTGTTCTGATTTTCGTTTAAAGAAACATTGAGATTATATTTCCCCTCATCCCATAATTTATTATAACTAATAGATGATGCCAGGCTATTATTATAATTAAGAAAAGCATTATTGGGCACGTTAGCGTTATACTGGGTGCTTCCTGCGTGCACATTTGCACTAAAACTTGTTCCGGGTCTTGCTTTTGAATCGGAAGAATGGTTCCATGTTATAAAATAAGTATTGCTTACAGTAAATTCTTCTTTGGAAAGCTCGTAAATATTCGTATTAAGCTGCTTTGTATGTTGAGCACTTAAAGCAAAAGATCCGCGGTATTTATATCTTTTATAATACTCAGTTGTAACAGCCGCTCGCCAACCGCCATAAGAATAAAGATCTGATTCAAGCCGTGTATCCCAGTTATCATCTATTACTTTATAAAATCCCAATCCCTCCAGGCCCAATCCAAACACATCATTTGATGTAAATCGGGGCGGCAATAAGCCGGAGTGCCTTCCGCGGTTAAGCGGGTAAATACCAAAAGGTATATAAATAGGAATCGGTACACCTTCAAATTCAGGATATGCTGGTCCTGAAACGGCTATTTTATTATTAATGATCTTTAATTTTTTTGCGCGTAAATCAAAATGGGGCGTATCAAGGTTACATGTTGTAAATCTTCCACGATATGCGAACTCAACATCTTTATCAATCTTTTTTACAGTTTGTGCATTTACAAAAAGTTCCCCTTCTTTATAATAAGTATTTTTTATCAGGCCTCTTTGAGTTTTCATATTAAATGTGGCAGTATCCATTATTGATGTTGAACCTGCCTGTGTTAGTGTAGGTAAGTTTAAAGCGCCCTTTGATGTGTCTGTTCCTCCATAAGCTGTAATTAAACTTGTATTCTGATCATATTTAATAGTGTTGGCATCAAGCTTAATATCTTTATAAGTAGTGTTTGCTTTACCATATAAAATAAACTGTTTGGTTGGTATTATTAATACGCCGCTGTCATCTGCAGTATAATTAACCGGCGCATCAAGAGAATCTTTTGAAAATAAGGTTGTATCAACTTTAATTATTTCAGAGGAGTCAGGTAAGCTGTCAGATATGTTTTCAATTGAATCTTCAGATACGTCTTCAATAGAATCTGCAGGGTTTAACGTATCTGCAATAACTTTTTTTAAAGCAGAAGAATCAAATTGTTTGGAAGGAACAGTATCAGTAATTACTGTTAATGATTTTGGAAAATTAGTTTTGCACCTATTGTTAGCAAGTAAAGGATACGTTATAAAGAATAATACGCCAAAAACAATTCCTGTGGTTTTTATATTTGCGTACACTTTATAATGGTTATGCATACAAGCAGAACAAAAATATAGTTTAATACCATAAAAGATTTATAAAGAAACCTTTTTAACGAACTTAATCATGCAGAGAAAAATTGCAGCCGTACTCTATCTGTTCATTATAGTTTTTTGTTTTACATCTTTTCGCACAGCACCTGCTATTAAAACAGCAGCAAAGCAAAATACGTTGCATACAATTGTAATTGATGCAGGCCATGGTGGTAAAGATTTTGGCGCCAAAGGCTCTTACTCATACGAAAAAAATATTACGCTTGCAGTTGCATTAAAACTGCAGGCAACATTGCAACAAACGTTTCCTGATGTAAAAATTGTAATGACGCGTACCACAGATGTTTTTGATGCCCCACCTGTAAAAGCAAATAAAGCAAATGCTGCTAAAGGCGATTTGTTTATTTGTATTCACTGCAATTCAGCTCCTGCCATACGTCATAGCGAACAAACAGGATATAAAACACAAACTTATTATACAGGCAAGGGAAAGAAAAAAAAGAAACACACAAAACAGGTGCCTGCATATCGTTACTGGACAACACCCAACCCTGCCTCCGGTACAGAAACCTATATATGGGCTGCAGACAGAAACGATAATAAGGAAGTTGCCATGCGTGAAAATGAATCCTTATATGCAGATAGTACAGTAGCGCAGCAAATTGGAGATTTTGATCCAGGTTCTCCGGAAAATAAAATCTACTACTCTATAAAAACACAGCAATATTTTCAGCGCAGTGCCAACCTTGCATTGGATGTAGAAAATGAGTTTATTAAATTGGGACGAACAAGCCGTGAGGCAAAACAAAGGGGTGTGGGCATTTGGGTTTTACAGGCTACTGCAATGCCAAGTATTTTGGTTGAAACAGGCTTTATCTCAAACCCTGCAGATGAAGATTATTTAAACAGTGTAAATGGGCAGCAACAAATTTGCGATGCCATTTCAAATGCCGTTCAGCATTACAAAACTGCGCTTGAAACAAATTCTTTTCAAAACATTTCTCCTGATTCTGAGTAAACTGCTGTTGTTTCGTTTGCCTCAATAATCATTATCTGTTAGCTTTGTTGTATAACAATGCTTTGGCACGGTTGTATATAATTGTATATTTCAATGCTATAAACCTGTTGCAAGTAATTAGCATGAAGATAAATTTAACGCATGAAAATTTCTAATGAAACCAAAATAGGCGCTCTTACAGTAGTCGCCATTGTATTTCTTATTCTTGGATTTAATTTTTTAAAAGGGAAAAGCGTTTTAAAAACGGGCTTTTTTTTATACGCTAAATATTCCGATCTTAAAAAGCTGTCTGCTTCAAATGCAGTGTATGCAAACGGTTTTCAGATAGGCACCGTTTACAGCACAACATCTGACCCTTCTTTACGTGATCTGATTGTTGAGATAAAATTGAGCGCAGATTACCAGATTCCAGCAAATTCACTGGCAGGTATTGAAACCAACCCTCTTGGCGCGCCGGTAATGGATATACAACTTGGAAGCAGCACCACATTTCTTAAAACAGGTGATACAATCCGCAGTGTTGAAAATGCCGGCATGCTTGGAGCAATATCAAATAAATTAGGCCCGCTTTCAGACCAGCTTACATCTACATTGGTAACACTCGATACTTTAATGCGAAATTTTAACAGCTTGCTTGATACAAACACTAAAGGAAACATACGCAGTGTAATTGTCAATTTAAATGATGCTACAGCAAGTGTAACACGCTCAACAATTTCTTTGGAGAAATTATTAAATACACAATCAGGAGCATTAGCGCAATCGCTTGAGCATGTAAATGAGTTTACAAATAATCTTGCAAAGAATAATGATAAAATAGATAGTACGCTTATGTATTTGCAAACAACTACAAGAAATTTATCACACGCAGATGTAGATGGTTTGATAAATAGTTTTAAGCACAGTGCAGACTCTTTATCTAATATCATTAACCGCGTAAATTCTACAGATGGATCAATCGGTGCTTTGATAAATGATAAATCATTATACAATAATCTTAACAACATAACACGCAGCCTGAATGTTTTGATTGATGACCTTCGCGTACATCCAAAGCGGTATGTAAGTATTTCTGTGTTTGGCGGTAAGGCAAGCAAAGAAGCACCTTTAAATGACCCGCTTCCGGTTGATACTACTCACAAGCCATGAAGAAGTGCAAAGCGATAATTTATTTTTTCTGCGCGATTTTTATTTTCTTTCATTTATCGCTTTACGCACAACAGCCTGCAGATACTTCTTCTAAAAAGAAAATAATAATTCTTAATGCAGAGCGGCTGAATTATCAAAAAATAGATTCTGCAGAATTTCAATCTGCCGCCGGCAAAGTAATTATACAACAGGAAACCACCTTGTTTTATGGTGACAGCATTGTGCTGAATAAAACGAAAAATTTACTGGAAGCATTCGGACATGTGCACATTAATGATAATGACAGTATTGATACATACTCTGATTATCTGCGCTATCTCGGGAATGATAAAAAAGCTTACCTGAAAGGCAATGTAAAATTAACTGACGGCAAAGGTGTGCTTACCACTCCTGATCTGGATTATGATTTGAATACTCACATCGGCATTTATACAAAAACAGGAAAAGTAGTAAGTGATAAAAGCGTTTTAACAAGTACAGAAGGTTATTATTACGGCGAAACAAAGGATGTTTTTTTTAAGAAAAATGTGAAGCTGGTTAATCCTGATTATATAGTAACAACGGACACATTACTATTTAATACTTACACCAATGTTGCAACATTTATTGTTCCAACTTTAATTGTAAGCAATGATAAAAGAAAGATTTATACCAGCGACGGCTATTATGATCTCACGCACAAAAAAGCCTATTTCGGTAAGCGTCCGCATATTGAAGACAGCACAACTATTTTAGATGCTGACCAGGTTGCATCAAATGATTCTACAAGAGAAAGCGAAGCAAATGGAAATGTTGTTTACAGAGATACAGCGCAGGGTATAACTATTTTTTCAAACAATCTTAAAAGTAATGGTACTCAATCTTCATTTCTTGCTACGCAAAAACCGGTAATGGTTATAAGGCAGGATAAAGATTCTATTTATATAGCTGCCGATACTTTTTTTTCTGCACGGCTTTCTACGTTGCGCAAGTATAGAATAATTCCTGTAATACTTGATTCTTTACCGGCAAAAGATTCAATTGTTATTGCTGATTCTGCAAAAGCAAAACAAGACAGTGCCAAAGACCGCTTTGTAGAGGCGTATTATAATGTAAAAATATTTTCTGATTCTCTGCAGGCTGTTGGCGATAGTTTGTTTTATTCATCGGAAGATTCTGCATTCAGGTTGTTTAAAGACCCTGTTGTGTGGAGCCAGCAGAGCCAGATAAGCGGAGATACGATCTATCTTTTTACATTGAATAAAAAACCAAAAAGAATGTATGCTTTTGAGAATGCGATCAGCGTGCAAAAGGTTGGCCCGGATTATTACAACCAGGTAAAAGGCAGAACAATAAATGGTTATTTTATTAACGGCGAAATTGATTCCATTCGTGCAAAAGGCAATGCAGAAAGTATTTATTACGGCCAGGATGACAGCAGTAAATTTGTTGGTGTAAACCAGGCAACGGCTGACGTAATTGATATGTACTTTGCCAACCGTGAAGCACAAAAAGTTGTATTCAGAAGTAATCTTGTGGGCACTTCTTATCCTATGCGGCAAATAGATCCTTCGGCCATGCGTTTACGCAACTTTAAATGGCTCGACAACCGGCGCCCCAAAACCAAATACGATTTGTTTGGCAATTAAAGCGATCAGCCATAATACTGCAATACGTATATTTTTATAATTACGTATCTTTATAATAAAAGCAATGACAACGAAGCTTACTTTAAGCCTTGACGATAAAATAATTTCAAAGGCAAAACGCGTTGCAGCAAGAAAAAAAACAAGCATCTCAAAACTTGTTGCAAATTATTTTGAAAAGCTGCCGGATGATGAAATCAAAAAAGATCCTTCAGTTTTAATCGGAATATTAAAACCAAAGAAAAAATCTATAGATATTGAAGATGTAATTAAAAATGCACGTTGGGATCATTTAAAGAAAAAACATGGCTTATAATTTTTTCATTGATTCAGATATATTTCTTGATGTATTAGTTGAACGCAAACCTTTTATTGATGAAAGCTTTGAATTATTTAAAGCACAATTTAATAAGATGGCGCAACTGTATACAACCGCTTCGATTATTTTAAATGTTCAATATAGCGGCGATAAATTGCTCGGAAGAAATGCTGCAAAATCTGCAATTCAAAAATTGCTTCCATTTATAAAAATTTGCCCAACAGATAAAATTATGATCATCAAAGCGTACAACTCTTCTTTCACAGATGTTGAAGATGCGGTTCAATATTACTCTGCAGCGGCTGATAAATCAGTAGATTTTTTTGTAACCCGAAATACGAAAGACTATAAACATGCAGACGAGCATTTGAAAATTTTTACACCGGCAGAAGCCATAAAAATTTTAGGCTGATTATAAAAATTTATAAACCTGCGGCAATTCTTCCAAGTTCATTCATTGCGTCTCCGCTTTCTCCATATTCCACCACACGGCCAACTTCTTTACCATCTTTTAATACTATAAATGTTGGCACATTTATAAGATGAAATGTTTTATTGAGATTGTCTAAAGTGGTTTTCTCATTATCAACACCAATAAGTGTAATACTGCTGTCAGCATAACCGGCAGCATCAGTTAAACGATAAAATTGAGGCAACAAGTTCTGCGTATCAGAGCACCAGGTTCCGCCAAATATCAGTATATGAAAATTATTCGCATGTTGTTTAAACGCTGCAACTGCGCTGGCATCAGGCCTGCCAAGATTATAATTTTTTTTGAACCAGCTGAAAGCAGTATCGTTTTCTATATCTGCACGTGTGATTAAACCGCGCAATACTTTCCTGTTTTTATCATCATAACTTATTTGGTAAGCATGAAACGGAGTTGAAGTTTTGCTTACGACGTTTTGTGTTTTGCATGAAATAGCAGAGATCAGGATTGCTAAAAGCCAAGCGTATTTTTTCATGCGCCTAAATTAGCCCGCAATTCTAAAAGAAAGGAACGGAATTTTGTTAAGGTTTCTATCAGCTGCACCTGCAGTTCAGCTTTTTTTTTGTTGTCTTTCAGAAATTGTTTAGCACCTTCAATAGAATATTTTTGTTGCCGCAACAGGTAATAAATAATGCGGAGATTTTTTACATCTTCCGGCCGAAAAAGCCGATCACCTTTTTTATTTTTTTTTGGCTTTAAAATATCAAATTCGTTTTCCCAGAATCTTAATAAAGATGGTTTCATATTAAACCATTCAGCCACTTCGCTTATAGAATAATATTGTTTCTGAAAAAGAACCTCATCATCTGGAATTTCAAGCAATGCAACATCAAGATTAATTTCTTTCAAAGATTTTCGGCCGCGTTTTACAGGTAGTTCTGTTTTTTTTGAAAGCGGTTTTATGAGCTGCACTTGTTTTGGTTCAGGCTTTTCTTCAGCCTTAGTATTGGCTTCTTTTATATTTTCAGGCGGCATTTGTTTACGTCTTACAACGGCCACTTTATTTCCTGACTCACTATTAAATAGATCTAACTGCTGCATAGCGTAAAGCTACAAATATTTGTTATGCAGCCACACGTTAGGTACTTTAACAACAGCACTTTAATCTTATGTTTGTAAAAATATTTTTATCTGCATTCAATAAAAAAAATATGTATTTGCGGCGCCGGCACTATGGGCAGCAGTATTGCACAGATAGCTGTGCAGAATGATTTTCATGTAATTCAGTTTGATGTAAATGAATCAATGCTTTTGAAAAGCAAACAGGCAATTGAAAGCAGTTTGCAGAAGCTTATTGAAAAAGGAAAAATAACTGCGCAACGAAAAGAAGAGATTTTACAATGTATCATCTTTACATCATCAATAAATAATTGCATTGCCGATGTAATAATTGAAGCTGTTGTTGAAAACAAAGAAATCAAACAGCAGTTGTTTGACTCACTTTCTGTAATAAACAGTAACGAAACAATCTTCGCTACTAATACTTCTTCTATTTCAATTGCTGAATTAAGTGAAAATAAAAATTATGCTTCGCGGTTTGCAGGCCTGCACTTTTTTAATCCTGCACAAATAATGAAGCTGGTTGAAATAATCCGTACAGAAAAAACATCAGGTAATGTTATTGAAATACTAGTTGATCTGGCAAAGCAATTAGGTAAAACACCTGTTGTTTGTAATGATGCTCCGGGCTTTATTGTAAACCGTGTTGCGCGCCATTATTATTTGGAAGCAATGCAGTTGTTTGAAGAAAATATTGCCGGCATTGAAACAATAGATGAAGTTATGGAAGCAACAGGCTTTAAAATGGGTCCATTTAAATTAATGGATATGATTGGTATGGATATTAATTATTCTGTAAGTAATATTGTTTGGGAAGCATTGAAAAAGCCTGGACGTTTAAAACCATCACGCATACAAAAAAATAAAGTGGATGCAAAAGAACTTGGCAGAAAAACAGGAAAGGGTTTTTATGAATATTAAATTCTGAACCCCAAAAGGAATTTATACATGCTGCATGATACAGGATCAGACAAATTGCTTACCGGGAAAAAAATTTTTATTACCGGTGCAACAGGCCTTGTTGGGGCTTATTTAATTAAACAGCTTATAAGGCAGAACAAAAATATTAAAGCTTTATACAGAACTGAAATTCCTTATAATTCGCCAAACGTTGAATGGATACAAGGTGACATATTTGATACCGTTTTGCTTGAGGAAATATTAAATGATGTTGATGAAGTTTACCATTGTGCAGCCAAAGTTTCTTTTAATCCAAAACATAAAAAGGAGCTTTTTAAAACAAATGTTGAAGGCACAGCGAATATCGTAAATGCATGTTTGAATACAGGCGTAAAAAAACTTTTGCATGTAAGTTCTGTTTCAGCATTAGGAAGGCTAAGAGAAAATGTAATTGTAAATGAAGCAATGCAATGGAGCGAAGAAACAAACAACAGCCGGTATGGAGAAAGTAAATACCTGGCTGAAATGGAAGTGTGGCGGGGCATTGCGGAGGGATTGAATGCGGTAATAATAAATCCAACTATTATACTTGGCGCAGGTGACTGGAATAAAGGTTCATCTGAAATTTTTAAAACAGTTTATAAAGAGTTTCCTTACTATACTGAAGGTGTAACGGGTTTTGTTGATGCAAATGATGTGGCCATAATAATGATTGAATTAATGAATAGTGATATTTCAGGAGAACGTTTTATTGTAAGCGCTGAAAACATCTCTTATAAAAATTTGTTTGCTATGATTGCTGAAGCCTTTAACAAGAAACCACCGCATAAAAACGTTACACCATTTATGGCGGCTTCTATCTGGCGGTTAGAAGCTATACGAAGTTTAATTACCGGTAAAGCACCGTTTATTACAAAAGCAACTGCACGCACAGCTTTAGCGAAAGTTTATTTTGATAATAGTAAATTATTAAAAGCACTCCCTGAATTTAGTTATACGTCTTTAAAAAATTCTGTGGAAAGAATTTGTTTTGAGCTAAAAGAAATTAACCGGCTTACATAAACCTGTTATATTAATATTATGCTGCTTTCGCAGGCTGTTAATCTTATACAACATCCAACCTCACAGCAAAAATCTATTTGGGCAGATTTAGGTTGCGGCACCGGTTTATTTACAAATGCGCTTTCACAAATAATAGCTGAGCAAAGCATAATTTATGCTGTTGATAAGAATAAACTTTCATTAAACAAGGTTTCGGTAAAAAGTGGCATTGAGCTTAAAAAAACTGCACTGAATTTTATAAGTGATGAATTGCCATTTAATAATCTTTCAGGTATAATGATGGCAAACTCTTTTCATTTTGTAAAAGATAAAATCACATTCATTAATAAGGCTTCCGGTTGTCTTGATGCTAATGGTTATTTTATAATGATTGAATATGATACGGATATTTCAAATTTTTGGGTGCCCTATCCAATCAGCTTTAATCAATTGCAAAAATTTTTTACGCAATACAATTGCATAGCAGAAAAGCTGCAGGAAATTCCATCGCGTTACAATGGAATTATTTACTCAGCATTGATTAAAAAAATATCTAAAGCCTGAATATTCCGCTCATATTGTAAACCCCCATAATGCATCGCCAATAAAAAAGGCCATTGAACTTGTATTTTATAATGATGCAGAAAATTCATTGCTGGAAGAAATCTGAATGATTAATTTTTATTTTTTCGTTGTGCATCAGTTCTCCTTCAATGATTATATATTAGTTAAAACTATACTGGCACTAAGGCACTAATATTATTGACTTTATTTTTCATTTGTAAGCTGTTTCAATTTCTCCCACATTTCCGGAATACGTTTAAGCCAGATAAGTTCTTTCTTTTTTTCGTTGGCATTTATTGCAGGTGAACCAAAATAAGTTTTATTACTTTCTAATGTATAAGGCACACCGCTTTGGGCATATACAATTGCATTCTCGCCAATGGTTAATGTTTTACTTACGCCAACCTGTCCCCACAACGTAACACCATCTTCAATTATCGTAGCACCTGCAATACCAACCTGCCCGGCAAACAAACAATTGCGTCCAACATTTGTATCATGACCAATATGCACAAGATTATCCATCTTTGTTCCCTTACCAATTCTTGTTGATGCTGTAACGCCGCGATCAATTGTACAGTTGGCGCCAATCTCCACATTGTCTTCAATAATTACATTACCGCAACTCTGCATTTTTTTATACCATACTTCACGGGCTTTTTTTGTGTTGTAATAAAATGCATCACTACCGATTACAGTTCCTGATTGAATGATAACGTTATTACCGATCTCTGTGTAATCCATTAATGAAACATTTGGATGAATAATGCAGTTATTACCAATCTTTACATCAACTCCAATAAAAACATTAGGCATAATAACAGTGCCTTCTCCAATCACTGCATTTTCGTTTTGTAAATTTTTTGTTGCATGAAAAGGCCGGAAGTGATTTACAATTTTTAAATATGCTTCAAACGGTTCGGCAGCAATAAGTAAATTTTTTCCTTCAGGTATGCTAACATCTTTTGTGTTGATGATAATGTGTGTTGCTGCACTGTTCAAACAGGTATCATAATATTTTGGATGATCCACAAAACACAGATCACCTTCTTCCACTTTATGTATCTCATTTATGCCATAAGCCTGAGATGCAGTGCTGCCAATAGTTTCAGCGTTTATTAATTCTGCGATCCATTGTATAGAAACAGGTTGGGGAAACTTCATGTAAAAAAATTTAGAGCAACAAAGTTAGGTTGTTGTTTGTGCGGTGAAGCATCATTAAAGATTTATAAGTTGATTTTAAGCAATGAAATTTTGCGCTTTTAAAATTTCATTTTTGTTTTTATGCAGTGCAATGCACATCCAAAAAAAAAATTGTGAATAAAATTGTTTGCATTTTTTTTTGTGTAAGTAAAAACTATTTCTAATATTGTGTCGGGAAATTTATTTTCCCACTTACTTACTAACCCATATATATACAAAGTCCCGCATCTGCGGGATTTTTTTTTGAATTTATGTTTCGTTATTTCATAGTATATAAGCCATATAAAACTTTGTCTCAGTTTACTTCTGCATTAAATAAAACAACACTTGCAGATTTTTTTTCTGTTCCGAAAAATATTTATCCTGTTGGAAGATTAGATGAAGACAGCGAAGGATTATTGATATTAACGAATGATGCAAAACTCAATCATCAGTTATTAAATCCGCTGTTTGAACATGAAAGAGAATACTGGGTACAGGTTGAAGGGGAAATTACTGAAGAAGCTGTAATGCAGATGCAGCAAGGATTACAGCTGAATATTAAAGGTATGTTGCATCATACAAAATCAACTGTTGTGCAAATATTTAATGAAGCACCTGCTGTTGAAGAACGTGATCCACCGGTGCGTTACCGTGCATCTGTTCCAACATCATGGATAAAAATAATTTTGAAAGAAGGCAAGAACAGGCAGGTAAGAAAAATGACAGCTCATGTTGGTTTTCCAACATTGCGTTTGATACGTTATCGCATAGAAGATATTAAATTGAATGAAATGAAACCAGGAACTATGATTGAGCTCTCACAAAAATCAATTTATAAAAAATTGTTTCATGCAAGTATATGAAGTGAGTGATAAAAAATATTTCATCACTACAGATAATTCAAAACTTGATGTTAATGTTATACATCAATTTCTTGCTGAAGAATCTTACTGGGCAAACGGAATTCCAAAACATGTTGTTGAAAAAGCAATTGCTAATTCTTTATGCTTTGGCTTGTTTTATAATAACGCACAAATTGGTTTTGCAAGATTGATAACAGATAAAGCAACGTTTGCTTATCTCGCCGATGTTTTTATTTTGAAAGAACATCGTGGCAAAGGATTATCCAAATGGTTAATGAAAATAATTCAATCACATCCTGAATTGCAAAATTTACGAAGGTGGCTGTTAACTACAAAGGATGCGCATGAATTGTATAAACAATTAGGATGGATAAAACCTCCTGATGATTACATCTATCGTTTTATGATGCGGCATAATCCTGATGTTTATAAAAAGCCGGGAAAGAGCGGAAGTCAGTAAGTCTGAAAGAAATAGAAACTTAGTTGTAGAGATAATTTAATCTTTATTTTATTTTCAGCAAATAAAAAGTCCGAAAGATTAAACTTGTCTTTCAGACTTCTCTATGTATTCAGCATTAAAGGCATTACCAACATAAGGAGATCTTCGTTTTCAGTTTGTTCGGTTGGTTTTATAATGCCTGCTTTATTTGGAGTTGACAATTCAATCACCACATCTTCACTATCTGAAGCATTTAATAACTCAATCAAAAATTTTGCATTAAACGCAATCTGCAAATCTTCACCATCATATTCGCAGTTCATGCGTTCATTACCTTCTGAACTAAAATCAACATCCTGTGCTGCGAGTTGCAATTCACTTCCATTTATACTTAGCACAACCTGGTTAGTGCTTTTATTGCTGAAGATATTTATACGGCGCAATGCACTTTGAAAATCGCTGCGCTTTACTGTAAGCTTATATGGATTATCTGCGGGAATAACAACTTTATAATCAGGAAAACGCGCATCAATTAAGCGGCAGCTTAAACGTGTTTCGCCATGTGTAACAAAAAAATGATTGCTGTTATAGCTAATGGTAATTTCCTCATCATTATCAGGCAAAGTATTTTTTAATAAGCTTAAAGGTTTTTTTGGAACGATGAAATTATCTGTTTTTGCATTTGTTGCGTCTGTTCTTTTATAACGTACTAGCCGATGCGCATCTGTTGCTACAAACTGCAAGGCATTTTTGGAGAGCTCAAAATATATACCTGTCATAGCAGGCCGCAAATCATCACTGCTTACTGCAAATAAAGTTTTGTTTATACCATTAAGCAATGCGCTGCTGGTTACTGTAAAATTATTGGCATCATCAGCCACCGGCGCTTTGGGAAAGTTGTCGGGATTTTCGCCCATTACTTTATACTTGCCATTATCGCTGGTAATTTCAACAGCAAAATTTTTATCAATGTTGAATGTAAGCGGTTGGTCAGAAATATTTTTCAACGAATCAATTAATATACGGGCAGGTATGCAAATCTTTCCGTTCGTTTTACTTTCCACATCCATCTGCACGCCCATTACTGTTTCAAGATCAGTGGCAACAACTGTTAATTTTTTATCTTCAATTTCAAACAAGAAATCTTCAAGAATTGGCAATACTGTGTTTGCATTTATAACACCATTTATTTGTTGTAAATGCTTCAATAAAGCGGAAGAAGAAACAATGAATTTCATTATGTAAACTTTATTTAGATTTTATGCAGGCAGATAAGCAGAACGGCTGAATAAGATATATTTCAGCTGCTTACCTGCAGCTAAGGCAAACCTAAAGCAAAATGTTTACATGCCCACAGTTAACTATTACTTGTAAATGCAGGATTGCAGAAATGTGAATTGTTTGTGCTTAAATTTTAAGCCGGCACAGTATGAGAAAGTATTTCTGAAATTTTCTCTCTTGCAAGCGGCTTAACTATATAATCCTGCACGCAATTATAACGCTTTGAATATTCCTTGTCCTGATCGTTCATAGATGAGGTTACAAGAAAAATGTGAATTTCTTTTGAAAGATTTGGCTTTAAAGACTGATAAGCATCTAAAAATTGCCAGCCATTCATCACAGGCATGTTCACGTCAAGCAGAATTACATCAGGCAACTCATCAGCGTTATCCATATTTTCTTCAAGAAAACGATATGCTTCCTCACCATTTGAGCAAACCTTTATTTTATTAGCGTGACCTGTTGCCTCAAGCGTTTTACAGGATACAAATTGATAGATGGCATCATCATCAATTAAGAGGACATTTACTTTGGCTCTGTACATAGGATTTCGTATTGGATTGTCAAATTACGCTATTCTTTATAACATGGAAAAATAAAATTTTTGGTATCTGGCTTTTTTTGTTTACTGAACAGGAAATTTGACCATTGATTGACATAAAAACGTTGATTTGTTATTTTTAATACAAAAAAATGAAAAAATTTCTTTTTCTGTTACTTCTTACCCCTTTTTTTTCCCAAGCCCAGCTTAGCGTTGAGCAGATTATGCAAGATCCTCAATGGGTTGGAACATCTCCATCAGAGATTTTTTGGAACTATGACAGCAGATCAATTTTTTTTAAATGGAACCCGGACAAAGGCATCAGCGATTCATTATACAGCTATCAATTACCGGATAATAAAATTTTAAAATCTTCATTTATTGATGCAAAACTTGCAAAAGATATTTCAAACGGGAAATATAATGCATCAAAAACAAAGATTGTATTTATACATAATGGTGATGTGTATTTGCTTACAACAGCAACGAAAAATTTGCTGCGCATTACGCAAACTGCTGATGAAGAAGCAAATCCTATTTTTTTAAAAGAGGAGAATATTATAGTTTATCAATTGAATGATGATCTGTATGCCTGGAATAATGCAACTGGAAAAACAGAGCAATTAACACACTTTGAAAAAAGAGTTGCACCGGCAGAAAAAGAAATCTTATCACCACAGCAAAAGTGGCTGAATGACGAAGCTTTGCAAACATCAGCAGTAATTAAAAAAAGAAAAGACAAGGCTGATGCCGCAAAAAAATTTCTTGACAGCAATAAAGAAGAAAAAGGTCTCCGTGCTATTTATATTAATAATAAGGAATTGCAGAACTTAACTATTAGCCCTGATGGCCGGTTTATATCTTATAGCCTCTATGAAAAAAATGATGAAGCAAAAGAAACTGCTGTGCCTTCTTATGTAACACAGGATGGCTATACGAAAGAAATTAATGCACGCAGTAAAGTTGGAAGACCGGATGGCATTCATTCTTTTTATGTTTTCGATAAATTAAAAGATACTGTTATTAAAGTTTCAACTGATTCAATTCCTTTAATAAAATATACTCCCGATTATGTAAAAGATTACGTGCGAACAATAAAAGATGCTGATACGCTTACAAGAAATGTAATTGTACAAAATATGCTGTGGAATGATGATGGAGCTGAATGTATTGTTGATATTTTTTCTTCGGATAATAAAGATCGCTGGATTATGCAGTTAAATGCTGCAGAAGGCAAGCTTACTTTATTAGATCATCAGCACGACGAGGCGTGGATCGCCGGCCCTGGCATCGGGTGGATTGAACCGGCAAATATTGACTGGATTAACAACCACATGTTTTATTTTCAGAGCGAGGCAACCGGGTTTTCACATTTATACACTTATGATTTTAACTCACATCAACATACTGCAATTACAAGTGGCAACTATGAAGTTCAAAAGGCAATTTTAAGTAAAGACAAAAAACATTTCTATATTATTACGAATGAAGAAGATCCTGCCAAACAAAATATTTACCGCATTAATATTGATGGAAGTAATAAGATAAAATTAACCACGCTAACCGGCGGCTATGAAATGTTTTTATCACCTGATGAAAAGTATATTGCTTACCGTTATTCTTATCAAATTAAACCATGGGAATTGTATCTGCAACCAACACAGGCAATGGCTAAACCACAACAAATAACAGGTAAAGCTATGAGTGATTCGTTTAAAGCTTACCCATGGCGCGATACAAAAATTTTTACATTCAAAGCAAGAGACGGCGCTGATGTACATGCACGCATTTACGAACCAAAACAAGGAACAAAAAATAACGCAGCTGTGATTTTTGTGCATGGTGCAGGTTATTTGCAAAACGAAGATTATTGGTGGAGTTATTATTTCCGCGAAATGATGTTTAATAATTTATTGGCTGATAAAGGGTATACAGTTTTAGATGTTGATTATCGCGGAAGCGCCGGTTATGGCCGGGATTGGCGCACCGGGATTTACCGGTATATGGGCGGCAAAGATTTAGACGATGAGGTTGATGCAGCACATTACCTCGTGCAAAATCTTGGCATAGATTCAACACGCATTGGTATATATGGTGGAAGCTACGGGGGCTTTATGACGTTGATGGCTCTTTTCACGCAGCCTGATGTTTTTAAAGCAGGCGCAGCTTTGCGGCCTGTAACAGATTGGGCGCATTATGATCACGATTATACTTCTGCAATTTTGAATGAACCTTTTACAGACAGTATTGCTTATGCACGTTCATCGCCTATAAATTTTGCAGCCGGTTTAAAAAATCATTTGCTTATTTGCCATGGTATGATTGATGTGAATGTGCATTTCCAGGATGCAGTTCGTTTAACGCAGCGATTGATTGAGCTTGGGAAAAATAATTGGGAGCTTGCAGTTTATCCGGTAGAAGATCACGGCTTTATTGAACCCAGCAGCTGGACGGACGAATACAAACGCATTCTTAGGTTGTTTGATGATAATCTTTTAAATAAATAGATTGAACAAGGTCGCACGAACAAACATCCGGAAAGAAAATTAATAAATCCTTTGGTTATAATGCAAACTCCTGCAGAGCATCTTTTAAATAGAGCGCTAATAATTTGTATTGCGCTTTGATAACATCCACTGGTAAATATTTTTACCTTTTTCTTTATAATTTGGATCAGTAGCTGTGGTCCACGCGTCATGACCACTAACCGGGAAAATAGTTAATCGTGCAGGAAGCCGCGGAGTACTGCTATTAATATAACTCACATAATCTACCGAATACCAGGAAGGAACAGTTGGATCATCCTGGTTATGAAATGCCCATACACAAACACCGGACTGTGCAATTTTAAGAGCCTTATCTGTAGTTGGCCATGAAGCTCCTGAAATAGGTACAATAGCTGCAAGCCTTTTGCCGTAGTCAATAGTATAATCCCATGTGCCGCCTCCGCCCATGCTTAACCCGCAAACGTAAACTTTCATAGTATCAATATGGTATTTAGCTATGGCATAATTCAATACAGCGTCTATATCTGCAGACAGTGGCCATGCTTTAAATTGCGGTGATATTACTATAAATTGGGAAGGCTTATTATTAACCACAAAGTTTGCCGGGAACTGATGATTTTGGATAAGTTTAGGAATCGCATTGTCAGCAACTTTATAAAGATCTGTAGTACCGTTTCCAAGTTCTCCCTGGCCATGCAGGAAAATAATTAAAGGATATTTTTTGCCTTTATGCTTTGCATACGAGGCTGGCAAGGCTTCAAGATAACCACCAATATTTGGATTAATATCATAGCTTACTGGTGTTTGAACTGGTAAAGAAGTTTCTGTATAAAAATCTTCAACAGAAGAATTGGTTACAGCTTGTTGATCAGCAATATCTTTTTTGCATGAGAATAAGATAGCCGATAGAAACAGAATGGCAGGTAGATAGGTATGTTTAATCATGCGCCGGTTTTAGCAAAAATAATGCCGCAGTAATCTTTCAATTTAAATTCTTACTGCTGCTTTTCCGGCAGTTGAAAATAGATTTTTAGAACCCGGTATTGCTATCTGCACACAAAAGTCATACGAACAAATATTGCGGAAAAGAAGGAATCTTACTATCGGGTCATCGCTTCTTTTTAAGCAACCCATTATTTTTTAATTCATCCACAAGTGTTGTTGCAAATTCATGGCTTGCTTTGCTAATGTCATCAGGATTTACAGCTTTGGTTTGAATTGAAAAAAGTATACCCTGGGTGGCCACATCATAAAGATTGCTTTCTATATAATAAGTATCATTGCTTACATAATATCCAGGTGTAGATATGGTGCTGTACGTAGAAGCATAATAGGTAGGATAGTATCCGTAAAATCCATATGTAGAAGTGGGGTCATAAGTATAGGATGAACCTTCGATGTATTTAGTTTCATTTTTTGAATCGAGTAATGAAACCATCAGGAGTGTGCTGCAACCTGATTCTTTTACCTTTCTTGTAAAAACTTCAATTATTACAGAATCAGGAACGCCGGTTACAGGTGTTAAAACACTCAGGCTTCTTACTGCTTTAATTCCGTTTGCAGTAGCTTCTGATGCCAGGTCATTTTCCATTGAGGATCTTACATTCATATTTTGTGTGAGCACTGTAATAAAAACACTGTTACGCGGAGTGGCTGGAAGTGAATCTTTTTTCACCCATGCACCTATAACAGTTACTGTTGATGCTTTCTTTGATGAACTGCAGCCGGGCATACATGCAATACATAAGCCTGTAAAACCAATACAAAATGTTTTAAGCATACGGTGTAATTTATAAATTAGCATTTGAGAAAACCTGGTTGCTATTTGATGTAAATATAAGTTTTATGAACAAAACTCTATCAGCTTGTTGAGATGATTGGGCTTTTATACTATGCTTTTGTACCACTTGAGTGTTGATGATTAAACCACGATGTCGTTACATACACAACATGCCGGAAAGAAAAATTTTCTCTCCATCTTAAATAATGTACACACTCAATATTATTCAGGTAGTAAAAACCCAAGGCTAAAGCTGTCTCTTATTCCATCAAGTAAAGCTTTCAAATAATAAAATGTAACAAGCCGCGTCGGATCTCTTACATAGTCTATTTTTCCTGTACGTTTTTTAATATCAAGCGAAGCATCTTTGTTTTTTGGTATAATGAAATGATGCAAAGCAAAACTCGAAAGCCATGCAGTTTTCAAACCATCTTTTGTAATTTTTAAACGGTCAATAATAAGATCATGATACACGCCTACAATCTGCCCGGTTGCTTTGGTATTTGTAGCGGTGAACTCAAAATCCAAACGGTTAAGTACACCGCTTTGTATATGAAATTTTCCCAGATTTTCTGCTGAAGGGTTTAATGCAGGCAAGTTTAAATTATCAATAGCTCCTTTTATTTGCGAACTGCCATCTTTCATTGAAAGATCAATAACAGCATGAATATTTCCTGCACCCATTATTGACGCTTTCACATTAGAACTGATGAATGCAGTATTGCCCTGAACCTGGTTTGTAAACGGCATCATGGTTATAGATATATGCTCCAGCTTTATAAAACCGCTGTGCACACCATCTTTTGGAAACTCTTCTGACGTTATGTTTGCATCATTAAGACTGAAACGCTGAACCTGCATTTCAAAAGGAATTTGTTTTAAATAATCCAGCGGCATGGGCTGTTCTTTTTTGCTTCGCGGCAAACGCCTGTCTCTGAAAACATAAGCATTGCTTTTAGAAATATTTATTTCACGCGCAACAAATTTCTTTTGCATCATATCTTTTACATCCAGTCCTGAAACTTTAATATTGTTTACAAATGCAGTAACATGGTCTGCCTGCTGCCCGAGATTTTCACCCAACTGAAATTTACCTAACTGCGGAATAAGTTTTAAAGAATCAAGCTGCATAACAGAATCCTTACTGCTGATATGAAACGCTTTAAGGCTTACTGAATAATAACCGGGCAGGTTGTAGTTTACATTATTCAGATCACAAATAACATTTGAAAAATGAATGCTGTTTTTTGTGAATGAAGAATCAATATGAGGAATGGCAACATCATTCAGGAATATTTTAGCTGTGCAAAGCGGGGATATTTTATTTTTATATTGTTCAGAGATTTTTGCATTCAATACTTCAACTGCAGAAAAAGAGATATTATCAAAAGGAAGCTGTATGTTTTTAAAAATATTTGCAGGCAGCCTGTTATTTTTATCAAGCAAATAATTGTCAAGCTTAATGTTTGCATCAGATAGTTTAAGCGAAGCCGCTGAAAAGTTTTTACCTGCTAACAGTTTAAAAAAATTAATACCGCTTATGTCAGCGTGTGAAAAAAATATTTTATGCTGATGCCGCTCATTCATTTCAGGATTATACAAAATATATAAGCTGTCTATTTGTACCGAAGCCTTAAACAGGTTTACATGGGCTTTTGAAAAACCAGATTGTATATATGGCTGAAACTGCTGAAGTGATGTTCTTAATTTCTTTTCAACCACTGATTTTAAAATAATATCTGCAACGGCTATTATGATAACAAATGCAAGTATCCACGCTGCTAATTTAATCCAGATACGTCTTTTCATATAGGAGATGCTGTTGCAATAAAACATGTTTTTTTATGAATAGGTTGCCGGCAGCATAACCCATGCAAACGTTATTTTATAAAACAGTTAATTGCAGATGAAGATCCTGTACAAAAAATGTTGAATCAAATAAAATCTTAAATAACTACAGTTTAGAAAAGCTTGCTGAATTTTATCTGGACAATCTTTGATTCTTTAGAAACGCCATAAGTTACCGTACCACAAAATTTATAAAACGGAGCGAACAAAATACCTGCACCATAAGCTGTGTGCAATGTGTTAGATACTTCATTCGGGATCCAGACACGACCATCATCAAAAAATAAAAGAACACCAGCTTTTGCATTTACCAAATGTGTGTGCAGTTTTGTTATATAACGCAGTTCATTATTATTATAAAATGATGACTTACCCCAAAACCTTTCACGTTTATAACCACGCAAACTCTCCGGGCCTCCAATTGTAGCATGTTCATAAAACTCTGCGCTATTTAAAATATTATTATCCTCAACAACCGTTGCAGCACTTGCTGTAACGGCAAGAGAAAACTTATCAACTAAAGGCATGTATGTTTTTACTCTTCCATAATATTTTTGAAAGAACTCATCATGCATTGTATTAAACATACCTGTTGCGGTACCAATAAATGAAACACCCTTTACTGGCACAACAGAATCATCAACATTTAAGTAGGTGTATGCTATCTGGGCGCCGATATAATTATTTCTTTCCAATGCATCTTTATTTAAGGGCAAAAACTCTTTTGAAAGATATCTTTCGGAATCATTTAAAATTTTTACACTATGAAAAAATGCAGCAACAGTTACACTGCTCTTTCCAAAATTTTTATTTAGCCCGGCACTCAACAGCCATTCTTTTGTGCGCATTCTGAAATAATCTTTATCTGTGGTTGTTAACTGCGTTTCATTTCCTAAACCAAAGAAGTTTGTCCATCGTATAGCATCATACTTTGCATCAAATACAGCGTTCCATTTATCAAATACATTTGGATAGATCGCATTATAGGCTGCGCTAATTGCATGTTGAGAAAGAGAATAATGCAGATCAATTTTTTGTTTGGTATTGTAAGGGCTTCGTCGCCAGGCATAGCCGGTAAATTTATAACCAAGCCCAACATATAGCCTGTCATCATAATCGTAAAAAAATGATGGCGAAATGCTACACTTATTATAGTTGAACCAATCGTATTGAAATGCATGTATAGCACTATCCTGTTTTAAATGCATTGAAGTGTTTGAAGTTTGAAATGAATTCTTTTTATTATCATAAATACTTACGTTGCTACTATTGCTTTCAATAACAGAATCGCTTTGTGGGCCACCTATGATTTTTATTGCGATATTATTTGCATTGTCTATTTTATAAATGTCTTTTCCATCAATTCCATACAACATAATTTCTTTTGTTTCGGATGGATAGAATGTTCTCTCATAAAAAGCTGTATCATCTCTATTACTTGCTGAATCTATTCTGAAAATTTTTACTGTTGTTCCGGCAGCTGAGCCATCTACTTCAAAGTTTTCGCTTTTGTTGCTGCCTGTTATATCAACTTGTTTTGCAAGAAAGCGATAATATTCGGTTGCGTATTTTTGAAGATGTGCTCTCCTCGATTCTAATTTTTCTATTAACTCCTTACCGGATATTTTAAATATTTCAGACGGTAATTCGTGAACAGACGCTTCGATCACATCATCTGTTAATGCTTGCTGAAGTGTATCTGCAGCATTTATCCAATCACGTAATGTCATTTCATTTGCAAAGAACCTGTCCATATTCCGTTCTTCATAATTCAGTATGATGATGTTTTTAGTATCGTCATTAAAGTTCTGCATGAAATTTAAACTTTGGGCTGACAACATGCGATCGATCAAAACACCGTTGTGCGCATAAAAAGCCTGGTCGCGATCACGCGGAATTGGAAAATATAAAGTTGAAATACTATCCTCAGAACCCCATTGCCAGTTATCTTCATGCCTGTCCCAATCTGCTATCAGCATATCAAACAACCTTGCTTTTATAAATTGAAATTGAACAGCTTTGTTTGAATTATCTTTCAAAAGAATTTTTGTAACATCATCCGTTGCTGTAAAATATTTTGGGTTATGAAGATTTTCCGCAGCACTCCAGTCCCCACCTAACTTCTGTTCAAACAAGTACAGATCATTTCCAAATTTTTTATTGAAAGTATCAAGCGCAGGCTGTGCAGGTAGATAAACCAATTGGGGGTTTGTATGCGGAATGCCTGCATGCTCCTGTAAAACATTTATTGCAAATGCAGCATAGGGATATGACATAGAAACACCATCATCAATTATATCTTCAATAAACGTGTTCTTAAATTCCGGCAGCACAACATCATTTCTTGATTTATCAATCGAACGAATGGTATATTGTTTTCCGTCGGGCGATTTTAAATGGAGTGTTTTTGTTTCATTGCCGCCGCCGGTTTTATAGGGTGTCAGGCCACCATCAACACTATCGAGCAATAATATGCGAGCCTGTACAGGAGTTGTCCATTCTGTGCGGCAATTTTTTCCCCATAACCATTGATAGAATTGTGGTTTGCTGTATTGTGCGCCGGCACTAACCGTTTTAAAAGCAGATGTATCAGCCTTAGTTTGAGAAAGCCCATGAACTGCAAAAGCAGTTAACCACAATATCAAAAGCAGTTTATACAACGTATTTAATAAAAACAATACATTTCAAACTTAGTGCCAGCAGATACTATTGTATGAGTTGACAACAGGCACAGGTTTTGCAAAACAGCCGTGTATGAAAAAAAACTTCTGTGCTTGTATAATTTTATGCATTTCATTTATTGCATGCAACAATCAACATTCAAACTCACAAACAGAAAATAGCTCATCATCAAAAACAGAGAAAAAAATAAGCCACCGCGATTACAGCATCACGCCCTCAAATTCTTACAGCGATCTTTTTTTTGACAGTGTGAAATTGGAAAACTTTATTAATCAAAATGCTATTTCAGATTCTGTAGCGCAAAGAATAAGAAGCTTTTACAATACAAGAAATTACCAGTATGCATGGTTTACTTCAAACGGGTTAACAGAACAGGCGCTGGGTTTTTGGAATCTTCGGAATTATTCAGGTTATGTAGGTGATACATCATTAAAAAATAAGCCGCTTGAAAAAAAGATGGGCGACTTGTTGAGTGAAGACTCGCTCGAGGTAAGTGCATCGGACTCTTCTATTTTGAATACAGAACTTTCATTAACGCAGTCATTCATTTATTATACGCTTAGTAATTACGAAAAAGGATACGTGAAGCGAAAAGAAACAGAACGTTTTGTTCCATTTAAAAAAGAAGATGCAACCGCTTTTGCTGATTCTTTGATCAACAAAAAACATAAAGACGATAAATATTTTGCTGATGTAAATGATGATTATAAAGCACTGAAAGGTGAGCTAATAAAATATCTTCAAATAGTGAAAAGCGGTGGATGGCCGGAAATTACAGGTGATGCAAAATCATATAAAAAAGGTGCATCTTCTCCACAAATTGCTATATTGAAAAAAAGATTACAGGTTTCAGGCGATATGCAGGCGACCGATACAAGTAATGTGTTTGATGATACCCTAACAGATGCTATTAAAGTTTTTCAGAAGCGGCTTGGTTTAACGCAGGATGGAATAGTTACCACTGATCTTTTAAAAGATATTAATGTAACTGCGCAGCAACGGCTTGTGCAAATTCTAATTAACATGAATCGCATGCGCTGGATGCCGCAAGAGCCGCAGGGGCAATTGATACTCGTGAATATTCCTGAATTCATTTTGCATTTTGTAGACGGGAAAAATAAAGTATTCGACATGGTAGTTGTAGTAGGAAAAGAAGGGCATAACACAATGATGTTTACAGGCAAGCTTAGCCAGATTGTGTTCAGCCCGTATTGGAATGTGCCGCCAAGCATTGTAAAAAAAGAGATAATGCCTAAAATGCAAAGCAACCCCAATTATCTTAAAGAACAGGATATGGAAGTAACAGGAAATTCAGGTGGTTTGCCTGTTATAAGACAATTGCCAGGTGAAAAAAATTCGTTGGGTCGTGTGAAGTTTTTATTTCCGAACAGCTATGATATTTATTTTCATGATACACCTGCCAAATCACTTTTTAGTAAAGATAAAAGAGCTTATAGCCATGGTTGTATAAGATTAAGCGAGCCAGAAAAAATGGCTGATTATCTTTTAAGAGATCAACCGCAGTGGACGCCTGATAAAATAGAAGAAGCAATGAATAGCGGTAACCAACAATTTGTAAACATAAAACAACCAGTGCCCGTATTTATAACATATTACACAGCCTGGGTAGATGAAGATGGTCTGTTGAATTTCAGGGATGATATTTACAAACGTGATTCTGCTGTAGCAACAAAAATGTTTTAAAAAATCAGTCAAATAAAATTTCTTTTAGAAAAATAGTTGACGTAAGTAAATAAAGTGTTTCAAAGCTATAAGTCGCGGGTAAAAAATCTTTAATACTTTTGATTAATGAGTTTCAAAACAAATAATAAAAGATGCCTAACTGTTATTGTAAGCTTTATAATTATATGTAATTTCTATGCCTGTAAGAAAACCAGCTCTTCGTCTGCTGTAACGCACGTTATAACTTATAAACTTACGGGAAGTATTTACACACCTTTCAACAATATCTCATATACAGATTCTTTAGGCATACAGGAAAGCGCCTCTGCAGCAGATTCTACCGTTGGCTGGTCTAAGGTGGTTACTGAACATTATTCCAATTTTCCTGTGATGTTAGAGGTGCAAGGGCAGAATTCTTCATCAAGCCAACTTACCTATATACTTGAAATAATTGTAGACGGAACCACCAGAGCGAAACAGCAATATTCAACCCCGGCGTTTAATAGTTTCGATAACCAGGTTTCTGCTTTAATACAATAACATTCAACTATTGTACGATTGCAATAAGCAAAGGCGATGACCTTATGCCCAGTCATTATAATTATTATGAATTATTCTCCGGAAAAATTCTGATCACTTTTACAAACCTGCCTTTATAATAATTATTTAGCGGCGTAATAGTAACACCATTTGCTTTGCCCGAAGTTGAATGAATAAACAATGTTTGAATAGAATCATTCGAAATAATAATGCCCATATGTCCTACACTGCGTTCGGTGCTGTCCGTTCCTGTAAATAAAATCAAGTCACCCGGTTTAGATTGCTGAAGTGGAATCTCTGCAGCCGCATTTGTAAAATCTATTGAAGATCGTGGCACTGTTATATTAAAATGATTGAACACATATGTTATGAAACCTGAGCAATCAAAGCCTTGTTGAGGATCTGTTGAACCATACAGATATGGTGTTCCAATCAATGTTTCAGCGTATTTAACTACTTCTGCAGGTGTAGCGTTACCTGCGTTTATTGTTGAAGAAAATGAAGGCTGGATAACTGCAGTTGTATCAGCATGTTTTTCAATTACAGGATTTCTTTTTATTTGGATGCATGATGTAACTAATAAAACTGCTGCCAATATATATTTCATACCAATTATTCCTGAACAAAAACTATTCCTTTAGTAAAGAATGTATTGTTCAATACTATGATACAATGATAATCTTTATAATGTATATGCGATTAAAATTTGTAAGTTGCAAACGCACATTTCCAGGTATAATTGAAAATATTTCCAGATGAAGTATATACGTTTGCTGTTACTTTCTTTATTCGCTTTTCAAATTTCTTTTGCGCAAACATGGCAGGATACATTATCAGCAATAAACAAAACTCTTGAACAATATCAACCTCAAAATCCAGGCATTCAATTATCTGTTTCAAGAAATGGCAAAATAATTTTTTCAAAGGCCTGGGGCATTGCAGATATGGAACGTAATGTACCGCTAACCACTAATTCAATTCTTGAAGCAGGTTCTGTTTCAAAACAATTTACTGCGGCTGCTATTCTTTTGTTAGAGCAGCAGGGAAAACTTTCACTTAATGATGATGTTCAAAAATATATTCCTGAATTGCCTGATTATGGAACACCTGTTAAACTATATCACCTGTTGCATCACTGCAGCGGATTAAGAGACTGGGGTGATATTGCTGAGTTAACCGGCTGGCCACGTGGAAAGAAATTTTATACGAATGAAGATGTGTTAGAGATCATTGTACGACAGAAAACATTAAATTTTAAACCGGGCGCTGAGTACCTGTACAGTAATTCAAATTATAATCTTTTAGCCATCATCGTTCAAAGAGTAAGTGGTTTAACGTTAGCGGCCTTTACAAAGAAATATATTTTCGAGCCCGCTGGAATGATGCACACACAATGGAGAGATGATCCAAATCGCATTGTTCCTGATCGTGCTGTTGCTTATTCAAAATCTGCAAAAGGCTATGAAATAAATATGCCGAATGAATATGTTTATGGACAGGGTGGTTTGTTAACTACAACAGAAGACTTATTAAAATGGAACACTTTTTATCAAAGCGGCAAGTTTGGAAATCCTTCTTTGTTATCACAGCAAACACAATTATTACCATTGAACAACGGCTCAATAAATTCTTATGCAGCAGGATTGGTTATTAAAAAAGTTATGGGCTGGAATAGTATTAGTCATGATGGCGCAACAGCTGGTTATCGTGCTTCTTTACAAACATTCCCCGAGCTGAATTTATCATTTGCCATCTTAAGCAATACTTCTCAGTTCAGCATTAATGAAGTTGCCAGCAATGTTAGAAAAATATTTGTGCCTGATAAAACAGGGCAGGTAAAAAAAGATAGCAGCATTCATTTACCATCTGCTTACCTAAAAGGTATTGCAGGCATGTATTTGAATGAAAGAAATTATTCAACATTTCAATTAACTGCGAAAAATGATACATTAATATTGGATGATTATTTGCCGCTTACAAGTGTATCTGAAAATATATTTAAGTCTGATAATTTTCTTTTGAATATTAAAGGTGATGAAGGATTATATATTGCTTTTTCTCCGGCAGATACGACTCATTTTACAAAAGTGAAACAAGTTACTGTTGCTGATATGGATTTCAATTTTTTTTCGGGTAAATATTTTTCAGATGAAACTAACTCTTCTTTAATTATACAACCTGACAGCAACAAATTAATGATACATTTAAATGCCGATGAAGTGTATCAGTTAATGCCAACTTATAAAGATGCTTTTAAAATAAATGAATTAGACTGTGATGTGCAGTTTATAAGAGATACGGGAAATAAAATTTCAACAGTAAAATTTTATTTCTGGCGAACAAGAGATGTAGAATTTAAAAAGTTAGATCAGTAACCAGGCAGTAAATGATCTAGCGATATATTCTATCAATAAAATACAACACCCATAAACAAGGTATCAACCAAATCATACTTAAATAAAAACCGCCAAGTACATCTGTTGGATAATGCACATGCAGGTAAATCCTGCTTATTGCAATTATTGTTGCCATAGCAAAACAAATAACAACCAGCATTATTTTCCATTTTGTTTTGAAAGATTTTTTCCAGACCAAATAACTCAACAAACCCGCAAACGTAAATGATGCAAATGAATGACCGCTTGGATAACCATAACCATTTATATAATCAATTAAAGGATTCGCCGGGCGCTGACGATGCAATACATTCTGCATAAAAAAAAGTAACTGGTTACCCAAAAAACCTGTAAGCGCTATTGCAACGGCAAACCATAATTTCTTTTGAAAAAACAAATAATAAATTACCAACACTGCATAACATGGAAATAAAAAATAACGTGAACCGAGAAATGTAACTGCTATCATTACATGCGTCATTGACGCATTGTGTATAAATTGTAACAATGAAAATATTATGGTGTCAAATTGCAATGGCTGACGATGTATCATGTAAGCTGTAAGACAAAATGCACATACCATCATCACAAAAAAAACACTGCTTATAACCAGCAAAAGTTTTATGTGCTTATTATCGTAAACAGGCATTTGATTTTAAAAATACAAATCAATAATTGTTTTCTTATTTAAGCTGTAATATTTAAGGGGAATTAAGTAAATGTTTACAACCCGTTTATTGCTTTCATTTTACGGTTACATGCCTTTAAAACTGTAATTGTAAAGATTTGTATTGTAGCTTCAACCTGAATGATTTTTTTAGCCATCTTAAAAACTCTGCTATGTACTTCTCAAAAATATCCAGCAGGCTGCAGATGTGTTTTGTAGCATTCTTATTTTTTATCTCATTGAAATCACATGCCCAGCAGGATTCACTGATCTTAAAGAACAACAATGTGATCGTGGGCGAAATAAAATCGCTGGACAAAGGCGTTATTACTATTGAAACAGGTTACAGCAAATCCGATTTTACCATTGAATGGAGCGGCATTAAAGAAATTTATTCTGCTACCACGTTTCTTGTAACATTAAAAAACGGGGAACGCATCACAGGAACGTTTCGCTCTGCTGATAGTGGCACCAAAATAATTATCACCAGCAAGGAAAACAAGGAAACACAAACAACATTAGATGATGTTGTTTATCTTAAAGGTATAAAATCAAATTTCTGGAGCAGGGCACATGCAAGCGTTGACCTTGGTTTAAGCATCACCAAAGCAAATGACCTGGTGCAATACAATATGCGCAGTACTGTTGGTTATCTTGCCGACAGATGGCTGACAGAGATTTATTATGATGACCTGCGCACAAAACAAGATAGTGTTGCAGAAACCAAACGAACGGAAGCAGGCGGTTCATTCACCTATTTTCTTCCAAAAGACTGGTACCTTATTGCGGCAGTAACATCATTATCCAATACAGAGCAGGCTCTGCAATTAAGGTTTACAACAAAAGCCGGTGCGGGTAAATATATTGTACATACCAATAAATCTTATGTAGGTATAGGCGGCGGCCTTTCACTTAACAATGAAACATTTACCAATAGTACACCCAAAAGAACCAGCCTTGAAGGATACATCGGATCAGAAGTAAATCTTTTCGACATCGGTGATTTCAGCCTGCTGAGTAATCTCTATGTTTATCCCAGTTTTACCGAATCAGGCAGGTGGCGTACCGATTTTAAATTAGATACAAAATACGACCTGCCGCATGATCTTTATTTAAAATTCGGCATAACCGTTAACTACGATAGCAGGCCGGCTGAAGTTGGAAAGGAAACCGATTACGTGTATGTTTTTTCTATTGGATGGGCGTTGTAAAATTTTATTTACTGAAGATAGTTTAGTAGTAGCTTAAAGAGAAAACTACTTATTTAATGTTTGAGCAAGTAATTGTATTGTTTTTTCTTTATCAACCTCGCAGCAGGAGAGCATCTTTTTCATCGTTTCATCAATGTCAGCCGCTTTTGCATAATCAAGCGCGGTTTTTCCTGATGCATCAGTAAGTTTTGCATTTGCCCCTTGTTTCAGCAGGAAAACAACAACATCATACTTCGCATTTTTCGCAGCAAGCATTAATGCCGTTTCACCTTTTTTAGTTACAGCATTTACATCTGCGCCATGGTTCAGCAACACCCTGCATAAAGGAACTCCTCCATAATATGCGCATGCAACTATAAGGGCAGTTCTTCCTGTAGGAGATTTGGGATAATCAGCTTTAGCACCATGATTCAATAAAAAATTTATGTTGACAGTATCGTCGGTAGCCCTGCAGAAGCTAAGCAGTATTGAGCTGCCGGATTCATCAGTCGAATCGAAATTATATCCTGCTTTAATTATCTGTAATGCAGCCGAAGTATCGTTGTTATTAAGCGCTTGTGATAATGATTGGGCAAGTAATGGTGTTGATAATGCATGTATCAATAAAACAAAGACAAGTAATTTTCTCATTTGACAGTTTGGTGCAATATCGGTATTTATGAATGAAAAATGTTCTGCTCTACTGAACAGAAAGTCCTGACCGTTGGCCGCCGTTTGTAACAGTTCCCGAAAAACGACAAATGCAATTTCAGGTTAACTTTGAAAGAATACAAAACTATTTATGGATATCAATTCAAGTGCACCCGTAATTACACATGACGAAATTCTAATCAATTCATCACTTCACAAAGTTTGGGATTTGTTCACTGATATATCAGGTGAAAGCAATTAGTAACATACGCCAAACGGTTTAATTTCTTGTAGGTTTACAAACACATATTAAGCATAATGATTAAGAAATATTCTGTTTTAATTGGAGTAGTTATTTCTTTGATTTTACTCATAGTAGCAATTTCAATTTATCCTGGTGGCTCTATGTTTGACAAGAATTCTGTTGGCTTTGACTGGTCGAAAAATTTCATAAGCAACCTGTTTGCAGCAAAAGCATTAAATGGCTATGAAAATCCATCCAGAATTTGGGCATACTTAGGAATGATTTTGCTTCCTCTTAGTTATGCAATATTTTTCACTAACATGTCAAAGAAAATACCTGAAAAAAATGCTGCAAATATTCTTAAATATGGAGGTGCCATTAATGTTTTATGTATGTTTTTAATCGTAACACCTTTGCATGATTTAATGCTAAACGTATCAATCACTTTATTTTGGACATGCATAGTTATTATCACAGTTTTTATTCTAAAGACAAATCTTCATTTATTTAAATTTTTGTGTGTGGTGTGTCTTGTGATTTTTTATTACAGTATATACTTATGGGCTACAAACGATTGGGATTTATTGCCTACAATGCAGAAAGTAAATTTTATCAATTCAACATTATTAATTTTAGGGCTTGAGTATTTTACCAAACAGCAAGATTTTGCTCATATTAAACCAGGGATACATAAAGGACAAGCTAGCCATTAAGGAACTTCATCATTCAAAAATTAATTTATCAACAAACGTAACTGCCCATGCCAACTGCAAATGCTGACGAAAGTTTAAAACGTGTTATAGGCATTCCCGGACTTACACTTTCAATTATAAATGGTGTAATTGGTGCAGGCATTTTTGCACTTCCCGCAATTGTAAGTACTGCACTCGGAGCCTTTAGCGTGTTTGGTTATATATTTTGCGGGATCCTGCTGGCTGCTATTTTGCTTTGCTATGCAGAAGTAGGAAGCCGTGTTACTACCAGCGGCGGTTCTTATGCTTATGTGGAAGCTGCGTTTGGCAGTCTGCCCGGCTATATTATTAACTGGATGTATTTTTTTGGATGGAGTATTATTAGCAGTGCTGCATTGATGAATATCATTGCAGATTCTTTGGCTGTATTATTTCCTGTCTTTGGCAATCCGCTGGCACGCTACGCTTTATTTTTTATCCTGACTGGCTTCATGATATTAATAAATGTATTTGGTGCAAGGCAAGGCGTTGCTGCTGTAAAAATGATTACGATTATAAAATTACTTCCTTTGCTTGGCATCATTATTTTCGGCTTTGGTTATGTTAATGTATCTAACCTGCACTGGGAGCATTTGCCTTCTCTTAAAATATTTTCCGATACCACACTCGTTTTATTTTTCGCTTTTGCCGGGTTTGAAACGTCGCTGGGTGCAAGCGGAGAAATAAAAAATCCTAAACATACTGTTCCGGTTAGTATTTGCTTTGCGGGAATATTTGTGCTGATTGTGTATATGCTTTTGCAAACAGTTGCACAAGGCGTGTTGGGAACGCAAATGGCTTTGTTTAAAGCTGCACCTTTAGCAGCAGTTGCTGATAAAATTATCGGACCGGCAGGCGCAACTATTTTATTGCTCTGTGCTGCTCTTTCTTGTTTTGGAAATGTAACGCTTGATATTTTATGTACTCCACGATCTTTGTTTGCCGGAGCAAACGACGGGTTATTTCCAAAATTCCTTAGTAAGGTTCATTCTAAGTTTGCTACACCATACCTTGCTATAATAACTTACGGCTTACTAATATTTATTTTTTCTATTGCCGGAGGGTTTCAACAATTAGCCATTATGGCAAGTGCCATTATATTGCTTGTTTATCTCGCAGTTATTTTAGCAACTATCAAATTGCGAAAGAAAAAAATGCCAGGGGATGAGAAAACTTTCAGAGCTCCCGGCGGACAGGTTACTCCTTTAATCGGTATTATCGCTATTATTTGGTTGCTTACCAGCTTAGGCAAATGGGAAATCCTTTCGACCCTTATATTTATTGCAGTTATTATAGTTATTTATTTTGTTACAAAATGGCTAAAGAATAAAATACAATTATTGAAATTGCCTGGTAAAACAACGGCTACTAATAAAAGTATTGCTGCAAACGGGGCTGACGAATTTAATCAGGTATGACAAATGACCGCAAGCAATTTTAAAATTATAAGCGTATAAAACATCGCTTCATTGTTGCGCTAAAAATGCAATATTGAGTTGATGGCGCAGAATCTCATGCTGCACACAGTATACAATGACCTTGGTGCGATAGAAGCTATTACTGCTTTACTTTCACAGAATCCGTAACACTTTTACCCGGTTTAAATTTTATTAATGAACCCGATTTGCCATCGGTTGTAATGATGGCATCAAAATCTATTTTATTGGTTTTGGCTAATTCATTTGCATAAGCAACTAACCTGTTTATCATATCATCAATTGTTATGGCTGATTCTTTTTGGATGCCAACTGTATCAGTTCTAAATTTATCTGTAACAGCGCCAACTACATTATATTCTTTTACAGGTTCGCTCATTATAAAAACAGGAATGTTATTATACCTGCTCACTATAGCAGTTCTTATATCATTCTGGGCCTTACCTAATAACGGGGCGAAGAATAGTATCATTAATATTCTTTTCATAATTTTTTTTGAATAATAGTATTACAAACAACAGACCGAACAGAAAAGTTTTCAGTACATCCTTAATCAATAAAGATTATTCAAGTACAGTTTTATACGCTGCGGCTTTATTTAAGTGCTATGTTTTAAATGGCCGCCGGTTTAAGATAATTGATTGCATTATTATTATTGCGGCAATTATTTTAAGAGCTAATGCCTGATGCTATTGTTGAATGATAAGTTGTAACTTAATTGCGATGAGGCACAGTGTTGCTGTAGAACAATATTAGATGAAGCATCACAACCAATCTGAGCGCTTGAATAAATAATACAAGAGCGCACATGCTGCAACAGTTCCAAGAATTACAAGGTAAAAACCATATTGAAATTCTGCTTCAGGCATAAACCTGAAATTCATCCCCCAAAAACCTGCTACCATAGTTGGCACGGCAAAAATGGCGGCCCATCCGGCAAATTTTTTAGAGGTATCGTTTTGCGAAATGGAGATAAGTGAAAAGTTGGCTTCCAGTGCTGTGTTTAATAATTCACGTGTATTCTCTACTATTTCGTTTATTCTTATAATATGATCATATATATCTCTGAAATAAGGTTGTGTTTCTGCTGAAATGCTTTTCATATCAAACCGCATCAGCCGGTTACAAATATCTACCAGGGGCGATACTGCTCTTTTTATTTCTAGCAATTCACGCTTTAATTGATATATCTGTTCGGTAGTTTCACGATTAGGTTTTTCTTTAAATATTTTGTCTTCAATAGTCTCCAGGTCTTTTTCCAAATCATTTACCACAGGTAAATACCTGTCAACAATAAAATCCATAATAGCATATAAAACGAAACCCTGCCCCTTACTAAGCAATTCAGGCATAGCCTCGCAACGGCTGCGTACTTCCGTATATGCAACCTGTGAGCCATGCCGCACACTCACAATAAAATTTTTCCCGACAAAGAAATGCGTTTCGCCAAACTCAATATGATTTTGCTGATTCTTTTGAGCCGTACGCATTACTATAAAAACAGTATCACCATATAATTCTATTTTAGGACGCTGGTGCGCAAGGTGAGCATCTTCAATAGCAAGATCATGCAGGTTAAATTCTTCCTGTACTCTTTGCAATATTTCTTCTGATGGTTCGTGTAAACCAATCCATACAAACTGGTTCGATTTTTTAAGCACCTCATGTATCCTATTCAATTCCACATCTGCAATGCGACGACCATCATGATAAGCTGCACAATTAATAATTTCTTTCATGTGAAATACAAATGGCTTACAATAAAGAAAATTCTTTCCCTATTGAAGATACAGTTTGTTATTGAAAAAATTTTGCAGTTCCTTCAGCAGATCTTTTTCACAGGAACTCTTGTGTTTGTGAACACAGGCTCACCACTTTGAATGTTTGGCGATATTGTTTATTGGAGATCGCATTGATACAAAATCAGGAAATTTAACCTTAAGCATTGCACTGATACAAAAAGTAGTACAGGTTTCATCAAACATATTTAATGTGCAATTGCAAAGAAAATAAATAACGGATTAAACAGAAGTATTTGCTTATTGTACTATTGGAATAAGGCCGCGAATACCCATGTCAACTACTGAATCGTTATCAAGCGGTTCATATATTCCATTCCGGTTATGATCTTTCCATTCAAAACTTTTATTTGTAGAAAGTGAAACGGTTACCGTGATTTTTTTGGTTTCGTTACCTGTTATCACTAAGGGCGTTGTAAAAGCACCGGTAACAACACAAGAACCGGCAGGAATAGGAGATGTTGATGCAATGGGATTAGGAACAGTGGTGGTAGCAGCATCTCCTGTTAATACTGCATAAGGTGTCTCAAATCCCCAATAGCCTTGCAGTTTATTTGCGTTAACATTTACCGCGCTGTCTTTTATCTTGTAATTTGAAATATAAGTATCCAACCCTATAAACGAAGCTACCGTACCTGTAAGATCCTGGCCCAAAGCATTAAATTTAATATTGTAGTTCTGATAGGCGAGAGACACACGCAAATACTGGTAAGTTCCGGGTGTAATGCTGCTAACAGGAACAGATAAAAAAACGTCTCCTTCTTTTGTAACTTCTGCTTTGGAAAAATCAATGGCCATTGACCCGCCTGTGTTTACTTCCGGCGCCTTATATAATACATCTCCACTACCCAATGGTGTTAATGGGCTTGGAGCGAGTTCAACGTAATGTGCACTCATGGTATTGAATGCCGGGGATTGTGCAGAATTACCATCTGGTATGGAAGCCGGTAACCCGATATTATTTAGTCGTTCTTGTGTAGAATCAAATTTAAAAACAAATTCAAGTTGTGCAGATGAATTTGCTGAATTGGTATTTTTTGAACAGGCGTTAAAACATAAAAGAAATGCTGCAAAGGCAATAAGTCTCATAAGGTGTTTCATGTAATAAAAAATAATTTCTTTGAAAACGTTATAACGAGATTTTAATTGTACTGTATTAAGCAAGTTTGTCAATAACAATTACAACGTTTATTATTCATATCTTTTTCTTTTATAAAATTTATAATTTTTTTATGTGGAAATAGCAAGACGTGTCGATGCCGGACAATGAATACCGATGTTGCGAAGTATAACAAAAAACTATCAACAGAAAAATAAATGTCACGTTATTTAAAAAAAGAAGAAATTTATTATCAGATGGTCACTAACCATAAATAACTTTAAAGATCAATATATGAATAGAAAAGTATGCATATCAATATTCGTCATCACAAACAAATTAATACTTGTTTTATTGATTGTGTTAATGAACAAAGAAATGGTAGCTGCACAAAATTTAAATGATCATGCAACGGGAGGCGCTTTTTATACCGGTGTTTATCCAAATACTTTTCTTAACGCAGGTTATAGCCAAAAAGATATTGATGCAAAAGTTGACGCAGCTTATCATGATCTGTTTGAAGGATCAAATAAAGTTTATTTTGAAGTAGGTGATTCAATGGCTTATGTATCTGATATAAAAAATCATGATGCGCGTACTGAAGGGTTGTCTTACGGAATGATGATAGCAGTGCAATTGAATAAGAAGGATGTTTTCGATAGAATATGGAGATGGTCCAGCAAATATTTGCAACACCAGGATGGCCCGCGTGCTGGTTATTTCGCGTGGAGCATTAATCCTGCAACAATGAAGAAAAATTCTGAAGGAACAGCTTCGGATGGTGAGTTGTATTTTATTACTGATCTTTTGTTTGCATCAAACCGCTGGGGCAATAATACAGGTATTGATTATTATGCCGAGGCACGTAACATATTAGATGAAATGTGGAAAAAAGATGGAACAAAAGACAGCATTTTTAATATCATCAATACAGAACGTAAGCAAATTGTTTTTACACCTGAAAAAAGAAATTATTTTTTCACTGACCCTTCGTATCAATTGCCAGCATTTTTTGAAGTGTGGGCCTTATATGCAAAAGATGGTCATGAACAATTTTATAAAGATTGCGCTGATACAGCCCGTGCTTTTTTGCACAGAGCATGCAATGCTGAAACTGGTTTAAATGCTGACCTTACCGACTTTAATGGCAAACCGTTGAGACTGTGGATGGCGCCTGCTTTTCGCTATGACTCATGGCGTGTGCCAATGAATATTGCCATGGATTATACATGGTTTGGAAAAGATAAAAGCTGGCAGCAGGATTATGCAAAACGTTTTCAAACTTTTCTTAGATCAAAAGGCATTGACAGTTTCGAAGACCAGTTTAATATTGATGGTTCACAGCCTGATTTTATTCTTCCGGCAGGTGGCTTTAAAAAACTACGTCACTCACTTGGTTTGGTGGCAACTGCTGCATCAACCGAGATGATTAATAAAAACAATTTTGATTTTGTACATGCATTATGGAACGCTAAACTTGCGCCATATAGTGATGGTTATTTTGATCCGTATTATGATGGCCTGTTGTATTTATTCAGCTTAATGCACCTGAGCGGAAAATATCAACTTATACAACCACAGGATCATTAAAATTTACATTGCGGCATGGTCTTCGTTAAAAGTATCTAGCGCATTGTTTGTTTGTAAAACGATGCCGGACAGTGAAACATGCGGGTATCAGATAAGTAACTATATTTAATTAAACTTCAAATTATGCCAACGAAAAAAAAGGTTGCAAAAAAATCTGCTCAGAAAAAAACATTTCTTAAAAAAGTAGGTGATAAAGCTTCTCATTTAAAAGATGAGATTGTTGCAGGCAAAGATCATGTAATTGAATTTGCAGGCGAAGCTTTTGAATCCATTAAAGAAGGTGTAAAACATTTTGTTGAAAAAAAGAAACCGAAAAAAACTGCAAAGAAAAAAGCGGTAAAGAAAGTTGCTGCGAAAAAAACTGCCAGGAAATCTGCACCTAAAAAAACTATAAAAAAGACGGCAAAAAAAGCAGCGCGGTAATTTTTACATTGCCGCATGGCTTATCGCAGGCAAGCTTTGCGGAAGATAATCACGAAAGGAAAGCATCATACAAAACCAGCAACGGCAAATGTGTATGCGAAGCCATTTCTCTTGTATAATGCTTTTGAATAAGACTGCCTGAATCGCGGGCAATCATCGCTATCAACCCGGCATCCGTGCTTTTTTCGTTGAGATAAAAATTAATTCCACTAATCACGTTATTATCAAAGATCGTAACCCTGTCGCTTTCAATCTCAGGATCGAATATCGAAAGAAGAAAATTACGCTGGGCTCTTTTTATATCATGGAGGCCGGTATTTTCGGGCCGCACACTTAGCACTCTAACTTTTGGCTCAATAATTAACAGGGCGATTTCCTTTAGAATGTCAACAGCATTTTCATTTTCCAATGCATCAAGATCAGTTGCCAAAACAATCCTGTTTCTTCCTTTATTAAGAAAATTGTCAAACCGTGCTACTTCCGGGATAACAAACACCGGCACTTTGGTTTTCGATATCACCTTTACTGTATTGCTTCCGATCAAAACTTTTTTCAAACCACTTGCTCCTTTGGTGCCCATAATAATAAGGTCGGGCTGCTGAACTGCTATTATTTTTTTAAGAGTAGGAATAAGATTTCCATGAGCAGCAAATGATTCACACTTCAGATCGGAACCAAATGATTTTTTCAAATCCAACTCTATAGATTTTAATTTATTTTTTGCCTCCTCCTCACCACTGCCATTCTGAAGTACATTCACGATAACGAGGCGGGCAGAAGCTCTCTTAGACAACTCAGCCGCAAATGAAAGAGCGTTGATCGCTGCATCCGAGAAATCAACGAGAGCAAGTAGTGTTTTCATGGTATGCTTTTTATTCAAAGTTCAAGGTAGAAATTTTTGATGAGTAAAGTTCCTTTGCTCCAAAAACTGTGTTGTATAAATTTTGCAGGCACTGCATTGCTTTACATGCGCTATGTAAAATGTCTGCAACGGCAATGATGTAAGCAGGAAATATTCTCAAATAAAAACCCGGCTGCATATTCAACAACCGGGTTTATAGTTATGATCAATAATGATCTTACCTTGAAACTACAATTTGTGTTCTTCCTATAATAATTCCATTTTGTTCGGCTTTGATAAAATAAGTGCCATTGGTTAAAGGTGCCAATCCATTTAAAGCAACAGAGTTTTTACCTATGTGCAAGTTGGTCACATCTTTCTTGTATAAGGTCCTTCCTGAAAGATCTGTAATGCTTACTGATGCACTACCTTCTTTAGTCATATTCAACACCGCTGTTGCTGATGAAGAATTAACAGGATTTGGAATCACAAGAAGAGATGAGATAGTTGAAGCATGTGCATCGTCCGATGTTTCCGGGCTTGCTGTTGCAACAACTGCACCCGTACCACCTGTTATAATAACTGTATAATCTTCTGCTTCACCGTTAATGAAGCTACCGCAAGGTTTGTTCAATGCACTGTCATAATGCATCATCACACGCATCCGGGTAAATCCATTTTTGGCTACTGCGTCTGGCGAATATTCACTTATCAGCAATTCAGCTTAACTATTATCAACAGCTGCCATTGTTTTATGGTGCAGAATTTGAAAGTTAAATACCATGCGCAAAAAGTGGCTGTTTATCTCCATACTGGTTTTCCTCGTTTTAGCCATCGCTTCATTTGTTATTATTCAGTATTCAGTAAAAAATAAAACTGTTCTAAGCAAACAAACATCTCCTATTGATGTAAGGCCCGCTATCATTGCAAAACTGCAATCGCTTGTAAAAACAGGGTCAGATGGGTTATACGATCTCTCTATACAAAAAATTGAACCAGATATTCTTTCATCAACACTTGCTGCTTTTGGCGTAAAGCTTACACCGAATGTCCAGGTACTTAAAACCCTTGATAGTTTAAAGAAAGCACCGGATAATATTTTTACCATATCATTAGACAGCCTTTATATAACAGGCATTAATGTAGATGATCTTTTACATATTTCAGATATTAAACTTGACAGCATTATTATTTCAAAACCCGTTATTACTTGTAACCATCAACCAAAAGAATACAACCGCCTGCAACGTGAACGGGAAGAACGAAAAACACTGTATCAAAAACTAATGGAGCAATTACACAGTGCAAATATTCAAAGCATACTTATTCAGCAATGCACATATATCAGTAGTGAAAAAACTAACCGCAAAAAAATATTTAATGATGTTACAATGCAGTTGAACAACCTGCAAATTGATTCGTCCACGCAATTTGATAACCGCAGAGTGCTGTTTTCAAAACAGGTAAATATAAGCTGTAACAATTTTGTTAGTCGCACCGCTGATAGCCTCTACTTGTTTAAAATGGGTTCAGTGCAGATTAATGCAACAGAACATTCTATGACGGCTAACCAGGTTGCATTTGTTCCCAGGGGTAATAAAGTGCAATTTGAAAAGGAACTGCATTACCGGGATAATCGTTTTGACATGCTTTTTCCGAAAATAGTTGCAAAAAATATAGACTGGTGGGCGCTTACCAATAATGAAAGTTTTACGTGTGATGACATGGAACTATACAACGGCATCATTAAAGATTATATTGATAGAAGGTTACCATCATCAGATAGTGATTCTAATATAAAAGATTTTCCAACCCAGTTATTAATGGAAGTTCCGTTGAAAATTGATGTAAAGAAACTGCAACTGCATAATTGTAACGTGTCATATGAAGAATTTAATCCTTCAGCAGATAAAAGCGGAACAATAACATTTAATAATATCAATGGAACGATTGCAAATATTTCCAACATACCCAATGTAATGAAAACATACGGGCACACAACAGCAAAACTAAACGGGTTATTGATGAATGCGGTTTCCTTCACCAGCAACTTCAGCTTTGATTTAAAGAAATATAAAACCGGTAATTTTTCAATGCAAATGAATATAAGCAGCATTGATAAAAATATATTAAACCCTGTTGCAGAGCCGTTGGGTTTAATTACTATTAAAACCGGTAACATTAAAAAAGCTGATGTAACAATAAATGGTGATAATTATACTTCCAATGTAAACCTGCTGATGTTGTATGAAGATTTGCATTTAACACCTCTTAAAAAAGATAATAGTGAAGATACAAGTATGCATAAGAAAACAATAACCTCGTTTTTTGCAAATGTGTTTCTTATTAAAAATGCAAATCCTGCACATGGTGGTGATGCGCGTAATGTGCAGGTGGATGTGCAGCGAAACATTCAGGAGGCATTTTTTGGTTTTGTTTGGAAAAGCATACTTACCGGTATTTTAAAAACCATTGGCTTGCCTGAAAAATATGCAAATAAATAACTGTATTATGTTTTGCAACATCTCTTATTTCAAGATTGACGTTAAAATCGAAATAAGCAGTCTTTACAAAAAGGGTTGCATGTTGCAGGTTATCTGGCGAAGAAATTGCATATATGTTCCTAACGCATGAAAGTATTCATACATATATCTTGCCTTATACTGCTGTCCATTTTTCTCGTGCCTTGTAAAAGTTACAGTATTGGAGTATTAACACACGAAGCTATTATTGATGCAGAGTGGGATAATGTATTATTACCTTTTTTAAAGCAGAAATATCCTTCATCAACTGATTCTGAATTCATAGAAGCCAGGGCGTATGCTTATGGCGGTGCAGTTACACCTGACATGGGTTATTATCCTTTTGGCAGCAAGTTGTTTACTGATCTTATTCATTATGCACGTAGTGGCGATATAAATGAAGCTTTATTAAAAGATGCGGATAGTTTGAACGGGTTTGCTTTTGCATTAGGGTTCTTGTCTCATTATTATGCTGATATCTATGGCCATCCGCTTGCTACAAATAAAAGTGTGCCGCTTGTATATACAGATATGCAAAAAAAATTCGGCAATGTTGTTACTTATGCTGATGACCATACTTCGCACATAAGAATGGAATTTGGTTTTGATGTTTTACAAGTGGCAAAGGGTAATTATGCATCTAAATCGTATCACAATTTTATCGGGTTCAAAGTTGATACATCATTGCTTGCAAAAGCATTTAAAGAAACGTATGGATTAAACCTCAATGAAGTTTTTAACAATCACCTTGGATTGTCAGTTGAAACATTCCGGTTTATGATAGCCAATGTATTTCCATTTATAACGAAATCTGCATGGGTTACAAAAAATAAAAAATCGTTTGAAACAGATTCAACTAAAACCAGTGAAGTATTCCGCTACAAAATGCAGATGCGCCAATACAATAATGATTTTGGAACAGGATATAAACGCCCCGGTTTTTGGGCTTCAGGGTTTTCTTTCTTTATAAGAATACTTCCTAAAGTTGGGCCATTAAAAGCGTTGCATTTTAAAGTGCCAACAGCGCAAGCTGAAAAATATTTTGATGCAAGTTTTGATACTATCATTGTTCAATACGCATATTTCGTGCATGGGGCATCTGTTACTAAAGCAAAATTAAAAGATAAGAATTATGATACAGGTTTTCCTACACAGGAATGTAAATACAGTCTTGCTGATGCGACATATAACGAATGGCTGCTTCAACTGAAAGAAAACAATTTCAAAGAGGTAACATCTTCAATCAAAAATAATATTGTGCTTTTTTATAAAACACTGCAACCCCCACCACAGGAAAAAAAATATAAAACGTGTAATAAAGTGTACGCCACATTAGAAGAGCTTAAGCAACTAAATAATTAGTAATATACTATCATGCAACTTTGATAAAAAACAGAATCCTGTGCATAGGGCTTGATTAACGTGATTGCACTGCCAAAAAATATTAGATAAACCTTCCTTTGAATTTAAGGCAGCATTTACATTTTTACAACTTCTCTTATTTCAACATTGCCATTAAAATTGAAAATAGGGCAGTCCTTGCAAATTTCAATTGCCTGTTGCAGGTCATCTGCTTTAATGCTGATATAACCTCCTATACATTCATTGTTCGCGAAATATGGCCCATTAATAATTTCCCTTTCTTTTCCTTTTACTATTACTGCATCATTTCTTGTAACACGTTCGCCTCCGTTATACATTCCTTTTTTTGTAAGTTCATCAACCCAATTTTTCCATTGAATGATCACTTGCTGAACCTGCTCCTGCGGTGCTTTGGTAAAATCAAGACCGCCTCTGAATAAAAACAAATAATCTTTCATAGTTTTCGTTTGTATTTTATTATTGTCGATACTCAAAACTCAGCAATCAGTGAAAGCCATCTTGCAGCAGGTGCACCCCACACTTCTTTATAAGTCGCCGTGTTAAACTGCGGCCAGTATGGTGTGTCTTCATTAAATCTTGATTCCATTCCAACAGGAATACCACCAACTGTTTCACCGGGCAATGCAACATATAATTGAGGATAATTACTGCCCTCACCCCATATCAATGACTGACCAAATGGATTTTTTCCAACAATCCAAAACAATTGCTGTTCTGCAATATTCATCAGTTCTTTATCATTCAAAAATTTTCCTGCAAGCGCCGCAGCTTTACCTGTTGAAAGTGCAACAGCATCATTTCCTTTAAAAGAAAACCAAACAGGAAAAACACGCAGGTAATGTGCGTCATCTAATTTAAAACCGTTTTCGAGTTGCTCTTTATAATCTTCATCTACGCCGCCATGAACCCAAACTTGTGTTTTATAAAAATTCACTGAATCTTTTACTTCATCTACATTATACACACCACTTGGCACCAAGCCATACGGCGCATCGTATTGCATAATCGTTTTGAGATAATCACCAAACATTTTAATTGATGCTGCCCATTTTTGATAATCAGGATTATTAGGCTGCGTTTCGCAAAGCGCAGTTAATGCCTGCATATAAACCTGGTCGCGGGATTGATGGTTATAATGAACGATGGATTTTTTGTTGAGGTCGCGATAAAAGAACCCATGTAATTTATCTTTATCATTCAGCGGTTCTATACGTTGACATTGCAAAGTATATTGAATGGCTTTTGCTGCTTCACCGGCATAAAAAGTATCAGCGGTTAATTTATACAACAAACTCGCAGCAAAAGAAATGTTCGCAGAGTATTGGCTGTTGGAAGACATTGCAGCATGGTCTCCGCCGCCACCAATACTATTTAAATCATCAAACCCAATACTATCAAAACGATGCTTTGCAAAAGCATAATCTTCAATTGCCACTTTACGCAAATTTTCTTTCAGCATGCTATCGTTTTCAATGTGCATAGATGCATATGCTTCAATACCTGCAAAAACAAAGTTTTCAAACGCACGGTTATGCACATGCACATGACGCCGGGAAGAAGAATCATCTTTTGTGCCGATGAAACCATCCGTCCATAAATTCGTGCCCCACGTTTGTGCACGATAACCATCACCGAGTCGCGATTTTAAAATACAATCAATGCCCCACTCTGCTTCTTCCTGCAATCGAATAAATAAATCTTTCTCGTTTTTTTCTTTTGCTCTGTTTGCTTCTTCAAGCAATGAATAAACTATTTCACCCGATTGCAAAACTTGCTGGGACATATCCGCCGCATCATGCCAGCCACCATTAAAAGGAAAAGTTTGTCCATTATAGATTGCATTTAAATCAGTATGACAAACCCCATGCTTTCCGGGAACAGCATAACCGCAGCGTTCGCAAAAAATAAAATTCAACACACGCCACGCAGAATTATCCCAAATATTTTTGTTGATGTAAAAAGGTTTGGTTATAACGTCTCCAACACGAATAAAATATTGTCCTTCTTTTTTGAAATCACTAAAATCTATTGTTTCAAAATTTCCAATATCAGTTTTATGCGAATTGATTTTTCCGTTATACACCACGCCATTGCTGATGTTATCAATCAATTGAAATTTGCCATCATTATGTTGAACATTCACTATCGCAGACTTTTCACTTTCCACACCATAACCTGTTGTAGAATATATAATGCGATTTTGTGCAGGCGTCCATCCGCTCACCACTTCAGGGTTTTCGATTTTTTGCAGCGACACATCATCAATATCAAATTTCAGTGAATCACCCATCGTACGTTCTTTGCCAAAAATTTCTATCGCGAATGAAAGCCTGGTTACCTTATCACGAGCTAACTCACTCATCTCAACAAAGCATTCATTCCATTGCCCGTTGATTAAATTAATTTCATGAATGCCTTCGCGACCATATTTATCAGGCACTTTAATCTTGCCATCATTTTCTATAATTAAATTAAGGTAAATGCTGCGTGCGCCTTCGCAATTTGGATAGATGTAAAAATGAATGCGGTTATATTTTTCCCAGTTCACACCGCCAACATCATATGTTGCCATCGAAGTACCAAGACCAATTCCCCAATCTAAAAATGTTGAATTAGTTGTTTGTGCAGTCAATCGTAAACTGTTCTTTCCTGAAATACTTCTTTCAGAAGTAAGATACATGTTGCCAAATCCTTTGTGTGTCCACTTATCAGCGCTTTCCATATCGCACAACATATCTGAAGTCAAAACTTTTTTAGTAAGACCAAAAGTTTCAAATGACTTGCTGTAATCAAGCGGCAACGGGCTGTGCACATAACCCGTGTTGCGAATGTCTTCTTTTAATTGCTCATCAATTTGTGCAAACAATAAACTGTTTGTAAGCAATAAGCATAACGCAGAGGCTAATATTTTTTTCATAATTTTCGAACGGATATAAGCAGATGAAGAATAAATTTTTTGTGTGAATATATTAACAGCGATGCAATCAGATTATGAGAAGTAAATATTCACTCACGAAACTAAATTAGTAAACCATTTTCAATAAAATCAATTATGAAAAATTACAAATCATTTTTTTCGATAGTTACATGGATTATTTAACCCCTAAGCTAAAGACGGAGCTTAAAGCGTTCAAAAACGGGATACATCTTCGCTTGAACGAGACGATGCCGGACATTGAAGTTGTGAGGTTGCGAATACTCAAACAATGGTTATCAAAACATAAAAAAGCTATGCAGGTATGAATGGGATTAAAATGTATTAAGCCATGCAACTTATACTTGCTCCAGGATGTGGATTATGCTTCAGGCAATGGTTCATCGAGTTTGTTGTCTTTTATAAATTTTGCATGCACATCCTTGTATTCATCTAATAAAGACGTTGTTTCAGTAAGGGATGTATCAATGTGTTCATGAATATCAGGCAATTTTTTCTCTAAAAACTTATCGCCCAGGTTTATGTTTTCTGCTTCGAGCTGTGAAAGTTTTTTCAGTACAGAAGTCTGGCTGTTTATAATGTCTTCCAGTTCCCGGATAATTTTATCCATCATGGAAAGCTTTTCACCTGGTTGCATACACTTTATTTTATAATGAAGTAATGTATGGGCAATTCCCGTGCCACAGGAGTTCATTCTAACTGCACAGTGAAAGGGACCATCTTTTTGTATTGGCATTTGCTACAGCAACTTTTCTTTTAGCTCCTTCCATTCATCTTCCAGTGTTTGCAAATTTTTCTGCAATTGTTTTACCGCATCAATTGCGCGCTGTGTTGGGGCAACATCCGCCCCTTGCAATGTTTCATTCACTGATGCAAAATCGCCATTTAGTTTGGCAAAACTATTTGAACCCTTTGCTGAATTATTTTGCAACAATGCTGCTGTTGTATCAAGCTTTTGAACGACAGCAGAAGTTGCTTGTTTTTTTAAACTGTCGCGAAATGCTGTGATCTCATGTGATAATTGCATGCAGGCTTTTTGACCATTATAACATTGCAATGAAAGATCAAGTTGTTGCTTTAATGAAGCGGTTGAAGTCTTCACACGTGGGTCCATTACAACTGTGATCGGTTGTTTATACAATTTTCCGTCAACAGTAAGTTGAACAGTGTATGTACCCGGCATTACCCAGGGTGAACTTATTTTCGGCGGCGTGTTCATGTATATCGCAGTCATTGGAAATGATATGCCTTCATCCAAAGGTTGATAATGTAAGTCCCAGATGAAACGATGTGCACCTGCATCAGTTGAAATTTTTTGTTGCGGACGAATCCAATACAAAGGCACATTTACCTCAGGCATTTCATATGGCTTATCATTGCTTGAATATTTTCTTATCAGGTTATTTGCTGAATCAAATATTTCCAATGTTACTTCATTAGAAGAATTGTTTTGCAAATAATAATTGATGATAACTCCATCCGGCGGATTTTCTCCCGCAGGTTCATCAGTTGGCAATGGTGTATCGGTATTCATATTCCAACGAACGCGGTACGTGTTTTTTGGTTTGAACAAAACAACATCTGCTTTATTTGTTGAGGCAGCAATTGCACGCAAAGGATTAATATCATCCAATATGTAAAAACCACGACCATGTGTGGCAACAGCGAGATCATCATCTTTAATCATCAGATCGCGAACAGAACTTGCAGGCATATTTAATCGCAACGATTGCCAATGTTCACCGTCATCAAACGAAACATAAGTTGACGTTTCAGAACCGGCAAACAATAAACCTTTTTGTTTAGGATCTTCTTTAATTGTATTGATGGGTTCATCAGGCAAACCTGTTATAATTTTTTGCCAGGTTTTACCGCCATCATGTGTGCGATAAATATATGGATGCATATCATCGCAGCGAATTCTGTTGATGGCTGCATATGCCGTCTGATCATCGAAATGGCCGACATCCATCATGGAAACTTTGCTCCATGCAGTAAGTTCGGTTGGTGTAACATTATTCCATGTTTTGCCGCCATCGTGCGTAAGTTGAATCAGCCCATCATCAGTGCCGCACCAGATCGTATTGATGTTTTTGTACGATAGAGCTATCGAATAAATCACGCCGCGCTGATGCAAGGTTTTCCTTGCTTCATCTGTATACACACCAATGCTTGCAGGAAGACTATCGTACGTTTTCCTGGTTAGATCAGGACTAATAACATCCCACGTATTTCCGCCATTATTTGTTCTAAATAAAACATTGCCGGCGTAGTATAAAGTCTTTTTATCGATGGGTGAAAACAACATTGGCGCTGTTCTTACAAAACGATATTTACCGCTACGTAATACTTCCGGTGCAATGTTTTGAACCTGCCCCGTCAGCTTATTATACTTCGTAATTTTTCCGCCGTAAACAATGTTTGAATTCAACGGGTCAGCAACAACATAGCCATATTCTTCGGCACCAACGGGATGCCATTCGCGAAAAGTAATTTCACCATCATTGCCTCTTGATGCAATACCAACAGAACCACTTTCCTGCTGGCCGCTGTATAGATTATATGGAAAATCATTATCAGCACTTACATGATATAATTGCGCTGTTGGCTGATTATACCATGAACTCCATGTGTTGCCACCATTCACGGTAACCAATGCGCCCTGGTCTCCCGTTACCAACATAATGTTTGGATCGTTTGGATTTACCCATACGTTTTGATAATCGTCACCACCGGGTGCACCACGCAAACCAATCCATGATTTACCACCATCAACAGATTTCCAAAAAACAATGCTTGCAGAATAAATCGTGTTTGGATCTTTCGGATCAACCGCAATCACCGGCGCATCTCCGCCGCCAATGCGTGCTTCAGGCCTTCCATCATCAGAAATCCCTTGCCAGTGTTCACCCTTATCATCAGAACGATACATGCCCATTCCAGTTCCTGTTCCATATTCATTTTCTTCCGTTGTGCCGATAACGAGATATAAAATATTTGGATTTGACGGAGCAATGGCAATATGTGCCTGCACTAAACTATCACTTAACCCATTCTTTAACTGGTGCCATGTATTGCCACCATCTGTTGATTTAAAAATCCCACCTTTTGTTCCATCCCATTCTGCATTTTCCCACGGTCCTTCCTGGTCCTGCCACATAGTTGCATAGATTGTGTTCGGATCTGATGGATCAATGTCCACATCATCACCACCTGTATTTTCATCTATATAAAAAACCTTTTGAAAACTGTTGCCGCCATCCAGCGAACGATAAATACCACGCTCTTCATTAGCCCCATACGGATGACCCAGCACAGCAACAAAAATGCGGTTCGGATCTTTTGGATCAACTGCAATTTTTGGAATTTGTTGCCCATCACGCAAACCTAAATGTGTCCATGTTTTTCCTGCATCAATTGATTTATACATTCCATCGCCAACAGAAAGATCAGGGCGATGTAAACCTTCACCACTGCCTACATACACAATGTTTGGATCAGATGGTGCAACTACAACAGTTCCTATTGATCCTGTGGGTTCATTATCAAAAACAGCATTCCATGTTCTTCCATAGTCAGTTGTTTTCCAAACGCCACCATTATTCACGCCAACATAAAATACATTTGGTTGCTGCGGCACACCAGCTGCGCCCACCGTTCTGCCACCGCGATACGGGCCAATGGAACGCCAATGCATTTGATTATAATACACTGAATCGTTTTGCGCTGACGTTATATACGCCAACATTACTGAGCTTGCAACAAGCAATAGTTTTATACAAGAGCTTTTAATTTGCATGTGTAAAAAGGATTGCGTTGAAGGTAATAATTAATGAAAACGAGGCAGCAGAAATTTCTTTTACATTAACGGGTGCCGGCATCAAAAGTGCCCATGTCTTCCTTCAACACGTTAACTATTTTACCGGCTTGCATCTGAGTTGTGGCAGCGTGGTTCACTTGCCTTTCAATTGTTCAAAAGAGAAACCGCATTACAAAAATTGGATTAGCTACATAATAATCCATTGTTTGAACGGTGGCAACCTGCACTGATGTTGGATTTCGGTTCGTGCGGACATGATTCGTGTCGGTGGCTCATTTTGCTGGTATGAAAAATCATTTCTCCGGCATGAGAAATCATTTCTCCGCTTGAGCGAAACGATGCCGGACAGTGAAGGTCTGCATCTAAAGTATTTGTGCGAAGCCTGTGAAAAAAGAAAGCTGCTTCAAACATTTAAAGCAGCTTTGCCTTTAACCTATAAACGGTTTAATTAAATTTCGCGGCAATATATTCAGCAAGATTTTCGTCGCTCATTTTATTCGAAGTACTTTCTTTAGTGACGGTATTTTTAAACTGCGGTGTTTCTGCCATATAATGCATAAACTGTTCCTGCGCAGTGCCGGTACCGGTCAGATGCACTTCTTCAGCGTTTTGCATGTAGGTAAGTATTTCTTTAAAAAATTTATGCTGTAATGTTTTTTCATCATTATGCGCATTTTTTTCACTCGTATTAAAACCAGCACCGGCATTTTCTGCATGACCAAGTATGCTAAAATTTTCTGTTTCTGCATCCGGTTTTCCAACCACAGTTGCATGATGTGAATCCATCCAAACGCCAAATTGTTTCTTGTTTTTCTGAGACATATTTTTATTTACTGTTAAGCAGCTAAAATCATACCCTGAATATAAAAAAATGTTTAACACATCGGCCGCCTGGGCGAGACGATGCCGCACAGTGAGTATCCACGAACATAGAGATTGCCAAACATTTACCTACACTCCAGGCCCAGCCGGCACTGAAATATTGGCAGCATATAAATATTGTAGTAAGGGGTATACCTGGTATATACCTGGTATATGCTTGATATACCTAATCAATAGACTGAAAATGTTTGAGCACTGACAAATTGCATATTGAAGCTTACTTATTTTTCCCTAAGCTAACGTAAGCATAACAAGCCAACAGCAGAGATTGTCGCAAACTTCGCCAAGACACCCGAACACTTCGCCGAGCGGGAGGCCTTATAATATACTCTTTACTTTCAGTTCTATAACTTTAGTTTGACCGTTGCGCATACATGTCACACGCACTTTTGCTTTTACATTCTGCAGCAATATTTTATAAGCTTGTATATTGTTAGAGAAGTTTGTTTCAATACCAATAATAATATCTCCTTCTTGAAGTCCAGCTTTTTCTGCGGGAGAATCCGGGATAACATCGGTGATAGTAATAGCGTTATTAATGAGAGAAAAGCCAAGACCGGTATAGGAATAGTCAAAAGGATCGGTATAATGTTCGTTGGGTTTTATATAAACCTCCTGCCGGGGATAATTAAGTACTATATTAAACCTGCGCATCAGATCATTCCCCAATACGCCGCTCACATCAGGATAGGAAATTACTCCATACTGATCTTTAAATTTATACACCGGAACATCACGAAAACTGTAGGGCCCAAGTTTAATTTCCTTCACTACGGAAAGCGTCATGGGAACTGTTCCTCCGAAACTCAGACCGTTTACAGCATAAAGTTTTCTTTTATTTTTAAAGATTGCACTGTCTTCGATGAAGTCATCCGTCATCAATAAACATAAGCCTGAACCGGTATCAAAATAAAACTGGCTACGTACATCAGTATTATCATTAACCTCAACGATCTCTTTGGGTATATTTGAAAAGTTTTGTTTCAATAGATAACCGCCCTCAGGGTATTGGTAACTGCCGGGTTCAAAAACTGCCATTTCCATTTTATCATAATCAAGAGCTACCACATACCGTCGTAAAAAACTAAGACCCATTATGCCATCTATTTTTATACCGTAAGTACTGGATAAACTCTCATAATCGTTGATATGAAAATCAAGGCTGTCTACGGTTATACCTTTGAAATGCAAGGTATGATCATTCGCAAAGGATGCTTTTTTCGCGCCGGCTACACCACGCACTGTTTTATCGCTGGGCACCGTTGTTAAATGATAATAAGCGCAGGTTAACGAATTCAGCGAGATCCCACCGCTGCCGGTGCCAAGCACGAAGTTGAGTGTATCTTTAAAATCGTCGAGCGTTGCATGCAAAATGATAATGCCACCTGTAAGTTGTGTAAACGGAACTGTAGAAATAAATTTTGCAGGCGGTACTATTAATTCTTTCTGTGCAAATAATTTACAGCTAAAAAGTAATGCGGCAAGTATATAACAGGCATTCGCAATTTTGTTTCGTATGCTTGTGGAAAGAAGTATTCTACATGCGGGTAGCCGCTCCACGCCGGTACTCATATTACAAAAGTAAGAACAGCAATTGATTTTTAACCGGTAAACCCTTGAGATCAGATATATCATTACGCAGTTTGCAACTACGGATTTCTTCATTTAATGTTCTGTATTCTAACTCCAGATGCAATCTGGCTTTTCATTTGCCTCCGTAGTCGAAGACATACGGAGAGCAACGGGCATTCTACGGAGAGCTGGGATATTTCAATGTTAAATGCACTACGATTGAGATGATTATTTAAAGAAGTATTCATTGTTATCTATGGGTATAATCTTGTTTATAATCATCAATCCTTTATAGAATACTTATATTCTCGCTGTTTGAAAGCTTCATTGCCACCTTCTAGAATATCACAAACATGTTCTCTTATGCCCTTTTGTTCCAGTATAGTTAAACCACTATCGTTTCTTTCAAAGGTGTGCTCTAAAGAACCGTTTACATATTCAAATCGAAAGTGCCCTTCTTTGATTGGTGATTCTTGTCCTTCTTGATTTGCAACAATGATATTTTCGGTATCTGTTGCAACTACAAGATTAGCGTTATGTGATACGATAATTATTTGTCTTTCTTTCTTTTTTTCTTTTATTATTTGACAAAGCAAGTCATATATAGTTCTGTTATCAAGATTATCTTCTGGCTGGTCGATTAATATAGGGTATTCTGAAGAACTTATTTGTAAAAATAAGATCAATAGCACTGTTCCTTTTTTTCCTGGTGACATACTCAAAAGATCATCAGATTTATATTTGACAGTATAATCTATCTCGAAGTTGTCTTTGATTAAACCTTTCAACACTTCTTCTAATAGAACTCCTTGCCTTAAAGGAATTTGCTCTTTGTCACCCACTAACAATTTGCCATCACTTACCCTTAAAAATTGGGAATATAATGGAGATATTAAATCGTATTTAACGAGATCACCTTCAAATAAAGTATTGAAATAATGATCTCTCGGTATTGCGACTTTGTTAGCCTGATCATAAAAATCAAAATTGCTTCTTTTATAGATTAGTCGAGAGGTCAAAGTGATACCTTGCGCAATGTTATTTTTTGAAGTATTTATTTTATTGATTACTGTCTTATAAATGCCTAATCTTTTATTTAGAAGCTCGGACGTTCGTTGTCGCAAATTATCATAATCGTATTTGACAGTTGCTAATTGCTTTTCAAGATTGAGTGCTTGCTCTTTTTTTTGTAATTCGTTATCTAGGCGTTCCGTTAACTTTTTAAGTTCTTGTTGACCAGCTAATTTATCTAAATATGGTTTCAGCAATCCTTCAATTTCTTTTAATCTGTCATTTATAGTTTTGATGTTTTGGTCATTATTACTAGTTCGAATTTCCGTTTTGAGATTAGTTATCATGTTTTGATAATCAGCTGAAAGCTTCGTAATAATTTGTGATATATAATCTGGGATTTCGGTTAGTTCATCAAGAATTTTATTCACTTCTCCTTTTATGTAATAACTATCTCCAGATTCTTTTTCTCCGAAGAGAGATTTTTGATGGAATTCAACTTGACTTACTATTTTCTCTAATACGCTTTTCTGTTTACTTAAATTGGAGTTGGAAGATTTTAATTCGGAATTTTCTTTTGCTAGTTTATTATATTCTTCAGATTCACTAGCCGAAAAATTTACTGCCTTTTGACCCTTTTGAATCTCAGTTTTTATCGCAGAGATTCCTTTATCAATTGCATCGGATTTGCCAACTTGCTTTAATTTTTGAAGTAGATCATTATATTTTACTCGTGTCTGTAAATAATTGGAAAGTATTTGTTCTATTTCATTATTCAAATCTCGAATAGTATTTGCTTGCGCTTCGTAAAATTGTTTAAAGTCTGAATCTTGAAGTAATATGCTTCTTATTAGACTGTTTAAATCTTCTTTATTATCTCTTTCAACCAAATAATTAATGTAAAGTTGTGGTATATAAGTAATCGCATGCTGTTTGTTAAGCGGATCATTAAAATTATCCCGATCTCCATTCTTCCAAATGACTTCAAATTCAAAAGACTTCTCAAATTGATAGCCGTCAAATTTTAGACGCTCAGAAGTGTGTTTCACTTGTTCGGGGTCAATGCTCTTCGCTGCTGTGTATAAGAGCAGTGATTTTCCGGATGATTTACCTCCAATAATAGCATTCAAATTTTCATTTAACGCTATAGTTTGGCTCCCAAACAACTCGTCTTTATCATTAAATTGTAATTCAGATATTATGTATCGCTCATTTTTGACATCTGGCTTCAAGGTCTGAATTTTCACTCTGTCGTTTGGTTCAAACAGTGTTTGTCTCAAGCCTTCAAATGTTGGATCAGCCTTAATCCAGGTATAATCCTTGGTCGCTCCATTAGAAGGTGAAAATAAGTTTTTTACATCGTGAGCATCAGATCCCCAAATACACGGCTTAATTGATCTAAATCTTGAAATTATTTCCTGTTTTGATGTACCTGGTTTTTCGCCACAAAGGAATTTGATATCGTCAGTGTTGTTTGAGAAGCATATGTCAGAAAGATGTAATAAATTTTGACGGATTATTCCAGCTCTTGAAATATTTCTAGACGAATCAACCCATTTAAAACCATCTAAGCCGCCATGACCTTTATTTGCTATCAAAATTAAATAGCTGTTTTTATGAATGCCCGCATCTTCAAGAGTTTTTTCGAAACTATAAAGTTTGTCCTCAAATGATGAACTTGAAAAAGTGATTATACTCTGGGCTTTTCTTATTAACTGCTTCTTCTGAGTGTCATTAAGACTTGAGATATTTAGATTTACATTGAAAGAACCGTTATTCTCTTCAGCATGACCAATTTTAATTAGATCACTTTCCTTACATTGTAAAGTTTTGCCTTGATACGTAATATCAAGCTTTTCTAAAAAACTGTCTTTAATTGTTGATGGTAGAATTTCTGGAGAAAAGGCTATGTGAATGTTTACAGAACTTGAATCATCTGTAAAATTATCAAGGCGTAATTCAACGATAGGTATTAAGAACAAGCTCTGTCCGTTTGAAAGCTTTATTCGCGGGTTTGTATCCTTAAAGTCAGGTTCGCACTCTTCTAAAAGCTTTTCATATCCATCTGTTGAAAAATAATCCGTAACCCCCATTACTTCGATTCCATGGTCGACAGATTTCTCTTTAAGTTCTTTGATGTAGTCATCCCAATTGGGAAAAGCCTGATGATAAGAAAGAGGTGTGTGGACATGTAAATCCCATTTTCTCCATTCTGACCCTCTATTAAATTCGGTATATAGCATTATTATCGTTTTGGTTGAAGTGATTGTAAATATAAATGCCTTTACTCACCCTAGCAACACTTACTAAAAACAGCCAGATAAATATGTAAGCAAAATGTGCAACGTAATGAATATTTGTGCTGTAGAATTTTTATCGCTCAAAGGCTGCCCGATTGAAGTGGATACCCCGCTGAAGGTTTTGTGCATGGCTTTTGTGGCGGAGTAGAAACGTAAAGCGGGAACTGTAGTTGAATAAAGGGACGAACGATAAGAGTCCCAAATAAATCAAGTTATAAGTTTTAGGTTGTATGTTGTAAGTAAGAGATTGATTCGTTTTCGTAATTAGGAGATTATCTCGCAGCTCAATTATTTTTTAATGGTCTCGATGAATGCTTCGCATTTCCCGATCGGCGTCGGGAATGACGGTCACAATGTTGATTCGTCTTCGTAATGATGAACTGTTCACAGCCCCAACTAATTCTTCGTCACTACTTCATCTAAATTCAATAGGGCGTTGGCAACCAAGCATTACTTTTTTTCGGCAGTATTTGTAAAAATCGCACTTGCATTTTCTTCTATTTCTTCCTGTGCAGGTACATCTTCATTGGCATTCATATCAACACCTATATGATGCGTTTGCACAAGCGACCATCCCTGGAAACCTGCATACAACATCACCAAAAAACCAAACACCGTCATCATAATATGCGATGTTGCCGGAGGATGCGCATTATCAAATTCAGTGAACATAACGGCTGCATTGGCTGTAAAAAATCCAAGAGAAAAAATATTCGCTACCATGTGTTTTAAACCGGTTGATTTTGCATCGCTTAAAGATGGAATAGAAAGCCAGTCAATTAAACCGGGCAACATGGCAACCGCAGATAGTATAATAGCAGCGCAGTTGGCCACAAAAGCTACGTGAAACCAGAATATATTGCCGGTAGTTGCATATACAATACAACAAACCATTGTTGCTGTATTAAATGCGATGGGAAAGGGGATGAGCATTGGATGCAATGCGTGGCCCAATATTTTTACTTTGCTTAGCATGCAATTGATGGCGAAAAAAATGTGCCATGTATTTATTAAATAAAAAAGCCGCACATTGCAGTGCAGCTTTACTAAATAGAAATATTTTCTTACAACGTCTTCAACACATCATTCATGCTTCTTACGGCATCTGCACTTTTAGCAAATGCAGCTTTTTCTTCTTCATTCAATTCAACTTCAACAATTTTTTCCCAGCCGCTTTTGCCAATTACAACAGGTACTCCCATGCAAATATCTTTTTGACCATATTCTCCATCAACAAACACACAGCAGGTAAATAATTTTTTCTCATCACGTACAATAGCTTCCACTAAAGCTGCTCCGGCGGCGCCGGGCGCATACCATGCAGAAGTGCCGATTAACTTGGTAAGTGTTGCACCGCCAACCATTGTGTCGTTTACAATTTGTTTTTGCTGTTCTTCGCTTAAAAATTTGGTAACAGGCAGGCTGTTCCATGTTGCTTTGCTTATTAAAGGTATCATTGTAGTATCGCCATGGCCGCCAACAACAATTGCATTCAGGTCTGCAGGGCTGCAATTCAAATGCTGGCTGAGTTGATATTTAAAACGTGCACTATCCAGGATTCCACCCATACCAATTATGCGGTTCTTTGGCAGCTTGCTTGATGTAAGTGCGAGGTACGTCATTGTATCCATCGGGTTGCTGATGATGATGATAATTACATCCGGTGAATGCTTTAAAATATTTTCAACAACACCTTTTACAATACCCGCATTGGTGCCAATCAATTCTTCACGCGTCATGCCGGGTTTGCGCGGCAAGCCTGATGTAATAACCACCACATCGCTGTTGGCGGTTTTTGCATAATCATTTGTGCTTCCGCTGATGCGTGTATCAAAGCCAAGCAATGTTGCGGTTTGCATCATGTCCTGTGCTTTCCCTTCGGCAAGGCCTTCTTTAATGTCAAGCAATACAACTTCATGCGCTAATTCCCTGCGCATAATGTTATCAGCACAGGTTGCACCAACTGCCCCGGCGCCTACAACAGTAATTTTCATGTTTATAAATTTTTGTTTTTTAATTGTAACATGGAATTCGTCACGCTAAAGGCGTGACTCATTTCATTCTATATATTTTATGGTAAAAAATAAATTGGGTTGCAAAGGTAATAAAGCGAAACACTTGTTAGTGATTTCACCTGCGTAAAGTTTGTTTTTTAATTGCCAGGTGGAATGCCTGGCATATTCATTTCTTTTAATGTTAATAAATAATACCCGGCATTTCATAAGAAGAATAAAAAATTTTCCACTTTCTATCCAGTTTTCAGGTTGAAATTTCGATGCCCCAAAAATATCTTTTAGCTTTGCATGACCTCTGAGATTTTTCTTCTCTCCGGTCACCGGAAAAAGTCAATAGAATTAGATAGTACTGAAAACGAAACACAGAGTTTCTGTGCAGGTTTTCTTTTTTTGTTGGTGGCAGGTTTCCGATAATCAGTTGCACTTAAAACTTATAACATATAACTTAAAACCTTTTTTATGGCTAAATATATTTTTGTTACCGGCGGTGTAACCAGCAGTTTGGGTAAAGGCATAATTGCCGCATCGCTTGCAAAGCTTTTACAGGCAAGAGGCTTTAGGGTAACGATACAAAAACTGGATCCTTATATTAATATTGATCCCGGAACATTAAACCCGTATGAGCACGGGGAATGTTATGTTACGGAAGACGGAGCTGAAACAGATCTGGACCTGGGACATTATGAGCGCTTCCTTAATATTTATACATCACAGGCTAATAATGTAACTACCGGCAAAATTTATCAAACGGTTATTGACAGGGAACGTGCCGGTGACTTTTTAGGAAAAACAGTGCAGGTTGTTCCGCATATTACAGATGAAATAAAGCGCCGCATGGTTTTGCTGGGAAATGATGGCAATTATGATATTGTAATAACAGAAATAGGCGGAACAGTTGGTGACATTGAAAGTCTTCCGTTTATTGAAGCCGTGCGCCAGTTACAGTGGGAATTACCTGAGGGTGATGTTTGCGTTATTCATCTTACATTAATTCCTTACTTACGCGCAGCAAAAGAATTAAAAACAAAGCCTACGCAGCACAGTGTAAAAATGCTGAGCGAAACCGGTGTGCATCCTGATATTATTGTATGCAGAACAGAAGAACCTTTAAACAATGACCTGAAACGCAAGATCGCATTGTTCTGTAATGTAAAAGTAGAAGCGGTAATTGAAGCGATGGATGCATCAACCATTTATGAAGTGCCGCTGGCAATGCTGCGTGAAAAGCTGGATATTATATGCTTAAGAAAATTAAATACAACATTAGTCCCAGAGGCTGATTTAAGTAAATGGAAAAACTTTCTCGAAAAATTAAAATATCCTAAGAGCAAAGTAAGTATTGGTTTGATAGGAAAGTATATGGAACTGCAGGATGCATATAAATCAATCCTGGAAAGCTTTATACATGCAGGTGCAATGAATGAAGTAAAAGTAGAAGTGGTGAACCTGCACAGCGAAGGCATTAATGCAAGACATGTAAAGGAAAAATTAGAAGGACTTGATGGCTTGCTTGTAGCGCCTGGATTTGGCCAGCGCGGTATTGAAGGAAAAATTATTGCCGTGCAATATGCACGTGAAAAAGGGTTGCCGTTTTTTGGTATTTGTCTGGGAATGCAGATGGCAGCCATTGAATTTGCGCGCAATGTTTTGGGTATTGAAAAAGCACATTCAACAGAAATGGATGCACAAACTCCGGATCCTGTAATTGATATGATGGAAGAGCAGAAAAAAATTACATTGAAGGGCGGAACGATGCGGTTGGGCGCTTATCCATGTGAAATAAAACCAGGTACATTGGCGCACCATATTTATGGTAAAACATTGATAAGTGAAAGGCATCGCCACCGCTATGAATTTAATAATAATTATTTAGAGCAGTTTGAAGCAAACGGAATGATAGCAAGCGGTATCAATCCGGAAAGTGGCCTTGTTGAAATTATTGAAGCAAAAGGCCATCCATTTTTTATTGGTGTTCAATATCATCCTGAATTAAAAAGTACAGTAGAAAAACCGGCGCCTTTGTTTGTTGAATTTATTGCCGCCGCTAAAAATTATAATGAGATGCGCAGCGCTTATAAAAATCCGCTGTTGCAAAGCGAGATGATATAGAAAGTAAAAATTTAAAAGTAAAAAGTCAAAACTTTTGGAGGCTTCAATTCTGGAAAGTTTTTAACATTCAAGCTGTCTTTTTTAGTTTTTAATTTTGACTTTTAAATTAATTCCTGCTGTAATTAGGCGCTTCTCTTGTTATCTCAATATCATGCGCATGACTTTCGCGCATGCCTGCATTGGTAATTTTTACAAAGGTTGCATTCTGCAAATCGGTGATTGTTTTAGCACCGCAATAACCCATACCTGCACGCAAGCCACCGGTAAATTGAGCAACTACTTCACTTAAAAAACCTTTATAGGCAACACGGCCTTCAATGCCTTCAGGAACAAATTTCTTTATATCATCTTCTACATCCTGGAAATAGCGGTCGCTGCTACCTTGTGCCATCGCAGCAATACTTCCCATGCCGCGGTATTCCTTAAACTTTCTTCCTTCATAAATAATAGTTTCACCCGGACTTTCTTCGGTTCCCGCAAACACACTTCCCATCATTACAGTATCTGCACCTGCAGCCAGTGCTTTTACCATATCACCTGTATAACGAATACCACCATCTGCAATTACCGGTATGCCTGAAGATTTTAATGCATTCGCCGCTTCTATAATTGCTGTTAACTGCGGCACGCCTGTGCCTGCAACAATTCTTGTAGTACAAATAGAGCCGGGACCGATACCAACTTTAACTGCATCTGCGCCTGCATTTGCCAAAGCCTTTGCGCCGGCTGCAGTTCCAATATTTCCTGCAATAACTTGCAGGTTTTTGAAATTTTTCTTTAATGATTTTAATGCTGATATAACGCCTTTGCTGTGTCCATGCGCACTATCTAATGTTACTACATCAACGCCAACATGCATTAATGCAGTAGCACGTTCATTAATATCTTTTGTTATGCCAAGTGCTGCGCCAACAATTAATCTTCCAAATTCATCTTTAATAGCATTTGGATAATTTCTTATTTGAAGTATATCGCGATAAGTGATAAGACCTGTAAGCTTGCCTGATTTATTTACTACCGGCAATTTTTCAATTTTATATTGATGCAGAATTTTCTCTGCTTTTTTAAGATCAGTTCCGTCAGGCGCAGTAATCAAATTTTCTTTTGTCATCGCCTCGCTTACTTTTTTCTTTTTATCCGTTTCAAAACGCAGGTCGCGATTGGTAAGAATGCCGACAAGAATATTGCTTTTATCAACAATAGGAATACCGCCGATTTTATTTTCTTTCATTAATCTCAATGCATCGCCAATGGTTGCATCAGCCAGTAAGGTAATAGGATCAATGATGAGCCCGCTTTCACTGCGTTTTACTTTTCTTACCTGCTCCGCCTGTTGTTCAATCGTCATGTTTTTATGAAGAATACCAAGGCCTCCTTCCCTGGCTAATGCCATAGCAAGGCTTGCTTCTGTAACTGTATCCATAGCTGCAGACAGCATTGGAATATTTAGCTTTAAAGTTTTTGTAAGCCGTGTGGAAATATCTGTTTCCCGTGGAAGAACCTCGCTGTAAGCGGGAGTTAAGAGAACATCATCAAAGGTTAAACCTTCACCAAAAAAACGGGTATCTTTTGAAGAACTATTTATTGTTGCCATGTGCAAAGATAGGGCGGCAAATTATTGACTGCAAAATTTTGAGTTTTCTATAACGCTGTTATTTCACTGTTCTTCCTTTCCATTTATATTTTCCCACCCTGCCAAGCAAACCGGAAACGATCGTGTACAAAATATGAAAAGGCTGCATTAATACAAACCACAGCATTAGCCTTTGCAGCGAAAAAAATTTTGCTGCGCGGTACATAAATGGCATTTCAAATAAAGCTTTTGTAAGAATAAACAGCAACCATAATAAAAATAATTTTGGTTGAAATAAACACGCTATGAATAATAAAAATAAAAACAGGTTGGTAAAATAAACCAATAACAACACCCAAAAAACACGTTTGTCTTTATAGCTTGTTGCTTTGCTTGCCCAGCGTATGCGCTGATTTATAAAACTTTTCCAATCGGGCATTGGTGCTGTAGTAACAATTGCATCGCTGGTGAATAAATAACCAATATTTAAAGGATACTTTGTTTTTATTTTATGCATCAGCAGCATATCGTCACCACTCGCAATATGATCTGTATTTTTAAATCCATCCACTTCATAAAAAATATTTTTTTTATAAGCAAGATTTGCGCCGTTGCACATGCTGTGCGCGCCTGCATACACAGAAGCCGCTGTAATGCCCTGCAAACTCAAAAAATCGAGGCATTGAAAAATGGATATAAATGTATTGTTGCAATGAAACATTACCGGTGCTGCAACAAAAACACGTTCATTATTTTTAAGGTATGCATCAAACAAGCTTAACCAGTTTTGCGGAACAATGCAATCTGCATCTGTTGTGATAATCCATTCAAATTTGCTTTGCGCAATGGCAAGTTCTATGGCTCTTTTTTTATAAGAATTGATATTCTCTGTAATAATATTTTTTAAACTGATTAATTTAATATTTGAAAACTGCGCCTGCAGTTGCGCAACAATTTCAGGCGTTGCATCTGTTGAAAAATCATCTGCAACAATTATTTCGTACAGATCTTTTGGATAATTATTATTGAGAACAGATTGTATGCAGCTTTTAATATTTTCTTCTTCATTGCGCGCAGGAATAATGATGGAAAATGTTATTGCCGGCTCACCAGGCAAAGGTTGAAAGGGTTTGAGTTTACTAAGCCAATATAAATACGTGTTTACCAATAATAAATAAATGAAAAGCAATACGGCAGTAGTATAGATGAAATAAATAAGCAGCTGCATAAGCAAAGAAAACCAGAATCATTCATTCAGCAATGCTATAATCTCTTTTGTATATTTTTCTTTCAGCAGTTGATGGCCTGCTTCAATAATTTTTATGTTGATGTTTTTTGCGTTTTTAAAAATATCAGCACGTTTGCTTAAAATAATACGGTCATATTTTCCGAATAAAAAATTCAGCTTAATATTTTTTTCAACACATATTTTTTTTATCAAAAAAAGATCGGGTTTCATTTTGCGCATGCAGGTCCATCGTTTATATAATTGTATTCTTTGTTCTGCATCATCTAAATAATAATGCACAAATTTTATAACGCTTTTATTATATAGTTTAAGCTTGCCAACAGTATTCAAAAAAAAGAAAAACCAGTATGGATTTTTCATAGTGTGTGCAAAAGCTTTATTTCCAAAAGCGGTTTGCGTAGTTATCCAATACCAGAAATTCACGCGCAATCCATCAGGTGCAATCAAAGCAATACATTTAATTTTTTCAGGAGTTTGCTGCAGCAAATCCAACGCCGCCCGGCCTCCCATGCTGTATGCCAGCACAGTTATTTTTTTGTTTTGATCCTGCTGGATTAAATGCCAAACTGCAATAAGATCATTCATGGTAAAAGGTTGCTTTTCAATCCATGCAGTTGTACCATGAAAAGGAAAATCAATGGCATATAAAGTATACATTTTGCCAAGCTCTTTTTCAAGAAAAGCAAAAGAACTTCCATCTTCGCCATAACCGTGCAGGCAAAATAAAATTTCGTCTCCGCTGCCAAACACATAATAATTTATATGGGAAGATTTATATGCTAAAGAAAGCTGCTGCATGTAAGATCATATCTTAACACAAAAGGTAATTTAATCATTTGCTGATGTGATAAAGATATATAATTTTGAAATGGTTGTATAAACAACTACATGTCTCAAAACCATTTTAAAAGAGGGGGAACTATACCGTGTTATCAACGGCATGGCAAGCACTGCAGTTGCAAGAAGTTTATAGAAAACTTTCGCAATGCAGGGCTCGATTTACCGGAATAATTATGGAAATTTATTAGTAGCTGCATCTTTTGAATAAGACTTACACATTGAACGGGAAAGAATTTAAACATACAAGCGACCAGGATTTATTACTGCAATATCATAATACCCGCGATAACTATTTGCTCGGTGTTTTACTGCAGCGTTATACTTTATTGTTGCTTGGTGTGTGCATGAAATATTTAAAGAATGAAGAAGCTGCAAAAGATGCAGTTCAGCAGATCTTTTTAAAAGTGATTCATGAACTGCAGCGCTATCCTGTACAGTATTTTAAAAGCTGGTTATATACAATTGCGCGCAACCATTGCCTGATGCAATTGCGCAAACACGATGTGAAACCTGTAAATGATATCAAAGAAAATATTGCAGAGGAAGAAAATTTTTTGCAGCGTGAGCTGGAAAAAGAAAAATTGCTTTTATTGCTGGAAGCTTCGCTGGATGAATTGAATGATGATCAGAAAACATGCATAACTTTATTTTATCTTGAAAAAAAATCTTACCAGCAAATTAGTGAACAAACAGGCTTTAGTTTATTACAGGTAAAGAGCTTTATACAAAATGGTAAGCGTAATCTTAAACTGCTTGTTGAAAAAAAGCTGCATAAATAATAATGGAAGATTTGAACAATATATGGAATGCTGATGATGAGCTGAATGAAGAACAGTTGATGAACTATATAAATGGAAAATCAACTAAAGAAGATGCGCATGCTGTAGAAAAAAAAATGGCTGATTCTTCTTTCGTTGACGATGGCGTTGAAGGTTTGCAGCAATTTTCTTCAGCAGAAAAAATTAATGTTTTTGCACAGCAAATAAACGAAGATTTGCATAGCAGGCTTGCAGATAAAAAAATAAAAAACAAGAGAGGAGTTAATACTCTTTCCTGGGAAATTATTGCTGTGATAGCTGTAATACTGCTTTGCATTTTAGGCTATGTTATTATTCAAATGCTGCATAAATAAACCCGTTGTACCTGGAACAGTTTTGTTTCTTATTGAACGATGATATGAAAAAACTTTCTTTTATAATTGTTACGGTATTATTGTTTGCATGTAATAACAATAATAGATCAGCGCAAAATAATACTTCAATTGATACAAACACAGCAATACTTGATACAGGAAACAACAATAAAATTGTTGACACCAACAGGAATGATTTAAGTAATGATACGGGCATTACCAATCCAATCAACACAACAGGGTCAGATAAATTAATTGTTCCGGGTGAAAAAATTGGAAGAGCTGTGTTGAACACAAATGCTGACAGCCTTGAGCAATTATTTGGCAAGCCTGATATGAGTGACGCTGCGATGGGAAAAGCATGGCTTACATGGTATGGTAAAAAAAATGATGAACACAATAATAAAACGCAGTTGGATATTTATACTGCTTATAAAGATACCGGCATGCGTGAAAAGTCTGTACAGCAGGTGCGTACAACTTCATCTTTTTTCAACACCGGAAATGGTATTCATGTGTATAGTTCATTAAATGAAATACAGAAAGCTTTTCCGGAGATTCATAAAGTAAAACAGAATGAAGAAGATACTAAAAAATTTACTGTTTATGATGCTGTGAAGGATGGAATTGCTTTTGAAATTGTTAATGTAAACAATCAAAAAATATGCACTGCAATTTTCATTCATTTTAAAGGCAAGAAAGTAATGGATATTTATATTGCTTCTCCGCAGTAATTGCATTGACAGGGATCAATAAATTTATTGCATTTGAAATTCTTCTGAATTATTCTCTGCAATCGTTATTTGCTTTTTCAGCTTTAATAATCTTCCATCATTCAACCGCACAGTTTGCACATCAAGTTTGCCGTAGTGAACGGAGATGCTGAGTTTATTACCAGATACAATTGCACTTCCCCATGCATGCCCGTTTGACCAAAAGTAATTTCCGGGTTTTGTAGTAATAGTAAATGTTTTGCTTACACCTGAATAATTAAACCCACTCAGTGCAATTATTGTTGACCAGCTTGCCATCGCACGTGCATAATGATTGCCACATTCTTCTTCATTAAATGGATTGCGCTTATAACCATCATACCGGTTGCGCACATCGGTAATTACTTGTTGTGCTTCATTATTTAAACCTTCATAAATCATTCCTGTTGCTGCAGTATATTCAAGGCCTGTCCATGCTTCAAAGCCATAAGACAATGGAACAGCGGGGCGTTTTGAAGGATCAGGATAAGCAGTAAGCATCAATCCTGATTCATCGCCCAAAGCATAAGAGCGCATGTTGTTGAAATGATCACCGAACGTGTTTACGTGATTGTACTTCCAGATACTTTGCAATGCTTTTTTTATATGGTTTGAATCGGCAAGATAACCAAGCCCGCAAATGAATGCCATGTTCTGACCAACCAGTTGATCCACCAAACAACCTTCACCAATCTGAAAATCAGGATTGGAAACATCTTTTGCGCCCATGCCAGCGCTTAATCCAAATGCAATATCATTTTTACTTTTTGCAGGTTGTATTTTCTGGTAATAAAATTCTCCGTTGAAAATATTTTCATCCGTCCATTTACTACCATTAATAAAAAGTGTGGTGCAGGTATTTTCAAATGTCGCATCCTTCATATAATGCGCCATTGCTGCTGCAGCTTTTAATGCGCCGAGATACCAGAACTCTATTTCAGGGTTTGGGCCAAAATATTCTATATCCATCGTGTTGTGCTGGCAACCTTCCATCACTCCATCTTTATTGGCATCCCATCCATCAGGAATCCATGCAAATGATAATGCTTTTTTAATATTAGGATATAATTCTTTCAAAAAATTATCATCACCAGATAATTGCCATTCACGATATGTTTTCATGATGGCACCCATTTGTCCATCAGCTGCAGCAACTTTCCAGTTTGCTTTTTTATTAAAAGGTAACGATACACGAAAACTCATTAAGCCGGAGCTATCATCCAATGCATATTTGTAATCCACTTCACGCATTTTCATAGCAAGATCACCAAATAAAAACGGCGTAGCATATTCATAATTCCATACATGTGCACAGTTGCCATAACATGAACCTGTTGAAGCAAACACACCTTCCCATCCGAAAAAATAACCGTCTTTATTACGAAACGTAGTTTGCGAGCGAAGTGTGCTGCTATTGAATAAAGCAGCTTCTTTTACAACATCAGGATAATTACTATTGATGATGAGATCAACGAAGTCAAGTGTTTTTGCTTCGAGCGCAGGAATTTGAGGCAACGTTTTTTCTGCAACATCCCATGCATCATTATACAACGTAGAATAATAATTGCCGATAATAGAATCATCATTCCAGTCTTTACGGTTGGGAAAATTCCAGGTTAATAAAAATTCTATTGTTTTTGTTTCATTAGCTGCCAACTGAAATTCTACTGATAAAGCGGCTCGCGGGTCATCTAATTTGGTATCAAATGTTATATTCTTGAACATGCCATCATCCGAAAAATCATCCCACATATCTGTAAAATTTGTGCCCCAGCCTTTCGTATTAAATTGTGTTCTGTAACTTATTGTATAATCATTACCAACATCAGGCGTTGTTAAAGCAATGGTTCCCCATGCAGAGGAATTTTTATCAACGCTATCTGATGTCATGTAAATTCCGGCAAGTGTATGGATTTGTTTAAAAGTATTGCGATTGTTATTTGCACCGAGTAAATTAAGGCTCCGGTCAAACGAATTGAATTCAACTTTTGAACCATCCATGCCTATAAAATTATCTAATGAGCCGGCAACAGCAACTGTAAGTGGCGCATTGGTTTTATTTTTTATCTCATAACGAATTACAGCAACAGGAATTCCGCTGTTTATTTCATCGCCGGGAATGAACGGATTGAACACTTTTGCTTTTGCAGAAACAGGCATGTTGCTATCTTCAAGATTGACGGTTGCAAACGGATAAGCAGCATCAAAGCTTGCCTGTTCAAAACGTGGCAAACCATGATTAGGTGCCGTGCTTCCCTGGGCGCCTGCATATTCTGATAATGGAATTGGGCCGGTTAATGTTTTTGATTTTTTTTCACCATTTTGTGCTTTTGTAAATACCATAAAACAGGGAGCCTGCTTTGGCGATGTCGCACCATAAAAACCCATGCCCGGTTTATTCATAATCTCTACGTCCTGCCATTGGCCATTTCCGGCAATGGAAATATCTCCTGTACCAATACCACCAACAGGCATAGCAATTTTATCAATGTATTCACCTTCGTAATGTTTTAATATTGGCCATTGTGCTTGTTGTGCAAACGAAATATTATTAATGAATAATAAAGTGATAAGTATATATTTCATGAGGCAAGTACTAAATACGATTTAAACTTAATTACTGTAAATGCACTTAAAATTACAAAACCACTTTCTGATGTAAACAATTATTAATGCAACTGCAAACCAAATAATTTGTTCACTGTTATATGCTGAGTGCATCCATAAAATTAGAATAAAAAAACCCGCTGTTTTTACAACGGGTTTCATGTTTAGTATAGGGTAGTTTATTTTGTTATGGAAACTTTTATAGTTCCTAAAACTGCACCCTGTGCATCAGTTATTTTAAGATAATACAAGCCGCTTCCAAACTGGTTTACTATTACTTTCTTGCCGTTTAGTGCATCGGCATTTATTGAACCGGATGACCAAACTGCTTTTCCACTAAAATCAAACAATGAAGCAGTTAGTTTTTGTTGTGTTGATATTTTGTGATGAATAGTAAAATAGCTGCTGACAGGATTTGGTGAAACGTTTATCAAACCTGCATTCTTGTTATTTACACTAACATCTTCCTGGTTGTTGTTTTCATCAGCAACAAGTGAAGCAGATGTGGCAAATGTAACAACACTTGTAAAGGCGCTTATTACAGACATTCCATCCTCTGAATCAATAGCTGCAACACGCCAGTCGTAAGATGTATTAGGTGTAAGTCCCGTTAGTATATAGCTCGCAACATTGCCGGTTGTGGCAATTCCTGTCCATGCACCTGTACCATGCACACGATACTGAACTGAATCATAAGATGCGCATGTCACTTTGGTCCAGCTAAGCTTTGCCTGTGTGGCTTTTATTGTTAACGTTTGTGTATTTGTTGGCGCAGCCATTAGTGAAATAGTATCGCTTCTTCCTTTTGCAGTACCTGTTGCGCCGTCGCCATAAACTGTTGCGTAATATATACCAACAGGCAGGCTGTCAAATGTTATAGTGCCACCTTTTGCAGATGCTGTAGTATAGCGGGTGCCAAACCTAAACAATGTAACGCTGTAAGGCGAATGACTCTTGCTTAACTTATATGTAATTGTATTTAATGAGCAGTTTGGTATTGTATCATAAGAAGTGGTTACAATTAGCGCTTTTGTTTGAACGAAAGTTGGTGTTACAGTATAAGCTGTAAATTGATTATTAAAATATTCAAAAATGCGAACATAATAATACCCTTGTGCAAGGCCTGTTAAGTTTGCTGTTTCAGTAGTGGTAGTGTAAGCACTGTAAACAGGAGCAACTGTAGTGTCTTTGTAAATTTGCATGTAGGCATTCTGGGCAGCTCCGGTAATATTTTGTATAACTTTTAATGTTACAGACATATTACCATTCTTACCTGTGTAATTAATCTTGAACCAATCTATACTATCACGAACATTGTTGTAATAAAAATTCACATGCCCGGAGTTATCCTGGTCTGAATTGAGGGTTTTCGCCTGTTTTGCATATTTATTTGGTTCTGCATCATTGGCATTATAAGTTGACAATGTATTTTTTAATGTATATGGAGCAAACTGGTTATTATAGTAAGTGAAAACCTTTACATAATAAGTACCCTGCGCAAGCCCGTCTACATTATAGTTGTCATTACCAGGTGTATATTGCTGATGTAATAATGTTGTGCCATCATTATCGTATAAATTAAAGAAAACAGGCGTATTATTTAGTATGGAAAGATTTAAATTAATGTTTCCATCAGCATTTGTTGTGAGTTTATATTCATCAACTGAGTCGCGGTGATTATTATAATAGTAATTAACATGCCCCGTAACACTTCCATTTAAAGGCAAAGTAAGCGCTGTAGCTTTTGTGCTGTCCGGTTCTGCATCATTTGCCTCAGTTGGTTTAAATAAACTATCCGATAAAGTATAGGGTGCAAATTCAGTATTATAATATGTATTTACTCTTATATAATAAGTGCCGGCGGCAAGACCATCCAGATTTACCAAAACAGCAGAACTGGCGGTATAGGCACTAGCCAATAAAGTGGTGCCGTTATTATCAAAAAGATTAGCATATACATTCTGACCATTTGCAGATGTCATAGTTAAGCGCAACCTGCCGTCTGCATTAGTAGTCACTTTGTACCAATCAACACTATCCCGGTGATTATTATAATAATAACCTATATGGCCGGTTTTACTTCCATTAAGCGGGAGTACAAGGGCTTGTGCACGAGTACTGTCTGGTTCAACATCGTTTGCAATGGTTGGTACAAATAAGCTATCTGATAAAGTATATGGTGCAAACTCAGTTGTATAATAAGTGTGTATTCTTACATAATAAGTTCCTGCAGCTAAACCATCTTTATCTACCAAAACTGCAGTACCCGCTGTATAAGCACTTCCTAATAAAATGGTTCCATTATTATCATAAAGATCAATATATACATTCTGGCCATTTGCAGATGCCATTGTTAAACGAAGCCTTCCGTCAGCGGTAGTTGTTACTTTGTATACATCAACTGAGTCGCGGTGATGATTGTAATAATAACCAATATGCCCGGTTTTGCTTCCATTAAGCGGAAGTACGAGGGCTTGTGCACGGGTACTGTCAGGCTCTGCATCATTTGCCGGTGTGGCAGCAGTTAGTGTATTTGACAGCGTGTAAGCAGGCATCTGCCCTGGATAATAAGGGTAGATTTGTATATAATATGTACCTACAGCCAATCCATCTACACTATAAGAAGAAGTACCTGCAGTATAAGTTGATTGCAGCACTGTTGTTCCGTCATTATCATAAATAGTGAAATAAGTATATAACCCATTTGATACGGCAAGCGTAAGATTCAGTTGTCCATCAGTAGTAGTGGTTACTTTATACCAATCCACATCAGTAGCTGTTCCAATTGCTCCGGTATTATTACCATTTAGCGGCAGCACATTTGCCTGTGCCCTTGTATCGTTTGGCTCGCTTTCATTTGCTTTTGCAGCGCTGAAAAAAATACCTGCGAGCAGCAATAAGAGTAAAATTTTTTGTTTCATTTGAACGATTTTATGTTTGATTAAAGGATAAAAAGTGAAAATTTATTAAGTATTGGTTTGCAAGATTAAAAAAGCAGTTTTTTCAATTATCAAATGTATAATGATGATGACGAGAAAGTCAATACCCAAACTTGGGTAAATTTATAAGGCACGAATCGTTTAATACATACGGCTTTTAGAAGAATGGGTTGCTCGTTTAAGATAGTATGTTGTGTTCTCTTACAAATTGTATTAGCGAAGCTTCGCCTTTTGTTTGGGTTTTACGGTAGATATTTTTGCGGTGTGTTTCAACAGTGCGCTCACTTATAAAAAGGGTGTCTGCAATTTGCTTATTGCTGTAATATTTTATAATGCACTGAATAATTTCTAATTCTCTCGGCGTAAGATTCAGTTCCTGGTTTTCATTTTTAGTATGCTTATATATTTCATATTGCTGCAACGCATCGGTAGAAAAATATTTTCTTCCTGAAGAAATTTCTTTGATGGCTGTTAGCAATTCCTGCTGGCCTGCAGACTTGGGAATATAGCCATCTACCTTAGCTGTTTCAATCATCCGGGTGATCATTCCTCATTCTTCACTCATGGAAAGCGCCAGTATTTTTATCTCAGGCATTTCCTGTTTTATTTTAAGTGAAAAATCATAGCCGTTCATACCATGCGGCATTGTTATATCAGTAAGAATAACATCTATTTTTTTTGTTTTAAGCTGTTCAAGCATTTCTTCTGCCGAGTTTGCTTCAGCATCAATATTCAATTCGGGAGCAGCCTGTAATAATAATTTAAGGCCATCAATCACTATCTGGTGATCATCCAAAATTGCAAGATGTATTATAGGTTCACTCACTTAGAAAATTTAAATAATTATTTGTTCTTATAAAGATATGTAGATAGCAACAACCGTTCCTTTACCGGGTGTGCTATTTATATCTGATTTACCATTTAAGAATTCTATTCTTGACTGTATATTTTTTAAACCGGTTCCATAATTTATTTCATTTTTATTAAAACCGCACCCATTGTCTTCTATTAAAATATCAGCTTCGTTATTTGCACAGGTCATTGATATATCAAGCCTTGTTGCAGCAGAATGTTTTAATACATTTTGTATGCATTCCTGCATAATGCGATAAATCAATAATGCTTTGTTCTCTTTAATCACAGAAAAATCTCCTTCTGCATTAAAATTTATTTTCAAATCTTTCTTGTGTATCTTATCAAGAAAATCTTTTACTGAATTCGTTAATCCATAAAGCTCAAAAGCATGCGGCATCATACTGTGACTTAAACTTCTCACTTCAGCTGTTGATTCTTTTAACAACGCATTAATGTTGTTATAAATTGTTTTTTTCTGATCTGCCAGTTCTAAACTATTTCCAAGCGCTTCAAGATTAAGTTTAGCAACTACCATTTTTTGCGCCACGCTGTCGTGCAGATCTTCCGCTATGCGTTTACGCTCGTCTTCTTCTGCTTTCATTACTGCATGGGTTAATTTTTTCTTTTGCTCCATTTCTATCGCCTGTAATTTTAACCGCTGATTTTTTCTCCGGTTCTGAAAAAAGAAAAAGCCACTTAACAGCGTTATTGCCAATAACCCGCCGATTGCATATATAAAAAGATCCTTTTTTGCAAGATCATAGTGCTGCTTAATAATTGTATTTTCTTTTTTCTGAACCTCATATTTTGTCTGCATTTCTGCAAGTGCATCTGCAGAATTTTTTTTGTATAAAGAATCCTTCAGCAGCAAAAGCGTATCTACAGTTTTACTATATTGAACATAGTTGCCCGCAAGCTTATAATTTCTTGCAAGCGCAGTATATAAAATAGGAAGCTTTTCCAACAGCCCGTTTTTATAGGCCATTGAAATACCTTCCTGCAATGCAGCAATGCCTTTGTCTGTTTCATTGTTATCTGCATAAAACAAACCCATTTGATACATATCTGAAACGATGTAAAAAGGATCGCCAATAATTTCTCTTACCTGTAATCCTTTTTTTAAAAGCATTTCAGCTTTAGCTGTTTCATGCAGATCAGCGCAAATGCCGCCGTAAATAAAATATGTGTTAGCGAGGTAAGAAAGATCGTTGATAGCAAGCGCTTCGTTCAAAGATTTTTTTATATAGAATTCTGCGGAGTCATTTTTCTTAAGCTCATTATATACTGCTGCAATGTTTGAATACAAAAATGGTTGCCATTGATTTTGAGGTAAAGTTTTTTGTTGTTTTTCAGCAGTGAAGAACCAATTGAGCGCATCGCGGTTTTGGCCAAGTTCCATATATGCCCAACCAATTAAAATTTTTGCACGCACCTGCGTTTCTACATCTTTTATTTTTTCAGCCGTACTTAATAACTGCAGGCTGTTGCTCATTGATTCCTTTTGCCTGTCCAATCTTATAAGCAGGTTCGATCTTAAAATGAGGAACCGGTTTTTAAGCTTTATATTATCAGTATTATTTATAACAAAAAGGCAAGAATCATCCAAATCTTCAGCATATTCAAACTGTCCTTTCCTTAAAAAAAATTGCGTCTTATATAAGTCCGACTGAATTACATCATTTTTATTTCCTCTTTGTGTAGCAATTATTTTTGCAAGTGTGCAATATTTATATAAAGTATCCGGGTTTAAAGAATTCGCTTCATTGCACAAAGCAAAAACCGCTTCTAATTTTTGATGATCATCTTTTGCAAGCAGGATATTGGTGCGCAAACTATCAAGATGTTTTGTTTGTGAAAAACACAAACACGCGTGCATGGTGCATACAAGCAGCCACAAAAACTTTTGTTTATGAAAGTTTGAAAAAAGCTTTGCTCTGGTATTGATCATTACAAATTTGCTTTCTTTTAAATACGGAAAGAGTATGAGAACAGATCAATTTCCTCTTTACAAAATATATGAAAGCGCAATATCAAACAGACAGTTAAGCGCGCAGGAAGTTTTATAATTTATTACGCTTGAAAATTCAGTAAAATTTAGTGTTGGGTTTCAGCCTCAGCGGCAACAATATCTTCTCTTTTATCATTCCATTCCAATATAAAATTATTCCGGCCTTCACCGCTTAATATCATCATATAATTCAATTGCACCAATTCAAGCAATGAAAGAAAAAGAAAGATGGCATGAATACGATTCTCACATAGTTCAAAAACTTTTTCAAAAGAAACAGAGTGCTGCTGCTGTACTATGTTCAGCATAAATTCACGGCTGGCTTCAATAGTATAATTATACTGTATAACCGTATGCACAGGTTTGTTTTGCCGCTCCTGCATACGTTTTATTACACGCTCAAAAGCTTTCATTAAACGAAACAATGTTACTGTTTGTATTTCCGTTCCGTCAGCAGCATCTTCACCAACCTGCATCAATTCTTTTTGCAGATTGCCGCGTTTCATCATTAGCATGCGCATGGCTTCCAGTTCAACCATTTGCGTGGCAGCTTCTTTAAATTTTTTGTATTCAAGAATCTTATCAATTAACTCCCGTCGAGGATCAATTTCATTTCCTTCGGCATCTATTTCTTTGCGCGGCAAAAGCATTTTTGCTTTTATACGCATTAGGGTTGATATAAAAAGAATGAATTCGCTGCTTAATTCAATGTTTAGTTTTTCCTGCTGATGAATATAATCAAGAAAGTCTTTCGTTATCCTGCTGATGGGAATATTATAAATGTCAAGTTCATCACGTTCAATAAAAAATAACAGCAGGTCAAACGGGCCTTCGAACTGCGGTAATTTTATTTGATAAGTTTCTGTGTTCACTGTTTGCTTTTAAAAAATAATTATTATAGCTGCCGCAATGTAGTTAGAGAATTGTACACTGCGAAAGTGAGTTTTACACAATATAAATAGTGAAACGGCCTTAAGCTTTATTCTTCAGTTCATCGCGGATTTCCATAAGCAACTGGTCTGTGCTTGATGGTGACGGCGGAGATGGCGGCACATCTGCCTCCTTGCGTTTTAAGCGGTTAATAGCTTTTATCATTAAAAAAATTATTATAGCAAGCAAAAGAAAATTAATAGCTACAGTTATAAAATTTCCATAAGCAAGTACTACTGCATGGGGAATTTTTTTTGCATCAGCAAGCGGCGTACCTTCTGGAACGTTGCCTTTAAGAACAAGAAATAAGCTGCTGAAATCTGGCGAGCCAATAATGGCAGATACAATTGGCATAATTAAATCGTTTACTACAGAATCAATTATTTTTCCAAATGCACCGCCGATGATAACACCAACGGCCAGGTCAATAACATTTCCTTTTAAGGCAAACTCTTTAAATTCTTTTACAAATCCCATAGGTTACTTTTTTAATATGAATATGAATGTATATATTTTTTATAATAGCAACATGGTTTATTTTTTTAAACCCGGGTATTGAAGATGTAATTTTTTCAGTGCTTCACATAAAGCAAAGGCAATTATATATTCCTTATACCAGTTTTGATCTGCCGGTACAATTGTCCATTCAATTTTATCGCAATGTTTAAAACAGTCTTCATAAACATTTATATATTCTTTTCTAAGTGCGGCTTCAATAAAATCCTGCTCATTGTATTTCCATTGCTTTGTTACATCATGTATCCTTTCTTCCAGGCGCTCATGCTGCTCTTTGGCAGAAACGTGCAGGTAAAATTTTAAGATGATTGTATTATTATCTGCAAGCAATTCTTCAAAATCATTAATTGCTTTCATGCGTTTATGCGCAGTTTCATCATCTATTATTTTATGTACTCTTGTTATTAAAATATCTTCGTAGTGCGACCTGTTGAAAACCTGGATCATGCCTTTTGCGGGTGCGTGTTTATGTATGCGCCATAAAAAATCGTGTGCAAGTTCTTCCGGCTCGGGTTCTTTAAAAGATTGTACCAATACACCTTGCGGATTAAGATTACCAAATACATTACGTATCACACCATCTTTGCCGCTGGCATCCATGCCTTGTATTATTATTAAAACAGCATGTTTGTTCTCAGCATATAAAATGTTTTGAAGTTCATTCAGCTCTTCAAGTATCAATTTTATTTTTGCTTTTGTTTTGTCTTTATCAGCTTTTTCAGGCGCTCTTGTATCTATTTTATCCAACTGTACATCACTCATTATTTTTTGTGATGAATGTATGACATTTGCGCAAACTTTTTTTTGAAAGCGCAAACATCCAAATGGCTGCTGTTTATTTTGCTCTCTTTAATTTGGGGAAGCTCTTTTATTTTAATGAAGATTGGGATGCAACATTTAACTGCTTACCAGGTTGCATCAATAAGAATATTAAGCGCCGGGTTGGTGATGTTGCCTTTTGCCGTAAAAGGATGGAAGCTTATTCCAAAAAATAAAGTGTTGACTGTAGTGATAGCTGGTTTGCTTGGTAATTTTTTTCCTGCTTATTTATATTGTTTGGCTGAAATTAAAATTAATAGTTCTCTTACTTCTATTTTAAACGCCTTAACTCCTTTATGTGCTATTCTTATTGGCGTAGCATTCTTTCAATTAAAAATAACATGGCAAAAAATTTTTGGTGTTATTGTTGGCTTTATAGGATTAGTATTGTTGCCTTTTGCTGCTGAAGGCGGAATAAGTTTTGACAATCTTTCTTATGCATCATTGGTGCTTGTTGCAACAGTTTGCTATGGTACAAATGTGCATGTGGTAAGCCGTTATTTAAAAGAAATTCCATCGGTGCAGATTGCTGCTGTTGCCTTTAGTTTTTTTATACCTGTATGCATTTTAATATTGGCAGGCACAGGTTTTTTTAATTTGTCACTTTTACAAAACAATATTCCCTTTTCTATTCTTGCATCATTTATACTTGGTGCATTGGGTACAGCATTGGCCTCCGTTTGGTTTTATAAATTGGTGAAAACAGCAGGATCTATATTCGCGTCGCTTGTTACGTATGGCATTCCTTTTATTGCTGTATTATGGGGTTTAATTTTCGGCGAAAAAGTAACGGTGCCGGAAATCGGGTGTTTGTTTATCATTCTTGCCGGCGTTTATCTTGTAAATAAGAAAAGTCAGTAAAGTTGGAAAAGACCAAAAGTCCGAAAGACAAAAAAAATTTCCTGTTATATAGTACATTTCCTGCTTTCGGACTTTTCAGACTTTAGTGACTTTCGGTCTTTGCTAGCGCTTTTGCAAAAATCCAAATAACCCATCTCCTTCATCTGCAGGACCTGCAGTAAAGTATAATTGTCTTGGACTTGTATTTGCAATGGTGTTATCAATTGCCCAAAGCCCTTCGATTACGATAGGCATTGTTCCTGCTCCTGCCTTCAACTGGCCCTGGTAATTGCCATCCCAGTCATAAACATTAATACGGCCATCACCAAAATTTCCAACTAGAACACCACTCATACCTATAAGATCCGGCGATGCTGGTGTAATGCCCCAGGGTGCATTTAAAGTACCTTGTGTAGCAAGCCTTTTGCTTAATGATCCATTTGGCCAATATACATCCACATAACCTAAACCTGCACCGGTTGAATCATCTCCATCAGAGGCTACCACTGCATAGGTTACATACAACATGCTATCAATTGTGCGAATGTTGAATGGAGAATACGCACTGGGAATGTCTGCATCTTCAAACAGTTTTCCGCTGACAGGTTGAAAATCTTTATCAAACACATCTACCCTGTGTTTTGCAAAATTGGCAACATATAAAAAATTAGAGCCGCCATCATTTGCGATAGCAAGACCTGTGTAGCCGGCGCCATCGCCCGAACGATCTGCAACTACAACTGCAGCAGTACCGCCATTCCATCCTGAAACAGTTCCATCCTCACTGGCAAAAAGAAATGCTGCCGGCTTACCTGTACCGCTAATTACAAAATCCGTTGTTCCATTAAAAATATTTCCTGTAGGGTTGCCAGGCACACCATGCATATGAGAAGGGATGCGAACCGGTGATAGTGGTTGCACACCCAGGCTATTATATACATAACTTAAACCACCGTCTGCTGCGGAAATCCAAAAAGTTCCGCCGGGGCTGGCAGACATACCCCATGCATTGCGCAAACGTTTATTATCACTGGTATGTAAAGCATGATACTGGTTTCTGTTTGCAGTTACATTTACCTGTGCAAATTCACCTAATCTAAAAGAAGTTGCATCGGCTCCCGCATTGGAAACATTTTGATTGTTTAATGCCTTGACATCATTTGTTTTTTGGCAGCCGGTGATCGCAATAAAAGCAGAAAGAACAATTAAAGAGGTAAGCATATAGCTATGCCTTTGTACAGTTTTCATATACAATAATTTTTTTTGTGAAAAATAATTTTACCCCGGGGATATAAGTAAACCCTAATTTTAAAAAAAGAGTTGCTTAAAAATCTAATCTTGTTTAACAGTTTCTCTTAATTGTAAAAAATTATTTTTGCTGTTCTAAAAATTAAAGATGAATAAAGGTCCCGTTTCACAATTTATACAACACCATTACCGCCATTTTAATGCAGCTGCTTTGATGGATGCAGCTAAAGGTTATGAACAACATTTAACTGAAGGCGGTAAAATGATGGTTACAATTGCCGGTGCTATGAGCACGGCTGAACTTGGAATTTCTTTGGCTGAAATGATACGGCAGGGAAAGATTGATATCATCAGTTGTACCGGCGCAAACCTGGAAGAAGATGTAATGAATCTTGTTGCACATAACAGTTATAAACGCGTTCCCAATTATCGCGATCTTACACCGCAGGAAGAATGGGATTTATTAGAAAATCATTACAACCGCGTAACAGATACATGTATACCCGAAGAAGAAGCATTCCGCCGTTTGCAAAAACATTTGGTAAAGCAATGGAAAGATGCAGAAGCAAAAGGTGAAAGATATTTTCCACATGAATTTTTATATAAAACTGTTTTAAGCGGTGATCTTGAACAGTATTATGAGATAGACAAAAAAGATAGCTGGATAGTGGCTGCAGCAGAAAAAAATATTCCTATCATCGTTCCCGGTTGGGAAGACAGTACAACAGGAAATATTTTTGCGAGTTATGTTATAAAAAATGAATTGAAAGCTTCAACCGTAAAAAGCGGTATTGAATATATGGTGTATTTAACTGAATGGTACCGCGCAAATTCATCAGGTAAAGGTGTTGGATTTTTTCAGATTGGCGGCGGTATTGCAGGGGATTTTCCTATTTGTGTAGTGCCGATGATGTACCAGGATCTTGAATGGCACGATGTTCCGTTCTGGAGTTATTTCTGCCAGATAAGTGACAGCACAACATCGTATGGTTCTTATTCCGGTGCCGTTCCTAACGAAAAAATTACCTGGGGAAAGTTAGATATTCATACACCTAAGTTTATTGTTGAAAGTGATGCAACTATAGTTGCACCTTTAATATTTGCCTGGTTGCTTGGCTGGTAAATAAACCTTGAAGGTTTTGGAAACCTTCAAGGTTTTAAAACTGAATATTATGAACATTGAAGAATTATTTTTAGAAGCGGAAGCAGACATCAAAAAAAATGCACATGTAGATGCATTACGCAAGTATGAAACCATTTTATATGATGTGCCCACGCATGCGCCTACGCACAACTCACTCGGCTGGATATACAAAACGCAGTTTGATGATTATAAAAAAGCGGAAGTGCATTTTCGTGCAGCTATAAAAAGCGATCCCAATTACCCGCATCCATATTTTCATTATGCAGTTTTATTAACGGATATGGAACGTTATGATGAGTTAAAAAAACATCTTGATCTTTGCCTTGCCATTCCCACCATAGAAAAGTCGTGGGTATATTATCGCTTTGCAATTACTGAAGAATTGAATATGAATTTTGATGCTGCCATCAGTTGTTTTGAGAAAGCAATCCTGAATTCTTTAAGCGATGAAAAAATAAAAGAATATCACGCTGATATAGAACGCTGCCGCAAGAAGATTGAAATTATCGTCAACCATAAGGAATGGCAGGGTAAGAAGGAAGCAGAGAAGTAATTTTTTAAAATTCCTTCGGATTTTTACGCGTATAGTAATTATCTAAAGTCGCATTCAACCTTAAAATTGTCGTCTTCAAACAACATTTCAAGTTTATAAATTGCAGATGTTTGTGTTGTAATTAATCAACCAAAAATTAAAAAATGGAAAACAATAACAAACAAAACATAACCATAGATACCACGGTGAATGCGCCTGTTGAAAAAGTATGGGAATATTTTACAAAACCTGAACACATCATAAAATGGAATGCAGCCTCTGATGACTGGCACACGCCAAAAGCAGAAAATGATCTTAAACCTGGTGGAAAATTTAGTTTTCGTATGGAAGCAAAAGATGGAAGTTTTGGTTTTGATTTCGGCGGAGTTTATGATGCTGTAGAGACAAATAAAAAGATTGAATACACGCTTGGTGATGGCAGAAAAGTAACCACCACTTTTTCAGGCAGCAGTAACGCCACACATATAACAGAAGTTTTTGAAGCTGAAGACACAAATCCAATAGAAATGCAGAAAGGTGGCTGGCAGGCAATATTGGATAATTTTAAAAAATATACAGAGAATGAATTGCGATAGTAATTAAATCGTAAATCTGCAATCGTAAATCTGCAATCTTCTGTGCCTTTATATTACCAGCATACAATTAATTCAACCACTAAATTTGGCATCTGGCAAATAGAAGAAGATGAAAATTTTTTTCTTGCAGCAGTTCCGTTACAACAAAGCATTACACATCCGCATAAACGCCTGCAGCATTTAGCCGGAAGATATTTGCTGCAATATTTATTTCCTGATTTTCCTTACGAAGAAATTTTAATTGCAGATACAAGAAAGCCTTACCTGCAAAATGAACAATATCATTTTTCAATTTCACATTGTGGTAATTATGCAGCAGCCATTGTAAGTTCAACACACAGAGTTGGTATTGATATAGAAATTCCATCTGAAAAAGTTGAGCGCATTGCGCATAAGTTTGTGCATGAGGATGAATGGAGAAATTTGTCAATAGCCCTTAAACCACAGTCCATAGATAGTAATAATCTGTTAACTGTCAACCGTAAACTGTTGACGGTTTTATGGAGTGCTAAAGAATCAGTTTTTAAATGGCATAGTTTGGGCGGGATTGATTTCAAAGAAAACATGCAGCTCAATAATATCATACAAAAACAAAACGACAGTTTTATACTGCCGTTTGTGTTTAAAAAAGAAAATATTATTCATTTAAATGTTCATTCAAAAATATTTAATGAAATAATATTGAGTTGGGTGCTTTGAATATATGTCTCAATCATTGTCGGCAATTGAACATACAGGTCTTCATTGCCTGCCTTGTGCTGAAGGATGAGACCTCGCGTAAAATGAACGCAGGGTCGCTTTGCAGACCCCGCTGCGACAGAAACAACGGCTTAATTGAAAAAATGTAGTTGAGGCAAACCTTGTCAAGCCTGCATTTTAGCAATACTTATGTTAGCGGTAGTTTTCGTCCACTTGCTTAAAGAAGTCAGCATAATTTTTTTCTTGCTCTTCTGATACAAAAGGTAATTTGTCTTTACTAAATTTTTCTGTCATTTGTTTTAATAATTCCTTAGCCTCATCCATTCTGGCTTGCAAAATCAAATAATAAATTGTCTTGGAATATGCCGAACGAAAACCATTTAATGTAGTAATTGCATCTTTCGATTTGTGTATATCTTCTGCTTTAATGTCTTTAATATTGTAAAATCCAAAATTATTTGAGATTGTAAAAACATCTTTTAAATAATTGAAAGGTTGCATACTAATTTTGCTAACAAGTCCTTGCTCAATTAAATAATCAGTAAGAAAAAGATTATAAGTGCTATCAGAACCTGCATTAAAATAAATATCTCGAGTAAAAAAGTTTTGCTGAATTATATCAAGAAGAATTCTGTCACCTTTTAAAATGTATCCTTCCATATAAGTGGGTCGAAATTCCCAGCTTAATTTTTTTGTTGTGTCTTTAGGATTAATAATCTCAATGTTTTCGCTTTGCCATTGTATATAGTCAATTGTATCTATTTCAGCGTCAGAAAAACTTATTTTTAATTTTCCCTGGTTTTTGAGATACTTTGGATACCAACTTGCATTTATCAAATTCGCATCAACAACTGTAATATCATTTCTGAAATTTTCGATAGTTTGTAAATACCAAATTGGAATTGTAATATCATCTCCATAAGTTATAAGAATCGAATTTGTGTCACAGCTGTTTAAAAGTTGTCTATTATATTCTAAAATAGGTTCAATAAAACCGCCTCTTCTTTCCCCTTCTTCAAAAGCCCATTTGGCAGAATCAAGCAAACTTCTGTTTAGGTATGCTTCTGCTAAACTTCCCCAGATTGATGTAATTTTCGCATAAGGGTCTAGAATGTATTGTTCTCCTTTATAAATTGGTTCAAGTCTATTGACTTCCTCAAATTGTTCACTTGCTTCGATTGACATATCTTTTCTTACTTGAAACATACTCTTTCCATCATCAGCATTCATTCTGTCAATTGTGTAGCCTAAAAAGTATTTTAATTCTGCGTTCTTTGGATTTTGTTTGACTTGCGTTGAAAGTATTTTATAAGCTTTAGAATAATCTGGAGTTTGACTTTGTGCTTGTAATTTAAACTCGTTTTTCCCACTGTCAATTGAAATTGCAATATCAGTTGTCATTTGTGAAAAACATGAAGTCGAAATAAAAATTGATATGATTGTATAGAAGGTTCTCATAAGAAATTACCGCTAACTCAAATATTGCCGCAACTTACAAAATTTTATTGCGTAAATATGCCACCTGTAGCTGTATTGCCGCAACTTACAAACCGCGGGTTTGTCTTTTCTATTTACAATAAGTTCAATACACCTGTACCAAACCGCAGAACACCTGTTCTACACTTTGATATAGCAGTTCAAAGCATCAAAACAACTATTACAAACCCTGTAACACCTGTTGCAGCCTCCGGAACACATGTTGCAAAATTCAGAATACCTGTTGCGGCATCCGAAACACCTGTTCCAGCGTGCGGAACACCTGTTGCCAACCTCAGAACACCTGTTTCAGCCCCCGGAACACCTGTGCGGTATTATTTTCCATATAAACGCTGCTGCTGTATATCAGCATTCATCCTGAATACTATCTTATATGGTTGTAAAAAAGTTCTGATGAGTTTTTAAATATGCAGCCGGGTTATTAACTTTCAATATTAATTCACCTAAATTTTTAAATTATGCCAAGACAAATTGTTGTGCGTATTTCATGGACGCATTCATCACCTACTGAAATGGCTTCTTTTGAACATGGCGTTGCAGCGGCTATTTCAAACAATGCTGAAACTTTTCCTGCACCCTCTGTAAGCTCAAGTGATCTTGACGAGGCGGCAAACCGTGTGGAAATGGCTTACGCCAACCGCATGAACGGGCCGCTGGCTAAAACCGAACTGGATGATGCGGACACTACTCTTGATATGCTGCTGCATAATGAAGCGGATTATGTAAACAGCGTGGCAAGGGGCAACAGAAGCATTATTCAGTTAGCCGCTTTTATACCAACAAGTGATACCAACACTACACCTGTAGTGCCGCAAACACCCAATGCAGCAAAAATTACAGGCACTGCGGCAGCATTAACTATTGAAACAGCCAAGGTAAATGGTGCGGACAGTTATTGCTGGCTTATTTTTTTAGACTCGCCGGGTGCTGCATCGGTAGGCGCGAATTATATTAAATTGCCTGCTGCACCGGTTATAGTTATTCCAAATGGCCATCTTAGAGAAACATTGCATAATGTAATACCTGCGGGCACTAATATAAGCTTGCAGGTGCTGGCGCAAAATACAGCCGGTAAAAGCGGCTTTAGCCCGTTAGTGAGTTTTACAGTGGGCGGTTAATATTGGTTGCTGTTTATAAAAAAACCTTTTCCATACGCGGAAGAGGTTTTTTTTATTTATGTGATGATGAGAAGTGCTAATTAAAACGGGCAACTAAAATTGTGAAACGCTGAAACATTGAAACCAATCAATACAACTTTCTATTTACCTGCTGCAGCACTTTCTAAAGTTGGCAGATCAATTTTTACCATTTTCATCATTGCGTTCATAACACGATTTCGCACGCCTTCATTTTTATCCATAAGTAATTCCATTAAGCGTACCGGCACAATTTGCCATGATAAACCAAATTTATCTTTCAGCCAGCCACATTGTGATTCCTGACCGCCTTCTACCAATTTATCCCAATAATAATTCACTTCCTCCTGGCTGTCGCAATTCACTACAAAAGAAATTGCCTCTGTAAATTTAAACATGGGTCCGCCATTCAGTGCTGTGAATATTTGACCATTCAAAGTAAACCCAACTGTAAGCAATGTGCCCTTTGGCAAAGGAGCACCTTCACCATAATACGATCTGCCGTTTATTGATGAATCTTTAAATACAGAAGTGTAAAAGTTTGCGGCTTCTTCTGCCTCTTTATCAAACCAAAGAAATGGTGTAATTTTTTGTGTGATGTTTGCCATATTATTTTTTTATGATTAGAACAAAGCTATCTTAATCATAAAAAACAAACAATGCAAAAAGCGACAATAAAAGGGTTATTTACGAAGCCGGTTTAACCGGGCACTCTTGAAATATATTTTTCAATTTCTTTAATCTGGTCAAGTACCTGTTTTGTTTTTGGCTTGCAGGCTTTTGCTTTACGGAAAAAATCTTTTGCCGCCCTAAATTCGCGCTTGTTCATAAATATCTGGCACATGCTTAAATAAGCAATTGCTTCGCTTTCTTTATCAGGAACACCAGCACGTATAGCGGCACGCATATAACCTTCTGCACCTCTCATATCACCTTTTTGCATAGCCATCATTCCTAACTGCAGTTTGTTTGAACCTTCAGCTTCAGGCATAGGAGAACCCAGGGATGCACTTTTCTTTAAATGTTTTTCAGCTGTATCAAAATCCTGCTTCATCATAGCCATATTGCCTTTTACAGTATAATATGTTGAGCGGATTGGTTTGTATAATAAATTAGGAAACCAGATGCTGTCGAGGATTTTTTCCACTTCATCTGTATTACCGTTTTCCATCGGTTCCTGCAAAAGACGCATTGGGCCAATAAAAAAATGGCTGAGCAACCCGATTAATCCAACAAAATATAATGGGAACACAGGCCAGAAGCCAGATACTGTTAAATTTAATATTACACCAAGAACAATGGCGAATATGCTTAGCCAGAAACGATACTTGATTATCAGGTTATAAAACTTCATACGCACATTTTAAGAGCGGCGAAGATAATAGTTTAGAATTGACTGCTGACTATTCACTATTCACCTTAAAATTTATCATCATTTACTTCAATCCAGTAACCATCCGGATCCTGGAAATAAATTTGCTTTATACCGTCAGGACGTTTTTGCGGCTCTTTGCTTGTTTGCGCCCAGTTGCCATATTTTATATTCATTGAATCAAGATGCTTTGCAAAATCTTCAACAGAAGGCACGCTGAAAGCAAGATGAATATTTATATCGTGCGGAACAACTTCTTTTGCTCCTGACACAACATGCAGTTGAGTATGTTCACCAATTTTAAACCAAACGTGGCGGTTATCATGGAAAGGTTCTGGTATTTGCTGCAATTGCATTGCATCTTTATAAAAGGAAGTGCTTGTATTAAGATCAACCACATAAACGGTTATATGATTAACAACCGGCTGTGCTTTTGTTGTTGAAATAAAAATAGTGGCAGAAATGAAGAGTATTGAAAATATTTTTTTCATATATCAATGTTTATTGCAAAGTAAACATTCATCTTTCAAGAACCAATCTTAATTGAATGATTAGAATTACAAAATAAAAAAAGGCCGCAAATGCAGCCTTTATATTCTCCGTTGAAAAAATTGTATTTTTTAACTGCAACCCATACTGTTGCCGCAATTCAAACATTTATAGCAAGTGCCGCTTCTTACCGTAATATGCCCGCAAACATTGCAGGAAGGTGCATCACTCTGCATGCTTTTAGCCGCAGCATTTGCTGCATCCAAACCAGATTCTGTATGCACATTTGCTACTTTATACAATTTATGCGGTTGTGAAGATGACGTTGCATTCGGACTTTTAATGCGTACATAACTTAAGGATGGCTTACCAATAATTTCTGTTTCATCTTGTTCTCCAAGATTGGTTATTTCAGGTTTATCAATTACATGTACGAGATCTGTTCTTCCCAAATATTCATAAGCCAGGCATCTGAATACAAAATCTACCAATGATGTTGTTGTTTTTATATTTGGATGATCAACCATGCCGGCAGGCTCAAATCTTGTAAATACAAATTTTTCTACAAATTCTTCAAGTGGCACACCATATTGTAAACCTACAGAAATAGCAATGGCAAAGCAGTTCATTAAACTTCTTACAGTAGAACCTTCTTTTGCCAGATCAATAAATATTTCTCCCAACGTTCCATCGGTATATTCACCGGTTCTTAAAAACATCGCCTGCCCGTTAATTTTTGCTTTTTGAACAAAGCCTCTGCGTTTTGCCGGTAATGTTTTCCTTTCAACAATTTTTGATAATTGTCTTTTTAACGATGTATCATTACTTGCCTGCATACGCTTATGAATCTCTTCCAATAAATCTTCTGCAGTAAGTTTAGAAAGATCAACAATATTTGATTCAGAAATTAAACTTGTTGTTTCTGATTGTATTGTTTCTTCGGATTTGTTTATTTCTGTTTTTTCAGATTTTTTCTTTTTATCTGATTTATTACTTAATGGCTGCGATAATTTAGAACCATCGCGATATAATGCGCAGGCTTTTAAACCCAATTGCCAGCTTAACAAATATGAATCAGCAATTTCTTCTATCGTTGCTTCATGCGGCAGGTTAATGGTTTTAGAAATAGCGCCGCTTAAAAATGGCTGGCAGGCAGCCATCATTCTTATATGCCCGTGTGCATGAATATAGCGTTCGCCTTTTTTGCCGCATTTATTAGCGCAGTCAAATACAGAAAGATGTTCAGATTTTAAAGAAGGTGCGCCTTCAATCGTCATTGTTCCGCAGATATAATCATTCGCAGCTTCAATTTGTTCATCCGTAAATCCAAGCGCAGCGAGCAGATCAAAACTCCAGTCGTTGTATTGTTCTGCTGTAAAACCTAATCTTTCAAGGCATGCTTCACCTAAAATAAATTTATTAAAGAGAAAACCGATCTCAAATGCTGCTGTTGCCGCATTATTTAATTTGTGAATTTCTTCTGCAATAAAACCTTTCTCACTTAATGTTTGCGCATTAATAAATGGTGCACCTTCAAAACTTGCTGAACCTACTGCATATTTTATAATTGCATCAATTTCTTTTGCAGAATAATTTAAATTTTTTAAAGCCTGCGGCACGCTTTGATTGATGATCTTAAAATAACCGCCGCCGGAAAGTTTTTTAAATTTCACCAACGCAAAATCAGGTTCAACACCGGTTGTATCGCAATCCATCACCAAACCAATAGTACCTGTTGGTGCAATAACTGTTGTTTGTGCATTGCGGTAACCATATTTCTCACCAAGCTCAACTGCATCATCCCAGGCTTTGCAGGCAGCAGACAATAAATAATCAGGACAATATTTTGCATTGATGCCGATTGGCTTTACGCTTAACCCATAATAAGCATCTGAAGCATCATAAGCAGCAGCACGATGATTGCGCATTACACGCAACATATCTTCTTTATTTTCTTCATATTTTGCAAATGCGCCTAACACACTTGCAAGTTCTGCTGAAGTTTTATAAGCAACGCCAGTCATTATTGCTGTGATTGCTCCGGCAATACCACGCGCTTTTTCACTATCATAAGCAATGCCGCTAACCATAAGCATGGTTCCAAGGTTGGCAAAGCCTAAGCCAAGCGTGCGGTAATCATAAGATAATTGAGCTACTTCTTTTGAAGGAAACTGAGCCATCAATACAGAAATTTCTAAAACAGTTGTCCAAAGCCTGCATGTGTATGCAAAGCCTTCCACATCAAAAATATTTTTTTCTGTATCGAAAAATTTCATGAGGTTGGCACTTGCCAGGTTACACGCAGTGTTATCCAAAAACATGTATTCTGAACATGGATTAGATGCATTTATTCTTCCACCCTGCGGACAGGTATGCCATTCATTTATTGTAGTATCATATTGTGTTCCCGGATCTGCACAACGCCAGGCTGCATAATTTATCTTATTCCAAACTTCACGTGCAGGAATTTTTTTCATCGTTCTTCCATCAGTTCTTGCTTTCAATTCCCAATCGCCATCTTCCGCCAGTGCTTTAAAAAATTCGTTTGGTATGCGAACAGAATTATTTGAATTCTGGCCGGAAACAGTCAAATAAGCTTCGCCTTCATAACTGTTATCATAACCTGCAGCCACCAATGCTCCTACTTTCTTTTCTTCCTCCATTTTCCAATTGATAAAGCTCATCACTTCAGGATGATCTAAATCCAAACAAACCATTTTAGCTGCACGACGTGTAGTGCCTCCGCTTTTAATGGCACCTGCAGAGCGATCACCAATTTTCAAGAAACTCATTAAACCACTTGAAGTGCCGCCGCCGCTTAGCTTTTCTCCTTCACCACGAATTCTCGAAAAGTTTGTTCCAACACCAGAACCGTATTTAAATATGCGTGCTTCGCGAATCCACAAATCCATAATACCGCCATCATTTACCAAATCATCATCCACACTTAAAATAAAACAGGCATGCGGTTGCGGACGTTCATACGCACTTGTAGATTTTTTTAATTTTCCATCCTTCGCATCAACGTAATAATGGCCTTGTGGTTTTCCGGTTATGCCATAGCTTTCGTGTAAACCGGTATTAAACCATTGCGGACTATTAGGTACGCAAGCCTGGTTTAAAATACTGTAAACAAGTTCTTCATAAAAAACCTGTGCATCTTTTTCTGAATTAAAATAATCATTGCGCTCACCCCAAACGCGCCAGCAATTAGCCATTCGATGTGCCACCTGTTTTGCAGAAGTTTCTCTTCCCAAGCTTCCATCAGGCTGGGGAATACCTGCTTTTCTGAAATATTTCTGTGCAATAATATCTGTAGCAATCTGGCTCCATTGCTTAGGTACCTCCACATTATTCATTTCAAATAAAACCTCACCAGTTGGGTTTTTTATAATGCTGGTGCGATAATCATATTCAAACATATCAAAAGGACTAATACCTTCATTTGTAAAGCGACGCTGAAACTGGAGCGCTTTTTGGGGTTTCTCTGTTGCCATTTAAATTAATTTAATGCGTTTGGAAATATTTTTTTGCTTTAGAATTTCGTTAGAGACGGGTAACGAAAATATCTTTAAGCAATGAAAATTGAAACTATGAATATGCACATACTGTGGAAAATGAACATACAATTTTTTCAAGCTCAAACAGGCATTGCATTTCAGAAAAAAAAGATTGTAGATAAAAATTATTTAAACAAAAAATTTTAATTTTTAAGGGTTAAAATACCTGATTTACAAAAATACGTATTTAATAAAATAACATTACAGATTGAAAACATTGCTAACGAATTATTAAGAATGCGAACTTTTTTGCATTTTTGCACATAGCGAAAACAATCAACCTGCATGAAGCATACGTTGTACCATCAAATACAGGACAAAAAACTAACTGGGAAAAAGTCATTTGCAGTACTTATTGATCCTGATAAAGTAAATGTTGCAACTACTGAGCAACTTGTATCACTGGCTTTGGATGCCAGGATAGATTATTTTTTTGTGGGGGGAAGCCTGGTTATCTCCAATAATCTTGATGAATGCATAAGGCAGATTAAAGTTTCCTGTTCAATACCGGTAATAATTTTTCCGGGAGCACACTCACAAATAAGCCGGTATGCGGATGCACTTTTGTATTTGTCATTAATATCCGGCCGTAACCCTGAGTTATTAATTGGCCAGCATGTAATAAGTGCACCTGCCGTAAAACAAAGCGGCCTGGAGATTATGCCTACCGGTTATATGGTAATTGATGGCGGAGCACCAACAACGGTGTCTTATATTTCCAATGCCACACCAATACCTGCTGATAAAAGCGAAATTGCGATGTGTACCGCAATGGCCGGCGAAATGCTTGGAATGAAATTAATTTTTATGGATGCAGGCAGTGGGGCTAAAAACCCTGTTTCTACTGCAATGATAGAAAAAGTTTCATCACATATTGAAGCGCCTTTAATTATAGGCGGCGGAATAACCAATGCTGAAAAGGCTTACCTGAATTGCCGTAGCGGCGCCGATATTATTGTTGTAGGAAATGCAATTGAAAAAGATGCATCGTTGATAAAAGAAATAAGCGACGGAATTCATTCAGCGGCTGTAAATGCCCCCATCTCCTAAAGAGAGGGACTTAAAAGCTCATCATTTCTTTAAACTTTACGGTTTGGCGGCGGCTTACTTCTATCTTTTCTCCACCTTTTAATTCTACCAATAATCCGCCGTTAAAGTAGGGTTCTATTTTCTCAATCCATCTTAAATTGATAATATGTTTTCGGTTGGCGCGAAAAAAAACGCGGTCATCCAAACGCTCTTCCAGCGAATTAAGTGATTTCAGGATTAGCGGTTTATTTGTTCCAAAAAATACTTTTGCATAATTGCCGACACTTTCAAACAAGCGGATTTCACTAAGCTTTACAAACCAGCAGCGTTCACCATCTTTTACAAAAACCTGGTCCGCTTCGGTAAGCGCACCGCGGTTAGCACCATTTAAGCCGGCACGTTCTTTACTTATTTCAAATTGCAGTTTATGTATGGCATCAGCTAATCTTTTTGGCTCTATTGGTTTTAAAAGATAATCCAGTGCATTTACTTCAAATGCTTTTAATGCATATTCATCATAAGCAGTAGTAAAAATTACATGCGGCGCTCTTTCCAGGTCACTCAGTAAATCAAAGCCGGTTTTGCCTGGCATTTGTATATCAAGAAAAATAATATCCGGATTCTGGTTCTCAATTTTATCTACGCCTTCCTGGGCATTGGCTGCTTCATCAATCACATCAATCTCAGGATAAGCCTGCAATAATTTTTTAAGCTCTGCTCTTGCCAGGCGTTCATCATCTACAATAATGGCTTTTAACGACATGAATTTTATTTTAATAATGAAACCGAAGCAACAGGTAATATTACTTTTGCTTTTACCATATTGCCATTTATATTTTTAATTTCGAAGTTAGCATTATTGCCATATAATAGTTTCAACCGGTTAATTGTACTTAAAATACCGAATCCTTCTGTACCCTTTTTTGTATTTAAATATCCCGTATTCTCAACAACCAATTCATGATAGTCTCCGCTAAAATCTGAGCTTACTTTTATAAAGCCGCCATTTACCTGTTTGCTTATGCCATGCTTAATAGCATTTTCAACCAATGTTTGCAACATCATGGGGGGGACCTGCTGGTCTAAGGTATCTTCATCAATTTCATATTGTACTTTAAGGCGGTCTTCAAAGCGAATTTGTTCCAGTTCAAGATAATCCTTTACTATGCTTAATTCTTTTTCAAGAGAAGTTGTTTCTATTTTTTCTGCCTGCATACTGCTTCTTAAAATATTACTCAGTTCTGTTATAGCGGTTCTTGCCCGTTCAGGGTTTTCGTCAACCAAAGCCCGTATGCTGTTAAGTGCATTAAAAATAAAATGCGGATTAATGTGCGCTTTTATAGTTTTAAGCTGCAGTTCTTTTACCAGGCTTTCCATTTTCACGCTGTCAATTTTTGTGTTGCGGGTGTTTTCAATGTAATGCCATAAATAGTAAATAGAAAGCCAAACAAGAATAATTGGTGAATCTGTTACAAGATTCAAAAAAAAGCGTTCGGGCACGGACGCTTTCATTTTCGGATCGTACAATTTCAGCCATTCAACAACTGTGCTGATGGCGTAGCTGTATGCAATGCAAATAAATAGTATAAGCGCAAAAAGATGAATCCATTGTTTGCCAAAAATCGGGGCAGTTAATTTTAATTTAAGTATTATGAAGCGTAGAAGATGCGTAAACAGTAAACCAAAAAAAATTGACAATAAAGTGCGTTTTAGGTACAGTGTTGAAACATCAAAGTAATAAACCCAAATAAAAAAAAACATAGATAGGCCATAAAACGTCCATCCACCAAACTGGCACCACCAATATGCTAAATGATTTTTTCGCATGCGCCTGCAAATGTAAATACTTAAATAAGCCCCATAACTGCCAATTTTTACCAATGGTTAATTTGAGGTCTGTTTGGCATAAATAACGAATGAGAATTTAAAATCGGTTGATTCAATCAATCCATCTTTAAAATTATAACTAAACTAATAAACTGGCAAACACGTTTATATTAAGCATAATACTGTTAAAACAATTAATTTTACAACTTAATTTTTGTTAATGGAAATTTTCCCCGGTCCTTTGTTAAGCCAAATAAACACTCCTGACGATCTCAAAAAAATTTCCCGCGATCAGCTTTTTAAGGTTTGCGATGAATTGCGGCAGTACATTATTGATGTGGTAAGTGTGTACGGCGGCCATTTTGGAGCCAGCCTTGGTGTTGTTGAGCTAAGTGTTGCGCTGCATTATATTTACAATACACCTTATGACCAATTGGTATGGGATGTTGGCCACCAGGCTTATGGCCACAAAATATTAACCGGCCGTCGCGATAATTTTATTACCAACCGCAAGTACAACGGCCTCAGCGGTTTCCCAAAACGTAGCGAAAGTGAATATGATACTTTCGGCGTTGGACATTCATCTACTTCTGTTTCTGCAGCACTGGGTATGGCAATGGCTGCAAAATATAAGAAGGAGAAAGAGCGTAAAACTGTGGCTGTTATTGGTGATGGTGCTATGACAGCAGGTCTGGCTTTTGAAGGCTTAAATCATGCCGGCGTTGCTGATGCAGACTTACTTGTGATACTGAATGATAACTGCATGAGCATTGATCCAAACGTTGGCGCTTTAAAAGAATATTTAACTGATATTACTACTTCGCCTGCATATAATAAAGTAAGAGATGATGTTTGGAAACTCCTGGGAAAATTACCTGTTGGCAAACGTTTTACAAGAGATATGGCTGCCAAACTTGAACTAAGTATAAAGGGCATGGTTAGTAAAAGCAGTAATCTTTTTGAATCACTAAAGTTCAGATATTTTGGCCCTATTGATGGACATAATATTACAAAGCTGGTTGATACTTTATCAGATCTTAAAAAAATCCCCGGCCCAAAACTTTTGCATATCATTACCGTAAAAGGAAAGGGTTATGCGCTGGCTGAACAAGACCAAACCAAATGGCATGCGCCCGGTTTGTTTGATAAAGTAACAGGCGAAATTTATAAGAAAAAATTTGATATTCCCCAGCCTCCGAAATACCAGGATGTTTTCGGGCATTCTATAATTGAGCTTGCAAAAAGCAACGATAAGATTTTGGGTGTAACTCCGGCAATGCCAAGCGGCTCATCATTAAAATTTATGATGGAAGCTATGCCGGACCGTGCATTTGATGTGGGTATTTGCGAACAACATGCCGTTACTTTAAGCGCCGGGTTGGCAACACAGGGCATGCGCGTATTTTGCAACATTTATTCATCATTTATGCAACGTGCTTACGACCAGGTAATACACGATGTTGCTATTCAAAAATTGCCCGTCATATTTTGCTTAGACAGGGCAGGGCTTGTGGGTGAAGACGGACCAACACATCACGGCGCTTATGATATTCCTTACATGCGCTGCATACCAAATATGATTGTAAGCGCGCCGATGAATGAAAGTGAACTGCGCAACCTGATGTACACTGCTCAGCTTGAAAAAAATAAATGTCCTTTCGTTATCCGTTATCCCCGTGGCGAAGGTGTAATGTCCGAATGGAAAACACCATTCAAAGAAATAAAGATCGGTAAGGGAAGAAAGATAAAAGATGGTGATGGAATTGCAATTTTAAGTTTTGGGCATCCGGGCAATTTTGCTGCCGCAGCCATACGCGAATTAAAAGCTGATGGCATTAATCCGGCGCATTATGACATGCGTTTTGTAAAACCAATTGATGAAGAATTATTGCATGAAGTGTTCAGCAAATACGATAAGATAATTACTGTTGAGGACGGAACAGTTGTTGGTGGTTTTGGCAGCGCAGTGCTTGAATTTATGAATGCAAATAATTACAAGGCAGGTATAAATATATTAGGTATTCCTGATAAAATTATTGAGCACGGAACATTGAAAGAGTTACATCATGAATGTGATTATGATGCAACTGCAATTGCTGCGGCTGTGCGCAAAATGATACATCAACCGGTTGCAGAGAAAATAATCAATTAATATTTACATACATTCAACTGGTAACCATTTGTATTGATTAAAATATAATTTTTCATCTTTAAAACAGCAACCATCAAATCACTTATTCTTATTCGCCATGCTAAAAGCAGTTGGGAAGATCTTGCTCAAAAAGATTTTGACCGGCCATTGAACGAAAGAGGAAAAAAAGATGCGCCGGAAATGGCAAAGCGTTTGAACAAAGAAAAAAATATTGAGCTTGATGCGATCGTTTCAAGCCCTGCAAAAAGAGCATTTGCCACTGCAAAATTTTTTGCTGATGAATTCGATATAAAAAAGAAACACATTATTGAAAAGCCCGAATTATATGAAGCAACAATCGAAAATTTTTATGATGCCGTAATAAATATAGATGATGAATATGATTCGGTTGCTTTATTCTCGCATAATCCTGGCATCACTGCTTTTGCAAATCAATTAACGAATGTTCATGTTGATGATATGCCAACCTGCGCTGTATTTGCATTGCATATAAAAACAAATAGCTGGAAAGATTTTAGAATAGATGAAAAGGAATTCTGGTTTTTTGATTACCCAAAAAATTTCAGTTGATCTTCGGTTTATGATTCACCATATAAACACCACTGAAAATCAGAACTGCGGCTAATAACTTTACCCAATCATAAGTTTCACCTGTAAATATCATTGCAATAATAGCTGCAAAAACAGGTTGCGTATAAATGTAAGATCCGGTTGCAGGAGCGCCGATAACAGCAACACCATAAATATTAAAAAGATAAGCAAAAAAGGTTGCGCCGCTTATTACAAATGCAAAGCACATCCAGTTTGCAGTTGTAAAATTTTGCCATTGCGTTGCAACTGCATCATGCCATCCATATGGAATCATAAAAAACAAACTCAACGTAAACACCCATCTTATTACATGTATTGCACTATATCTCCTCATTAATGGCCGCACTATTACAAGATAAAATGCATAACTAACTGCATTTAAAATTACAAGCACATCACCCAAAACAATATTGCTTGCAGTATGCGAAACATCTTTCATTAAAATAAGAATAGCAGCGCCGGTTATGCCAGCTATAACGCCAACAATCTTTAAAAAAGTAATGCTCTCTTTTAAAAGCCACGCTGCAATAAAAATGATAAGAATTGGTGTTACCAACATTAAAAGTGAAGCATGAATGGAAGATGTGAGCGATAGTCCTTTTACAAATAACGCCTGGTTTAATGCAACACCTAAAACAGCACATACAATAAAAAGCGGTATATCTTTTTTTTGAATACCAGGTTTTGAAGGGTTTAATAAAAATAAAATCCAGAAAAAAATAGATGAACCAACAACCCTGCAAACATTTAAAGCAGGTGCAGATAATTTTAGCGGAACAATAATTTTTATGGTGATATAATTTATGCCAAAGAATATATTAGCAAGAAGAACAGCAATATGCGCCTTTAATTTTTTATTCATTAAGTGCGCAAAGATATTTAGTGCAATTATTAAAGAGCATTAATAAAGTTTGTGATAATTTCTGTATGCTGTTGCATATTTATTTCCGGAAAATTATATTCAAATGTTTTTGCATTTCCAAGATGCTCGGTAAAATCTTCTTTTTGATCGAATGTATAACACCAGTTTTGTTTTGAAAGATGTTTAGCCAGATATTCCTGCTCGGTTTGGCCAGGCGTTGGTATAAAAACTGATTTTTTTTGAAGCGCTAAAATTTCCATTACAGTTGTATAACCGCAACGGCTTATTATAAATTCGCTTGATTCAATAGCTTCCTGCATATCAGCAGTATTTAAATGATTAAATACTTTACAATTGGACAGAGAAAAATTATTTTCTTTTTCACCAGGCAAACCGCGCACAATTAAAAAATCATCATTTGTTTTTGATGCAATGTCAAAAATTTTTTTTTCAAATAAGGTTCGTTGCGGTTCAGGACCTGAAATAATTGCCATCCATTTAAAACGAATTTTGCCGGTTGTAATTTTTTTAAATCTTGAAAGCGGGCCCATATATTTTACAATAATCTCAGGTAATATTTCAGGATGAGAAAGTTCGCCGGCTATATTTGGATTTTCTTTAAAATCAGGAACCCAGCATTCATGAAAATTATTGATATAAGTGTAATTTAAATGTTGTAATTTCTTATCAAGCCAGGATAAATTTGTTTTTATTTGCAATTGGTGGGTTATAAAAACAGAAGTAATTTTTTTTGAATAAAAACCAAAACGATTGTCTGAAATTATCGCATCAAACTTGTACATTTCCAGAATGTTTTTCAGCCATTTATTTTCAAAACGGATAATTTTTAAAATTTTTGGAACTTGTATTAAAATTTTCAGCGGGAGTAAGCGTTTAAATTTTGAATAAGATATTTTGTATCCGGGTAGATCAAGAAAGTTAATATTTGGAAATTCGTTTTGAAGGAGGGTTTTGATTTTTCCTGATCCGGCAATGGTGATATCGCAATTAAGTTTCTGTAAATCATTAATTATTACCATGCAACGGGCGGCATGTCCAAGTCCCCAGTCAAGCGGTGCGATCAGAATTTTCTTATGCTGAATATCTGTGTTCAAAAATTTTTTTGTTGAGTTGTATAAAAACTCTGTAATTTACAAATCACAATATAATGAAGCGGCAACTAAAGCTTGGTCTTTTTCTGATGCTTATAATAACGATTGTTTTGACAACTTCATGCAGTTCTAGCTATAGAACTACTATTGGTGACAGAACAAAATGTGGTTGCCCTTCTGTAAGATAATTGGAAATATTAAACACTAAATAAACAGGGAACTATGAACCCCCGAAATAGAGACCTGCTGGTACTTACAAAAAAAGAGATGATGAATCAACAGGAGCTTGAGCATGAAATAGAGCTTTTGAATGATTTATTTTGCCATGTTGAAAGTTCTAATGCTCTATGCATTTCCAATGAAGTTATTGATATTAACCATTACAAAGTAATTCGAAAGCTTCACCTGGTAAAACAGATATTAAAAGAGCAGCGGCTTAAACCATTTGTATTTATCAGCAATAAAAACTAATAGAGCAATTAATATTATTGCAAATCCTGCAGGGCCTTTTTCAAATTTTGCAAAAAAGGTTCAATGTCATTTATTTTACAGGTGCCTACGCTTAACCTATACCAGGGAGAGCTTTTTTCCGCTCCGAACGCATAAAACGGAACTACAGCCAAATTTGCCTTACTTAACAAATATTCCGTAACATCCTCCTGTGATTTTAATGCTGTATTACCGGTTGCCTTACTAACAAGATCAAATTTAATTGTAAGATATATACCAGCCTGCGGGGCAATTGCATCAACATCAAAGCCTTCATTTTTTAAAGCCGTTAATCCTTCATAAATTTTATTCAATCTTAATTCCAGTTCAGCTTTAAACTTATCAAAATATTGCTGTAACAATTTTTTTTCTAAAAGATATTTTGCAGTTGCCTTTTGTTCAGCCATTGGCGACCATGCACCAATATGGCTTAAAAAAGCTTTCATTTTTGCGAGCACTTCAGCAGGGCCATATGCCCATCCAACACGCACACCTGTTGCCGCAAATGCTTTTGAAATGCCATCAATAAAAATTGTATAATTACGCATTTCAGGATGCAGCGTTACAGGGTTATAATGTTCAATTATCCCATAAGTCAGTGTCCAGTAGATCTGGTCAAACATTAAATAAAGTTTCTTCTTGTCTTTTCCGCGCCTGTTATTTTCTTCAACAATAAGATCGCATATTGCCGAAAGTGATTCTTTGCTTAAGGTAGTTCCTGTTGGGTTTTGAGGCGTACACAGGCAAATAAGCGCAGCATCTTTAATATTAGGCGCAATATCATCTGCCACAGGCATGAAATTATTTTCGGGCTTTGTTTCTATTATACAATGTTTGCCCTTATGCAGGTTAGTATAATGATTATTATTCCATGAAGGTGCGGCGTAAATTACTTTGTCATCTTCGTTTACAACAGTTTTAAACAATGTATAGATCAATGGTCTCCCCCCGCAAGCGATCAGTATTTCTTCCGGGGAATAATTAAGATGCTGCCATTCTTTTATAAAAATGGAAACAGATTCACGCAACTCTGTTGTGCCTTCTGCGGGCGGATAATTTGTATTGTGATTTTTATAGCTTTCGATTATTAATTTTTCCAGCGCTTCAGGTATGGGAAAAACGGAGGGATCAAAATCGCCTATAGTAAAATTGAAAATATTTTCCCCTTTGCGTTTGCGTTCATTTATTTCATTTCCAAGCCGCACAATTTCACTGCCCACCATAGTTTCTGCCAACTTGCTTAATTTTTCCATTATTACCGTTTGCTGCAAATGTAACTAAGAGATTGAAGGAGTAAAGGAGATAAAGAAATAACAATTGTAAATTCAAATTTCTCTTTCTCTTAGCCTCTTAGCTTTTCTTTAAATTGCTTTATATAATTTTTAGTAAAATCACTTAAAACAAGCTTACCGCTTATGGCCGCTCTTTCATGCAAAAGTTTATCCCAATGTTCTGTTCCCTGCCACAAAATTTTTTTAAGTTCTGCCATTGCCCGTATGCTGGTATGTGCAAGTGAAAAAGATAATTGCTGAATGCCTTCTTCCAAACTTTCCATATCATGGTGGAGTTCTGCGTATAAACCTTTGCGTTTAGCCCAATCACAGCTGTGCCATGATGCTGCATCTATAGATAGCTGGCTAAATGCAGCAACGCCAATTTTTCTTTCAACAGCAGGCCCAACAACAAAAGGCCCAATGCCTAAAGCAAGTTCGCTTAGTTTTACATCTGCACCTTCTAATGCAATTGCATAATCACAGGCAGCAGCAAGGCCAACGCCACCGCCAACACATTTGCCTTGTATTCTGCCAATAATAAACTTTGAACATTTACGCATTGCATTAATAACGTTTGCAAAGCCGCTAAAAAATTTTGTGCCTTCTGTTTCAGTTGAAATAGAAGCAAGCTCATCAAATGATGCGCCTGCGCAAAATGTTCTGTCACCTGCACTTTTAAGAATGATCAATTTACAATCAACATCATGACCGGCAATGTGGATTTCCTGTGCAATCTCTTCTAGAATCTTTGCAGGCAAAGAATTGCTTTGCGGATGAAAGAATTCAATTGAAGTAATGCCCTGGTGGGTTTCAGTTTTTACGTAGCCTTGTTGAATTTGATGAATCATATTGTTTAATTTTTTTTAGCCACCATCGTTAATATTGTAGCAATACCAACCTGCTCCTCAGTTTCATCAATCATTTCTACCAGCCATTTCACTATGCCTTTTTCAATATCATCGCCACGTTTAAAATCTTCAGCATTATTGGTTATTCTTTTATCGTTAGGTAATTTTTCTTTGCATGTAAATTTAATATAGATCTCTGTGCCGGGATAAGCAGGTTTTGTAAACCGTAATTCATCAATGCCATAATTCAACAGCACAGGGTTTTTTTCATAGCTGTCAACAAATAAACCCGCAGCAATACTCATGATAAAATATCCATGCGCAACCTGTTGTTCAAACATAGTTCCGGCAAAATTGGTTGTTTGAATGTGTGCGTAAAAATGATCTCCGCTTAAATCTGCAAAGCGGTTAATATCCTCACTTGTAATAATTCTTTTTTCTGTGATCACCTGATCACCAATACTTAGTTCTTCAAAGTATTTTTTAAAAGGATGTACGCTGCTTTGAATACTTTTTGCATGTTGCTGATAAACATTTGTAATGTTTGTAATTGATGTTGGAGAGCCCTGTATGGCTACACGCTGCATGTAATGTTTTACGCCCCGCATGCCACCCATTTCTTCACCTCCACCGGCTCTTCCCGGGCCACCGTGAACAAGCATTGGTAATGGCGAACCATGACCAGTACTTTCTTTTGCGCAATCTTTATTCAATATTAAAATTCTTCCGTGATGTGTGCCTGCACCTAATACATATTGTTTTGCGATTGTATCATTCGCCGTAACGATGGATGAACACAATGAACCCTTTCCCATTTTGCTTAATGCAATTGCTTCATCCAGGTTTTTATAAGGCATTATGGTGCTTACAGGTCCGAAAGCTTCAATTTCGTGTACAGCGTTTGATGCAAAAGGCGTTGAATTCATTAGTAATAATGGTGAAAGAAATGCGCCTTTGCTTGCGTCTGCACCTGTTACTTCAACACTATCTAATGAACCATAAATTAACTGTGACGATGCTAATAATTTCTGTACCTGTTGTTTTACTTCATTACGTTGTGATTGGCCTGCAAGCGAACCCATTCTTACTTTATCATTTAGCGGATTGCCAATAACTGTTTGCGATAAAGATTGCTTTAATGATTTCCATGCATCTTCCATTTTATTTTCAGGCACAAAAATTCTCCGGATGGCTGTACATTTTTGTCCAGCTTTTGCCGTCATTTCTTTTCTTATCTCTTTAATAAAAATATCCCACTCTGCATCGTTTGGATTTACATCATCACCCAGCACAATACAATTTAAACTATCAGCTTCCATGTTAAAAGGTACAGATTCATTTAAAATGCTTTCATGCTTTTTTAATTTTAATGCAGTTGATTTTGAGCCCGTAAAAGTTATCACATCCTGTGCAGTAACATGATCTAATAAATCGCCAACATTACCACACAATAATTGCAGTGCGCCTTGAGGCAATATGTTTGAAGCGATAATTTCTTTTACTACTGCTTCAGTTAAATAACTTGTAATTGTTGCAGGTTTTACAATAGCAGGCATACCGGCAAGCCAGTTTACGGCACATTTTTCCAGCATGCCCCAAACCGGAAAATTGAAAGCATTAATATGAATGGCAACACCTTCTTTCGGCACCAGCATATGATGACCCATGAATGTGTTGTGCTTACTTAAATTGATGCCGTCGCCATCAACAGCAAATGTTTCATCAGGAAATTTTCTGCGTAGCGAAGCATAAGAAAATAAATTACCAATGCCACCTTCAATATCAACCCAGCTATCAGCTTTGGTTGCACCGGTTTTATAAGAAAGTGTATAAAACTTTTCGAGATGATTTCTTAAATGCATTGCAAGCGCCCGCAGCATCCTGCCCCGTTCATGAAAAGTTAGTTTGCGTAAATTTGGATTACCAACTGTATGCGCATAATCAATCATTGCTTTAAAATCCAACCCTTGTGTTGTTGCTGATGCAATTGTTTCTGCGGTTACGGCATTGTACAATATTTGCCCTTCATCATCTCCCGTAACCCAGCTTCCCTTAACAAAATTTTCAAGCTTATTCATATGTAAAAATGAGAATCAAAACTAATAATTGTTAGCTTTCAAAAATTATAATATTCAAAAGTGTTAACAGTAAAGCACAGTAAAGATTGTTTTTGCATGCAGCCTATCTTTATCTTGTTAGCGATTGCCGAAATTATTGAACAGATAATTTTAAAAAACTCATATGAAAATTGAAAAAGAAAAAATTCAACAGCACAATCAATTCTTTTTAAAAGAGCATAAAAATAGATTTGAATTTATCGCTGCCGGTATTAATAATGTTCTGGTTATACTTCAACATTTAAAAGATTTCCAGGTTGCCATTCCATCGTGGGCATTAGGAACAGGGGGCACACGCTTTGCAAGATTTCCAGGCGGTGGCGAGCCGCGAAATCTTGAAGAAAAAATTGAAGACATTGGTTTATTAAATGCACTGAATACATCGAGCGGTGCTATATCATTACATATTCCGTGGGATATTCCTTCCAATGCTTCACACATACAAAAACTTGCAGCAGAAAATGGTTTAAAGTTCGACGCAATGAACTCAAATACTTTCCAGGATCAACCCGATCAAAAGCTCAGTTACAAATTTGGTTCAATGCAGCACGTTGATAAAGCTGTGCGCAAACAGGCAATTGATCATAACATTGAAGTAATAAAATATGGGATGGAATTAGGATCGTCATCACTTACAGTTTGGTTAAGTGATGGCTCAAGCTTTCCTGGTCAATTGAATTTTAGAAAAGCCTTTCAAAACACACTGGAAAGTTTGCAGGAAGTATATGCAGCTTTACCTGCTGATTGGAAAATGTTTGTTGAATATAAAGCTTATGAGCCCAATTTTTATTCGATGACTGTAGGTGATTGGGGGCAATCATTATTATATACAAACAAACTTGGCGATAAAGCTTACACGCTTGTTGATCTTGGCCATCATTTACCCAATGCAAATATTGAACAGATTGTAGCTTTGCTGTTAATGGAAAAAAAGCTCGGTGGTTTTCATTTTAATGATTCAAAATATGGAGATGATGATCTTACAGTTGGCAGCATCAGGCCTTACCAGTTATTTTTAATTTTTAACGAATTGATTGAAGGAATGGATGCGCGAAATATGCATCATGCAAATGATTTAGCCTGGATGATTGATGCATCACACAATATAAAAGATCCGTTGGAAGACCTGTTGCAATCTGTTGAAGCTATTATGATTGCTTATGCGCAGGCTTTAATAGTTGACAGGAAAAAATTATCAGAAGCGCAAAATAATAACGATGTTGTAACAGCACAGGAAATTTTACAGCACGCTTTTCGCACTGATGTGCGTGCAATTATTGCCGAAGCAAGATTACAAAAGGGCGGCGCAATCAGTCCTCTTATTGTATACAGGAATGAAAAGGTGCGCGAACATTTATTAAAAGAACGCGGCAGCAAAACAATTGCAACAGGATTGTAATGCAAAATGTAATTGCCATATTTGATGTGGGTAAAACCAATAAGAAGCTTGTTCTGTTTGATGAAAATTATACTATCATTTATGAACAAAATACACAGCTTGCTGAAACGACAGATGAAGATAACTTTCCCTGTGAAGATTTACACGCATTAACAGAATGGATAAAAAATTCTTTCGATGCAATTATTACTGATGGCCGGTTTAATATAAAAGCAATTAACTTTTGTGCTTACGGCGCCAGCTTTGTTTATCTTGATGAAAATGAAAACCCGGTTACTCATTTATATAATTATCTTAAACCATTTCCGCAGAAACTGCAGCAAAGATTTTATAAAAAATATGGCGGCATAAGTGCTTTTACAAAAGAATCTGCATCGCCGGTTTTAGGAAGTCTTAATGCTGGCATGCAACTATATCGTTTAAAACACGAAAAGCCAAAATCGTTTTCTACAATTAAATATGCGCTGCACCTTCCTCAGTATTTACATTATATATTGACTAAAAATTTTGCGACAGATATTACCAGCATCGGCTGCCATACCAATCTCTGGAATTTTAATCAGCATGCCTATCATCAATGGATAAATAATGAAAGTATAGAAAAATATTTTGCGCCTATATTACCATCTGTTTCATCAATTCCGTTTGAATACAACAACAAAAAATATTTATCCGGTATTGGTTTGCATGATAGTTCAGCGGCATTAATTCCATACCTGCATTCTTTTAATGAACCATTTGTTTTAATATCAACGGGCACATGGTGCATCAGCTTAAATCCGTTTAATCATTCAATGCTTACTGATTATGAACTGCATCAGGATTGTCTTTGTTTTCTTAATTATAAGGGAGAGCCTGTTAAAGCATCAAGATTATTTGCAGGCTATGAACATGAACAACAGGTGAAAATTTTGAGTGAATATTTTCGCAAGCCGGAGGATTATTTTACAACAATAAATTATGATGCAGCGCTGCTGAAAAAAAACCAGCGGAAAAATATAACGCAACCAGTGAGTGATAAAAATGCAATGGTTCAGCAATCTTTATTTAAAGAGCGTGATTTAAAAAAATTTAAAACATATGAGCAGGCATATCATCAGCTAATGTCAGATATAATGCAGCAGCAGGTACATGCTTTAAAACTTGTTTTACAGGGCACAGCTGTGCAAAAAATTTTTGTTGATGGCGGCTTTAGTAAAAATGATGTGTATATGAATTTACTTGCCATATCATTTCCTGAGATGGAAGTGTATGCGGCAACTGTTTCTCATGCATCTGCATTAGGCGCTGCATTGTTAATGCACGAACACTGGAATGAAAATCCAATACCTGGAAATTTAATCGCCGTAAAACTATTCAAACCACTTTAAGCACACTTACCTGTTTACTGTAAAAGCATAGATTGTTGTTGTTTGATATTGCTGCCCCGGTTTTAATTCTGTTGTTGGAAAATTTGGTTGATTAGGTGAATCTGGATAATGCTGTGTTTCCATGCAGAAAGCAGTTCTGTAATCATCTTTTTTTCCGCCTTTTATTGTATGACTTCCGTTCATAAAATTACCTACATAAAATTGTAAACCCGGTTCTTTCGTATAAACATCCATAACAATACCTGACTGATCGCTGATAACCTCTGCAGCTTTTTCATTCAAATTTCCTTTTGTATTTAAAACAAAATTGTGATCATAGCCATGACCAAATTTTACTTGCTGATTGCTTGTATCATTTACTCTTATACCAATTGCTGTTGGCGTTCTAAAATCAAGCGGGGTTCCCTTAACAGCTTCAAATTTTCCTGTGGGAATTAGTGTAGAATCAACCGGCGTATACCTGTCAGCATTTATCATTACAGCATGATTTAAAATCGTTTCGCTGCCCTGCCCGTTCAAATTAAAATAAGTATGGTTAGTAAGATTTAAAACAGTGTTCTTATCAGTTGTTGCCTCGTAATCTATTTTTAATTTATTATTACTTAATACAGTGTATATAACTTTTGAAGTAAGATTTCCCGGATAACCTTCTTCACCATCTTTAGACAAATAAGTAAGAATTAACGTTGAATCATTTTGTGGTTGTGCATCCCACACCACTCTTGAAAAACCTTTATTACCGCCATGCAAATGGTTGGGTGCATTATTTGTTGCCAATGTATATTCTTTTTCATCAAGTTTAAATTTGCCTTTTGCAATGCGGTTTCCATAGCGGCCCACGATAGCACCAAAATAGGTATCGCCACCCTCTGAATATGGTTTTACTGCATCATATCCAACAGAAACATCGGTTGGATTTCCGTTTTTATCAGGCACAATAATGCTTACTATTCTTGCACCATAATTCGTGATGGCAACCTGCATATTCCCATTCTTCAGCACATATAAATCAGTTTGCTTTTCATCAATCGTGCTTTGAAAATCTTTCGCTGATGGAATTAATTGTGTGGTTGTGTCTGCATCATTTTTTGTACTGTCTGTATTGCTTGTATTGTTCATTGTTGAATTATTTTGACACGCTGCAAATGCGATCAATAAGATAAAAAATATATTGTTCTTAATATGCATAGTTTATTTTTTTCTGTTAATGGTTTAATTCTGCTTCTTTATACTGTAAAAGATTGTTTTGACTTGCATCAAACTTTATATTATGGCAAAATAATTTTTTTTAGCTATTATCACATTATTTGGGATGCTTATTTAATTCGGTGAAAATGCCTGGAATTTAGCAATCAGCAAAACAAAAAATCCCTTCTGCATTCAGAAAGGACATTTAAAAACTGCAGGAGCTGTAAAGCAACCTGTTGTATCAGTTTTACCTTATAAAGGTTGAATAATGTTAAGCTCTATCGCCGCCTAAGTTTATCATAATAATGATGTTTAATTATACACAAAGATAATGTAATTTAATTATTTAGTTCTGCAGCTTCTTTTCCTGCCATTCCTGTGCTAAATGGGTAAAAGTGTACCACAAATCACTAACATTTCTTTTTTCTTCCCTGTATTTGATATGACCTTTGTAGGTATTGTAATAAAATTCAAAAATATCGTACAAAAAGATTTTTGTAAATTCCACATCTACCAAATCTTGCCTTACCGCTAAGGAAATAGTTTCTAAATAATTGAATATACAGGCAAAAGCTTTTCTAACTTCTATATTTTTTTGATCCATTAAATCATCAAAGAATTTTTTGTAATAATCAGGGTCGTTGGAATCATGGCTTTGATAAAAATCATCAAGAATGATTTGGTAATCCAACATATGAGGTTTACTCCATTCGCTTGCCGTATTATAAGTTAGTAATTCTTTGTTTTTCTTTGTTTCAGTTACTGACTTGCGATAATTAAACTCATAAGTTAAGAATGCATATGAAATAGCTAAAACGGTAAGTGCTCCGGTTAAGGCCTGGCAGGTATCTTTCAGTCTTCCATCTTTCTCGTCATAGTTATAAAAGTAAACTGAGCCGATAATTAATATTATTACAATTAAAAGAATATACAATAGCCGTTTTATCATTTCAATTAAAAATGTTGTATTGGGAAAATTAAATAAAAGTTGAATTTTTTAATAAAAATACCTTACAGCACTGAAATAGAAGTGTCTGCGTTATAAACACAAAAGCCTCAACTTATTGCTGACAATAGTTGAGGCTTCTTAAGCTGTAGGGGAAGGACTCGAACCTTCACGAGGCAGTTAGCTGTAATGCAAAGTTTAGTGGTCAACCCTGGTCGGCCTTACCATAAGTAACGTCGGCTCTACATTCCGTTTATCCTGTTATCCCCACCCCCGAGACGAGAGGGCATGTCTGCCAAAGATTTCATCACCCCACAGTATGTAAAGAACTATATGCGTCTGCACTGCAATATTAAAACACATATTTATTCAATAGAAGTTATTCAAGTTAATTTTTTAAATTATAGAAATTATCTAATCATTTATATATTTGAATGAAAATTATCTAACAAATAAATAAATATGACAGGCAAATCAAATTTTGACAAACTGGATTTTCAAATCATTCAGGCAATGATGGATAACGCAAATATTTCCTACGCAGATCTTGGTAAAAAATTATTTGTTTCAGGCGGTACCATTCATGTACGCATGAAAAAATTACAAGAAACCGGAATTGTACGCGGCACCAAATTGCATATCAATCATAAACTGCTTGGGTACGATGTAATTGCTTTTATCGGAATATATCTTGAAAAAAGTTCATTATATGATGCGGTTGCAAAAGAGCTTAAAAAAATTCCTGAGATTGTTCGCGTTAATTATACTACTGGTAATTACAGCATGTTTGCAGAAGTTATTTGTAAAGATATCGGGCAGCTAAAATTTGTGTTGCATGATGAGCTGCAAAAAATAAGAGGTATTGAACGAACTGATACTATTATTTCGCTTGAAGAAAGTTTTTCCAGGGATGTGCAGGTAGATGAATCAAGAGAACAGATAGCGGCTCATTAATCTTATATCAACTTAATAAATGCGCATGATCACAATCATTAGAATGGCAATGATTTGCTTTTCTGCAGTAATAATAATTTAAAAAATGCGCACTTAATATAAAAGTTGCAGCCGGAATTAATAATATTAATTCTTCTGAAATAAATACTTCTTTCAACACCAAAAAACAAAGACCGGTTAAAAAAATAATCAACGGAAATTTTTTATGGTGATGTTTTTTCCAGCCGTGGTATAAAGCATAAGAACCAATAAGCCCGGCAAATGCAATCATACTGTATTCAAAAATTTTATTGTGCAAAATCTCCAACCCAAATAATGGAAGGCTTGTTAAAAACAAAGGCAAAACAGCGCAATGTATGGCGCATAATAACGACGCAGATATGCCTAATGCATCTAAATTTATTTTCTTTGAAATTGTCTTTATCATTCCTAAGCAAAAATATTGGTTTGCAACAAGGTTGCAAAATTTACTTCGTTAACAAATACTTTTTTTTGCCTGTCATAACTTTGCATTTATGAGTAAAAAAGCGATTGGTTATATTGTTTTTTTTGTAGCACTTACTGGAGCATTTCTTGTGTTTGTTTTTGCCGGCACAGACACATGGAAATCCAGCGCTCCAATTATAAGTAATGTAAAGCCGTTTAATTTTACAACACAGGATAAAAAAAATTTTACTCAAAAAGATATGTTGGGAAAAGTATGCGCTGTAAATTTCTTTTTTACTACGTGTAAGGGTGTTTGTCCTGTTATGAATAATAATCTTGATAAAGTGTACAACGATCTGATAGATGAAAAGGATTTTTTAATTGTTTCTCATACTTGTGATCCGGAAACAGATTCTGCCGCACAATTAAAACATTATGCAGACTCAATGAAAGTTGATGATAACAAATGGATATTTTTAACCGGCAGGAAAGACAGTTTATATCTTGCAGCAAGAAACAGTTATTTAATTGATGATCCAAACAACAATGTTGGCAATATTAATGACCAGTTTCTGCATTCGCAGTTTGTTGCTTTGGTTGATAAATTTGGCAATGTACGCGGCCAGGTGTATGATGCTTTAAAACCAGATGATTTAAAATTGCTGGAGAAAAATATCCGGTCTTTATTGAAAGAAAAAGAACCGCCTTCAACTTCAACCAGCGGAACTTCTTTTGCAAATTAATATAGAATGGAACAGGAAATTACAGACATATTAAAACAAAGCCAGCTAAGCATAACTGATAACCGGCTGAAGATTTTAAAATTGTTTCAGAACAATGATAAAGCGCTTTCACATGCTGATATTGAAAAATTAAGCGGTAAGCATTTTGACCGCGTTACTATTTACCGCACTCTGCAAACTTTTGTTGATAAAGGTATTATTCATACTATACCAACCGCAGATAATTCAATAATGTATGCTTTGTGTAAAGAAGCCTGCAGCGAAGGTCATCATCATGATGATCATGTGCATTTTTTATGCGATAAATGCGGCACAACTTATTGTTTGGATAACGTAAATATTCCTGCGGTAAATATTCCTAAAGGTTTTTCTGCGCATCAAACCAATGTGTTGGTAAATGGAGTTTGTAAAAATTGCAAGTAGTATTCCATTCTAATGTGCCAAAGAAAAAATTTTACTTTTTGCTTAAAATGCATATTCTCTCTGTCCAATCATCTTATCAGCGATTCTTCTTTTTGCAGCTTTACTATTAAATGGTTGAACTTTAGTAAACCGCTTTAAGCCAATATTCATAATTCTTAATTCATCGCCATCAGCAAAAGCATTTATTGCATCTTTACCATGTTTATTTATTCTGTCTGCAGCATCATAAATAAATGAATCAACGATATCTTTTTGCAACGAAACATTTTGTTCGCCATTCCTTTCAGCAAGTTTCATCAAACGCAGCAAAGCGCTTTCAGCATGAAATGTATCAATTGCCATATCAGCTATATGCATTAGGATTTCCTGTTCTTTATCCAAATTCGTCATTAGCTTTTGTACCGCGGCACCAGCAACCATTAAAATAGATTTTTTAAAATTGCTGATATATTTTTTCTGCTCACTATATAAACCATCATCGCCTTCATTAAAATCAGGAATGCTCATCAGTTCATTTGAAACAGCCATTGCAGGCCCCATTAAATCCAATCTTCCTTTCATCGCCCGTTTTAATGTCATATCTAAAATTAATAAACGGTTTATTTCATTTGTGCCTTCATAAATGCGGTTTATACGGCTGTCGCGATACACTTTTGATATTAAATATTCATCGCTAAAACCATTACCGCCATGAATCTGCACGCCTTCATCTGCAGCAAAATTCAGCACTTCACTTCCATACACTTTTAAAATCGCACATTCAATGGCATATTCTTCTGCTGCGCCTAATAATGCCTGTGTATGCGTTTTGCCTTCAGCTTCAAGTTCCTGTTGTTTTTCTTCAATCCATGAAGCCGTTCTGTATAAACCACTTTCGCAAGTCCATATACGAATGGCCATTTCCGCAAGCTTTTCTTTTATTGCACCAAAGTTTGAAATAGATGTTTTAAACTGTTCTCTTGTTATTGCATATTCAACAGACATATTCAATGCGCTTTTTGCACCCTGCGTGGTTGCTGCACATAATTTAAGACGGCCAATATTTAAAATATTAAAAGCAATAAGATGGCCTTTGCCAATTTCACCCAATACATTTTCAACCGGCACTTTACAATCCTGGAAATATAATTGCACTGTTGATGAACCTTTAATACCCATTTTATGTTCTTCCGGCCCTTGCGTAAAACCTTCAAAGCCGCGCTCAACAATAAAGGCTGTAAATTTATCTCCGTCAATTTTTGCAAACACCGTATATATATCAGCAAAGCCACCGTTTGTTATCCAGCACTTTTGGCCGTTCAATAAATAATATTTTTTATCATCACTTAAACGCGCTGTAGTTTTTGCACCCAATGCATCACTGCCACTGTTTGGCTCCGTTAATCCATAAGAACCAAGCCACTCGCCGGTACCAAGCTTTGGTAGATATTTTTGTTTTTGTGTTTCTGTTCCAAAATATAAAATGGGTAAGGAGCCTATACCTGTATGTGCAGATATGGCGACAGAAAAAGAAAAGCCATCCCCCAAACCTTCATTAATAATTGTTGATGAAATAAAGTCTTTTCCCAATCCACCATATTCTTCCGGAAGTGATGTACCAAGCAAACCCTGCTCCCCGGCTTTTGAAAGCAATGAACGCATCAAGCCTTTTTCCAGGCTATCAATTCTATCTAATATTGGATATACTTCAGTATGTATAAATTGCCGGCACATATCAAAGATCATTTGCTGCTCTTCTGTAAAACCTTCACGAATAAAAATATCGTCAGCGCTGCTTTCTTTAACCAGCCATTCACCACCTTTCAGTAATATTTTATTTTGTGCTGATTGCATATATAAATTTTTATTTGTAATTTTTTGTTAGGCGCGTTGTGCCTGTTTAAATAAATACAAACAGAAAATTAAAACAATCCGAAAAGTAAAGAGTCTATTTTATTGATGATATCGCCAAGGTGCTCTTCATTTTCAGGAAATTTATTTTTATCAACATCAATTATAAGCACAGGTCCCTGCTTATAATTTTCAATCCAGCGATTGTAGAGTTCGTTTAATTTTTTTAAATAATCAAGACGAATATTTTCTTCATATTCGCGTCCGCGTTTTTGAATCTGATCAACTAATGTTGGCACCGATGCTTTAAGATAAATCAGCAAATCAGGTGCCTGCACCATTGATTGCAGCGTTTTAAAAAAATTAAAATAATTATCAAAATCACGCTTGTTCATCAAACCCATATCATGAAGGTTGGGTGCAAATATGTGTGCATCTTCATAAACCGTTCTGTCCTGAATTACGGTTTCTGTTCCATGTTGAATATCGAGCAACTGATTTAATCTTCCGTTTAAGAAATAAATCTGCAGGTTAAAACTCCAGCGCGGCATGTCTTCATAAAAATCCATTAAATAAGGGTTATGATCAACATCTTCAAACTGCGGGATCCATTTATAGTGCTTGCTCAATAGTTCAGTAAGTGTGGTTTTTCCTGCACCAATATTTCCGGCTACAGCAATATGCTTAGGTTTTTTTTGTTTCGCCATGCTGAATCCCTAAAGGGACTTTTTGAGATTAAGAATTTTTATACCTGCTAAAAATAAGCAATCAATCTTCATAAATAATTTTATTAAACATAATTCAAGCCCATTGCTTTTCTTACAAGCTTTAAAGTTTCAGCGGCGCTTTCTCTTGCTTTTTGTTCGCCGGTTTTTATAACTTTTGTAAGATATGCTTTATCGTTTTGAATGGCTTCAGCTTTTTCACGAATAGGAGTTATAAATGAAATCATATCTTCTGCCAGTTGCTTTTTCATATCGCCATAGCGAATGCTGCAGGCTTCATATTCGCTTTCAAATGCTGCAACAACATCATATCTGCTTACAAGCTGCATTAGTGTAAAAAGATTTTCAATATAATCAGGTTTAGGCATTCCCTTTTCTGTTGGCCCGCTGTCTGTTTTTGCCTTCATTATTTTTTTGCGGATAAGATCATCATCATCATTCAAATAAATTGTTGACATTGGATTTTCACTCTTGCTCATTTTTCCTTTTCCATCAAGACCCAAAATTTTTGTAAGTGATTCACCATAATTAAAAGCAAACGGCATAGAAAATACTGCCTCATAACGGCGATTAAAACGCTCTGCAAGATTTCGTGTCATTTCCACATGTTGCTCCTGGTCTTTGCCAACAGGAACTTTTACGGCACGGTGTATTAAAATATCTGCAGCCTGCAATACAGGATAAGTGAGTAAACCAGCATTTACATTTTGCGGGTGTTGACGCACTTTATCTTTAAACGTTGACGTTTTTTCAAGCTCGCCCTGGTATGCAAGCATATTTAAATACAGATACAGTTCTGCAATTTCAGGTACATCACTTTGCACATAAATAACGGATTGTTCCGGATCAAGCCCCGATGCAAGCAACTCACCAAACAGCCTGTGCACATTGTTGCGAAGCTCCTTTGTATCGGGATGCGTGGTTAAACTATGCCAGTCAACAACACAGAAATAGCAATTGTAATCATGCTGCATGCGCACCCAGTTTTTTACTGCACCAAAATAATTTCCAAGATGCAAAAAACCTGTTGGCCTTATTCCGCTTAAAACAACTTCTTTAGGCATGCGGCGAAGATAAGAATGTTGAAAAGTCAAAATTTAAAAATCTACAGCGTTGTTATTAGACTTTAGAAGCTCGCTTAAATGCGATCAGCTTTTATTTTAGAAATATGTTTGGTTGATTTTTGCAGCGCTGCATCTTTATTTATTTTATCCCGGTACTTTTTTGAAACGAACAACATTCCAAAACTTTCGCCATCTTCTTTATTCAAATGGCGGTGATGCATTTTATGCGCCCAGCGAATTGTCTTTATATAATGATTATTGCTTCTTGTAAATAATTTAAACCGCTGATGAATAATAATTTCATGCACAAGAAAATAAGCAATTCCGTATAAAGTTATGCCGGCACCAATGCCTACAACAAGCCAGTTTGCATGGCTCCAGCCAAGCATTATACAAAGCCACCCGGGAATAGCAAAAATTAAAAAGAAGAAATCATTTTTTTCAAGAAAACCTTTTGCAGGCTGGTGATGATCTTTATGCAGGTACCATAAAAAACCGTGCATAATATATTTGTGTGTAAGCCATGTTACACCTTCCATCAGGAAAAATGTTGCAAGTGCAATTAAACAATAGATCATCCAGCTCATAAAAAAGTTCTTAACACTAAAAAAAACAGTAACTGAATAATGAACAAATGTACCGCGAATATGTTGCGTTTATCTTTGTTAAGCTTTCTGAAAATTATAAGCAATATGGCGCTTACTATAGCCCAGCTTATATAATTTGAACGTGGTATTTGATTGTTATTCCATTGCCAAAAACCCAGTTTCAAAGCAACAGGTTCCATTACCCAATCAAATAATACAGAAAGAAAAACAGCATCAATTATAAAAGAGGTAATCATCATGCGCCGGTTTAAAATAATACCTTTTGCATTTATTCTTTTCAGCATAAAATTTTCATACGATTGCGTAACCATGCCTGCGCAATAAATAATAATAAACCAATTAATGCCAATTATAAGCGGCACATTAAAAAGCCTTATGCCTAAAATATTACCATAAGTGTAGCGGCCAAAAAACCAACCGGTGTTTACACCAAAAGCTTCTGCGCTAAATGCTATAACAACTACCATAATAAAAAACAGGTAAAAATTTTTATCTTTTTTCGAATGTGTAATAATGATCAATGCGGCCATCAATAAAAGATTAACAGGTGTATTTTGAATAAACCAATCTTTATGTGTTGTAAACAGGATGCCAATAAGCCCGCTGACGTGAAAGAGTAAAGCAATAAACAGCGCAATGTTTCGGATAATATGTTTTTTAGTCATACCGTTTCCATTTTTTGCTGTCTTGTATAATTAATTGAGAAGTTATTGCAGCGCTTTTCAAGCACAAAGGAATCCCACCGCCCGGATGTACACTTCCTCCTGTAAAATACAAGCGCTTTATTCTTCCTGAAAAATTAGGGTGGCGCAAAAATGCAGCACTGCGCGAGTTGGAACTTGTACCGTATAATGCACCGCCAAAACTTACTGTTTGTTCTTCAATTAATTTTGGATGCAATACTGTTTCAGTTTCAATCAATGGCTCAATATCAAATTGCAACAGGCGATTGAGTTTTGCAATTATATTTTTTTTATACAAGCTAATGATTGCTTCATCACTCATGCCTTCATCACTGGCAACATTTACCATTACAAACCAGTTTTCTTTGCCTGCAGGCGCATGAACGCCGGGTTCCATTTTTGCTGTAATGTTTATATAAATGGTAGGATCGCTGTAAGGGTTTTTTAATTTAAAAATACTGTTGAATTCTGCCTCATAATCTTTACTAAAAAAAATATTATGCAGATATAATTGCCTAAACTCTTTTTTTATTCCCCAATAAAAAACTATAGCGCTGCTGCTGCGTTCTTGTTTTAAAATTTTCTTTGCCTGCTGTTTATCATTCAGCAATTTTAAATAAGTAAAAAATACATCAGTATTACTTATAACAACATCAGCAAAATGATTTTCATTGTTTATAACAATGCCTTTTGCTTCGTTATCAGTTTCAATAATGCGCTGCACAGTTGTATTAAAATTGAACGTTACTCCTTTTTTTAAGGCAAGATTATATAACGCTTTATTTATTGAAATCATTCCGCCTTGCGGATAAAAAACGTCTTCATTCATTTCAAGATGCGGAATAAGCTTAAGCATTCCCGGCGCTTTATAAGGATTACTTCCGTTGTAGGTTGCATAGCGATCGAACAACTGGATAACATGAGGATCATGAAACTTTTTTTTATTGGCTGCATGTAATGTTGAAAAAATGTAAGCAGGTTTTGTTGTTGCCAGTGCTTTTAATATGCCATGTTCAGTAATTGTTTTTCTTTTATGTAAAGAATGATTTAAAAACACATTGCCAATGTTTGTATAAATGTTTTTGGATTCTTTTAAATAAGAAAGAATATGCTGTGCGGGTTCGCCGGTTTTTTCTTCAACCTCTTTTGCAAATTTTTCTTTATTGGAATAAGCATTTATTACAGTGCCATCTTCATAAAAATATTTGCAGTTGATATCAAGTTTTTTATATTGTATGTATTGATGAATGTCTTCACCTGCAAGCTTAAATAATTCTTCTACATTTTGCGGCTGTACAAATAAGCTCGGCCCGGTATCAAAACGATAAGCATCTTTTTCCAGCACATTTATTTTACCACCCGGGTGAGAATTTTTTTCAAATATGGTTACAGCAAACCCATGTACGGCCAAACGGATTGCGCATGCTAAACCTGCAATACCCGAACCAATTATGCATACTGTTTGTTTTGCTGACATTATTAAACAACTGCGGCTGCTTGTTTATGTTGCCATTTTTTTATCATAGGAAAAGCAATTAAAAACCACGCAGTAAATTTATTTGGGTGCGATTGAAGATCTGATTCTATTTCTTTCATTGAGCGGAAGCAAATATCTTTTACTTCATGTTTATTAAAATTTATTTCTCCATTATAAACAC